>Ga0209382_10007905_pt1 | contig 13454 bp, 13 predicted proteins | sample SoiMetdeltSBSDD5_FD_187599 | JGI IMG/M metagenome (GOLD analysis project Ga0209382, IMG submission 187599) | Bulk soil microbial communities from a Populus tree surrounding site in Tennessee, USA - Soil MetaG P. deltoides SBSDD5 (SPAdes) (version 2) | ecosystem: Environmental > Terrestrial >... | reverse complement strand
CGGTGCCTCCGGCCAGCACCCGGGCCTCGCCGGGCTCCCCCGCGAGCAGGGCCACCGCCCGGTCGATGGTGCTCGGCGCCTCATACCGCATGTGCCATGGTCCTCGTTCCTCCCTTTTGGCAGGTCGAAGATGGCACAGCCGGACGCCCGTCGCCAACCTCCCCGCTGTCAAAGTTGGGTTGCGTTGTCGGAATTGGCGCCGTTTGGCCCTTGGCAAGCCGCGCTGCCGTGCGATCATACTGCGCAATCGCCGAGGAGAACTGAAATGGCCAAGAAGGGGTACTGGATCGGTCACGTCAATGTGACGAGCCCGGAGCGCTACAAGGACTATGTGGCGGCCAATGCCGAGCCGTTCAGGAAGTACGGCGCGCGCTTTCTGGTGCGCAACGGCGAGAGCCGGGCGGTCGAGGGCAGCCTCGCGGGGCGGCGCCACGTGGTGATCGAGTTCGACAGCTACGCCATGGCCAAGGCGTGCTACGAATCGCCGGAATATCAGGCGGCCATCAAGATTCGCGAGGAAGCCAGCACCGGCGATCTCGTCATCATCGAGGGCTACGAGGCCTGACGGCGCCGGACCTCGGGCCATGGCTTCCACGCGAGCAGGAATCGGGTCGATTCGCGCCGCCGGGCGCCCTATGTCAGTGGCAACGCCGCTAGCAACCGCGAGAGTCGACCCATGCTGCAAACCCCCGTTGCCGCCCGGCCTGCCACAGCCACGGGTGCCGAGCACGCGCACGACTACGAGCTGATCCGCCGCGCCATCGGCTTCCTGTCGCAAGCCTGGACCGAGCAGCCCTCCCTCGAGCGCCTGGCCCAGCACCTCGAGCTGAGCCCCGCCCATTGCCAGAAGCTCTTCAAGCGCTGGTGCGGGCTGAGCCCCAAGGAGTTCGTGCAGGCCATCACCGTGGACCATGCCCGCGGCCTCCTCGACGGCGCGGCCAGCGTGCTGGAGGCCGCCTACGAGGTTGGACTGTCGGGCGCAGGGCGGCTGCACGATCTGTTCGTCTCGCACGAGGCGATGACGCCCGGCGACTACAAGCGCCGCGGCGACGGTCTGGAGATGGTCTGGGGCTTCCACGCCTGCCCGTTCGGCGACGCCCTGCTGATCGCCACGGAGCGCGGGCTGGCCGGCCTCGCCTTCGTCGACGAGGACAAGGTGCAGTCGCGCGAGGAGGTGCTGGCCGACATGATGGAGCGCTGGCCCAAGGCGCGGTTCGTGGCCGCACCCGAGCGGACGGCGCCCTTGGCGCGGCAGATCTTCGACCCCCGCACCTGGAGCCCGGACCGGCCGGTGCGGCTCGTCATGATAGGCACCGACTTCGAGGTGCGGGTGTGGGAGACGCTGCTTGCCATCCCCATGGGCCGGGCGGTGAGCTACCAGGACATCGCGCGGCAACTGGGCCAGCCCACCGCCGCGCGCGCCGTCGGCAGCGCCGTGGGGCGCAACCCGATCTCGTTCGTGGTGCCGTGCCACCGTGTCCTGCGCGGCGACGGCAGCCTCGGCGGCTACCACTGGGGCCTCACCCGCAAGCGCGCGCTGATCGGCTGGGAGACCGGGCGCGTGGCCGGGCGCACGTAGCCGCCGCGTGTGCTGCAAGCGCCGCCAAGTCCCCTCGCCCCGCAAGCTACGGCATTCACACATCCTGCATTGGAAGGCATGGACTTGATGGGCCGCCCCCGGCGCCACATCCTCGACCTGTCATCGCGGCACTTGCCTGCACCGGCGAAGGCGGGTGTTGCCGCGATCCAGCGCAAGGCAGCCTCCGGAGCATGGGGTTGACTGGATTGCGGGGACAAGCCCCGCAATGACATGGTTTGCAGCGTCTTGGGCATCCTGGCCGACTTGTGTGAATCCCGTAGCCCCGCAAGCGGGGAGAGGGAGTGCACCCCGGCAACACAGTGTCGCCGATATTGTGAGTCTTTTCCGGGCCGTGGCTTGTGCGAGAGGTGGCTCGGGAGAGGTGCAGGGGTGGCCGATATCTTCAGCGCGATCGATTCCGCGTCCGAGGTGGGAGCGCCGGCAGCGCAGGCGAAGGCGGCGACCGTCGATCCCTACACCGGGGCCGGGTCGTCGAGGCGGGAGAAGTTCCTGCCCGTTACGCGCCACGCGCTGCTCGATCGCCTCACGGCGCCGGCGCTCTGGCCCAGCGGCGACGGTGCGCAGGCGCGCCGGTTCCTGCGCTACCTCGACTACTGGCGCCGCCACAGCTACGCGGTGAAGCTCCTGGATCTCGAGCAGCTCTACGAGCCTTTCAGCCCCGACACCGACCTCCTGCAGACGCGCAAGTTCAGCCCGGAGGAGCGTGCCGCGATGCAGAAGCGGCTGGTGACGCAGATGGCGGGGCTCCTGGAGCAGGGCAACTTCACGCGCATCGATCCCGCCGACTTCCACATCATCCTGACACGGGACTCTCACTACGGCCTCGACCTGAAGGTCGATACCGACGCCTTCGAGGAGCTCTTGATCTACTACCGGGGCGAGACGACCATCACCGAGCGGCGCCGGGACTTCAGGAAGGCCTGGATGGGCTGGCGGGAGGTCAAGGTGCCGGTGTTCCAGCGCCTCTTCATCCTCTTCAAGCTGAAGCCGTTCGCCAAGCGCGTCGAGGAGGTGATGGCCGAGAAGAAGCTGGAGAGGAAGGAGGCCGAGAGCATCGTGCGCAAGCAGCGCCGGGAGCTGCCAGAGACGGTCTCCAGCGACTACGTCTACATCAAGCTGTTCAAGAACATGCCCCGCAGCGACGTGGAGATGGCATTCCCCAATACGCGGGTGCGCTTCCGCATGCTCGACAAGGTCAAGTTCGGCGTCACCGCCGGCAGCGGCTTCGGCGTGGGGGTGGTGAGCACGGCCGGCAAGATCGCGCTCCTGAGCAATCCTTATACGCTTGTCATGACGCTGGCCGGCCTCGGCGGCATCGCCGTGCGCCAGGCCAGCGCCTTCATCAACCAGCGCAACCGCTACATGGTGGTGCTGGCCCGCAACCTCTATTTCCATTCCATGGCGGACAACCGTGGGGTGATGACGCTGCTCTCCGACCGCGCGGCGGACGAGGACATCAAGGAGGAGATGCTGCTCTACACCGCGATCGCCAACGCCGAGGTCAACGTGCGGGAGCTGAAGAGGATCGACGAGGCGATCGAGCAGTATCTGCAGACGACCTTCGGACTCCACGTCAACTTCGACGTGGAGGACGCCCTTGCCCGCCTGAAGCAGGAGGGCATCGTCGCCGAGCTCGCCGACGGCACCCTGCGGACGTTGCCGCCGCCCGAGGCCGCGCTCCACATCGACAAGCTGTGGGACGCCTGCCTCGACCAGCTGCCCGACATCGCCACCACCGGCGAGGGCACGGAGATCGAGCGCCCGCCGGCGGGTTGAGACCAGGCTTCATCCTCCTACCCGTCATCCCGGACGGAGCGACGCACGCCGAAGGCGGGCAGCACTCCGATCCGGGAGCTCGGGAGGCACGGTTCGCTTCACGAGGTCCCGGACAGCCTCGACTGCGTCTCGGCTTCCGGGATGACGGGTGCGGGGGATTACCGTATGAAGCAGCGCATGTTCCAGACCTATGACGCACCACAGAGCGGCCGGGCAGCGAGCGGCGAGCGCGTTGGCAGGCTGCGCGAGCTGATGCAGCGCCCGGGGCTCGATGCGCTGCTCGTCCCCCATGCCGACGAGTACCAGAACGAGTACCTCCCGCCGTCCAATGCGCGCCTCGCCTGGCTGACGGGCTTCACGGGCTCGGCGGGGATGGCGGTCGTCGCGCGCAGGACCGCCGCGCTGTTCGTCGACGGGCGCTACATCCTGCAGGCCCCCAGGCAGGTGGATACCAAGCTCTTCGAGGTGCTGCAGACGCCCGGAGCCAAGGTCACGGACTGGGTATTGACGCACCTGAAGCCCGGGGCGGTGCTCGGCTACGACCCGAAGCTGCATAGTCCCGGCGCCATCGACGAGCTGACGAAGGAGCTCGAGACCCGGCGCATCAGGCTGAAGCCGCTGGCCGCCAACCTCGTCGACCGTGCGTGGGGCCGGGCGCGGCCCGCTGCTCCGCAGGGGCGGGTGGTGCCGCATCCACTCGAGTACGCCGGCAAGGCGGCCAGGGAGAAGCTCGCCGAGCTGCAGGCCACCCTGAAGAAGGACGGCCAGGACGCGGCCGTCGTCACGGCCCCGGACTCCATCGCCTGGCTGCTCAACATCCGCGGCTCGGACGTGGCGCACAATCCGGTGGCGCTCGCCACCGCGATCGTGCCGGCCAGCGGCAAGGCGGAGCTCTACATCGATGCGGCTAAGGTCGGGCCGGAGGCCAAGGCGCATCTGGCGCCGCTGGCGAGGATCGACGCGCCCGCTGAGCTGGAGCGGCGGCTCGCTCAGCTGAAGGAGGCCGGCAAGACCGTGCGCGTCGGCACCGGAGCGCCGGTCTGGTTCTCGCGCAAGCTGAAGGGCGGCAAGGCCCGCGTGGTTCGCGCCGCCGACCCGTGCGTGCTGCCGAAGGCGCGCAAGAACGCCACCGAGATCGAAGGCTCCCGTCGGGCGCACGAGCGCGACGGGGTGGCGCTGGCCCGCTTCCTGGCCTGGCTCGACCGCGAGGCGGAGAAGGGCGGGCTCGACGAGATCGCGGCGGCCCGGCAGCTGGAGACGCTGCGCAGCGAGACGCAGGCGCTGAAGGAGATCAGCTTCGATACCATCTCCGGGGCCGGCCCCAACGGGGCGATCGTTCACTACCGCGTCACGACCGAGACCAACCGCCGGCTCGCGCCCGGCGAGCTCTACCTCGTCGATTCCGGCGCCCAGTACCTCGACGGCACCACCGATGTCACGCGCACCGTCGCCATCGGCCGGCCGACGCGCGAGATGTGCGAGCGCTTCACCCGGGTGCTCGAGGGGCACATCGCCATCGCTACGGCGCGCTTTCCCACCGGCACCCGCGGCGTCGATCTCGACGCGTTCGCGCGCCGGGCGCTGTGGGATGCCGGGCTCGACTTCGACCACGGCACCGGACACGGCGTCGGCAGCTATCTTTCCGTGCACGAGGGGCCGCAGGGCATCGGCAAGCAGGCCATGGTGCCGCTCGAGCCCGGCATGATCGTCTCCAACGAGCCCGGCTACTACAAGACCGGCGCCTACGGCATCCGCATCGAGAACCTGGTGCTGGTGCGCGAGCCCGAGACCGTCCCAGGGGGCGAACGCCCGACCATGAGCTTCGAGACCCTGACGCTGGTGCCGATCGACCGCCGCCTCGTCCTCCCCGCGCTCATGTCGCCTCGGCAACTCGCCTGGCTCGACGCCTATCATGCCCGCGTGCGCGACATCGTCGGGCCGGAGCTGGGGCTTCAGGACCGGGCCTGGCTCGAGGCGGCGACGGCGCCCTTCTCTACCGCCCCGCGCAAGGGCAGATGAGGCCGCCGGACCCCTTGTAGCGCCCCCTTGTAGCGCCCCCTGACCGCTTGCACGCCGAGCATCGATGGGATCGGGCGGTTGGCTGCCGGCTGCCGTTGCGCGGTCCTTCCGCAAATGCCCCTGCGGCTGCGTGCGAAGCGATTCCAGGGCCACCGGCGCCGACCCGGTACCCCGAAGGCTCCGAAGACTTCCCCCCGCTCCTGAGCCTCGCCAGGCGCCCGCACGCGATTTCTCGAAATGGGACACCGGCGGCCGTGTCGAGAGCGGCAAAGCGGGCCTGTGGCGCGAAGCTCCTCGTGCAGGCCGAGCCGGACGCACGCGCGCGCTCACCTGGCGGCCGCGCTGCCTTCGAGGGACCTGCCGCTGGCTCGACGGGCTGCGTCACGTGGGCGACGGTGGCCCGCACAACGCGGGCCACCGCCGAGCGTCTACTTGGGAGGCGGTGGCGGCGGACACTTCGCGACCAGCGCGTCGAGGCCTTCGTAGAACAACTTGACGTCGGGGTTCTTGTCGTCCGGGCCTTCCACTGCGCCCCACGCCGTCTCGAAGTCGGCGCCGAGCGCCTTCATCATGCCCTCGATCTTGGCGTCGTCCTCCGGGGTCGACTTCTCGCCCACGTCGTCCATCGCCTTGGTCATCGAGCAGAATGTCTTGAGCTTGCCGGGGTCGGCCCCGACCGCCTTGAACGTCTTGAGGGCTGCCTCGATCTTCGGGTCGGCCGCAGCGAGCGAATAGATGCCAAGGCAGAGCAAGACGAAGCTGAGAAGCAAGCGCCGCATGTTCGATCTCTATGAGTGAGGATGCACCGCGGCTAGAGTAGCCAATCGCATTCGACTCCGCAAAGAAATGCTCTGGTGCCGCCCCCGGTCCGGCCCGGCAGGCGCCCGGCGCCCAATCGGCAACGAAAGCACGCCGCACCGGGGCGCCGAGCATGACAGGGTAAGCCAAAGAAAAGGCTGTGGTATCGGCGCCGATCGCCACCGGGGGCGGCACCGCCGGGCGGCTCGCAAAGGGCACACCGCCGAACCCTCCGCGAGCAGGTCGCCGGCGGACGCAAGAATCTTCTTGACCCGTGGCTCTTCGCCGTCACCGCAAAGGTCGAGGGCGCCGCCGGACGTCACCTGGCCCGCGCGAGTATCTTCTCGAGCCTGTCCAGCACCTGCATCGCGGGCAGCGCCTGCGCAACGCTCGCGTTGGGCTCGCGCTTCTCCTTGATGGCGGCGAAAAACTCGCGGTCCTGCAGCTCGATGCCGTTCATGGAGACGTCGACCTTGGAGACGTCGACCTTTTTGCCGTCGCCGTCGTCGAGATCGTCGTAGCTCGCCACGTAGGTGCCGTGGTCGCAGATGTAGCGGAAGATCGTGCCCAGGGGACCCTTGTTGTTGAACGACAGCGACAGCGTGCACACCTTGCCGGAGGGTGTCTTCATCAGGATGCCCATATCCATGGCGATGCCGAGCTGCGGATGATGCGGCCCCTCCACCGCGTAGCAGTCCGAGACCGGCTCGCCGGTCTGGTACATGAAGAGATCGACGGTGTGGCAGGCGTGGTGCCAGAGCAGGTGGTCGGTCCAGCTGCGCGGCTTGCCGGCCGCATTCATGTTGGTGCGGCGGAAGAAATAGGTCGTCACGTTCATCTGCTGGATGGCGAGCTCGCCGGCCGCGATGCGCTTCTTCACCCACTGATGCGAAGGATTGAAGCGGCGTGTGTGCCCGGCCATCGCGACAAGGCCGGTTTCCTTCTGCACGCGGACCAGCTCCTCGGCATCCTTCAGGCTGTCCGCCATCGGGATCTCGATCTGGACATGCTTGCCGGCACGCATCGCCTCGATGCCCTGGCGCGCATGCATCTGCGTGGGCGTGGCCAGGATCACGGCCTCGATGCCGGGCTGCGCCAATGCCTCGGAAAAATTCGACGTCCAGTGCGGGACCTTGAACTTCTGGGCGACCGCCCTGGTCGACTCGGGTGAGCCGCCCGCGAGCGAGACCACCTCGATGCCCGGGGTATTCTGGATCCCCTCCAGATGCTTCTGGCCGAAGGCGCCCTGTCCCGCCACCACGACTTTCATGCTTGGTCCTCCTGCCGCTTAGATTCCGCGACCCACCGAAGCGGGCTATCCGACCGAACTTGTGCCCCAGAAGCGGAGGTCGGTGTTGTGACTCCGACGGATGGTACAGTGTCATTCCGGCGCTTGTCGCCGGAATCCAGCTCGCCACTTGCGCCGGCGCTGGCGGTTGGCTGGATGCCGGGGACGAGCCCCGGCATGACAACCTAGCGTGCTTCGAGAATGATGTGGCCGACGGCGGTCGAGGACGCCGGCACGTGATAGAACCGGTAGACCTCCTCCACCCGATCGCCCAGGGCGCCGCGCATGGTGAGCCACATCACCATCTCGATGGCCTCGTTGCCGGCCTCGCGCAGGTATTCGAGCGGGGGCAGGTCCACGAGGCGCTGGGGATTGCGCGAGAGGTCGTCGAGGAAGTCGGTGTCGAACTTGGTGTTGACGAGGCCGGCGCGGGGGCCCTGGATCTGGTGCGAGAGGCCGCCGGTGCCGAAGATGACGACCTTCAGGTCCTCGTCCCAGCTCTCCACCGCCTTCCGGATCGCCTTGCCCAGCATGTAGCAGCGATGGCCGGTGGGCGCCGGATACTGCACGACGTTGACGGCCAGCGGGATGACGCGGGCCGGCCATTCCTTGGGCTGGCCGTAGGCCAGTGACAGGGGCACGGTGAGGCCGTGGTCGACCTGCAGCTCGTTGACGATGGTCATGTCGAACTCATCGAGCACCAGCGACTGCACGATGTGCGCGGCCAGCTCCGGGTAGCCCTTGACCACGGGCACCGGACGCGGTCCCCAGCCCTCGTCTGCGATCGTGAACTCGGCGCCGCAGCCGATAGCGAAGGTGGGGATCAGCTTGAAGTCGAAGGCGTTGACGTGGTCGTTGTAGATGACGATGGCGACGTCGGGCTTGGCCTTCGCCATCCACGCCTTGGACTTCTCGTAGCCGGCGAAGACGGGCGCCCAATAGCGCTCGCCCGCCTTGCCGAGGTCGAGCGCGGCGCCGATGGCCGGCGTGTGGGAAGTGCCGAAGCCGGCAATGATCTTCGCCATGGGATCAGGCCTCTCCCCGCTCTTTCTTGGAGCGCCAGCCCTCGATGGAGCGGCCGCCCTTCAGCATCATGTCGACGTAGTCCTTCTCCGCCACGCCGACCATTTGCGAGGCCATGAACTGGTAGGACTTGCCGTCGGTGAAGGCGAGCTTGGCGAGCGCATAGGAGACGCCGCCGAGCTCCAGGAGGCGGTTCCACGCCCGTTTCAGGACGGCCTCGCGCTGCTCCTCCGTCATCGGGAACTTCTGGGCGTACTTGCGCTCGTCGGCCAGGAACTCCTTGCGGTTCTCCGCCTTCATCAGCGAATAGAGGAACTGGTTGAGGTGGTAGCCCTGCCGCGCGCGCTGGGCGTCGAACACCCAGGTCCCCGGGATGTCCTCGTAGGCTTCCTGCTTGTTGGCCATTTCCTGTCCCTGTGTCGGGCCCCGTGCCTCCGCGCCCCGGCCCGCCCTCTATAGGCCGGCCCGGGAGCTGGCGCGAGCCTAAAGCAAGGCGCGCCGTGTTGTCACGTGGACCGGTGTCAGACCCTCTGGGTCTGACACCATTGCACCGACCTGTGCCTCATGGAGCCAAAAGCAAGCCGCAAGATGGTGCCAGACCCGGAGGGTCCGACACCAGTTCTCTTCAAAGGGGTGGGCGATGGTGTCAGACCCGGAGGGTCTGACACCGCCAACTAGTCGACCAGCTTCCCGAGCAGGCCCGCGAGGTTCGCCGCGTCGCGCTCGGAGATGCGGCGGCCCACCGCCTCCTGGATGGCGCGCGCGTAGGTGGGCCACATGCGCCTGCGCAGCTCGCGCCCGCGCGGGGTGACGACGATGCGCTGGCCGCGGCCGTCCTCCTCGCAGGGGAGGCGTTCGACGTAGCCCTGGTCTGCCAGGCGGTCGATGAGCCGCGAGATGTTGGACTGCGCAATCAGCCGCCGGCGCTCGATCTCGAACGGGCGCAGGCCGGCATCGCCCGCGCGGTCGAGCTCCCAGAGCACGTCGTACCAGGCGCTGGGCGGCAGCCCGGCGTCGCGAAACGCCCGCTCGATCTTCGCGAGCGCGGTCTGCTGCGCCCGGTTGAGCGCGATCCAGGCATCGACGACGGCTTCGCTCGGTTGCTTCGGCATGATCACAGCATAGTGATCCATGCGATTGCATGCAACTTGAAGCAATAGATGCGAGTGCATATATATAAATGCGTTCGCATTGATATAAAATCCGAACGTCAACAACCAGAGGCGAGCCATGCTGCATCTCACCCTCGTCAGCCACCACCTGTGCCCCTACGTGCAGCGCGCGGCCGTCGCGCTCGCCGAGAAGGGCGTCGCCTTCGAGCGCGTCGCCATCGACCTCGCCGCCAAGCCGGACTGGTTCAGGGCCATCTCGCCCCTTGGCAAGGTCCCCCTGCTCAGGGTCGCGCGGCCCTGCCGGGAGGAGGCGGTGCTGTTCGAGAGCGCGGTCATCTGCGAGTTCATCGAGGAGACCCAGCCCGGGCCGGCCCTCCACCCGGGCGACGCCGTCGAGCGCGCCCGGCATCGCGCGTGGATCGAGTTCGGCTCCTCCATCCTCGCCGACATCTATGCCGTCGAGACGACGCCCGACGCGGCGGCGTTCGAGCAGAAGCGCCGGGTGCTGGCAGATAAATTCACACGCGTGGAGGAGGTCCTGCGCACGGGCCCGTTCTTCGCCGGCGAGCGCTTCAGCCTCGTGGATGCGGCCTTCGGGCCGGTGTTCCGCTATTTCGATGTGCTCGACGAGATAGCCGATCTCGGCATCCTGGCGGGCAAGCCGAAGGTCGCCGCGTGGCGCCGCACGCTGGCGGCGCGCCCTTCGGTCCGCGACGCGGTCGCCGCCGACTATCCGGAGCGGCTGCGGCGCTTCCTCGACGCGCAGGATTCGCACCTGCGCATCATGATGCGAGGTGCCAGGCGATGACGCCCACCTCGGCCTGGATCGCCCTCATCGTGTCCGGCCTCATCGACGTCGCCTGGGCGCTGGCGATGAAGAAGGCCGCTGGCTTCGCCAATCCGCTCTGGTCGGCGATCTCGCTCGTCCTGCTGGCGATCTTTGTCTACCTCCTGACCAGAGCCCTGGAGGTGCTGCCGGTCGGGACGGCCTACGCCGTGTGGACCGGCATCGGGGCCGCCGGCACTGTCGTCGCGGGCATCGTGCTGTTCGCAGAGCCCGTGTCGGCCCTGCGCCTCGCCTTCATCGCCATGGTCGTCGCCGGCATCGCCGGCCTGAAGATGACGGCGTAGGGTCCACCGCCATCACGGCCGGAGGCTCGACTCGTTCGGCGAGGTCCCGGATAGCTTCGGGCTGTGCCCTCAGCTTCCGGGATGACGGGTGCGATCCTCAGAGCGACGGGGTCCAGCGCACGGGCACCAGGCGGTAGTTGGTGCCGTCCTTCTCCACGTAGCCCAGCGACGGGAAGGAGAAGTGGAAGCCCGATATCAGCGTCTTTTCGGCGGCGGCCATGTCGTAGAACCTGCGCCGCGTGCGCACGGCTTTTTCCGGGTCGACGTCGTAGGCGACGTGCCACTCCGGGTTGCGCAGGAAGAACTCGGGGATGTTGGTCACGTCCGACTGCACCAGCATCCTGCCCGACCCGGAGGAGACCGCGAACGACGAGTGGCCCGGCGTGTGGCCGCTGGTATCGAGCGCCGTGATGCCGGGCCCCACCTCGCGGTCCCAGTCGTACCGGACGACGCGGTCGGCGAGGCCCGCGAAGGTCTGCCGGACGTTGGCGAAGTAGCCCTTCATCATCGCGTTGTCCTGCGCCTTGGCCTGGTTCTCGTCCGACATCCAGAAGGTCCAGTCGGCCGACGGCACCTTGATCTCGGCAGTGGGGAACGCGAGCCCGCCGCTCGCATCCTTGATGCCGTTGGTGTGGTCCGGATGCAGATGCGACAGCACGACGATGTCGATCGCGCGGGGATCGATGCCGGCCGCCGCCAGATTGGCCTGGAGGTGGCCGACGGGGGCCCCCGCGCCGGGGCCGAAGCCGGCGTCGATCAGGACGAGCTTGGACCCGGTGTTGATGACCACGGGGTTGAACGGGACCGTAACCATGCCGGCCGGCATGTAGGCGGCCCCGGCGGCGGCCAGCGCCTGCTCCCTCGGCACGTTGCGTACGAAGCCCTGGGGCATGGGGAAGGTGCGGGCGCCGTCTGCGACCTGGGTCACCTCGAAGTCGCCCACCTTGGTGCGATAGAAGGCGGGTGCCTGGCGGCCGGCGGGCGGTGCGGCGGCGCGAGCGCGCGGCACCTCGAGTTGCAGGCCGATCGCAGCTGTGGCGGTGGCCGCGCCGGCACCGGCGAGCAGGTGGCGGCGGTTCAGTCGTGTCATTGCGTCCTCCCATCCGTGTTGTGCCTGGTTGCTGGAGGACTTGCATACCAGCATCGAGGCAGGAGGGGGAGACTCGTTGCGGGAGGTCCCGGACAGCCTCGCCCTCGGCCCTATGGGCCGGGGCTCGGCTTCCGGGATGACGGGTAGGCTGCCTAATCCGCGCGGCGCCGCAGCCAGGGGCGGGTGCCGTCCGGCGGGGCATCCGTGCCGGTGGGCTGGTAGTAGAGCGCCACCTCGGGGATGCGGCCCTCGGCCAGCGCCCGGCGGGTGGGGGCGTGCGTCACCTCGAAGCTGTCGAAGCCGACCCGGCGCATGGACTGGAGCTGGTCGGAGAGCACGCTGCCGACGGCGCGCAGCTCGCCTGCGTAGCCGTGCTTCTCACGCAGCAGGCGTGCGAGCGAATAGGGCCTCCCGTCGGTGAACTTGGGGAAGGCGAGCGCGATCAGGGCAAAGCGCGGCAGATCGGCGGCGATGTCGTCAAGGGCCTCGCCCGGTGCGATCACGAGCCCGAGCGGCGTGTTGCACCCGGCGAGCTCCCCGCGCTCGGCGAGCCAGCGCTGCTTGGGCAGGATCACGGGGCCGCCGGGCAGCGCCGCCTCGCCGTCGAGCTTCGTCCAGGCGTCGCGGTGGAATGCGCCGCCCTGCCAGATGGGCCCCTCGGGGTCGGGCTCGCCCGGAGCCACGAGCGCCGACCGGTCCCCTCTCCCCGCTTCAGCGGGGAGAGGGCCAGGGTGAGGGGCAGTGGTAATCGCCGACGTTGGAGTGTGCGGCTGCCCCTCACCCCGGCCCCCGGCCTCCGCCGGGGCAGGCCTTCCCCGCAAGCGGGGAGAGGGAGACACCTCGTCAAGCGGCGGCATAAAGGGCGTCCTTGAAGGGGGTGGCGCCGAGACGGCGGTAGGTGGCGAGGAACGGCTCCTGCGGGTTGGAGCGAAGCTCCAGGTAGGTTGTCACTACCTTCTCGACGGCATCGACGATGCCCTCGGGTCCGAAGCCGGGCCCGGCGATGTCTGCCAGCGCCGCGTCCTCGGCGCCGGAGCCGCCGAGCAGGAGCTGGTAGTGCTCCTCGCCGCGCTTCTCAACACCCAGGATGCCGATGTGCCCGACGTGGTGGTGGCCGCAGGCGTTGATGCAGCCGGAAATCTTGATCTTGAGGTCGCCGATCTGATCCTGGCGCGGGCTGAGCCGCTCGGAGATGCGCTGGGCGATCGGAATCGAGCGGGCGTTGGCGAGCGCGCAGTAGTCGAGGCCCGGGCAGGCAATGATGTCGGTGACGAGCCCGGCGTTGCCCTCGGCGAGGCCGATCGCCTCGAGGCCCCGATACACCTGCCACAGGTCGCCCGAGCGCACGTGCGGCAGCACCAGGTTCTGCTCGTGGGTGACGCGCACCTCGTCGAGGGAGTAGCGCTCGGCGAGGTCGGCGACGGCGTCCATCTGCGCGGCGCTGGCGTCGCCGGGGATGCCGCCGATCGGCTTCAGCGAGATGGTGACGATGGCATGGCCCGCCTGCTTGTGGGGGTGGGTGTTGCGGGAGACCCAGCGGTCGAAGGCGCGGCCGGCAGCGCGCGGCGGCGCCGGCACTGGACGCTCGTCGTAGGCCGGGGGCGCGAAATAGGCGCG
>Ga0209382_10007901_pt1 | contig 13458 bp, 10 predicted proteins | sample SoiMetdeltSBSDD5_FD_187599 | JGI IMG/M metagenome (GOLD analysis project Ga0209382, IMG submission 187599) | Bulk soil microbial communities from a Populus tree surrounding site in Tennessee, USA - Soil MetaG P. deltoides SBSDD5 (SPAdes) (version 2) | ecosystem: Environmental > Terrestrial >... | reverse complement strand
GCCGCTGTTGATGGCGCGGAGGAAGAAGTTGAGAAGCCCCTGGCCGGTGGCGGCGTCGTCGAAGACGTCGCCGACGAGCGTCGCCTGCGCGGCCTTGGCGACGAAGTTGCGGAGGCGCTCGGCCGCCGCGTCGAGGCCGTCGAGGAAGAAGGTGTAGACGGCGGCGTAGCGCACGGGGAGCTGCGCCGGGTGCAGGTCCCAGCCCTGGTAGAAGCCCAGCTCGAGCGAGTGCTGGATGTGGTCGTAGGCGAGCTTCCAGGCGCGGTGCACGACGGCCCGGTTCTCCTCCTCGGCGGCGGAAGAGAGCGTCTCGCCTTCGGCGGCGCGGTGCGGCGGCACCGGCATGACGTTGGTGGCGCCGTCGGAGAGCCAGACACCGCGGCCGGCGAGCGACACCTGCATCACCTGGCGCGCGAAGTCGCAGGCGGGGTGGTTCATGTGCTGGTGCGCGGCGGTGATGTTGTTGCTCGCCGTGTAGTCGTAGGTGCCGAAGTGGGCGGCGACGCAGCGACCGCGCGCGAGGGCGAGGAGGCGCGGCAGGGCGACGCCGCCGTCTTCGGCGAAGATCGACTCCGGCGTCTCGACCATCATCTCGAAGCGCAGAGTCCCAGCCGGGAGGCGGAGGGCGCGCTCCAGCCGATCGCAGAGGTCGGCCATGGCGCCCACCTGCTCGGGCACGGTGATCTTCGGCAGCGTGACGACGAAGTTGGGCGGCAGCGCGGCCCCGTCTCGCACGAGCGTGGTGACGAAGATGTCGAAGGTGCGCACGCTGCGCTCGCGCAGCTCCTCGGAGAGCGGCTTGATGCGGATGCCGACGAAGGGCGGCAGCACGCCGCGCCTGGCCCCCGCCGCCATCTCGGCGGCCACCGAAGCGGCGTGCCCGTCCTCCTCGGCGTCCGGACGGTTGCCGTAGCCGTCCTCGAAGTCGGCGCGGAAGTCCTCGACCGCCTCGCGAGCGAGCTTCTCGCGCACGCGCCGATAGACGACGTCGGCGAGCCGCGGCGGCACGCCGAGGGCCCGCGCGAAGGTGGCCGCGTCGGGGCCGAAGCGGTCGAGCGAGCGGAGCGCGAGCTCGCCCATGCGCGCGGAGACGTCGGCGCGGAAGAGGTGCGCGCCGCCGTAGACGGTGTGCACCGGTTGGCGGCCGCCGCTGTCGCCGGGGTGGCTCGCGGCAAAGGCGCCGTTGGCGCGGGCGAGGGTCGCCATGACGTCGCGGGTGTCTTCGGCGGAGAGCGAGCGCTGCGTTGGCATGGGGCGGACTCTACCGAAGGCCCGGACGGGTGGGGGCAGGCCCCGCCCCTACATCGGAGGGGATGTCGACCCCAGCATCGATGCTTCATATCGTCGGGAGCGCTCTGATGTAGGGGCGGGGCCTGCCCCCGCCCGCCCGGTCCTCGACACAGTCATCATCGACACCAGAGAGATCGACCGCTCCGCACAGGTGCTGCTGTTACAGTCCCAACGCAGCGGCGAACGACCACCGAATGAGGACCCAGTGAGCCGGCTCGCGCAGCTCGTCCAGGCATGGCTTGCCGGCGAGCGCGAGCTCGCGCCGATCACCGAGCTGCTCGGCGTGCGCCCGATCTCGATCGGCACCGGCGAGGCGGTGGTCGAGCTCACGGCCGGGCCGCATCTGCACAACGCGATGGGGACGGTGCACGGCGGCGTCTTCTGCGACGTCGCCGATGTGGCGATGGGGGTCGCACTGGCAACCGTGGCTGCGGACGGCGAGTCGTTCGCCACGCTGCAGCTCCAGATGATCTATCTGCTGCCGCTGCGCGAGGGGCCGCTGCGGGCCCGTGCGCGCCTGCTGCACCGCGGGCGCAGCGCCGCGCACCTCGAGTGCGACCTCGAGGACGGCGAGGGGCGGATCGTCGCGCGGGCCTCGTCGGTCTGCTCGATCAAGAGCGCGCCCTGAGAGGCGCGCTCAGGCCAATCCGCCTTTTTCAAGCCACGTTGAGCGGCGCGCTCGCCGGCGCGTCGAGCAGCTCGCGGACGACCCCGAGCGCCTCACGGAGCGCGGCCTGCCCGGTGGGCGCGCCGAGGCAGACGCGCACCGCGTGGGGCGTCGCGCCGCGGCCGACGAAGAAGGTCGAGGGGGCGTTGATGCCGACGCCGCGCTGGCGCGCCGCCGCCACGAAGTCCTCGGCACGCCACGGCTCGGGCACCGGCAGCCAGAGCTGGTAGCCCTGCGGGTGGGCGCTGAACGGGTGCGGCGCCAGAATCTCGCGAGCGATCTCCTGCCGCACCTCCGTCTCTCGGCGCCGCGCGGCGAGGATGCGCTCGCCGGTGCCGTCCTGCATCCAGCGCGCGGCCAGCTCGCCGGTCAAAGGTGGCGTGCTCCAGAGGTTGGCCCAGAGCACCGCCTCGAGGCGCTCGGCCCACGCTTCGGGGGCGACGAGGTAGGCGGTGCGCAGGCCAGGGGCGAGCGCCTTCGAGAGGCTCGCGACGTAGAAGGCGAGCTCGGGGATGCGGGCGGCGATCGGCTGCGGCGAGACGGTGGGGAGGCGGCCGTGGATGTCGTCTTCGAGCAGCGGAACCCGGTGCCGGCGGAGCACCTCGGCCACCGCGTCCCGTCGCTTCGGCGAGAGCACGCTGCACGTCGGGTTCTGGATCGTCGGCACCAGGTAGCAGAGCTTCGGCGCGCCGGCGCGGCAGGCGCGATCGAGGTCCTCGGGCACGACGCCCTGCTCGTCGACGGCCACTCCTTCGAGGGTGACGCCGGCGGAGCTCGCCGCCGCCTTGAAGCCGGGGTAGGTGAGCTGCTCGCAGACGACCAGGTCGCCCGGGCGCGTGAGCGCGGTCAGCACGAGGGTGATCGCGTGCTGGGCGCCGCTCGCGAGCAACACGCGCCGCCGCCCCGGTGCGAGGCCGAGGGCGGCGAGCCATCCGAGCGCCGCCTGACGCTGCGCGCTGGTGCCGCCGGCGGGGGAGTAGTCGAGGAGCGTGCGCGCCTGCGGAGAGTCGGCGAGCGCGCGCAGCGAGTCGGCGAAGATGGCCGCCAGGCTGTCGTCGGCGGGATCGGGCGGCAGGTTGATCGTCAGCTCGTGCCGCGCCTCGGCGAGGCCGCGGATCTCCGACGCGCTCGAGCGCGCCGGCGCCGGCGCGGCGACGAAGGTGCCGCGGCCGACCTCGCCGGAGACGAGACCCCGCCGCGCCGCCTCCTGATACGCCCGGCTGACCGTGCCGACGGTGAGCCCGAGCGTGCGCGCCAGGTCGCGGTGGGTGGGAAGCTGGTCGCCGCGCTGCAGGGCGCCCTCGCGAACGTCGCGGGCGAGGGCGTCGGCGATCGCCAGATAGCGGGGGCTGGAGGTCGGCGCGAGGCTGGGACGCCAGGATTGGTTCAATGCCACGCCTCCGGAGGTGCTGGATCTCGTCGGTGTCTGGAAGAGCCCTGGCAATTGCCAATTGACCACATCAATGCTAGCGTCAAATCGCGACAATCATGGCAGATTCAATCGATACAATCAATCCATGAGATGACCCCTCCTCCAGGCGCGAACGATCGATCCGGAGACCTCCGATGAGCCACGAAGCCCCACGATCCGACGACGAGATCGGTCTCGACCCCGCCAACTGGCCGGCGTTCCGCGAGCTGAGCCACCGCATGCTCGACGACACGCTCGACGCCATGGAGCACGTGCGCGAACGCGGTGCCTGGCGGCCGTTCCCCGCCGCCGCGCAGGCGGCGCTCGCGCGCCCGCTGCCCCGTGAGGGGGCCGACGCGGCCGCCGTCTACGAGGAGTTCCGCGAGCTCATCCAGCCCTACGCCACCGGGAACACGCACCCGCGCTTCTGGGGCTGGGTCAACGGCACCGGCACGCCGATCACCGTCCTCGCGGAGCTGCTCGCCGCGGGGATGAACCCCAACACGGCGAGCTTCGACCAGTCGGCGGTCCACGTCGAGCGCGTCGTGCTGCGGTGGCTGGGAGAGGCGCTCGGCTACCCGGGCGGCGGCCGCGCCGCCGACTGCACGGGCCTCCTGCTCAGCGGCGGGTCGATGGCGAACCTGCTCGCGCTCGCGGTGGGCCGTCACGCTCGCGCGCCCTTCGACGTGAGGGGCGAAGGGCTCGGCGAGCAGGAGCCGCTCGTCCTCTACGCGTCCATGGAGACACACAGCTCGGTCGAGAAGGCCGCCGAGCTGTTGGGCCTCGGGCGGCGCGGTTATCGCCGCATCCCCGTCGACGGCGACCACCGCATCGACGTCGCCGCGCTGCGCGCCGCGATCGCCGCCGACCGGGACCACGGCCTGGCGCCGCTCGCCGTCGTCGGCAACTGCGGTACGGTCAACACCGGCGCCGTCGACGACCTCGACGCGCTCGCCGACGTCTGCGCCGAGGAGCGGCTCTGGTTCCACGTCGACGGCGCCTTCGGCGCCTTCGCCGCGCTCTCCCCGAAGCTGCGCCCGCTCGTGCGCGGGCTCGAGCGCGCCGACTCGCTGGCCTGCGACCTCCACAAGTGGATGTACTTCCCGTTCGAGGCGGGCTGCCTGCTGGTGCGCGACGGCGCGGTCCACCGCGACACGTTCACCGTCGTGCCGGCGTACCTGCAGACGGTCTCGGGCGGCGTCGCCAGCGTGGCGGACGAGCTGCGCTTCTCGAACCTCGGCATCCAGCTCACCCGCAGCTTCCGGGCCTTGAAGGTCTGGTTCGGGCTGCGCACCGCCGGCGTCGACCGCCACGCGCGGCTCGTCGAGCAGAACGTGGCGCAGGCGGCGCACCTCGCGGCGCGGGTGCAGGAGAGCGAAGAGCTCGAGCTCGTGGCGCCGGTGCCGCTCAACGTCGTCTGCTACCGCTACCGCGCCGCCGGGCTAGACGAGGCTGCCCTGAATCGCCTCAACGAGAGGCTCCTCGTGCGGCTGCAGGAGGACGGCATCGGCGTCCCCTCGTCGACGGTGCTCGGCGGGCGCTTCTGCGTGCGCGTCGCGATCACCAACCACCGCACCCGCCGCGGCGACCTCGACGCGCTGGTCGAGGCGTCGCTCCGACTCGGGCGCGAGCTGGCGCCGTCGGCGGAACGCTCGACCGTCGCGGCGGTCTAGTTACCCTAGCGACACGATGTACACGCCCCGTGCCTACGTCGAGGACGACGCAGCCGTACTCCGCGAGCTGATCCGCCGCTTCCCGTTCGCGCTGCTCGTCTCCGCCGAGGCCGGCGCCATCAGCGGCACGCACCTGCCCTTCGAGCTCGAGCCCGACCGTGGCGAGAAGGGCACGCTCGTCGCCCACATGGCGCGCGCCAACCCGCACTGGCGGCAGCTCGCGCGCTGCGAGGAGGCGCTGGTCGTCTTCCAGGGGCCGCACGCGTACGTGTCGCCGGGGTGGTACGCCAAGCAGACGACGGTGCCGACGTGGAACTACGCGGTCGCCCACGTCTACGGCCGCCCGTCGATCGTGGACGACCCGGCGCGGCTGCGGGCCTCGGTCGAAGGGCTCGTCGCGCGGTTCGAGTCCGAGGGCTCGCCCTGGAAGCTCTCGTCCGAGGTCGTGACGCGAGAGCTTCCCGGCATCGTCGGCTTCGAGATCGCCATCACGCGCATCGAAGGGAAGATCAAGCTCAACCAGAATCGCGCCGTCGCCGACCGCGAGGGCGCCGCGGCGGCGCTGCTCGCCAGCGTCGACCCCGTCGAGCGCGGCGTCGGCGAGATGATGACGGCGCAGCTCCGCGGCGAGCCGGCACTCTCCGACGGTAGGGGCGGGGCCTGCCCCCGCCCGTCCGGCGCAGCGGAGGCCGAGAGCGCCCCGCGCGGTCAGTCGAACCAGTAGGGCGTCTTCTCCGCCCACTGGTTCGCCGGGTAGCGCTCGTGCAGCAGCGCGAAGGCGGCGTGCGAGACGTTGCGGTAGCCGACGTCGGGGCAGCCGTAGCGCGTGCTGCGCACCAGCAGGTGCAACGCCTCGGGCACTCGCGGGTCGGCGCGGTGGGCGCGTGCCCACGGCAGCACCACCTCGCCGAGCCACCGCGGCGCCGGCGGCACCGCTCCGAGCGCCGCGAGCTCGCGCAGCGCCGACTCCCGTTCGGGGGCCGGCCACGGTGGAGGCGGCGCCGGATCGGACCTACTCGAATACGCGGAGCCGGCGGCACCGCTGCACCACCAGTTGTCGCGCATCCCGTCGAGCTCGCCGTCGCCGTCGCGCCGGCCGCCCGCTTCGCGTAGAGCCGGCCGCAGGCCCGGGTTGTGGAGCAGGAGCCAGGCGGCTGCGAAGTCGCGAGCGCCGCCGCGGGCGGCTTCCCAGTCGGCGAAGTCGCGGGCCACCTCGGGCGCGAGGGCGGCGGCCCCTTTGGCCAGCCGTCGCGCCGCGGGGTCGTCGTGCAGGAGGACGGCACGCACCCAGCCGGCGGTGGCGAGATGGCGGCGTAGGGGCGGAGGCAACCGCTCGTCCTCCGCGAGCTCCGCGAGTCGGCGGACGGGCAGCGTCCGGTCGGCGAGCGCCAGCGCCGCGGGGCCGAGCCACCACGGCCCGCCCACCGTGTCGTCGCCGTAGAGGGGGCCATGGTCGATGACGAAGCCGCGCTCCGTGGGCACCATCAGGCCGTGACGGACGAGCTCGTCGAGGTCGGCGGCGACGCCGCTGCGCAGGTCCCGCGCCTGCGCACGGTCGCCGGCCGTGAGGTCCTCACGCTCGAGCAGGTGGTCGAGCACCTGGCGCGCGCCCGCGCGGTCGCCGGCCACCGAGAGCCACCGCGCGCGGTGGTAGCCGAGGGCGATCGCCGCGGGCGAATCGTCGGGCACCGCCGCCGCGGCGGCGAGAACGTCGCCACCCGGCGCATCGCCCGCCTCCCGCGAGGGCCCGAGCGCGAGGGCCGCCGCGAGCCAGGGGAGCCCTCCATGCTTCCGCCAGCGCCGGGCCGCCTCGGCGGCGCCGGCGGCGGGTGGATGATGGATGAGCTCGACCCACGCGGTCAGGTCGTCGAAGTCCCCTCTCCTACGCGCGTAGTGCAGAAGCCAGCGGTAGTCGACCAGCGCCTGCGGCAGTGAAGGCGCGACGAAGCCATCGGGTGGCCGGCTGTCGGTGAGCAGGGCAGCCAGGCCGCGAGCCCGCTCTTCCGGGTCGAGACGGAGCTCGACGTATTCGAAGAGGCCGGCCGCCGCGGCGCGCCGGGACGGGTCCCGCGCCGTCGTCGCCTGCGCCCGCAACAGCTCGCCTGCTCGGGCGAGGCACTCCTCCTCGGGACATCCGGCGATGCTCGAGCGGCGGATCCAGGCGCGCGCGGCGAGATAGGGCGCGAGATCGCGCCAGGGGGACGAGGCGTCGCCGGCGATCTCCTGGAAGGCGGCGATGGCGCCCTCGAAGTCGCGGTTGTAGAAGCGGGCGGCGGCGCGCTGGTAGGCGCGGTCGGCCCGCTCGGTCGCGGGCCAGCCGGGCTCCGCCTCGTCCGGCAGCGGAGCCCGGCCACCGCACGCCGCGAACACGCGGTCCTGCGCCTCGAGCCAGCGCCGCAACTCCGCGGAGCTGCGGCCGTGGCGCTTCTCGCGGTCGGCGAGCGTGCGGGCCGCGGCGCCGAACGCATCGTCGCCGCAGTTGAGGATCTGCTGCCAGGAGCTGTTCGCGTCCTCGCCCAGGGGCTGGTACGGGTCGATGTCGGGGACGGGGCCGAACGAACTGCGGGCAGCGGTCCACTGCGCGAGGCCAGCCGCGCCGTCGCCCGCCGACACCGGGCCCTCGAGGGTGGCGCGGAGCTGCGGGGACAACACCCGTCCCTCGAGGTGGACCCAGGCCGCCAGGAGGTTGGCGATCGACTCCTCGGGCACCAGGATTCCCGCGGCGTCGCCGTGGGCGAAGCGGTAGCCGACGTCCGGCCAGTAGCGGACCTCGTACCCGAACGGCCCGCAGGGCATCAGCACTCCCGGCGCCAGGAGGAGGACGGCGAGGGAGACTCCAGCGAGACGACCCACGGGGCGACGGAGAGGGCTCAACGGTGAACCTCGGCGAGGGCTTCACGCAGCAGCGCGCCGTCCCAGGCGCGCGGTGCGAAGAGGTAGAGGCGGACGTGCGACGGCGGTACCGTCGAGGCGGGCTCGTCGGTCGCCAGGCCGAGGGCGCGGTCGCACGGCGGCGGCAGGGGCAAGCCGCGCGCGAGCCGCCGCCGCAGCGGGGCGGCTTCCGGCCCGAGCCGGAAGAGCATCGGCACGACCTCGTCGAGATGTTCGTCCACCGCCAGCGACGCGGCGCCGCCGTCGAGACAGCTCGAGGCGAGCGCGGTGGCGGACAGGAATGCGCCTTCCGGGAGCCGGCGGCGGATCCGCTCGACGAGCTGGCGCTGGAACGGTCGCTGGGACAGGGCGGCGTCGAAGTCGACCTGCACCGCGGCGCCTCGAGCCAGGCCGACGACGGCCGCGGCGGCTCTGTCGGCCAGGGCGCCGTCGAGCCGCGGCGGCGAGCGGCGGTCGACCTCGACGCGCACCACCGGCAGGACGTCGACGCCGGCGGGCAGGCGCAGCGCGTTGCTCCGCGGCCGCACGTCGAGGCCGCCGGCGTGGAGCCGCACGGTGCCGACGAGGGGCGCGACGGAAACGCGGTCGGGATCGACGAAGCGGAGATCCTCCGGGCGCTCCCATGCCCAGAGCACGATCTCGACCTCCGGAAGTGGAGTTGCCAGAGGAGGCGTCGTCGTTGCCCGCCCGACGAGCACGCCGGAGCCGAGCGCGGCGAGGGCCACCGCGACCGCGAGAGTCAGCCCGTCCGTGCCGCGCATGAGCGGCAAGATAGCGAAGCCTTGCGGCGCGATTGCGGACCCGCGGCGGCGGTTTCGTGGCACCGGCTGGTTTGGGACCTGAGCTGCGGGACTCGGCCGACTCGCGGGGGCCGGTCGGATGGGGTCGAGACGCCGGCGCCCGTGCGGCGGGCAGGGGTGCAACCGATGGAGGCGAGACCCGTACAACGGGATGGGGACTTCACTGGCTGCATGAGGGGCCCGGCTGGCTGCGGGGTCCTGGCTGCGGCAGATCGCGCCCCCTAGACTCGTTCCGAGGCCGCCATCCCGCCCACCTCCAACCCACCGCTGCCTCCAGTGGCGCCCGGCTTTCGCGGGCGGGCCTTCGCGAGCCGCCGCCTTCCGGGCTTCCTGCTCACCGACCTGCGCCACGCCGAGGGGTCGCTGGGCCGGCCGCACACGCACGGCGGCGCCTACTTCTCGCTGCTCGTCGCCGGCTCCTACCGCGAGATCGACTCCGGCCGCACGATCGACTACCGCCCGCGCACCATCCGCTTCCACCCGCCGGACTTCCGGCACGCCGACGAGATCGGCGTGGGGGGCGCGCGCTTCCTGAGCGTCGAGGTCGGCGACGAGGTGCTCGCCGCGCTGCCCGCGCGCTTGCGCCGCGAGCCCGCGCTCGCCGGCCCGCACAGCGAGATGTCGCGCGTCGCCATCGAGATCTACGAACAGCTCGCCATCGCCGACGACGGGGGCGCCTTAGGGAGAGATCTCGGGAGGGACCTCGGAAGAGATCTGGTGCTCGAGGGCCTGGCGCTCCAGCTCGCCGGGGCGCTGGCGCGGTTGCCGGTCGAGGAGTCGGCGCCGCGCTGGCTCCTGCGCGTGGCGGAGCGGCTGCGCGCCGAAAGCCACCTGCAGCTCCAGCTCGCCGAGCTGGCGGGCGAGGCGGGCGTGCACCCCGTGCACCTCGCACGTGCCTTCCGCCGTCACTTCGGGAAGAGCGTGGGCGAGGAGGTGCGGCGGCTGCGCGTCGAGGCGGTGCGGGCGGCGCTCGCGCAGCCGGGGGCCAGCATCGCCGACGCCGCCTTCGCGGCGGGCTTCGCCGACCAGAGCCACTGCAGCCGCGTCTTCCGCCGCCACACCGGGATGAGCCCGGCGCAATACCGCGAGCGTGCGGCGGCGGCGCGGCGGCGCTCGCTCGTCGGCTGATCGACACCGGCGGCGCTGGTTGCGGGCGGGCCCGCTCGGTGCGTACCGGGAGGTTCGGCTCGTGCTCGACCGCGCCCGACGCCGCGCCTACGCTGGCTCCCGCGGCATTCACCAACCGCCGCCAGGAGGACTCAACGTGCCCATGCGCGCCCTCGTCGCTTTCGCTTCGCTCGCCATTTTCGGCGGCGGCCTCGCCCTGGTCGTCGCCGACGCCGCGCCCGCCGCTCGTCGCGGGGGGCCGATCCGCGTCGCCTTCGTCGTCACCGAAGGAGCCAACGTGATGGACTTCGCGGGCCCCTGGGAGACGTTCCAGGACGCCGACGCGCCGGGCGGCGGGTTCGAGCTCTTCACCGTCTCCGACTCGAAGAAGCCGGTGCGCATGACCGGCGGCGTGCGCTTGGTGCCCGACTACACGTTCGCCGACGCGCCGAAGCCCGACGTCGTCGTCGTCGGCGCGCAGCGTGGCTCCGACGCGACGACGGCGTGGCTCAGAAAGGTCGCCGGCGAGGCCGACGTCGTGATGTCGGTCTGCACCGGCGCCTTCAAGCTCGCCAAGGCGGGCCTGCTCGACGGCAAACAAGCCACCACCCACCACGACTTCTTCGACGACCTCGCGCGCGACTACCCGAAGGTCGAGGTGGTGCGCGGCCGCCGCTGGGTCGAGAGCTCGCCGAAGGTCTACACCGCGGGCGGCCTCACCTCGGGGATCGACCTCGCCCTCCACGTGGTCGCGAAGTACCACGGCGTCGAGGTGGCCGACCGCACGGCGTTCTACATGGAGCACGACGGGAACGGCTGGAAGGACGCCACGGCCACCCCCATCGCGTCCCGGATGCGCTGACGGTCGCCCGCGCTGGCGGAAGCGGAGGCAGAGGCAGAGGCAGAGGCCGGCGCCGCGGCGGCGAGCTGCCGCAGCTCCCGGCGCTGCGCCGGGGTCAGCGCGTCGAAGACGATGCCGGCCTCGAACACCGGGCGCGCCCCCTCGTCGTCGGGCGCGAGCTGCACGAGCGTGCAGCGCACGACCGCGGCCGTCACCTGCACGCCGGCGAGCTGGAAGTGGTAGCGGCGGCCGGGGGCGAGCGACTCGCCGGTCGTGATGCGAGCGCCCTGCGCGCTGAGGTCGAGAAGGCGGAGCCGCTGCGAGAAGCCGACCCTCCCGACGATGCCGGCGATCGCGCGGCGGGTGTAGTGGCGGCGTTCCGGGCCCTTCGGGGCATCGCTGCGATTGGCCGACATCGTTCCTCCTCGGCCGCCCGTCTGTCGTGCGACCAATCCATCAGACGGAAAGGGAGGGCGGTGTCTTGCAGGTCGTGCGGCGGGGGCCGCCGGATCCGGATGGTGCGCACGGCGCACCCTACGCGGAGCGCGCTCGCGACGCCGTAGATGGGCGCCCCGGCGCAGCGTAGAACGGGCTCCGATGTGCTCCCGTAGGGTGCGCCGTGCGCACCATCCGGCTCTCATCCGTCGCGACGCCGCTCGGCGCCTCAGGTCACCGCGGCTTCGTCGAACGACAGCGTGCCGGCCGCCGCATCCAGCGTGGCGGGCAGGCCGATCGGCAGCGTCAGCATCTTCTCGCGGTGGCCGAAGGCGAGGCCCGCCATCGCCGGCACGCCGAGGCTGCCGAAATATTGGCCGAGGATCTCCTCGAGGCTGAAGCTCGGCCCGTCGCCGACCGGGCAGTCGGTGCAGTAGCCGAAGACGACGCCCGCCACCCTGGCGAGCTTGCCGCCGAGGGCGAGCTGGCTCAGCATGCGGTCGATGCGGTAGTACTCCTCCTCGACGTCCTCGAGCAGGAGGATGGCGCCCTCGGTGTCGACCTCCCACGGCGTACCCATGAGCGAGGCGACGAGCGTCAGGTTGCCGCCGACGAGCCGCCCGCGGCACTGCCCGGGCGCCAGGGTGACGATGCGATAGCTGCGCGGCACGAGCTCGTCCTCCTCCTTCTCCGGGTTGCGCAGCGTGCCGATCGGCTCGTTCGACATCACGACGCGCCCGAGCCCCTCGCGGTTGAAGGGGCGGAGATTCGAGGCGGCGATCGGCCCGTGGAAGGTGACGAGGCCGGTCTCCTGGTGGATGGCGTTGAGCAGCGCCGTGATGTCGCTGTAGCCGACGAAGGGCTTGGGGTTCTTGCGGATGGTGGCGAAGTCGAGGAGCGGCAGGAGGCGCGGCGTACCCCAGCCGCCGCGGAAGCAGAAGATCCCGGCGACCTCCGGGTCGGCGAACATCGTGTTGAGGTCGGCCGCCCGCTCGGCGTCGGTGCCCGCGAGGTAGCCGTGCCTGGCGTGTGCGTGGGCGCCGACCTTGACGCGGAAGCCGAGCGCTTCCAGTTGCTGGCGCGCGAGGTCGACCGTGCTCGCCTCGAAGGCGAGCGAGGCGGGCAACACGAGGCCGACGGTGTCGCCGGGGGAGAGGTGGCGCGGCTTGAGGAGCGGCGGGCGCGCGCCCGCGCCTGCTGCGCGCGGCCGGGGATCCGGGGGAGTCGCCGGCGTCCGCGCCGCCGCGCACGCCGTCGCCGGTGCCGCCGCCGCCGCCACGCCACCGAGCGCGAGCAGACTGCCGAACCGCCGTCGCGTCAGTGCATCTTTCGGCATGCGCGGGAGCCTACAACCAACGGCACGGGCGTCGATGCTGCCGGCGGAACTATCTGCGTAGGGTGCGCACCGCGCACCATCCGGGATCCGGATTGGTGCGCGGTGCGCACCCTACGGGACTGGCGCTCTCGTGTAGGGGCGGCCCCCGTGCCCAGCCCGTGGCGCCGGCGCGGCCCTGCGCGGCGTCAATGGCAGGGCTCGTCAGTCGTCACGAACCCGCGTGCCACGGCCTCGGCGACGTCGGCGAGCACGGGCAGCGCCACGGTCTCGTAGTCGTAGGCGTCATCGTTGAGGACGCCGTCCTCGTTCGTGTAGAGGGCGGCGGCGAGGAAGAACGTGGGCCCGTAGCCGCTCTCGACCCACGCGTTGTCGAGGGTGAAGCCGTAGGCCTGGCCGCTCTTGTCGTAGACCCGCAGCCGCTCGGCGGCGAACACGCGCGCGAGCCCCGGCAGGAGGAACTTGACGTAGGCGTCGGGGAACTCGGCAGGGTCGAGGCGCGGGTTCACGGAGTCGCGGGGTAGCTCGCTCATCGCCGTGCGGAGCAGCCCGCGATCGGCGTCGGTGAGCGAGAAGCCGGGCCCGCCGCACTCGACGTCCGGCCGCACCACCATGCAAAGCGCCCGCTGCAGCACGGCAAGCGGCGCGCGGTTCTTGCCGGCGAAGTCCATCGGGCCCTCGACGCGCTTGCCGTCACCGTCGAGCGACGCGGTGCCGACGAGGAGCCCCCGGAGCGAGGGTGGCGGGGGCAGCGGCTCCGACGTGCGCTCCGGCGCCGTGTGGACGACGCCGTCGAGGAGGAAATCGATGCGCGGCAACCTCCGATTCTCCTCGGCCGTGTGCGGCTCCGAGAGGCGGTGCACGATGCGCACGCCCGGAAGCCCGGCCCGCGCGATCGACGCCGCGAGGCGATCCTGGCCGACGAGCTCGTAGAGACGGTTGAAGGCGGCGTTGTCGGAGACCAGGAAGACCTTGCGGATCTCGTGGCCGACGGTGATCGCGCCGCCGT
>Ga0209382_10007897_pt1 | contig 13461 bp, 15 predicted proteins | sample SoiMetdeltSBSDD5_FD_187599 | JGI IMG/M metagenome (GOLD analysis project Ga0209382, IMG submission 187599) | Bulk soil microbial communities from a Populus tree surrounding site in Tennessee, USA - Soil MetaG P. deltoides SBSDD5 (SPAdes) (version 2) | ecosystem: Environmental > Terrestrial >... | reverse complement strand
CATGGGCCTTCGCGATCGCCGCGGCACGTACGAGCGCATGACGTGAAAACTCGGAGAAGTCGAGCGGACAGAGGATTCGGTGAATCGTCACCATGGCAGGCTCCTGTCTTCGAGCGCCGGCCGTGGTCACGAGGCAGCAACGGACATGCCGCCTGCCAACGCCGGAAACATCAATGGATGCAGCTGCCGTCGGATGGCGCCGACCGCGTCCGCGGAACTTCTCGCACCGGGAGCGAGTTTCTCCTCGGTCGACGTGCAGGTCGAGCCACATGTGGCGCCACGATCGCGCAGGCCCCGCTCTTGCACCGCGCCGATCGTCTGGACATCCTCAGGAGCGAGTCATGCCGCCAACGTCATGCCCGTGCTGCCCCTCGAGCCGCGCGCCCTTCGACGTACGCGACGTCTGTGACCGCGTGCGCGCCGAGTTTCGCGAGATGCCAGGGCTGAAGCTGACACTGCCCCAGGCGTCGCGTCTCTTCGACATCGATCCGCTGCAGTGTGAACAGGTCCTCACCGCGCTCGTCCGTGCGGGACAGCTGGCGACCGATGGAAAGATGTTCGCCCGCGGTTTGACAACTACGAAATGACACGAAGCGGCTCGGAGAACACCGGTGGGGATTTTTCCGCCGCTGCGGAAAAGTCCCCACCCCCGCGGCGCCGTCGGCGAGCCGTGGAGGCCGCGCGCGCGTGATTTCCCAGCAAAAACGCGAATTGTGCCCGGTTCCGCCCCGGGGCATTGGTCTTGCTCGAGGGGCAGTCATGGTCATTCACGAATTGAATCGAGCCGACTGCGTCGCGGTGCTGGAGCGAAACAACATCGGACGGCTTGGCTACGCCCGCTTCGATCAGCCGTACGTCGTGCCGATTCATTTCTCGTTCGACAACCAGCGCGAGCTGATTTACGGGTTCTCGATGCTCGGCGAGAAGGTCGATTGGATGCGGCGGAATCCGAAAGTCTGCCTCGAAGTCGACGAGATCTCCGACAAGGACCACTGGACCTCGGTGCTCGTCGTCGGCCGCTACCGGGAAATCCACCGCGACCCGCGCGAAGCGGAGGCGCGCCGCCGGGCGGAGCAGTTGTTCCAGCACCGCTCCGAGTGGTGGTTGCCCGGGGCCGCCAAGCTCGACTCGAAGGAGTCGGAACACGCCGTCATCTACCGGATCAGCCTCGACAAAGTGACGGGACGTCGGGCCTCGCGCACCGGACACGCCAGCGGCCTACACGCGACCGTGTAGGGAGTTTTCGGCGAGTGGGGAATCGTGCCCAAAGCTACCATTCTGGTTGTCGATGACGAAGCGCTGATTCGATGGTCCCTGACCGAGCGGCTCCACGCCGAGGGCTACGACGTCCTCGAAGCGGATACCGGCCAGGCCGCGCTGGAGAAGCTGCCCGAGGGCGTCGATCTGGTGCTGCTGGACTATCGGCTGCCGGACACGGACGGGGTCAGCGTCCTGCGCAAGATCAAGGAGTTCGATCAGGATGCCCTGGTAATCCTGCTGACCGCCTACGCGAGCGTGGATACCGCCGTCGAAGCGATGAAGCTCGGCGCCTATCACTTCGCGAACCAGCCGTTCACCCTCGACGACGTCACGACCACCGTCGAGCGCGCGCTGGAGACCACGCGACTCCGCCGCGAGGTGCGGCAGTACCGTATCAACGCGGCGCGGCCGTACAACCTGCAACGCCTCGTCGGCGAATCTCCGGCGATGAACGCGCTGCGCTCGCTCATCGCACGCGTCGCCGCCAGCCCCGCCTCGACGGTGCTGCTCACCGGCGAAAGTGGGACCGGCAAGGATCTCGCCGCCAAGATCGTGCACTACGCGAGCGCCCGCGCCTCCAAGCCGTTCATGAACATCACGTGCTCGGCGCTTCCCGAGCAGCTGCTCGAGAGCGAGCTCTTCGGCCACGAGCGCGGCGCCTTCACCGACGCCCGACTGCAGAAGAAGGGGCTGCTCGAGATGGCCGATGGCGGCACCGTCTTTCTCGACGAGATCGGCGAGATGACCACAGGCCTGCAGGCCAAGCTGCTGCGGTTCCTGGAAGAGAAGAGCTTCAAGCGGCTCGGCGGGTCGCATGACATTCGCGTCGACGTACGGGTGGTTGCCGCGACCAACCGCAACCTCGAAGAGGAAGTCAAGAAGCATCGTTTCCGCGCCGATCTCTTTTTCCGTTTGAACGTGCTGCCGATCGACATGCCGCCACTCCGCTCGCGCCCCGAGGACATTCCGCTGCTGGTCGAATACTTCATCGATTCGTTCAACACCGAGTTCCGTAAGTGTGTCCAGGGGGCGACGCCGGCGGCGCACGCGGTCCTCCGCGCCTACGAATGGCGCGGCAACGTTCGCGAGCTGCGCAACGTGATCGAGCGAGCGATGCTGCTGTCGGACGGCGAGCGGCTCGACGCGCGGGACTTCACGGTGACGAGCGGGCCCGCCGTGAGCGCCAGCGACGACTTCGAGCTCCCCGCGACCGGTGTCGATCTCGAAAAGCTGGAGCGCTGCCTGGTCATCCAGGCGTTGAAACGAAGCGGCGGCAACCAGACCAAGGCCGGCACCTTCCTCGGATTGAACCGCGATCAGATCCGCTATCGGATCGAGAAGTTCGGTCTGGCGACCACGCCGGCGCATTGATCTGTTGACGGTGTGGGGAGGAATTCGCACCGGTGGGGAAATTTTCCCGCCGTCTCGTCCAGGATTCGCTTTCGGATTGGCGATCAGGCGTGGCCCAGCCCGTGCATCCGACGTCGGGCATGGAGAGCACGTCAGCGTCCCGCGCGATGTCCGACTCGCTCAGGAGCCTGGACGAGATCCGGTATGCGCTCGACCAGGCGGCGATCGTCGCTGCCACCGATCAGAAGGGGCGCATCACCTACGTCAACGACAAGTTTTGTCAGATCTCGCAATACTCCCGCGAGGAGTTGATCGGTCAGGACCACCGCATCGTCAACTCGAATCACCACCCCAAAGAGTTCATACAGGACCTGTGGCGCACCATCGCCGGCGGGACGGTGTGGAGGGGCGAGATCCGGAACCGCGCCAAGGACGGCTCCTTCTACTGGGTCGACACGACGATCGTGCCGTTCCTCGACGGCCGCGGCCATCCCCGTCAGTACCTGGCGATTCGCTACGACATCACGGCGCGCAAGAGCGTGGAGGCCCAGCTCAGGGAACAGGCGGCGCTCGCCCAGCTCGGACAGCTCGCCGCCGTCGTCGCCCACGAGGTGCGCAATCCGCTGGCCGGCCTGCGCGCCACCCTGCAGGTGATTGACAAACGGTGCGAGCCGCGCGATCGCAGCGCGATCGCGGCGATGATTCAGCGCATCGACGGCCTCAACGACAAGGTGGAGGATCTGTTGCTGTATGCGCGTCCCCGCCCCCCGCGGCGGCTGCCCGTAGAGGTGAAGGCGCTGCTGCGGGACGTCGCCACCAGCGCGCAAATGAGCACCGGCCGCCATGGCGCGGACATCTTCGTGGTCGGTGACGATGTGAGAGCGTCCGCCGATCCCGATATGCTGCGCGCCGCCCTGCTCAACCTGACGATGAACGCCTGTCAGGCCGCGGGTGGCAGGGAGGTCGAGGTGCGCGTGCAGGCCGGCGACGGCGTCTGCCGCATTGCGGTCTGCGATCGCGGTCCGGGGATTGCGCCAGAAACCCGCGATCGGATCTTCGAGCCGTTCTTCACGACGCGCGTCAACGGCACCGGGCTGGGCCTGGCGATCGTGCGGCGCTTGATGGAGCTGCAGGACGGCACCGTGCAGCTGACCGATCGCGAGGGCGGCGGAACGATCGCCGAGGTCACGATCCCGCGCGCCGTGTAGGCTCGCGCCGCGCGGTCGAGCTTAGGCGCGAATCTCGACGGACTTGCCAGCGGGCGTGGTCGCGCGACTGACCGCCGCCTCGCCGATCCGTGGCGGAATCGCCAGCACCAGCGCCGGCGAGAGGCACAGCAGCCGATACGTGACGGATCCCATGCGCGGCCCGAGGAGCGGCGAGCCGTGCAGACCGATGACGACGAGACCCGCGTTGCGGTCGCGGGCGACTTTCGCGGTTTCTTCCGCCGGATCGCCCGAAACGACGAGCGCCTCCGGCCGCAGACGCCTCGGCACGGTCGCAATCAGCTCCTCGAGGCCTTCCTCCGCGACCGCGCGCCGGCTCGAATCCAGCCCCGAGACGTGCAGGCGCGACAGGAGATGGCTCTTGACCGGCTCGATCACGTGAACCAGGACGAGCGGCACATTCAGCGCTTCCGCCAGTGCCCGCGCGACCTGCGTCTGGTGCAGTGACGAGGGGGACAGGTCCACCGGCACGACAATGCGGCCGAGCAGGCGGCGGGCGTCTTCGACGTGGACGGGGCCGGGATTCACCGGCGGCGTGATGAGCACCGGGACGCTCGTCTCGCGCAGCACCCGCTCCGTCGTCGAGCCGAAGAAGAACTTGCGCGCGCCGGTCAAGCCGTGCGAGCTCATGACGACGAGATCGCACGAACGCTCGCGGGCGACGCGAAGGATTTCGACCGGGGGCTTGCCGACCGCCACGTCGTATTCGATCCCGAGGGCCGCGGTGTCCTCTCCGAAGACTCGCGACACGAACTTGGCCATCTCACGTTCCGAGACGTCCGCGGTCCAATGCGCGCCCGTTCCCAGATCCATCGCCGTCGTCAGCAGCGGATCTTCGACGCTGAGCACGATCAGGCGTGCAACGAAGTGCTCGGCCACCGCTGCTGCGTATCGCAGCGCGCCGGCTGACGCGTCTGAGTAGTCGATCGGACAGAGGATGGACGGACGAACGTTCATGGCGGCCTCCAGATCATCGATCGCGTTGCGATCGCTCGGCTCGATGCCGAAGCGGGTCTGCAACGACTGTGCCTCGACGCCGAGGCAGGATTGCGCGCCCGTTTTGACAGCTACAACCGCGAACGTTCGTGGTCGCCGGGAAAGTCCGCGACGGTGAAAAATCCGCGGACCGGGGAATAGTCCGCGGTGCACCGTGCCCCCTACGGCTCGTTTTCGCCCGAAAACCTAGAGAACGCCGCGAAGCCCACTCGGTACGGGCGTTGCCCTCCAGACGTGCGGTTGACACCGCGTCACCGAATAACGACTGCGAGGCATGCATATGACGACTCGACGCACTTCACTCACCGCTCTTGGCGCGGTGCTCGCCACCGCGTTGTACGCGTTCGCGCCGATCACGGCCAGGGCACAGGAGGCGTCATCGTCTCCGTTGAAACTCGTATCCAGCCGCGTGTCTCTGGCGGGCACCTCGAACATTCACGCCTACACCGCGTCGACCACGGCGGCGCGGCTGGTGCGTCTGCAGGTCGCGAACGGTGCGCTCGGGCCAGCCTTCTGGGACGCGATCGTGAAGCCGGGTGGGCTCGAGGCCTTCGAGATCGCGATTCCCGCGGCGACCCTCTCGTCGCCGAAGGAAGGCCTCGACAAGAACATGCACAAGGCGCTGAAGGTTACCGAGCATCCCGACATCACGTTCCGGTTGTCGCGAATCGAGGCCGGGGACGCCGCGGGGATGCTGCGCGGCATCGGGACACTCACCGTGGCCGGCGTGGCGCGCGAAGTCACGCTCGCGATCAGGACGCAGCGCACCGCCAACACGCTGACCATCGCCGGTGAAGTGGCGCTGCTCATGACCGACTTCGGCATCGCGCCGCCGAAGGCGATGCTGGGAATGTTGAAGACCGATCCCAAGGTGACCATCACGTTCGAGACCGTATTCGGAGCTCCGCTCACGTAGCGAGCTCGATTCAGATTCAGCTCCCGACGAGGACACGACCATGACACACACCATCCGCTTCGCAACCGCCCTCACGGCGCTGCTGGCGTTCGTTGCGCCGGCGGCGGCCCGGCAGACCGACGACAAGATCGCGCGCTCACCCGAGTCGGCCGCGGCGGCTGCCTCCGACCCGAAGGCGAACGACAAGGAAAAGGAGGCTGAGGCGGCGGCCGCCGAGGCATCGTGGAAGAAAGGCCGGCCGATGACCATCCAGTATCTGCGGCCGCAGGACAAGCGCGGGATCAACGTCTTCGAAACGACCAAGGAGCCCGGCGCCGAGTTCAAAGGCTTCAAGCTCGATTTCGGCGCGGCGTTCACGTCGCAGATGCAGAACCTGTCGCACCGCACCACGGCGTTGCCGAACGTGGTCAACGGCATCGACGCGAACAAGCTTCAGAGCATCGGCTTCGGATTCAACAACTCGACCGCCAACGCCGTGCTGCACGCGCAGCTCGCCCCTGGCGTCCGCGTGCAGTTGACCAGCTATCTCTCGGCTCGTCATCACAACGAGACCTGGGTGAAGGACGGCTACATCCAGATCGACCAGTCACCGATCGACCTGGCGCCGCTCAAGATGCTGTTCGAGATCGCCACCGTGCGCATTGGCCACATGGAGATCAACTACGGCGACGCGCATTTCCGCCGCAGCGACAACGGCAACGCGGTCTACAACCCGTTCGTCGGCAACTACATCCTCGACGCCTTCACGACCGAGATCGGCGGCGAAGTCTACCTGAAGGCGAACGGCTTCATTGCGATGGGCGCGTTGACCGCCGGTGAGCTTCGCGGCACGGTCCTCACGCCGGAACAGCGCGGACCGTCGGTGATTGGCAAGATCGGCGTCGATCGGCAGGTGAAGCCCGATCTCCGCGTCCGGGTGACCGGTTCGCTCTACAACGCGAACCGGGGCTTGAGCAACACGCTCTACGGCGGCGATCGGGCGGGATCCCGGTATTACTGGGTGATGGAGAACACCGCCGCGACCGAGAGCGCCAACTACACGTCGGGTGGGATCAACCCCGGGTTCAAGAACGAAGTGACGGCGTTCCAGATGAACCCGTTCGTCAAGTATCGCGGCCTCGAGGTGTTCGGCGTGCTCGAACGCGCCAACGGCAAATCGTCGGCGGAGGTCGAGGAGCGCGTCTGGCGCCAGTACGCCGTGGACGCGGTGTATCGCTTCCTCGGCGAGGAGAACGTGTTCGTCGGCGTCCGCTACAACAAGGCCAAAGGCGAGCTCACCGGCATCACCGATCGGGTGGGTGCGAACCGCTGGCAACTCGGCGCGGGATGGTTCGTGACCCCGAACATCCTGGCCAAAGCGGAATACGTCAACCAGAAGTACTTCGGCTACCCGGCGCTCAACATCCGGAACGGTGGGAAGTTCAACGGCGTGATGTTCGAAGGTGTCGTCGCCTTCTAGCGAGGCCGAGATGTTCAGGGTGGCTTGGTTGGTTCTGTTGGTCGGCCTGGGGACACCGGCGCAAGCCGGTGCTCAGGCCGACCCGGCGGTGACCGTGAACGAGGCGGCTGGCGTCTACAGCGTCAACGCGACGTTCACCGTGCCGCACGAAGCCGCGTTCGCCATCGCCGCGCTGACCGACTATCCCGCAATTCCCAGGTTCATGCCTGAAGTCCGCTCCAGCACCATCCTCGAACGCACCGACGATCGCATCATCGTCGAACAGGAAGCGATCGCGCGGTTCCTGCTGTTCTCGAAGCGGGTGCACCTCGTGCTCGAGGTGCAGCAACAGGGAAACACGATTCGGTTCCGGGACCGATGCGGCAAGAGCTTCGCCCGCTACGAGGGTGCATGGGTTGTCGTCGAGCGCGACGGCCGTACGCAGGTCACGTATCAGCTCGAAGCACGACCCTCGTTCGACGTGCCCGAGTTCCTGCTGAAGCGGTTGCTGAAGCGGGACGCGGACCAGATGATCGAGCGGCTCAAGGTCGAGATCGCGACTCGCGCACGGACGCCGAGGTAGCAGATGTCAGCCGTCGCGAGCGGGTCGCCACGCCTGTCGCTGCACCGGGAACCCGTCGGTCCCATCGCGATCGCTCAGCACTACATTCGCGACATCGTCTATGGAGCGAACGACGGTCTGATCACCACCTTCGCCGTCGTGGCTGGCGTCGTTGGAGGCGGGCTGTCGCCGCGGACGATGCTGATCATCGGCGCGGCGAATCTGATCGCCGACGGACTCTCGATGGGCGTGGGCAACTACCTGAGCATCCGTTCCCACGAGAGCGCGCGAGCCGCCCAGAATCTGCCCGAGGAGGAATCTCATCCCGCGCGTCACGGCACCGCGACCCTGCTGGCGTTCGTGGCGGCTGGCGCGGTGCCGCTCGCGCCGTTCGCGCTCGGCTTCGCCGATCACGGGCTGGCGTGGTCGTCAATGCTCACCCTCGGAATGATGTTCGTCGTCGGTGCCGCGCGCAGCGTGGTGACGGTCGAGCGGTGGTGGGCCGCCGGCCTCGAGATGCTGGTGCTGGGGATGGCCGTCGCCCTCGCGGCGTTCGGCAGCGGCCACATCATCAGCGCGCTGACGAGCGACTAGGCTATAGTGCCGGCGTGACCTCGCTTCGAAGGCTTCAGCTCGTCGCTGTCGCGCTGATCGGAGCGCTCGCCGGTCTCGGGGCCTTCACGTTCGAGTACGGGGAGGGTCTGAGCTACTTCTCCACGGATCCGCGCGCCTGCAAGAACTGCCACGTCATGAACGACCAGTACGCGTCCTGGAGCCGCGGGCCCCATCACGCGGTCGCGGGCTGCGTCGATTGCCATCTTCCACACGACTTCGTCGCCAAGTACATCGCCAAGGCCGACAACGGCTACCGTCATTCCAAGGGCTTCACGTTCATGGATTTTCACGAGCCCATCATGATCTCCTCGCGCAACGCTCGAGCGCTCCAGGACAACTGTCTCCGCTGCCACGGCGATTTCGTCCACGACATCGTGCGCGGCAGCACGACGCGCGAAGATGCGGTCAAGTGCGTGCACTGCCATCGCGGCGCCGGCCACGGCGCACGACCGTGAGGTGAGGCATGAGCGAACCCCAACCCAAGCGGCGCAGCGTCGGCCTGCTGACGGCAATCGCCGTCGTGTCGGCGCTGCTGGTGTTCCTGGTCGCGGCGCTGCTGACGTCGATCTTCGAGCGGCGGCAGGAGGCCCGCAATCCGTACCTGCGTCTCGTCGAAGTGAACGAGGGCACGACGGATCCGGCAGCATGGGGTGTGAACTGGCCGCGCGAATTCAACGACTACCGGCGCACCGCCGAACCGACCAAGACCCGCTTCGGCGGATCGGAATCGTTGCCGGACGAGAAGGCCAAGGCGTTTCCGTGGCTCACGCGGATGTTCGCAGGTTACGCCTTCGCCATCGACTATCGCGATCGCCGCGGTCACGCCTACATGCTTCAGGACCAGGAGCAGACCAAGCGCGTGACGGAACGGCCGCAGCCCGGTTCATGTCTGCAGTGCCATACCTCGGTGATTCCCACCTATCGCCGGATCGGGAACGGAGACGTGTTCACAGGCTTCGAGGCGCTCGGCAAGCTCTCCTACGGTGAAGCCCATGGCGAGGTTGTGAAGACCGGTTCATCCAATCCTGTGGCGGGCGGCACGTCAGTGTCATTCCAACACGCGGCGGGAGCGCACCCGGTCAGCTGCGTCGATTGCCACGATCCCCGAAGCATGGAGCTGCGCGTGACGCGGCCCGGGTTCATCCGTGGGATTCAAGCCTTGGCCTCGAGCGCGGCGGTGGTTCCCCATCTCGAGAGCATCGAGCGATGGCGGCGCGGCACGCGCGCGGCTCCGTACGATCCGAACGCCGACGCGTCACGCCAGGAGATGCGCTCGTACGTCTGCGGCCAGTGCCACGTCGAGTACTACTGCGGCCCGAAGACGACGCTGTTCTATCCCTGGAACAATGGCCTGAAGGTCGAGCAGATCGAGAGCTACTACGACTCGTACAAGTTCCCGGACGGACACGATTTCTACGATTGGGCGCACGCCGAAACCGGTGCGAGTGTCCTCAAGGCGCAGCATCCGGAGTTCGAAACGTGGAGTCAAGGAATCCACGCTCGCAGCGGCGTCGCGTGCGCCGACTGCCACATGCCGTTCAAGCGCGAGGGCGCGATGAAAGTGTCGGACCACTGGGTGCGCAGTCCGATGCTCAACGTCTCGCGCGCCTGCCAGACCTGCCATCCGTACGCGGAAGGGGAGATCCTCGGCCGGGTCGAGGCGATCCAGGATCGGACCCACACGCTGTTGAACCGGTCGGCGGCGGCGCTCATCGATCTGTTCGACGCCGTCGCGACGGCGAAGCAGCGCGGCGCCACCGACACGCAGCTCGCGCCGGTCCTGGCGCTGCAACGAAAGGCACAATGGCGCGTGGACTTCGTGGCAGCGGAGAATTCGATGGGATTCCACGCGCCCCAGGAAACCGCCCGCGTCCTCGCCGAGGCGATCGACTACGCGCGTCAGGGCCAGCTCGCCGCTGCCACCGTCAGCGTGAAATGAACGTGCCGTTGCGCAAATCGCTCAACGCCTGACGCAGCTCCTGCTCGGTGTTCATCACGATCGGACCGTACCAGGCCACCGGCTCTTCGATTGGCTTCCCGGACACGAGCAGAAAGCGGATGCCGTGGTCCCCGGCCTGCACCACGACCTCGTCTCCTCGATCGAACAGGATCAGCGATCGATTCTCGCTCTGGCCGGGCAGCGCGCGAACGGTGGCACCGTCGACCTGCTCGGTCAGAATGCCCTGGGGCGCCGACGCGTCGCGAAACGTGCCGGAGCCGGCAAACACGTAGGCGAAGGCGTGATTCGTGCGATCCACCGCGAGCCGCTTGCGGCGGCCCGGCGGCACCGACACGTCGAGATACCGTGGGTCGGCGGCGACGCCCTCCACCGGCCCTCTCTTGCCCCAGAACTCGCCAACCACGATCCGCACCCGAGTGCCATCATCGTCGACGACCTCTGGGATGTCGGGGGCGGCGATGTCTTGATACCTCGGCGCGGTCATTTTCAACGACGACGGCAGGTTCGCCCAGAGCTGAAAGCCGTGCATGCGGCCGGCGTTGTCGCCCTTCGGCATTTCCTGGTGCATGATGCCGCGCCCCGCGGTCATCCACTGCACGTCGCCGGCGCCAAGGCTGCCGCGGTTCCCGAGGCTGTCGCCGTGGTCCACCGAGCCGGCCAGCACGTAGGTGATGGTTTCAATCCCGCGATGCGGATGCCACGGGAAACCGGCCAGGTAATCGTTCGGGTTGTCGTTGCGGAAATCGTCGAACAGCAGGAACGGATCGAACTCCGTCGTATCGCCGAACCCGAAGGCGCGCTGCAGTTTTACGCCCGCGCCTTCGATTGCTGCTTTCGATCGCCATTCCTGCTTGATGGGTCGTACCGACATGACAGTTCTCCTTGATAAACACGGGCCGCGGGCGCTTACGCTTGGGCGATCGCCTGGATCTGCAGGTTGATCTTCACCTCGTCGCCGACGAGGAACCCGCCGGTTTCGAGCGCCGCATTCCACAGCAGGCCGAAGTCCTTGCGGTTGATGGTGGTCTCGGCCTCGAAGCCGAGCCGCGCATTGCCCCACGGATCGATCGCATGACCGAGGAACGTGACCAGCAGCGTAATCTCTTTCGCCACGCCGCGAATCGTCAGCGTGCCGCGCACGTCGTAGCTGTCCCCGCTCTTGTTGGTGATCGTCGAGCTGACGAACGTGATCTCGGGGTGCTTCTCGACGAAGAAGAAATCTTCCGACCGCAGATGCGCGTCGCGATCGGCGGTCTTGGTGTCGATGCTGGCGGCCTGAATCGTGAAGCTCACGGATGACCGTTCCGGGGCTTCGTCGTTGAACTGAATGGCGCCGGCAAAGTCGGCGAAGTGGCCGCGGACCTTGGTCACGAGATGGCGGACCTGGAAGGTCGCTTCCGAGTGCGCCTTGTCGATGTTGAACGTGCGAGTGGGAGTGGAAACTGCGCTGGTGGCCATGGTCTTTTACCTCGATCTGTTGATGAGTGCTGTCTTGGTTCGTGCGTCATTCGTGCGCCGCGCGGAGCGCGTCGAGCAGGCGGATGAGCGTCGTGCGGTCCTCGTGCTTCAGGCCTTTCATCAGGTGCTCGCCGAACTGCGCCATCGGACCGTCGAGCTTGTTGAGCAGGGCAGCGCCCGACGGAGCGATCCAGCAGAGATGCTGGCGGCGATCCTTCGGGCATCGCTCGCGCTTCACGAGCCCCTTTGCTTCGAGCCGATCGAGCAGTCGTGTGATCCCCGGCGTCTGTTCCACCATCCGCTCTGCCACCTCGAGTGTCGGGACGCCGTCGGTTCCGCCGCCGCGGAGGATCCGCAGCACGTTGTACTGCTGGAGCGTGATGTCATGCGGCTCGACGAATGCGGTCGCTTGCCGCCTGATGAGGTCGGTGGTCCGCATCAGCCCGAGCAGCGCCTCCTGGGCGACGCTCTGGAAGGGCTTGCGCTGCTTCAGTTCCCGTTGCAGTCGGCTCATGGAAAACAGTATACACGTCATTAATTGACTAGTCAACTATTAACCAAACGACCATCGGGGAAGCATTCGGTTGCTATTGAAGCCCTAGCTCGCTGGCGGCATAGCGGACGCACCGATCGACGAGCTCGTACTCGAGCGCGGTGCGATCGGCCTCGCTCAGGCCGGCGATGCGCGGCAACGGGCGGCGCCGCTCGCTCTTGCGGATGCGCGTCAGCGCACGGGCGAGATCGCGACCGTTCACCTCGCCGAAACTGGCCCAGTACTCGTCGGTGAGGCATGGAACGCGCAGCGGATCGCGCACGATCATTTCGAGCGAGAACCGGACGTCCGGCCGGGCGCGCTGAATTACCTGAACCGCTCGCGGCAGGTCGAGGACGCCCTCGCCGAGCGGCACCTCTGACAGCAGGAAGCCGTCCTCGTACTCCTCCATACCCATGTCCTTGAAGTGCACGTTGACGGTCCACGGAGCCAGCTTCTCGATGGTCTCCATCGGATCGTCGAGGATGGAGAGGTTGTTGCCGGTGTCGAGACACACGCCGAGGAATTCGCTGCTGTAGTGCTCCATCAACTCGACCTGTTGGTCGACGCGCCAGTCCTTGTGGTTCTCGATGCCGAGCGGCATGCGATGTCGTTCGACTATCGGCAGCGCGGCGGCGATCTGCCGGTGAAACTGCTCGACCGCGCGGTGCCAGTCCTCGCGGCTCTTGATCATCTCGTAGCGGCGTCCGAGCAGGCAGACGACCCGCAGGCTGGACGCGCCCGCCTCCTTGGCGACTTTGACCGCATGCTCGAATTCGTCGGGATCCGGACGCGGCAGGAACGTCTGAATCTCGAGATACATGTCCAGATCCTCTTTCATCTGGCGCGCGCGCCGCGCCCAGTCGAAAGTGATCTCGGTCATGCCGCCGTGCGCCCCGGCTGCGCCGACCTCGCCGGCCAGCTGCATCAGCCGGTCGGCGCTCATGATGCGCTGCGGCGTCGCGAATCGGATCGATTGAAAGGAGTCAGGAGTCAGGCCGATGCTGGTGCGTCGTGTCATGCTTTTTCCGAGGGGCTGCGCCCCTCGGACTCCCCTACTGGCTCGCTCGCGGGGGCCCCGTGCCCCGCTCCGCTCGCCAGGCTCACTCGCTTGCGCTCGTTCGCGTCGTTCTGAGATTTGCTGCTAG
>Ga0209382_10007892_pt1 | contig 13468 bp, 11 predicted proteins | sample SoiMetdeltSBSDD5_FD_187599 | JGI IMG/M metagenome (GOLD analysis project Ga0209382, IMG submission 187599) | Bulk soil microbial communities from a Populus tree surrounding site in Tennessee, USA - Soil MetaG P. deltoides SBSDD5 (SPAdes) (version 2) | ecosystem: Environmental > Terrestrial >... | reverse complement strand
CAGAGCCGGACCAGAGCAAGTAGATAAAACGTCGTATAGATAAGGCTGAGCTTCATTTGTCTTCTCCCTTCTGCTGAGGACACCGCCGAATCTCTGATTGATTGCCGGTCGATGTTACTGCGTCTGATCAAACGGATGATCAGGTGATCAGTTATTCTTCAACAACTTCCCAATAAACGAGACGAAATCAATGCCGACGCCGACGCGGTAATAGTCGCGGTTGAATTGTGAGACGGGGAGTATCGCCGTTTTCGGATCGAATCTTTTCTGGTCTTCCACCGGCTCCAGAATGAGTGTGTTCGTTAATTTGGATCGAACCGGTTTGATCATCGCCGTCCCGAAGAGGTTGATGAACTTAAGATTTTCATAGGGCAGCGGGTAATACCCATCCAGCCTGATGACGCCGCCACGTACCCTTCCTGCGGTCACATATTCGTTGACCCCGAACTGAAGATCGAGTTGAGCCGGAAAACGCTGCAGCGGCGCGTTATGACGGTTGAAGAAGAAGGTCTGCATTCTGACGCCGGCATAGTACTGACGGAAAAAGCGGTCCCTGTCAGACTGCGCAAAGGCGACAAAATCTTTACCGCTTAGCTCTGCGCCTCCGACCTTTTTTTCAAATTCGGTTCTGAACTGATCTGAAATCTTGAACGTCTTGACCGTTTGCGCCGGGTTTGTCGGCGTCACAAAACCGAAACTGGCGATGAAAGAGAGCGAGAATTTCTGCTTTGTGTCACGGTCAAAACTCGGCAGCAGGGAACTGTTGCTGAACCATGGCAGGCGAACTTCGACGCCGCCGAGGTAATCGAAGACCCGCGCCGCTTCGTTGGCTTTCAGATTGGAGATGTTGGTGACCAGCCCGTTCGCGAGCCCGCCGATGGCCACATTGCCTGATTGCGGCGCGCTGATCGCGCGAATCGCGCCCCAGGCGCGCCACCGCTCGCCGAAGTCCGGATTGATCTTTTGCAGGAAGGGCAATGACTGGCTGACGAAAAGATCGAAAAAGTAATTCTGCTCGAAATCGGCCGAAGCCGCGCCGGCCTGCTGATAGCCCACTACCGCACGAGTCAGCAAACTCACAGGCCGATCCTCGATCGGGAGATTGACTTTGAGGTCGGATTCGGCGACCACGACCTTTCTCTTCGACAGGTAGTTGTCGGCTTCTGTCGAGAAGACGTAGAACTTTCCGTCATCGTTCTCTTCAAGCGTCACCTCGTAGAGGCCGTCTTCGTCTGTCATTGCAGTGGAGACCAGTTTGTCATCCAACTCGACGCGAACAGTGATGTTGTCAACGTATCCGTTGAGCGCCAGGATCAGCTTGTTCAGCGTATCTTGAGACAGATGCGGATTTACAGAACGGCCAGATAGAAATCTGGAAAGCAATTCTTTCCTCTCCAGAATAAGGCTCAGCAGTTTTATAGTCTCCGCTTTCTGTTCTCCCGTATCACCCTCTTCGATTGTTTGCCGTCCTCCGGTTCCATTTCTTGGCGGGCAGTGGTTTGAGAAACCGGCTCGGCATAGATAATTTTTCACATCCGGGTCTTTGACGATTTCCGGATCGCTCTGAATTCGCGCGAATGCTTCATCGAGTGAGGCCGGTCTCAGCCTCCCCCAAACTTTGTGAGTGGCCTTGGCGCCGCTGCCTGTGTTCCCATTTCCGTTGGCATTGTTAGGTGAGCCGGCCTCTTCCGTATGGATCAAATTCACGGCAGGAGGCGTAGCGCGATCGGACGGCGCGCTGACGATCCGTAACCCTGGCCGGCTGGAAGGCCGGCCTGTCACGATCCGCAATGGGGCGGCCTGAATCGCCAAAACGAATGTTTGTGAAAAACTCTGCGGCGGTTGGGACGAATCCGATACTTCGATGACGAAGCTGTATGGCTCGCGTCGGGCTTGCGCAGGTTTGCCATGTAATATACCGGAAGCTTCCAGTCTGATTCCTGCAGGCAAATCCCCTTGCTTAACTCGCCAGCTAAGAGGCGGCAGCCCGCCCTCAGCCTGAAACCCGTAGCTGTAATCGCTGCCTGCTTTGGCTTCCGGCAAAGTCATGACCGGTTCGTTTATAGTTAGTGGAAGCGGCGCCGCAAGAAGAGTAGAGTCGAAGTGGGCGGCGATTGCGATGGCCAGCAGAAACGCTGAGCGGAAAGTGATTCTTCTGATTGTGCGCATGATCTTTCTCCTGTCGCTGAGGCAAAGTTACGAATCAGGCCAGGTGGTCGAAACGCTCTTGCATCATCTTGTTGATTTGCTGAAGCGAAAGAACGATCAATGGGCTGCTTGCGGGGCGGAACTGCACGTGTGGAAAATCTTTCAGCTTTTTGAACAATCCGCCCGGCGTTAGGCCGAGTTCCCGAGCTTCTTCGGTATAGACCTGATACCCGTTCAGACCGTTGACCAGTCTGGTCGTTGACCATTCGGCTTCGTCTCCGACTACCCAGAAACAATCAATTGATTCTCCCCACTGGTGCCAGGACAGACCAGGGGGCGCATTGGTCACATGACGGCCGAATTGCTTGCCTACACTGTCCAGACAGAAGGCGAGGAATCCGGCGCCGGCGTCGCGGAATTCGGCGATCTTGCGTTTGACCTCTTCAGTCGTGCGCGATTGCCGCCACAGACGGGCTTGTTCGAATGGGTCACGCAGCGTGTGAAACGGTCGCATCTCGATCCCGCGCGCCAGGCAGTTCTGCAAAAGCAGTTCCGCGGACGGTAAGAATTCTGGAATCAGGTCGTTGATGTCTCGTGATGCCATAGAGTGTGCCTCCGTAGTTTTTATGTGCTATGAAAAGCTGATGAAATCTGGCTGGGGGCTGACAAACTCATCAGCGATGACGGCTCCTCCGCCACGACCCGCAGCGGCAGGGATAACCAGCATCCCCCCGAAGAGGGATGCTGGAGGCTGAGGCTGTGCCGGCTGTTTATAGCTCTATCCCTTTTGGCTGAGGACTGTTGCGCTCAGACTTGCACGGCTGTTGCGTTCTGCTTTATTTCCTCTCACTGCTCGTCGGCGCCCTACGGCACGTGGATGTGCAGATCACGTCGATTCACCAATTCCGGTTTCAAAATCTCTTCAGGTTCAACAAATTCTTCTAGTTCTTCTAGTCCCTCAGCGCCAAACCAAGGCGGAATTGTGGGTGAAGTGGCAATGACAACGAAAGTGCGATTGTCGAGTTCGAAAGTCCAGACAACCGCATCTTCCACTAACTTCTCCTTCAGATACGGGACGATCGTCTTCTTGTAATATTCGAAGAAAGCTTCCTCTCTTCCCGCCTTGACGAGGTAGATCAGCTCTTGAAGATCCCTTGGTGGGGTCGTGTTTTCTATTGTGCGGTTCGTATTTTCCATGATTCTTCTCCTTTGCTTTGTCGAGATGGCACGAACTTTTTTCCGATGCCGTGTTGTTACGGCTGAAGGCCATGACTTACAATGCAGTAGCCATTTTTTCAGATAGCAACACGGCTTCATCAGATAACAATACGGCATCGAGTTCAGGACGTTGCGGTAACTTTTCCTGACGCGGTGAAGGATAGACTAGGGGTGTTTTCAGAGTCTTTAAAGCTCGGGAAAAATGAGGCTAAAGATCAATAAAACTTTCATTAAATCGGTGAAACTCGATGAACAAACGATCCCGTCTGATTTACGAATTCGGGCCGTACCGCTTGGACACAGCCGAATGCCGCCTTCTGCGCGACGGCCAGGATATCGCACTGCGGCCGAAGTTATTCACCCTGCTGGTCGTGCTCGTGCAGCACAGCGGGCAAATGCTGGATAAAGACCAGTTGCTCGAAGCAGTATGGCCTGACGCTGAGGTCGAAGATAGCAACCTCACGGTCAGTGTGAATGCGCTCAGGAAAACCCTCGGCGATGAGGGGTATATCGAGACCGTGGCGCGGCGCGGCTACCGCTTCGCGGTGGAAGTGAATGTAGTGGTCGGGGAAACCCCGGCCCTCGCATACAAGTCTCCGGCACCTCCGCCGCCGTCCGGACCGGAGCCGCCCGGGGGCGCTCTGCCGCTCCATTCCAATTTATACATTACGCGCGCGACGGACGGCGAATTTCACGCGGCGATCGCCAGGCGCGACAGCATAGTGCTGGTCAAAGGCGCGCGGCAGGTGGGCAAGACTTCGCTCTTGGCGCGTGGCCTACAGAGAGCGCGGGAAGCGGGAGCCGCGGTCGTCCTGACCGACTTCCAGCACTTCACGGTTGACGCTTTCGCCAGCGCTGAAAAGCTGCTGCTCACGCTGGCTGAGTTAATCGCAGACAAGCTCGAACTGGACGTGCTGCCGCATCAAACGTGGAACAGCTTCATCAGCCCGAGCAGCAACTTTGAGCGATATCTGCGGCGTGAGGTTCTGGCTAAACTCGCCACGCCGCTGGTGTGGGGGCTGGATGAGGTAGACCGGATTTTCAATTACTCTTACGCGAGCGAAATCTTCGGGTTGGTTCGATCATGGCACAACCTGCGGGCGCTCGAACCGGCGGGGCCGTGGCCGCGACTGACACTCGCGCTGGCTTATGCGACCGAAGCGCATCTTTTCATCAGCGATCTCAACCAATCACCTTTCAATGTCGGCACGCGGCTTGTACTCGAAGACTTCACTATTGAGCAGATCGCTGAACTCAACCGCCGTTACGGCTCGCCGCTCGACGAGCCGGAAGTTGAGCGCTATTTCAATCTGGTGGGGGGCCATCCTTATCTGGCGCAACGCGGACTTTACGAGATGACGGAACGCAAGCTTGATCTGGCGGCGGTCGAGGCGCAATCGGATCGCGATGAAGGGCTCTTTGGCGATCACCTGCGCCGGCTGCTGCTCTCGCTGGAACGTGACGCGGGGTTGTGCGCAGCCGTTAGCAAGGTCTTAGCAGAGGGGGGGGGACTGACGACCTCGGACTTCTACCGCCTGCGCAGCGCTGGCGTGCTCACGGGCGATTCGGCGCAGGATGCCCGGCTTCGCTGCCAGCTTTACGCCAGTTTTTTGCGGAAGCGTCTTCTCTAAACCAGCGTAACTATCAGCAAAAGAAAACTCTTCGGACCAAAGGAGATGGTGATGAGCACGGCTCAGACTGACTTACCCGCTAGCTTCTACGTCGTGGGCGGCACGTTGCGCCACGACGCGCCGTCTTACATCACACGGATGGCCGATCAGGAGTTGTATGAAGGGCTGCTCCATGGTCATTTCTGCTACGTGCTCACCGCGCGGCAGATGGGCAAGTCAAGCTTGATGATCCGCACAGCCGCGCGACTGCGAGAAGCGGGTATCGGGGTGGCCATCCTCGATCTAACCGCAGTGGGTCAGAACCTAAGCGTGGAGCAATGGTATGGCGGCCTGTTGACGCAGTTGGGGCAGCGGCTCGATCTGGAAGAGGAATTGATCGAGTTCTGGCAAACGCGGCCGCTGCTTGGCCCGCTGCAGCGCTGGCTTAAGGCGATTCGGGAGATCGTGTTGCCACGTCATCGGAGGCGACTCGTGATCTTCATTGACGAGATAGACGTGGCGCGCAGCCTGCGGTTTTCGGCGGACGAATTCTTCGCCGGAGTTCGTGAATGCTATAACCGACGCGTCGAAGACCCGGAGATGGAGAGGCTAACCTTTTGTCTGTTGGGTGTGGCGCCGCCGACAGACTTGATCCGCGATACGCGTATGACGCCATTTAACATTGGGCGGCGCGTCGAACTGCATGATTTTACCGTGGCCGAGGCGGCGCCACTCGCGCGCGGTTTACGGCGCGAAGAGCGGCGCGGCGACGCGCTGCTCAAACGCATTCTCCATTGGACTGGCGGACATCCTTACCTCACGCAGCGGCTATGCCAGGCAGTGGCTAAAGATGAAAGCGTCAGCCACGGCGGCGACGTTGACTGGTTATGCGCGGAGCTGTTTTTTACGCGCAGGGCGCAGGAGCGGGATGACAATCTGCTCTTCGTGCGCGAGCGAATGTTACGCGGCGAGGTCGATCTGGCGAGTTTGCTAGACCTTTACCGGCGAGTCAGAAGCGGGAGGCCGGTGCGAGACGACGAGACCAATCCGCTGGTCAGTTCGCTGCATATGTCCGGCGTCACCTGCGCAGAAGATGGACAACTCAAAGTCCGCAACCGCGTCTATGCGCAAGTGTTCAACCGGGAATGGATTGCCGCCAATATGCCGGACGCCGAAATTCGGCGTCAGCGCGCCGCATACCGGCGTGGTTTATGGCGCGCCTCGCTTATTGCCGGATTGGCGCTGGCGCTGGTGAGTGTCATTGCGTTGTTGGCGTTCAAACAACGCCAGCAAGCCGAGCAGCAGGAGGCCAACCGCTTGCTGCTTTACTACACCCGGACGCGGCTTGCGCAGGAGGCGTGGGAAAACAGCAACGTAACCCGGACTGAAGAACTGCTGCAGGCGATCCTGCAACCTGGGCAGAGGGACTTGCGCGGCTTCGAGTGGTATCTGCTCTGGCGGCTCACGCACAGAGAGGCTTTGCGAATGAATGAGAAATATATGGTGGTCGCCGTAGCCTTTTCGCCGGATGGGAAGCGTCTGGCTATCGGCGAATCACAGCGGGCCATGTCGAGCGGGAACAATGAATACTTGTTGAAGCTTTACGATTTGGGCGCCGAACGGGAACTCCATTCATTCTGTGTCCCATCCGGCCCTAATTTTAACCTCATGGCCTTTTCTCCCGACTCACAGCGCATAGTGATGAATGCCCCTGACTATACAGCGGCGCTATGGGATCTGCATTCGGGCCGGCAGGTGACTGTCTTCAAGGGACACAGCGCGCCATTATCGGTAGTCGCCTTTTCACCCGATGGCAGGGAATTAGTCACGGCTGATATGGCCGGTGTAGTGAAACTCTGGAACACAGAAACCGGGCAGGAGAGGTTGACGCTGAAGAAACAGTCGGGATGGGTCCGTTGGTGTGCGTTTTCGCCCAATGGCCGCTGGTTGACAACGGCAGATGAGTCTCAGAGCGTGAAATTGTGGGATGCCAATACAGGCCGGGAATTGCCGCCTGTCACGAGCAACGAGGACACACTCACGGCAGCGGCCTTCTTTCCCGATGGCCAGCGATTTCTGACCGCCGCCAAAGACGGCAGTCTGCAAATCTGGGACCTGGGCACTAGACGGAAATTGGTCGTCCTGAACGGTCACTCAGGTTATACCCAGGCAATCACCTTCTCCCCAGATGGTAAAAAACTGGCGACGGGCAATTATGACCGGACTGTCAAACTCTGGAACACTACGACTGGACAGGAGATGACAACCATCAAAGGTCATGGCTCAGCAGTCCTTTCCGTATCTTGGTCACCAGACGGGAAACGCCTGGTCACTGGGAGCGCCGATCAGAGCGTCAAGATATGGAACGTAGCGGACCAACTGGAATCGATTCAGCCCGCCGAACGAATCATCAAATACCTGGATACAGCCTTTTCTTCTACGGCCAACGATCTCCTCGCTGTGGGCGTTACAGTAACCAAGCAGGTGAAGCTGTGGAATCTCTCCACCGGCCAGGAGATATCTAGATTGGATGAGCCTGGAGACAACATCATATGCGCCATCTTCTCTCCGGACCGAAAGTTGCTGGCGACTGGAGGAATGGACAATAAAGTAAAACTTTGGGATATGACGACCGGTCGGCTGATCATGGCGCTGCAAGGTCACACCTCTAATGTCATTTCAGTCGCTTTTTCGCCGAACGGAAAGCAGTTGATTTCGGGCAGCAATGATAAGGCGCTGAAGCTGTGGGATGTTGACACATGGCAGGAACTGCACTCATTCAAAAGCAAAGTGGATAACTCTTACCGAGCGGTCTTTTCGCCAAGTAGCCAGCGGCTGGCGACCGCCTGTCGAGACGGCAGTGTACAGTTATGGGACCTGACCACCAAAAAGGCTCTCCTTACTTTCAAAGGGCACACGGCGACAGTTAGAGCCATCGCCTTTTCACCTGACGGCAGAATGCTGGCGACAGGCGGCGAGGACAGTTCTGTCAGATTATGGGATACCGCGACCGGGCAGGAACTGAAGAATCTGGGGCAGGCTGATGTCGCTCAGCGAATAGCCTTTTCTCCTGACGGAAAGAGGATAGTGACTGGAAGCATGAGCGGCACGGTCAAGCTCTGGGACCTCTCCACAGGGCAGGAATTAATGAACTTGAGGGGGCATGCAGACGATGTGACTTCAGTGACCTTTTCAGTCGACGGCACAGGTCTTGCAACGAGCAGTAATGATGGCACCGTGAGATTGTGGCGCGCAGCTACGGAAAAAGAAGTGATGGGCCGCAGCCGGTAGTGTAGGCTAAGGGGTTCTGTTGCGAATAAACCAGACATCCGGTCCTCAATGCTGGTAGACTGGCCCGATTCCATTATCACTAGGGGCTGCTCTGACCAAATCCAACCCGTTCAAATGGCGACACCACCAATCCGAGATCATCCTTCTCTGCGTGCGCTGATATTTACGCTACTCCCTCAGTTATCGCGACCTCGAAGAAATAATGCGGGAGCGCGGCCTCTCGATCGATCATACGACGATTTACCGCTGGGTTCAGGCGTATGCCCCGGAGTTGCAGAAAAGAATTCGTCCCCACATGAGACTAACTAACGACTCCTACCGCGTCGATGAGACCTACGTCAAAATCAAGGGTGAGTGGAAGTATCTCTACCGCGCCGTCGATTCTACGGGACAAACGATCGATTTCATGTTGAGCGTGAAAAGAGACGCGAGAGCCGCCAAACACTTCTTCCGCAAGATGCTCGAGGCCGCATCGCACTCATCTCCACGAGTGATCAACGTCGATAAGAATCCAGCCTATCCGCCGGCGGTCGAGCAATTGAAGGGAGAAGGAACCCTCCCCAACCGCACTCAACTGCGATGGTGTAAATATCTCAATAACCTCATCGAGCAGGACCATCGGTTCATCAAATGACGAGTTAATCCCGGGAGCGTGTCAGAATTTTTGTGTACACAAATTTTCTGACACCCTCATCCCGGACTCGGCTTCTTCAGTTTCAACACAGCGTGGCGAACAATCAGGGGATACAAAACAATGAACATGATTCGGAAAGGGGTGCGACACGAAGCTGCTTACATGTTTGTTGTGCTTGAATATTCATGACACAACCCAATGTTCTGCCATTGGTACTCTACCGGGATGTGCGGCCGGAGAAATCTGGCGGTGCAAAGCTCCTGGGACAATGTAGCCGTGCGACACGAAGTCGCGCCAATCACTGTGGAGCTTGCATCTGCAGGACTTCACCCGCTGTTCCACCAGCGGTTTCCTACCGACACGTGTTGGATTGGTAACGATCTAGTGCGAAGCTGTCGGAACAACGTAACCCCACCAAACGGTGGCCATCAACCCGCGAGGAGAGACGGCGACTGCCAGCCTCAAGGCGGTCGGGGGCTAGGAATGGATCGTATGGTCAAGACATCTGAATCGCCGTACACGCGCCGTCATTGTCCGAACAGCGCAAGAGGCTGAAACGCTGTGACCAAAAGGTACGTGGCTGGTACGTAGAGTGGTTATTTCTACGTCGTGGACATCAAAGCCACCGGCGTCAAGGCGAGACCTTCACGATCCTGTGACTGTCGTGAAACGTGGTAAGCCCGTCCTTCCCTTGAGATCTTCGTCGCTCAAGAAAGCCGACCGCAAGGAAAGCCGATGGGAGGTCGGGTAAAGGATCGCGGAGAAAGCAAAGGCCTGATTGTAATGATCAGGATAGTCGTTGAGTCGATTTACATCCGACAACATCACGACACGGGTAACCGGGCAGACTTCCGCGTGGTCTTTCAGCACGAAACACTTTGACGATGATGCAACAAACAGGAATTCGTCGGGAACTTGAGGCAGCTCAAAAAGCTGCTGGCGCGAGCCTGCGTCCAGCGGTTGATTGGCGCTCCATCAATTGGAAACAAGCCAACCGCAACGTGCGTCGTTTGCAAAGCCGAATCGTGCAGGCACAACAACAGGGTAAGAAACGTAGAGTCCGTGCATTGCAATTTATCCTCACACGTTCGTACAGCGGACGTTGCCTCGCCGTACGACGCGTCACTGAAAACACCGGCAAGCGCACTCCCGGCGTGGATGGGCAATTGCTCGACACACCGGCGAAGAAGGCGCAAGCCGTTAAAGACCTCGCCATAGAAGATTACAAGGCTCAGCCTCTCAGACGCATCTACATCCCGAAAAATAATGGGAAGAGACTGCGCCCGCTCTCGATACCCACCATGCAGGATCGGTCCCAGCAAGCGCTACACTTACTGGCTCTCGATCCGATAGCTGAGACCACCGCCGATCTGAACTCTTATGGATTTCGGAAGGCGCGATCAGTGGCCGATGCAATCGGGCACTGTTGCAACACGCTCTCTCGCCGAGTCGCAGCACAATGGATTTTAGAGGGCGATATAAAAAGTTGTTTCGATGAAATTTCGATTGAATGGTTGTTATCTCATATTCCAATGGATCGTGCGATCCTGCGGAAATGGCTCAAGGCCGGCTTCATCGAACGACAAGTCCACTATCCCACCAGTGCCGGTACGCCGCAGGGCGGAATCATCTCGCCCGTCTTGATGAATCTGGTTCTCGATGGGTTGGAACCATTACTCAAGATCAACTTCCCGGAACGAAGCCGCAAACTAGTCAACCTCACACGATTCGCCGATGATTTCATCATCACCGGAAGATCGAAAGAAATTCTGGAGAATGAAGTCAAGCCCCTGGTCGCTGCTTTTCTCAAGGAACGGGGACTGCAACTATCAGAGAGCAAAACGCGCATCACTCATATCAGCGAAGGTTTTGATTTCCTCGGTCTACACATCCGGAAGTACAACGGCAAATTCCTCACAAAGCCATCCCGCGCCAATGTGCAATCGTTCCTCGCTGAAATCAAAACCACCATCCGGAAAAATCTCCACATCTCGGTAGAGGAACTCCTCAGACAGATCAACCCAAAAATTCGCGGATGGGCTCTATTCCACCGCTCTTCTGCCAGCAAGGAGATTTTCAATTACGTGGACTATAGAATCTTCTATGAACTGGAACATTGGATACGACGTCGCCACCCAGGCAAGAATCGCTCATGGCGTTATAAGAAATACTTCGCCAGAGTGGGCAACAGGAGTTATGTCTTGCAGGGAACCTATCTTGACCGTCGGGGAAAACCCCACATCATCCGATTGGTCAACGCTTCGGATATATCCATCAAGCGTCACATCAAAGTCAAAGCCGCAGCCAATCCATACGATCCTGCCTGGGAGCCTTATTTTGAGGAGCGCCTAGCACTTCAGATGAAAGACTCTCACAAAGGGTACGAGAGGCTCGTCAAACTTTGGTTCAACCAGAATGGAATATGTCCGCAGTGCGGCGAGACGATCACACGAGAAACCGGTTGGCATCTCCACCATAAAATATGGGTAGTAGATGGCGGCGATGAGTCGCTCTCCAATCTGATTCTCATGCATCCAACATGTCATCAGCAATTGCATGCACAGATCAGCATCGCCAATTACCATGATTGTCATACCGCGTTTGCCGAAGCAGACGTTTGAAAGGCTTGAGCTGATTGCCGAGAAATCGGCCCGGTCAGTTCTTAGGGGAGGGCGCGCGGCGGCAACGCCGCCCCCTTACCCGACTCATTCAATTGAATGGCAATCAAACCGTGAGGAGAGGTTGCGACTGCTAGCATCAAAGCGGTCTGGAGCTAGAGTGGGTGGTATGGGAAGTGTATGCGAACTGCCGAGAAACGTCGTAAGGATCGACAAGTCAAAGATGCTGATAGACTTGAACCAAAAGGTAAGTGGTACGGAATAGGAGCTTCCTTTTCTCCTATTGCAGACGAACACTCCACCGGCGAAGAGGCAGTCCCTAACCCATCCCTAGGCAAGTGGGGTGGTCCTGTTTCAGCGGACAGTAGTGGTGCTTAGTTTTTACGTCCTTTCCTTGTTGACTGTCAAAGTTTCGCACCGCGGCGATCGATGCCGTGACGCTGTTTAAACCCGATGAGATCGAGCACTCATCGAGTGAGAGTAAGAGCGAAAGCTCTTACCTGTTCTTCCAGCCGAAGCGAGACGTCCGGTCAAGGGCAGGGCGGCTGGCCTTTTCAGCCGCCCTGCTTGCGAAGCCCTTGACCGTGCGTCGCAGCGAAGGCTATCCGGGGCGCTGTGCTCTTTGATCAAAAGCGCGTTCAAAGTTCTCCGGACTCAAATAGCCCAACGCCGAGTGCCGGCGGGTTCGATTGTAATAGCCTTCGATGTAAGCGAAAGTCTCCGACCTCGCCTGCTCGACATCGGCAAACGCGCCGTCTTCGAGCAACTCCGCTTTGTAACGCGAAAAGAGGCTCTCAGCATGCGCGTTGTCATAGGTCTCATCAGCACGGCTCATACTTTGCTCAAACCCGTGTTGATCGAGCAGTCCTCGAAACCCTGTGTCCACGTACTGCCCGCCGCGATCGGAATGCACGATCAGCCCTGTCGGAAGACGCTCACGGAGGATCGCTTTCTTGAGGGCCTCGATGACCAATTCCGCCGTCATTGAATCGGCGACTTGCCATCCGACGATCTTGCGCGAAAACAGGTCCATCCAGGTCGCCAAATAGGCCCAGTCCGCGTTTTGTAGCGGCAGGTAGGTGATGTCGCCGACGATCACTTGGCGCGGGCGATCAACTTTGATCGCCCGTTCCAGAAGCAGATTCGGACTCATCCGTTGACCATGCCGGGAATCGGTCGTGCGTGGCACAAAGCGCCGCGGCTGAATTGCCAGCAGACCTTGCTCGCGCATTAACCGCCGCACCCGGTGTCTTCCGATGACGGCCTGATCCCGTAACTCGGCGGCGATACGCCGCGAACCGTAGCGACGCGAGTGTCGCCAAAAGACCTTCTCTATCCGCGGCGCGAGTTGATCCTGACGTTCGGGGCGCTCTCTCCAGGCGTAGTACCCGCTGCGACTCACCCCAAGCAGGCGACACAAAATCGTCGCCGGATAAGTGGTCGCCTCGTTCGCGATGAAACGGTAAGTCTCTGTCACGTCTGCCGGCTGAAAATGGATAACGCTTTTTTTAAGATGTCGCGTTCCATTTCAGCCTGTTTCAGACGCCGGCGCAGTTCCTCGATTTCATCCTCGGTCGCCTGGGGCAGGGCGCGAGCCGCTCGTTTCCATCGATGGATCAGGTTCTCACTGATCCCAAGCGCTTCGGCCACTGAACGCGGGCTCTGACCGTTCCGGACCATGGCCAATGCCTGCTGTTTGAATTCTTCGTCATATTTGCGTTTGCGACGAACCGGCTTTTCCGAGCCGAGACTGGATTGTGATAGTCCTTTTTTCATGATCGTGTCGCTTATTTTCTAAGCAACACTGCTGTCCGTCAAAACAGGACCATCTCAGAGAGCCGTGTGCGGTTAACACCGCCCGCACGGTTCGGAGGGGGGCGCACGCATACACCTCGGAGGTGTGACGGCGCCTACCCTACTGAAGAACGAGTAGGTCTTCAAATGAAAGA
>Ga0209382_10007887_pt1 | contig 13477 bp, 9 predicted proteins | sample SoiMetdeltSBSDD5_FD_187599 | JGI IMG/M metagenome (GOLD analysis project Ga0209382, IMG submission 187599) | Bulk soil microbial communities from a Populus tree surrounding site in Tennessee, USA - Soil MetaG P. deltoides SBSDD5 (SPAdes) (version 2) | ecosystem: Environmental > Terrestrial >... | reverse complement strand
AGCGCTGGCGTCCGGATCGCGCTGGAGCAGCGCCTGTCCCTGGCCGACGTGGGCCTGGAACAGCAAATCATCCACGCCCGGCGTGTTCGGGTCGGCCTGCTTCAGTGCCGCGAGCACGCCGAGCGCCTTCGGGAAGTCACCAGCCTCGATCGCGGCACGTGCCTCGTCCAACGGCGAGGCTGCCGGCGCGCCCGGTTTGGCAGCGGCCGGCGCCGTGGCAGCCGGTCCAGCTTGCCCCGAAGCAGGAGGGGTCGCCGGAGGCACCGGAGCGCTGGTTGCCTGGACCTTCGCCGCCGGGGCGCCAGTCGCGGGGGCGCTGGTCGCCGGAACTTTCGCTGCCGGGGCGCTGGTCGCCGGGGCACTCGTCGGCTTCGTTTGCGCTTGCGCCGGCGGCGTGGCGGGCGTGTCAGCCCGTCGTCCGCGCCACTCGATCAGGCCGTAGCCGCCCAGCATCACCAGCAATACGGCCGCGGCCACGACCACCAGCCACGGCTTGCTTCGACTCGCTCCCGCGCTCGATTCTGCGCCGGGCGGCGCCGGCGCGCCGGGGATCAGGGGCGTACCTCCGGCCGGCAGCATGCTGGTCGGGCGAGCGCCAGGCGGGGGCGTTGACGGCGCCGGCCGTGAGCCGCTCGGCGACCCAGGGCGTGAGGGCGGCGGTGCTGCCTGGTCGCGCTGGGAGATCGTCGTCTCGGGCGCCTGGTCGACGATCGTCATCGAGCCGGTGAATCTGCGCGTCGCGTCGTCCGGTGCCTCGAGTGGGGCGCACTCAAGCGCGTCGACGAAGCTCCGGGCGTTCGGGAACCGCCCGGCCGGGTCCTTCGCCAGCTGCCGCAGCAGGACTCGCTCCATCGGCTCTGGCAGGTCCGCCCGATCGGCGCGTGGCGAGGGCGGCGGCGTGTTGACGTGCGCGAACGCTACCGCTGTCGTGTTCGAGCCGCGGAACGGGACGTGTCCCGTGAGCATCTCGAAGGCGACCACGCCCAGCGCGTACAGGTCGGCGCTGGCGCCCGGCGTGCCGCCGGTCACCACCTCTGGCGCCATGTACTCCGGCGTCCCGACGATCAGCCCCTCACGCGTGAACTGCTGCGCGCTCTCGATCGCTCGCGCGATCCCGAAGTCGAGCAGCGTCACCCGATCGTCCTGCCCCACGATCACGTTCGTCGGCTTGACGTCGCGATGGATCACGCCGTGCTGGTGCGCGAAGTCGAGCGCCTCGGCGAGCGGGCGCAGCAGCTGGATCGCCCGGCCGATCGGCATCGGTTTGTCGGTGTGGATCACGTCGCGGAGCGAGCGCCCTTCGACGAGGTCCATCACGATGTAGTGGTACTCGTCCTGCTGGCCGACGTCGTAGATCAGGACGATGTTGGCGTGACGCAGCCCGGCCGCGATCGTCGCCTCGCGCTTGAACCGCGCGACGAAGTTGTCGTCAGTCGCAAGGTGCGGCGGCAGGATCTTGATGGCGCGGAATGCCTGAAGGTCTCGGTGGCGAGCGCGATACACCACGCCCATCCCGCCACGCCCGAGAGGCTCCAGGAGATCGTACGGCCCGATACTGCGCGTGCTCGGTCGATCCAACGCTCCTACCCGCCGTGGACCTCCACCCCGGGGATCATACACGAGACGCGTCTCCACCCTGCCGTCGGACCGCTGGCCGAGGCAGGGCAGCGATCTCGGTGTCCCTCCAACGAGACCGTCCTGGGGCGCATGGTGTTTCGGAAGCGTACGCTGTGGTACACCGTCGCGCCCGCTCGATCTCGATCGGCGCTTCTCTGGTCAACTCCCAGCGTACTGCGTCTCGCGGCGCAGTGCCGTACGTCACGGGACATTGCAAACGTGTCCCTGGCAACAGTCCCGGCGGGGGCAGTCAGCTCGCGCGGGCCTCGGAGGTCACCATCATCACGGCAGCCCGCAGCTCGGCCAGTGTGACCGGCTTCGCCACCACCAGGTCAACGCCGGCCGGCCGCTCCCCGACCTCGTTCATCAGGTCGCCCAGGCCGGTCAGCACGATCACCGGCGTCGTCGAGCCCCGGCGCTCCAGCTCGGCCGCCAGTTGATCGTCGTCCCCCGCCCAAGCTCGCTCTCGACGCTGATCTGGCCGTGGTGCTGCTCCACGATCCCCTGCACCATCGCCAGCCCGAGCCCGGTCCCCCGATCGCCCTTCGTCGTGTAGAACGGGTCGAAGATCCGGTCTCTGACCTCCGGCGGCATCCTGGTGCCCGTGTCCACCACGTCGACGGCCACCATCCCGTCGTCCAGGCGCGTGCGCAGCGTCAACGTCCCGCCGTTCGGCATCGCATCGACCGCGTTGATGATCAGGTTCGCCAGCGCCTCGCGCAGCTCGGCGGCCCGCCCGCCGATCTGCGGGACCTGGCCGAGCTCAGCCGTGACCCGGATCGTCTGGCCGCTCGCCTGGGCCTGGTCCCGCCAGCGCGGCTGCGAGAGCGAGATCGCCTGGGCTACCAGGTCGTTGATCTGGACCGGCGGAAGCTCGCTGCTCGACTTCGTGGGGCGGGAGAACTCTCTGAGGCGCCCCACTACCCCGGCCGCGTCCTGCGCCGCCGAGTGGATCAGGTGGAGGTGCGCCCGTCGCTTCGCAACGTCCTCCAGCTCCTCCGTGTCTGACAAGAGCAGCTCCGTGAAGCCGATGATCATCGACAGCGCGTTGTTGAAGTCGTGCGCGATGCCGCTCGCGAGCTGGCCGAGCGCCTTCAGCCGTTCCTGGCGCAGCATCACCTCCTGGGTGTGCTGCACGTCCGCCACGCCTGCTCCAGCCGACGGTTCACCTCGCGAAGCTGCTCCTCCATCTGCACGCGCGGTGTCACGTCGCGGAAGACCTCCGTGAACAGGTGTTGCCCCCGCACCGTCACCGCCGTGACCGTCGCGTCGATCGGGATCCGCTGCCCGTCGCTGCGTATGGCCGTCAGCGCGGTCGGCTGCGCCCTCAGCGCTCGCAGTCGAGGACGACATGGTGCCGTTGACCACCACGTGGTCGACAGCCTGCTCCACGACGTTCAGCCCCGGATCGGGCCGCGGCGGCGCCTGGCCTGGGTCACGCTGCCCCATGACCGCCCGTAGGAGCCCCAGCGCACGCTTGCCGAGTGTTCCGTTCATCGTCCGGGCTCAGTTCCAGTCGCGAGGGGCGAGGCATGCGCCAGACGCCCACGCGCACCCGCCGATCGCCATTGCCTGCCTGCCGCAGAGGCGCCCGCCGGGCAACTCTTCTGCATCACTTGTGCCATCACATGATGACGCACGCATCTCCTCAATCGCTAGGTTCACCGTCCCTTCTCGGCATTGTAAATTGGCTACAACGGTGCGTGCCGTGCCAGCGCCCGCTCGATGCACCGGTTGTCGTCCGGGCGCCCCGGCCTATACTCGGCCATGACAGCGGGCGCCGATATTTCCCGTCGGCGCCCCGGCCGGCGCGGCGCCATCATCCCCGCCGGCGAGTCATGGGAGGGTATCGTGGCGAGACGGTTCGGCACAGACAGGTTTCAGTTCGAGGTCGTCGAAGGCTGGCCGAAGCAGGAGATCAAGGGCGTGGCCGCCTCGGTCGCCTGTGACTCACAGGGGCGCGTATACGTCGGCGTCCGCAACATCCCGGCCGGCGGCGGGTTCGGGAACATCCTGCCCGGCGAGGGCCGCGTCGTCGTCCTCAACCCGGACGGCTCCCTGCACGGCGACTGGGAGTTCAAGTTCTCGTCGCCGCATGCCGTCTGGGTCAGCCCCGCGGACGAGGTGTTCGTCGCCGATACCGGCCTCCACACCATCACGAAGCATACGCCGTCCGGCGAGGTGCTGCTGACGCTCGGGACGCCGAATCAGCCCGGCGCGCCCGGGGCACCGTTCAACATGCCGACCGGTGCCGTTCAGGCTCCCAACGGCGACATCGTCGTCTCGGACGGCTACGGCCAGAACTGGATGCACCGCTTCTCCGCCCAGGGCGAGCTCATCGAGTCCTGGGGCGGCGGCGACCCGGTCTTCATCCAGAAGTTCCACGGCGGGCCGGTCACCGGCAAGACCGCCACGGAGCCCGGCAAGTTCAACCTCCCCCATGACGTTCACGTCACGCCAGATGGCGTCGTCTACGTCATGGACCGGGAGAACCTGCGCTGGCAGACCTTCGACCTGGACGGCGAATACATCTCCCAGGTGAACGGCGTGAACCGCCCGTGCGACGTCGCCGTGGACAGCGCCGGCATCTTCCACATCGTCGGCGGGGGCGGTGTCGAGATCTGGACCCCGGACGGCGAGAAGCTCGGGGCCTGGGGCGAGAAGGGCACGGAGCCCGGCCAGTTCAAGTTCGGGCCGCACGGCTGCTGGATCGACGGCGAAGACAGCCTCTACATCGGCGAGGTCGGCGGCAACGAGGGCCTCCAGAAGTTTCGCCGCGCCTGACGAAGGAGTCAGGAGACAGGAGTCAGGAGGGAGAGGGCCCTGGGAGCGCGGCGATCGCCTTGGTCTCGCGCTGGCTGCGCTCGGCGAGCTTGCGGACCTCGTCGGCGACGACGGCGAACCCTCTGCCGTGCTCGCCGGCTCGGGCGGCCTCGATGGCGGCGTTGAGGGCGAGCAGGTTGGTCTGCTCGGCGATGTCGTCGATCGTCTCGACCACGGCGCCGATCCTGGTGCTGAGGCCGCCGAGCTCCTGGACCGTGCCGACGGCTTCAGAGACGACCAGCTTGATCTCGGACATCCCGCTGACGGTCTGGCGGACGGCGGCGGCGCCCTGCTCGGCCGTCGTCCGGGTCTGGACGGTGGCGCTGGCGACGTTCTGGGCGCGCGCGGCGACCTGGTTGACGCCGTCGACCATCTGGGCCGCCGTCTCGCTGGCGGCTTCGACGGTGCGGGCCTGGTTGGCAGCGCCGCTCGAGACCTGCTCGATCGCGCCCAGCAACTGCTGGACCAGCTCGCGGGTGTGCTCGGCAGGTCCGGCCTGCGCCGATGCGCCCTCGGCCATGTGGCGGGCGGCGAGCGCCGCGTGCTCCACTTCCTGGCCGGCCTCCAGGCTGACCTGCTCCAGGCCGTGCGAGGTCTCCGCCACGTGCTCGGCGACCGACCGAACCTGTCCGACCATCTCCCCGAGCTGGCGCGTCATCTCGCGCAGCGTGTCCGCCGCGACCGCTGCCTGCTGCTGGACTCCGTTGAACGAGCCGATCGTCCGACCGACGATGTCGTCGCCGCTGCCAGCGAGCACCTCGGATTCGATCCTGACCTGACGGGTCAGATCGCCATCGGCCACGGCCTTCATCGCCGCCACCAGCTCCGGCAGGCGATCGTTCGCCAGCAGGTCGGCAGCAGCTTTCACCGCGTTCAGACCCTGGCGGATCCGCCGTGCCAGGAGCCCCAGTATCAGCGCCTCACAGGTGACGGCGACCGCATGGATCGCCACCAGCCCGAAGGACGCGCCCTCCGGGAACGTGCTGACCGGAAACGCGCTGAACGCTACGAGGTGATGGAGGACGGTCACCCCGGCCGCGATGGCGATCGGGAGCCAGTCCAGGTAGATGATCAGCAGCGCCATCCCCACGAGCACGTGGAAATGCAGCTCCGCCCTGCCGCCGCTGAGATGGATCAGCACCGCCGAGCAGCCCATCAGCAAGGCGGCGACGATGTTCCGGTAGGAGCGCCGCCCGGACAGATGCCAGTACGCCACACCGGCGAGCACCGGCATGAGTGCCATCTCGCCCACGGCGTGCATAATCGACGCCGTGTCGCTGAGGAACGCTACAAGGCCGACAAGCGGCAGGTGAGCCGGCAGAATCCAGAGGATGAGACGATCTCGGCCGCGATCCATCGCGTTTGACCTCAGTGGCAAGCTTGTAGGTGTCTCCTCAATCATCGGCAGGCGGCGCTCATCGTTGAGATTTCGCCAAATTCTGGTAAGTGGCGTCGCGATATCTCAGAAGCACGCGGGAGGCGTGACGGCATGGACTTCCAGCTCAGCGAGTACCAGTCTGACCTGGTCGCGGCGACTCGGGAGCTCGCCCGGGGGCGTTTCGGGCCGACCGCCTACACCCGCGAGGGCGACGGCGTCCTGCCGCGTGAGTACCTCACCTTTCTGGCAGAGCAAGGGCTGGCCGGCATCACCATCCCGATCGAGGACGGCGGCCAGGGCGGCAAGCTGCTGGACGCTGTCCTGGTCATCGAGACGATCGCCCAGGTCTGCCCGATCGCCGGTGACTGCGTCCAGGCGCTGAACTTCGGCGCCATCCAGCAGGTCGCCAAGAACGGCTCGGCGGAGCAGAAGGCGAAACACCTGGCGCCCGGGCTTCGCGGCGAGCGCCTGTTCAGCATCGGCATGACCGAGCCGGAGGCCGGCTCGGCTGTCACCGACCTCCGGACCCGAGCGCGCGTCGACGGGGACCAGGTCGTCTTAAACGGCCAGAAGATCTTCACCACCAACGCCGCCAGCGCGGACGCCTTCGTCACCTGGTGCCGCTTCGGCGAGAGCTCTCGCACCTCTGGCGCCGTCATCGTAGAACGGGATGCCCCGGGCCTGACGGTGGACAGCACCAACCGCTTCATGTCCGGCGAGCGGTACGGCATGCTCTACATGGAGGACGCCCGCGTCCCGCGCGAGAACGTGCTCCTGGACGAAGACGGCTTCCGGAAGATGCTCGCTGTCTTCAACGTCGAGCGCCTGGGCAACGCCTCCCGCTCGCTGGCGCTGGGGCAGGCCGCCTTCGACCGGGCCGTGGCGTACGCGAAGGAGCGGCGGCAGTTCGGGCGTCGCTTGTGCGAGTTCCAGGGCTTGCAGTGGCGCTTCGCCGAGATGAAGCTGAAGCTGGACTCGGCCCGTCTGCTGCTCTACCGCGCCGCCGCCAACGCCGACGCCGGCCTGCCCTCGGAGCTGGAGACCGCCCTGGCGAAGCTCGCCTGCAATCGCGCCGGCTTCGAGGTCGCCAACGACGCGCTCCAGGTGTTTGGCGGCTACGGCTACGATCAAGAGGCAGCCGTCAACTATATCTTCCGCCGCACCCGAGGCTGGATGATCGCTGGCGGCTCGATCGAGCAGCTCCTGAACCGGATCGCGAACGACGTCTTCGGCGAGACGTTCTCCCAGCGACCGCCACGCCCCTCCTCCTGACCATCACTATGCTACACTCAGCAGACCATCTGGCTCCTGGTAGGCCACATGCTCGACTCCGACGAGTCGCGCGGCACGACCTCCGGGCTGGCGCCGCACCTGTTCCGCGCCGCCGTCCTCGTCACCTTCGCGCTGCTCGCCACTCAGCTCTGGCGCTTACAGATCGTCGAAGGCCCCCAGCTTCGACAGCGCGCCGACAGCAACCGCGTCCGGGTCAGCCAGATCACGCCGCCGCGCGGGGTGATCTACGACCGTAAGGGCACGATTGCCGCGTCGAACGCGCCGATCTTCGTCGTCTCCATCGTCCCGGCCGATCTCAAGGCCTCGCAGGAGGCCGATACCTACGCGCGCCTCAGCAGCCTCGTCGGCGTGCCGGTGCCGGAGATGCGGCAGGCCGTCGAGAAGCGCAAGGCCGAAGGGCACACCTTCGATCCGGTCCCCGTCAAGTCGAACGTGCCCCGCGAGGCCGCGCTCCTCGTCGAGCAGGACCTGGCGAACCTGCCGGGCGTCAAAGTCACCGTCGAGTCCGCGCGCAAGTACACCGAAGGGAAGCTGCTGGCCCACATCCTGGGATACCTCGGCCCAATCTCGCCGGCCGTCCTCTCGCAGGCTGAGTACAAGCAGAAGATCGAGAAGGACGGCTACACCATCAACGACAAGATCGGCACCGCCGGCCTTGAGGACACCTACGAGTCGGTCTTGCGCGGCCGGCCAGGGCGCCAGCTCTACGAAGTCGAGGCGTCCGGCCGCGAGGTCGGCACGCTCCGCGTCGAGCGTCCAGAGCCGGGCAAGAACCTGGTCATGACGATCGACCTCGATCTCCAGAAGTCTGTTTCCCAGATGCTCCAGGAAGGGTTGTTCCACGGCAATGTCGGGGTGGCGATCGTCAGCGACGCCAGGTCCGGTGAGATCCTCTCGCTGGTCAGCCTGCCCGGCTACGACAACAACGCCTTCGGCGATGACAGCCGCGAGGACGAGCTCGCGGCCTTGCTCAAAGACCCCGAGCAGCCGTTCTTCCAGCGCGCCATCGCCGGCAACTACCCGCCCGGCTCCACCTTCAAGCTGGTGACCGGCCTCGGCGCCCTCCAGGAAGGCGTCTCCAACCGTAACACCATCATCGAGAGCAAGGGCATCCTCTGGGTCCCGCACGATTTCTACCCTGGGCACCGACAGCCGTTCCCGGATCACTCCGTGCTCGGCAAGCTCAACTACCCCCAGGCGATCGCCAACTCTTCCAACATCTACTTCTTCTACCTCGGCGGCGGCTTCGAGCCCGAGGGGTTCGTGGGCCTCGGAAACGAGCGGCTGGCCCGCTATGCCCGCATGATCGGCTTCGGATCGCCGACCGGCGTCGACCTGCCAGGCGAGACCGCCGGGCTGGTCCCAGACGAAGCCTGGAAAGTCCAGAAAGTCGGCGAGAAGTGGGTCAAGGGCGACACCTACAACATGGCGATTGGCCAGGGGTATGTCGAGTCGAGCCCGCTCCAGGTCCACGGCATGACCATGGCGATCGCCAACATGGGGAAGGTGCTCCGGCCGCGCGTCGTGCGCCAGATCGTCGACTCAGATGGCAACGTCCTCAGCACCGCCTCGCCGGACGTCATGCGCACCCTGGACATCGAGCAGCGCCACCTGCAGACCACCATTGAGGGGATGGAGCTCGGCTTCCGAGGGCCGCTCCTGCGCGATTACGCGGTTCCTGGCCTGCGAATCGCCGGCAAGACCGGCACCGCCGAGTACGGCCAGGCCACCAACCCGCAGGGCGAGCTGCCGACGCACGGCTGGTTCACCGGGTTCGCGCCCGCCGAAGATCCGAAGGTCGTCGTCACCGTCTTCGTCGAGCGCGGCTCCAGCACGCGTGACGCCGCGCCGATCGCCACCCGGATCATCCGTCACATCTTTGGGGCCCCAGACGTACCCCCGAAGCCGCCGGGCCAGCCAACGCCACAGCCCGCCCCCGGTACCACGCCACCGCCGCCCACGCCGGTCCGCCCGCAGGTCGGCGTGCCAGTCGGGCCGGGCGGACAGCCGGCCCCCGGCGCGCCCGCGCCCAGCAATCCCGCCCCTGCCCCCGCCCCGTCGAACGCGGCGGCGCCACCGGCCAACCCGGCCCCCCAGCCGACGTCCGTCCCGCCGGCGATCCTGCCGTCCCAGCCGAACCGGCCCCCGGCCGCGCAGCCCACGCGAGCGCCAGCGGCTGCGCCTCCAGCGCCGGCCAGCAAGCCGGGCAACAACCCGGCGCCGGCCAGCAAGCCGTCCGGCCCCGGGCTGTTCAACCCGAGCTTCCCCGGGTCAGCGCAGCCGAAGCCGGGCAACTGAGCGTCCGTCCCATTTCAACCCATGGAAAGAGGCCGTGCCCTGGTAGGCACGGCCTCTCTGTGGTGTCAGAGCAAAGTCTGACTTAGCTCGGGGTTGCGCTCGGCTCGGGCGCTGCTTCGCTGGCGGCTTCCTCTGCCTCAGCAACGGCTGGAGCCGCCGCTGGAGCCGGGGTGGGGGCAGCCGACGGAGGCGCAACGCGCTGGGGAGGAGGACCGCCTGGCCCACCAGACGGCGGACCCGCCGGACGGGCTCGACCCCGACGGAACAACTGGCGCACCGCGTTGCCGACCTTCGCCGGCTCGATGCTGTCCGCCAGCTTCACCGCCTCGACGACCCGCCCCAGCTCCGGCAGCGCTCCGGTCTCGACCGTCAGGTCGGCCAGGAACTTGTCGAACACCTCGTTCGTCGCCTCGGCGCCGGTGTGCGTCGCCAGGAGCGCCAGCAGCTCGTCGCGCTGGCCAGCCTCACGCCGCCGCCGCTCCGCGTTCTGCTGGAGCCGCGCATCGGTGCTCATCTGTGGCGGGCCGCCTGGACGCGGGCCACGATCCCCCATCGGAGGGCCGCCTGGGCCACCCGGGCGCGGACCACGATCGCCAAACGGCGGACGCGGACCACCAGGGCCACCCGGCCGGTCACCGAACGGCGGACGCGGGCCGCCTGGGCCACCCGGCCGATCGCCAAACGGCGGGCGCGGACCCGGCCGCTCGCCAAAGGGCGGACGCGAACCCGGGACTCCGGGCATTGGCGGCGGCAGCCCTTCGAGAGCAGCCCGATCGCCGCCACGGTCTGGCCGCCGGAAGCGCTCGCCACCGCCCTGGGGGCCACCACGACCGCGCTCACCGCCGCCGCGCTCGCCGCCACGACTCCCACGACCACCCGGTCCGCCACCGCCACGGCCGCCACGCGGCCGGATCGGCACGTCACCGCCCCGACGGTCGTCGTCGTACATACCGCCACGGTTCATGCGCTGGCGTCTGCCACCGCCCTCACCGTAGCTGTCAGGGCCCATCTCCACGACGACTGCCGGCCCGTCATCTTCGAGCGGCGGCGCCGTGGTTGGGGCGATTCCAAGCTCCTGGAGATCTGCGAACTTCTCCAGCAGCGCTTCCTTAAGACTCTTTGCCATCCCTTCTCCTACTGTGCACGAGCCATGCCCGCTTTTCGGGCTCGCTCGCGATGACGCTCATTACCAGGTATCGTGTCGATCGATCGCTCACTGGCCATGCGCTGTCTCCTCTCAGGGCCCGCGCGTGGCTTCGGGCAAAGGCTGGATGATCGCCTGCGCGATCATGGGGAGCCATCCCCGGCACACCGGCCGCTCTCAACCAGGCCACCCTCGACCCGGCCCACCTCGACCAGGTTCGAGAAGAACGTGGCGCCACCGCCCATGTCCGCGAGCCGCTGCGGAGTCGTCGCGTTGACGCCGTGGCCTCCGGGTGAATGCCTCCCCCACCACAGCCCGCGGCTGACCACGACTCCCGGCCGCACGTCCTCGGTCAGGGACGCTTCGAGCTGTACATCTCCTCGCGTGTTGAACACCCGAACGGCATCGCCGTCGAGAATGCCACGTGTCCGGGCATCCTCGGGATGGATCTCCAGGCGGGGCCGCTGCTCAGAGCGGATGTTCGATGGCATGTTAGCGTACGTCGAGTTCAGAAAAAAGTGGTTCGGCGGTGTAATGAACAGGAGTGGGTACGCTCCGGACGGCGGCTGCTCGCCGTCACCCCCTTCACTCAACGGTGTATGCGTCGGCAAGGGGTCGAGCCCGTCCTGGGCCATCCGTTCGGCATACAACTCGATCTTACCCGACGGCGTCGGAAAGTGCCCGTCCGCATAGGCCGGGTGAGGCTGCTCCACGTTCAGGCGGACCGGCCGTCCTTCCTTCAGGCGATCGAGCGTGATCCCCTCCAAAAACGGGTTCGCCGGGTTGTCCAGCCCCTGCACGATCAGCGCCTCGGCGTCATCCTGGAAGCACGCCTCGTCGAAGCCCAGCCGCTGCCCCAGGAGGGAGAACAGCTCGACGTTCGATTTGGCCTCGCCCAGGGGAGCTATCACCGGTTCCGCCAGATTCAGGTACAGGTGCCAGAAGCTCGAGTAGAGGTCCGTCTGCTCGAAATGCGTCGTCGCCGGCAGCAGGACGTCCGCATACCGCGCCGTGTCCGTCATCAACTGCTCGTGGACCACCGTGAACAGATCCTCGCGCTCGAGTCCGGCCAGCACGCGCGTCTGATCCGGTGCGATCACGGCAGGATTGGTGTTGTAGACCACCATCGCCTTCACCGGCGGGTCGGCGACCTCGGTGAGGGCGTGCCCTAACTGGTTCATGTTGATCGTCCGGGGAGCTCGGCCGGCCAGCAAGTCCGGGCGCGTCAGCGCCGCCTCGTTCATCGTTGCATAGCCAGCGTTGCTCTTGACCGCGCCGCCGCCGACGTCTCGCCAGGCGCCGACCAGTCCCGGCAGGCAGGCGATCGTCCGGACCGCCATCCCACCGTTGTCATGATGCTGAAGACCGTTCCCAATCCGTATGAACGCCGGACGGGTCGTCGCGTATTCCCTCGCGACCGTCTCTATGATGGTGGCCGGCACGTCGCAGATCCGTTCGACACGCTCCGGCGGATACTCCCGCACCCGCTCGGCTAGCTCGTCGAACCCGACCGTGTTCGCCCGCACGTACTCTGCATCATGCACGCCATCGCGGATGATCGCGTGCATCATCCCGAGTGCGAGCGCCCCGTCCGTACCCGGCCGCACCTGCACGAACCGATCGGCGAACGCCGTGGTCCGGTTCTTCTGCACGTCGATGTGGACGAACGTCGCGCCGGCCCGCTGCGCCTCGCGCACGTACGTCATCTGGTGCATGTTGACCGAGGCCAGGTTACTGCCCCAGGCGATGATGTATCGCGCCTGCGAGGTCGTCTCCGGATCGGTGCCACGCTTCGCGCCGATCGTGTAGTCGAACCCGGCGTTGCCGGCTGCCGAGCAGACCGTTCGCGCCAGCTGGCTGGCCCCCAGCCGGTAAAACAGCCGCCGATCCATGCTGCTGAAGCTGGTCACGCCCATTGTGCCGGCGTAGCTATACGGTAGGATTGCCTCGGCGCCGTACTCGCGTGAGATGGCGTGCAGCCGCTCGGCGACGAGATCCAGCGCCTCGTCCCAGGTGATCCGCTCGAAGCGCCCCTCACCCTTCAGCCCGATCCGCCGTTGCGGGTAGAGCACCCGGTCCGGGCTGTACACCCGCTCGGCGTAGCGCATCGCCTTCCCACAGATCGCCCCGCGCGTCACCGGGTGATCCGGATCCCCAGCTACCCGCACGATCTTGCCATCACGGACCCAGGCCAGCATGCCACAGGCATCCGGGCAGTCATGTGGACAGACGGAACGGCGGACGTGAAGCTCACTCATCGAGATGGAGGAACCCTACCCAGTCCCTTGCCCGTCCAGCGGACCGCGCTCCCGAGCATCCAGTCAATGCTCGTACGAAGAGGCGCGTCGAGGGCGCGCGATCCCGGCGTTACGACCAATCGAGAAACGCGCCCATTATAGCGCAAACGTCGCACGGGCCGTCCACGCGCTGCACACGAGCCGGCAAACGCGCAGAGGTTCATAGGACGGACGAGCGCAGGCGTGGCCACAAGCCTGACGTCACCAGTCCCAACGTCGACCCGGGTCGAGGCGGAGGGTACCGACAGTATGAGGATCTCCCACCAGGCCCAGCTGCAAGGGGACGTGAGCGGGCACTCCAGAAGGGATCGGCGACAGGGGCCGCCGATGAGGTGGGCTAGCCTGGAATCGAACCGGGGACCTCAGTCTTATCAGGACTGCGCTCTAACCGACTGAGCTACTAGCCCGAGGATCACGCGCCGGCGGCCGTGCACCAGAGCGCACCGCCGATACCAGAACGTCCACCCCCGAGCGGGAGGTGGACGTCACACGCGAAGCGGCGTTGACCGCCGAAGAGTGGTGGGGAGGTAGACGGAAGGTGCCGCCATCCACGCGGCCACGAGGCTTCCGAAGAAGCCCGGAATGCGGGCCGACTCCTGCAGGACAGGAGTGGGAGGGCGGATCGAC
>Ga0209382_10007886_pt1 | contig 13480 bp, 17 predicted proteins | sample SoiMetdeltSBSDD5_FD_187599 | JGI IMG/M metagenome (GOLD analysis project Ga0209382, IMG submission 187599) | Bulk soil microbial communities from a Populus tree surrounding site in Tennessee, USA - Soil MetaG P. deltoides SBSDD5 (SPAdes) (version 2) | ecosystem: Environmental > Terrestrial >... | reverse complement strand
TGCCGCACAAGGGGGCCGGCGTCGCCGCTGCGATGGCCTACTTCACCGAGACGGCCAAGGCCGCCCGCTGAGCGCCGCGCGCGAAGATGCGATTTCACCCGTCCGATCGGGCGCTGCGAGATTCGAATTGGCTGCGCCTGTCGAATCGGCCGGGGTGGACGCCGCTACTCGGAACAGCGGCAATGTCACGACCACGCGCGCACCGCCCGAAGGCGCCGTCTCCAACGCCAGCCGCCCGCCGTGGGACTCCGCGGCGTTGCGCGCAATCGCGAGGCCGAGGCCGGCGCCGCCGGTGCTGCGGCTGCGCGAGCCCTCGAGGCGGACGAAAGGCTCGAGCACCATCTCGCGGTCGGCCGGGTCGATGCCGGGCCCCTTGTCGTCGACCAGCACGACGAGGTCGCCGCCCCGCACATCGGCGCTGATCAGCGCCTCGTGGCCGTAGGTGAGCGCGTTGTCGGTCAGATTGGAGAAGAGGCGCCGCAGCGCCAGCGCATCGCCCAGCACCTGGGCGCGCCCCGCCGCCGGAGACAGGGCGAGCGAGACCGCGGCGGTGGTGCGCCGCCGGTCCTCGACCTCCCGCTCGAGGATCGGGGCGACCTCCACGAGCTCCTCGGCCCTGACCGGCGCGCCGGCCTCGATGGCGAGCAGCGAATCGTCGAGGAGCCGCCGCATGTCGTCGAGGTCGTGGATGGCCTTGACTCGCTCACCCTCGTCGCCGATCAGCTCCGCCCTGAGGCGCAGCCGCGTCGCATAGGTGCGCAGGTCGTGCGAGATGCCGCCGATCAGCGACATGCGCGCCTTGATGAGCTGGGCGATGCGCTCCGACAGCCGGTTGAAGGCGGCGATCAGGGCGCCAATCTCGGGCGCGCCGCGGCGCGGGGCAGGAATGGGATCGGCCTTGCCCGGCAGGCTCATGCGATCGACGGCCTGGGCGAGGTCGCGCAGGGGCCGCGCCTCCCGGCGCACCATGACAACCGTGACCACGGCCACCGCGAAACCCAGGACCCCCGCCCAGAAGCCGGGCGGAAACCCGAACATGGACAGCTGCAGGATGCCCCCCGTGGCCACCACCAGCGTCTCGCCGGTCTTGAGCCCGACCTCGATCTCCACGATGCCGGGCGAGGCCCAGGACAGCATCTGCATCGGACCCGAGAACAGCTCGGAGGATGGCTCGACGCGCACGCGCACCTCCCGGCCGCCCAGCGCGGCGAGATACCGGCGCAGCACCAGCTCCACCACCGGCGCCTCGTACCAGGCCGCCTCCCGCGACTCGGGCGGCGTCTCGGAGATGCGCACGCGCAGGTCCGTGCTGCTGGTCGCGCGCAGCAGGACCGGCCACTGCTCCTTGGGCATCGCCTCCAGCAGCTCGACGAGCGCCGCAGCCTGGTCTGGCAGCGGCATGCGCAGGCCGCTGTCGGTATCCCGGCTGCGCTGCAGGAAGAAGGCGAGGACGACGAGCAGCTGCAGAGCCACCAGGCTCGTCGCGACGATGATGAACAGGCGCGCGGCAAAGCCCAGGCGAATCATGGCTGCAGCTGCTTGACGACGGGCACGAACAGATACCCGTTGTTGCGGACCGTGGTGATCAGGTCGAGCCCGGGCGCCGCCGCCTCGACCTTCTTGCGCAGCCTCGAGATGGTCATGTCGACGGTGCGGTCGAAGGGATCGGCGTCGCGGCCGCGCGTCCAGTCGAGCAGCTGGTCGCGGGAGAGCACGCGCCGCGGACGCACCACGAAGCAGGCGAGCATGTCGAACTCGGCGCTCGTCAAGGCGATCGCCTTGCCCGCTTCCGTGGTCAGGCGGCGCGCATCGAGATCCATGACGAGCCCCTCGAAGGCGTAGCGTCGGCTCGGGTCGGGCCCGTCGTGGCTCCTGGCGCGGCGCAACAGCGCGCGCACGCGGGCAAGCAGCTCGCGCGGGTCGAACGGCTTGGTGACGTAGTCGTCGGCCCCCATCTCGAGACCGACCACGCGATCCACCGGATCGCTCTTGGCCGTCAGCATCAGGATCGGCACGCCGCCGCGGCCGCGCAGACGCCGGCAGATGCTGAGACCGTCTTCGCCCGGCAGCATCAGGTCGAGAATGACGAGGTCGGGCCGCTTGCGCGCGAGGACCTGGTCGAATGCAACCGCGGTGTCGGCGACCTCGACGGCGAAGCCCTCCCGCGCCAGCAGGTCGCGCACCAGGCGCCGGATGTCCTCGTCATCCTCGACCAAAACAATGAGTGCGTCGGATATCCCCGTCATGGGTCCACGTTAGCGAGCCGCAGGCAGCCAGCACAAGCGGCTTTCCGCGTGCTGTTACAGATTGTTACGAGGCGCCAACAATTGACAGAAATCGTTTCGACAGCGGCAAGGGCCGGCAAAGCGCGCCCGGTAGCTCTGGCCCTGCGCGAGAGCGCAGGACCCAGCCGGGGACCTCACACTTGCTGGACAAACGGAGAAAGCAAGAATGACACGCCACCTTCCGACCACGCTTGCCGGCCTCACCCTCGCCGTGGGGCTCTGGGCCGCGCCCGCATCCGCCAACCCGCTCGGGACGCTCAAGGACGCGGGGGGCGCCGACGGCCTGGTGTACAAGACCCACGGCTGCCACCGCTCGTGCGAGCTGGGGCCTGCCGGCTGGCACCGTCACGTGGGCCCCTACTGTGTGCGCGTCGCGTGCTATCCGCGCGCCCGCCATCCGCACCGGTGCTTCGTCGACCGCTTCGGCGTTCGCCGCTGCCGGTGGTAGCTGGGCGCGCTGCGTCGCCAGCCGGTGGGCAGCCGGGACGACGGGCCGAATGGCTCGTCGCCTCTGCCTGTGGCCGTGGCCCCGCGGGTATGCGGGTCGCCACCCACAGGCGCTTGCCAGGAAACGACTCCGCGCGGGGAGAATTCCACAGATGCCGGGCGCCACACCAGCCGTTGCTCACCACACGATTGCAGAGACAGGAGATTGCAATGTCCCGCGTGGAGATCGTCGGCTATCTGGCCTCCGCGCTCGTCTTCGCCACGTTCTACACGAAGGCGATGCCGGCGTTGCGGCTCGCCGCGATTGCGAGCAATATCGCGTTCATCGTCTACGGTCACCTCGGCGGATTGGCACCGATCGTCCTCCTCCACGCAGGACTGTTGCCGCTCAATGCGTGGCGGTTGTGTCAGATGCTGCGGTCGCGGAGCAGGAGCCGCGCGACGCCCGGAGCTGGTCCGACCATGGAGTTCCTCCGTATCAGACAGGTGCCGCAACGCGGACCGGACGGGGCGAGGCGCAGCCAGGCGGGTGCGCTCTGCCGGTCGCCGGGGCCGGAAGCTTTGAGTGTAAAGCGCTTTTGAAAGGCGGCGTGCGTTGAAGCATTGGTTGCTCTTGTGGCTCTGTGCCGCCGTGCTCGTTGCATCTTTTCCCCAGCCGGGTGCCGCGCAGGACGCGGTGACGTCGCGACGGCTGGAGGCCATGGCCGCTTGCGCCGACGACGTCGCGCGCTACTGCGGGGGCGTGCCGCCGGGCCGCGGCCGCATCGTCGCCTGCATGCGCTTCAATGCCGACAAGCTCAGCCAACGCTGCTTCCAGTCCATGACCGCCTGGGCCCTTGCGAACGCCAATGCGATCAAGGCCTGCCTGCCCGACGCCGAGAGGCTCTGCCCGCATCTCCCGCCCCGAGGGCCACGCGCGCGCGTCTGCCTGCTCCAGAAAGCGGACCGGCTGAGCAAGGCGTGCGGGGACGCCCTGCTCGACCAGGACCCGTTCAACGGCGCCATGAAGGCGTGCCAGCCCGACCTCGAGAGGCTCTGCCCGGGGATGCCGCCCGGCAGCCCCGCCGCACGCTCCTGCATCCTTCAGAATGCCGACAAGCTGAGCGAGGCCTGCAGCGACGCCCTGTTCGGCGACTGAGCGCTTACGCACGCCGCAATGGCGGAACGACCGCCGGCCGCATCACCGCCCCTGGTAGGAAGGCGTGTGCACCACGAGGCCGTCGAGCGTCTCGCTCACGACGATCTGGCAGGACAGGCGCGAGGTGGGGCGCACGTCGAAGGCGTTGTCGAGCTGGTCCTCCTCCTCCTCGGAGCGCTCGCCCACCTTGCCGGCCCACGTCTCGTCGACGTGCACCATGCAGGTGGCGCAGGTGCACGAGCCGCCGCATTCGGCGACGATGCCGGGGACGTCGTTCTTGAGCGCCGTCTCCATGACGGTTTCCCCGACCTCCGCCTCGACTGTGCGGGTGGTTCCGTCATGCTCGATGTAGGTGATCTTGGGCATCGGTGCGGAGCGCTCTCCCCTCTCCCTCGTGCGCAAAACAGCGCACCGCCTATGCCCGAGCCCGCCATGGCTGTCAAATGGACATGGCGGCGCGAGGCGCCTCCCGGAGGAGCGCCTCGCGCGACAGACCGAGAGGACCGGCGGCCGCTCAGAAGATGCGCTCCACCGGCAGGCCGAGCGCCATGGCCCCGGCGTACTCGGCCTGCGGTCCCGACTGCAACGGGTGATAGCGCGCCGCCTGGATGTCGCGGAACTTGCGCTCCAGGCCCGCCGACCGGTAGAAGCCGACGCCGCCCGCCACCTCCATCGCGAGCTCGACTGCGGCGATGGCGTGGCGCGTCGCGAGCTGCTTGCCGATCATCACCTGGTTGATGGTCGCCGCCGAAGGCGCGTTGAGCCGGACGGCTGCCAGCATCGACTCCAGCGCGAGCCGGGCTCCGGCCAGCTCGGTGTCCATGCGGCCGGCGAGGTCGACGGTGTGGCGCGTGGGCGTCTTGCGCCTGGCAAGCTGGATGGCGAGGTCGCGTGCGCTCTCGGCCACCCCGACGTACACCGCATAGACGAGCGGAAAGGCGATGGTACCGATGATCTGGAACAGCGGGTGCCACTCGCCCGCCTTGCGGCGCACGGCCACCGCGGCGTCGGGCACGACGTGGCCTTCGATCAGCACATCGTGCGAGCCGGTGGCGCGCATGCCGAGCGTGCGCCAGGTGTCGAGCACCTTCACGTTGGGCGAGCTCATAGGTACGCCGAAGTGCAGCACCTCCGGTCCGTTCTCGGTCTCGAGGACCGCGCCCGTCATCAGGATGTCGCCGGTGGGCGCACCGGACGTGAAGATCTTGCGCGCGTGGATGCGATAGCCGCCGTCCACCTTCACAGCCTTGCCGGAGCCGGCGATCCAGTCCGATCCGCCGCTGGAGAGGAGCAGGATGCGTTCCTTGGCGATGCGCTCGAGCAGAGGCTTCACGGGCGCCGCCTTCTGGTGCGTCCAGCGCCAGGCCGGAACCGCCACCTGATGGGTGTGCATGGAGAACGCCAGCGCCGTCGATCCGCAATGGTAGGCGAGGTTGCGCAACATGGCGGCAAGCTCGTCGACATCGGCGCCGCCGCCTCCGAGGTCGGCGGGCACCCCGGCTTCCACCAGGCCGGAGGCCTTGAGCGTCGCGAAGTTGTCCGCAACGAAGCGGTCCTCGTCGGTCGTCTCGCTCGCGCGGCGGGCAAACAGGGGCCCGAGATCGCGCGCAATCTCCACGGCGCTTCTAGGCTCGTGGCTGGAGATGGCTTGGGCTATTGCAGCACTCATGGTCAGGGACCTCCCTTGGGGATGGTTGATGGATCGTCGATGGCCCATCCTGGCCGGCTCGGGTGCCCTGCGACCAGTCCACGAACTGTATCGGCGGCTGCACCGACGCCTCAGTTTCCGGTCCGCAATTCCGCCTGGGACGCCGATATCAACGCGCGGATCGGCCAACCGGTCCGGAATCCCCATGGCTCGAGAAGCCCTGGCGCGATACAATATCTGTACTAGCGGCGTTGCCGTGCCTTGCGGCAAGGGTTGACCCGGATTTTATTCGATCAGGAGAGATTTCCGTGGGCGAGAGAATCGACAGGGCCAGCTACGGCCAATTCTGTCCGGTGGCCATGGCAGCGGAGATCGTGTGCTCGCGCTGGACGGCCCTGGTGCTGCGCGAGCTCCTGTGCGGCACGACCCGGTTCAACGACCTGCGGCGCGGGGTGCCGCTGATGTCGCCCTCGCTGCTCTCGAAGCGCCTCAAGGCGCTGGAGGAAACGGGCGTGATCGTCACCGTCCCGACCGGCCAGCCCGGCGTCGTCGAGTACAAGCTGACGGAGGCGGGCGAGGACCTGCGCCCCGTCGTCATGTCGCTCGGCATCTGGGGACAGCGCTGGGTGGAGTCGTCGCTGTCGCTCAAGAACCTGGACCCATCGCTGCTCATGTGGGACATGCGCCGGTGGCTCGACCCGAAGCCGCTGCCCAAGCGCCGCTGCACCATCAACTTCCTCTATCCGGATGTGAGCTCGGCCAAGCGCTCCTGGTGGCTCGTCGTCGAGGTGATCGACGGCGGCAAGGTCGACCTGTGCTCCACCAACCCCGGCTTCGACATCGACCTCTACGTGAGGAGTCCGCTGCGCAGCATGACGGCGATCTGGATGGGGCTCACCACCGTCGCCAAGGAGATCGAGGTGGGCCAAGTCGAGCTGATCGGCGATGCGGAGGTCGCCCGGTCGATGCAGCACTGGCTGGGCCTCAGCCCCTTCGCCAAGGAGAAGAGCCGGGTGGCGGCTTGAGGGCACGGCACGGCTCCTGTGGCTTGGCGATGGTCTGGCCAAGCTCGTAACAGACGCCAGTCGGGGGTGAGGCCGGGGATAACCCTGGGCTCGCTCCTATGAAGGAGGCAACGGAACAAGGCGTACGACCGCCGTCGCCTCTGGAATCCGACGGCGTGCAAGGAGCACGACCGTGGTTCGCGTGATGCGGTGCGCTCGGTCGCGCGGCGCTACCACAACGATGGCGCGCCCAACGCCCGGAGCGTGGCATCCGCTGTTACGATCGTCAGTCCCTCCCGCATGGACTGCGCCGCCAACAAACGGTCGTCGCGAACATGTGCGACAGACATTGGAAGCAGCCGAAAATTCTCTGCGCTGACCAACCCCTCAAAGTCGTCCAGTAGAGCCCGCGCCTCAGGCCACTTGCCGCTTCCAACCTTGATGGCCATCTCCCAAGCGCTGGCCACGCTGACAAAAACCTCGTCGTCCTTCGTCCTGATCTTGTCGAAGGCCTGGGGCGACAGCCGGGCCTCGTCGATAAGCCACCAGAACAGCACGTGCGTGTCGAGCAGCAGCCTCACGCATCGGCCCCGTACCAGTCTCTCAACTCTTCCTCGGTCATCGGCTCCATCAATCGCTCAGGGACTTTCATCTTGCCTTTGAGGCGCCCTGGCACGCGGTCCTTGGCGACCGGCACGAAGGGTTCCATCGTGTCTGTGACACGAGGCGCGAGGAGATCAGAGGCGACGACGGGCGTCAGTCGAACCGTCCCAAGCCTGGCATCCGCGGCGGATGTCCTCGCCTTTCGCGGCGCGTTCGATCAGCTCCTCCAGGTGGTCCTTCGCGTGGATGACAGAGACGTTTTCCATCTTTGTCCTCGCGATATCGGATCGCGGATCGCGGCTAGCCCCAACCTCTTAGCACAAAAAGCATTGCACTGCCTACCGCCGCTCGAATCTCTTGAACTTGATGCGGTGCGGCTCGACGGACGCGTCGCCGAGGCGGCGCTTCTTGTCCTCCTCGTAGTCGGCGAAGTTGCCCTCGAACCACTCCACGTGGCTGTCGCCCTCGAAGGCCAGGATGTGGGTGGCCATGCGGTCCAGGAAGAAGCGGTCGTGGCTGATGATCACGGCGCAGCCGGCGAAGTCCTCCAGCGCCGCCTCCAGGGCAGACAGCGTCTCCGTGTCGAGGTCGTTGGTGGGCTCGTCGAGCAGCAGCAGGTTGCCGCCCCCCTTCAGCATCTTGGCGAGGTGCACGCGGTTGCGCTCGCCGCCCGACAGGAGCCCGACTTTCTTCTGCTGGTCGGGGCCCTTGAAGTTGAACCAGCTCACGTAGGCGCGCGAGTTCACCTCCATCTTCTCGCCGAGCTTCATGATGTCCTTGCCGCCCGACACCTCCTCCCACACGGTCTTTTTGTCTTCCAGGTGCGCGCGGCTCTGGTCGACGTAGCCGAGCTTCGCCGTCTCGCCGAGGCGGATCGATCCGGCGTCGGGCTTCTCCTGGCCGGTGATCATCTTGAAGAGCGTGGTCTTGCCGGCGCCGTTCGGGCCGATCACGCCGACGATGCCGCCGGGCGGCAGCTTGAAGGAGAGGTTGTCGATGAGGAGCTGGTCGCCGTAGGCCTTGGAGAGGCCCTCCACCTCCACCACCAGGCCGCCGAGCCGCGGCCCCGGCGGTATCTGGATCTGCGCCTTGCCGGCCTCCTCGCGCCCGGCCTCCTCGGCCAGCTTCTCGTAGGCCTGGATGCGGGCCTTGGACTTGGCCTGGCGTGCCTTGGGGGAAGACCTGATCCATTCCAGCTCGCGCTTCAAGGTGCGCTGCTTGGCCTCCTCCTGGCCCTTCTCGACCTCGAGGCGCTTGGCCTTCTGCTCCAGCCAGCTCGAGTAGTTGCCCTTGTAGGGCACGCCTTGCCCGCGATCGAGCTCCAGCGTCCATTCGGTGATGTTGTCGAGGAAGTAGCGGTCGTGCGTCACCAGCATGATGCAGCCGGGATAGTCCTTCAGGTACCGCTCCAGCCAGGCGACGGACTCGGCGTCCAGATGGTTCGTCGGCTCGTCCAGGAGCAGGATGTCGGGCTTGGCAAGCAGAAGGCGGGTGAGCGCCACGCGGCGCTTCTCGCCGCCGGACAGCTTGGAGACATCCGCGTCGCCCGGGGGGCAGCGCAGCGCGTCGAGGGCCTGCTCCACCTGGGTGTCCAGGTCCCACAGGTTCTGGGCCTCGATCACGTCCTGGAGCTTCGCCATCTCCTCGGCGGTCTCGTCGGAATAGTTGGCGGCCAGCTCGTTGTAGCGGTCCAGCAGCGCCTTCTTCTCCGCCACACCTTCCATGGCGTTGCCGAGCACGTCCTTGTCCGGGTCCAGCTCCGGCTCCTGGGGCAGGTAGCCCACGCGCACGTCCTCGGCCGCCCACGCCTCGCCGACGTAGTCCTCCAGCTGGCCGGCCATGATCTTGAGCAGGGTCGACTTGCCCGCACCGTTCAAGCCGACCACGCCGATCTTGGCGCCGGGGAAGAACGACAGCGAGATGTCCTTCAGCACCTGCTTGCCCCCCGGATAGGTCTTGGAGAGCTTGTGCATGTGATAGACGTACTGGGGATTGGCCACCGGCCTCGTCCTCTCTGCGAATGGAATGGGAAGTTGGCGCGCCTTGTAGCGCAGAGGGGCGGCCCATCTCAAGCCCACCTCGCTGCAGCCCCGCCTGCGATCGGAAATATCGCGTGACCGGTGCGCAGCACTGTGCCCCTAAAGCAGGCAGCGCGGTGTCACATGCGTTGCCGGTCCCACTGCACCGTGCCATGACTATACGGGGACGTGGAGCGCAACTGGGCGGAGGGACGTCATGTACCGAAGCATAGCCGTTGCCTTGCTGCTGTGCGTGGGCGGGTGCACGGGCTTTGGCCTCGGCCCGCCCTCGCCCGAAGCGACGAAGGCCATGTCGAAGGCCAAGACGGTCGGCGTCATCTCGGCGGTCGGGCACAAATTCGCCCTGCAGAAGATGGGCATCACCGTGTTCGGCAACGAGCTCAACGAGGTGCCGATCGACTCCTGGGGCATCGACAATGCTGTGGCGAGCAGGATCAGCGCGCTGTTGAGCAAGCGCTTCACCGTCAAGAGGATCGGCGTTCCGCAGGGAGCTTTTGCCTCGTACGAGAGCCCAGGCGGGGCCTTCCGCGACTCCGACGCCGATCTTCAGGGCATCGTGCGCAAGCTCGCCGCGCCGCAGAACTGCGACCTCGTCATCGTCGTGATCCGAGCCGGCATACCGTTCGGCAGCAGCAACCAGACCGTGGTCGGTCTCGGCATGATCGAAGCGGGCGGAGCGCTGAACCCGGACAACGTCCATCTGTACGCGGTCATGACCATCCTTGTCTATGACGGGCGCACCTTCGAGCGCCTGCACTGGCACAGGGTCGGGCTCAAGATCGGCGCGTCGCTGGTGGGAAAGGTCATCAACGCCCCCTATCGCACGTTGGACCGCACCTGGTGGCCGGCGACGCCGCAGGCCGTGCACAGCGAGAAGCTCAAGGCGGCGACGCGGGCGCTGGTGGAGCAAGGTCTCGCGACGGGCCTTCCCGAGGTCATGGGAATGACGAAGCAGGCCAAGGCAGACTGACGAGCAGGCCGGACTCGGACGATGTCAAGCCACGTCGCCATCGTCTTCCGCGAGGCCACTGCCGCCGACCTGCCCGGCATCTCCCGAGTGCGTACATCGGTGCGGGAGAACCTGCTGACCGTCGAGCAGCTTCGAGAGCGCGGTATCACCAACGAGAGCGTTGCCGCCTCTTTTCTGGTGGACTCGAAGGGCTGGGTTGCCGAGGGCGAGGGCGAGATCATCGCCTTCTCGATCGCCGATCGCGCCGCCCGGTCGATCTTTGCCCTTTTCGTCCTGCCGGACTGGGAAGGCCGGGGCCTGGGCACAGGCCTGCTCGATTTGGCGCTGAGCTGGTTGCGCGCAGACGGAGCCACCATGGTCTGGCTGACCACCGGTCCCGACACGAAGGCCGCAGGCTACGAGCGGCGTGGCTGGGTGACAACCGGCCGTGGAGAGCACGGTGATACGCGTTATGAGCTGGACGTCACTCTGAGTGACAGCTGAGCTGCCGCCGCCTCACCGCCCGCGCTCCCACGGCCCGCCGTTGTACCAGGCTCGGCGCCCGGCGCCGGAGGCGGCCGACGGCTCGAGCAGAGGCAAGAGCACCCAGCCGGCGACGAAGCCGCCGATGTGGGCCCACCAGGCGATGCCGCCGGCGCTGGCGAACGGCGACACCAGCTCGCTGGCGCCCTGGTACACCTGTATGAAGAACCAGATGCCGGCGAACACCAGGGCGGGAATGCTGAAGAACAGCGGGATGAACAGGATCGGCACGATCACGCGCACCCAGGCATAAGGGAAGCGCACCGCGTAGGCGGCGATCACGCCGGCGATGGCCCCCGAGGCGCCGAGCACGGGAACCGGCGAGGCCGCATTGAAGACGGCGTGGGTGGCGCTGGCCGCAATCCCCGCCAGCAGGTAGAGGGCGAGAAAGCGGAAGGAGCCCAGCCGGTCCTCGAGCGCCGGCCCGAAGATGTAGAGGGTCCACAGGTTCAGGATGATGTGCAGCCAGCCGCCGTGCAGGAAGGTGTTGGTGACGAAGGGCGTGAGATCGAGCGGCGACAGCCCGTTCAGCTCGCCCCAGGACGGGAAGAAATAGCGCCGCGGCACCAGCGCGTGCTCGTAGAGGAACCACTGCAGCTCCCCTTCGCTCAGGCTCAGCTGATAGAGGAAGGCTGCGACGTTGGCAGCAATCATGGTCCAGACGACGACCGCCGGACGGCTCTTGCTGACGCTGTCTTTGATAGGGAACAGGGTGCGCTCTGGGGCTTGCGGCCTGCCTCGAGGATACGGATTCGCCCGGGCGGTGCGGAGCAGAACCCCGGGCGCCCCGGCGGCTATTCATCACTGAGATAGGAATTGCCGGCCACGGCACAAGCTCCGGCGCCGTGCCTCCATCCCGACGGGAGGCGGCCCGGGCGTGCGGGCTCGTCAGGCCAGCGCGCAAAACCGCCGTTCACGATCTTTCGTGAATCTTTGCCTTGGTGGCGCCCATCGGAAGAGGACTATAGTGGCTTACCGATCCGCCCGTGCGCCGCAGGCCCCGCAGAGAACGGCGAAATGCAAGCACACACCCGCCTCCTCTACTTCGCCGACCCCTTGTGCTCGTGGTGCTACGGCTTCTCGCCGGTGATCGCGGCGCTGGCCGAGCGCTTCGAGGACCGGCTGCCGCTCTCCATCGTCATGGGTGGCCTGCGCGCGGGCAACACGCAGGCCATGCGCGCCCAGGACAAGGAGACCATCCGCAAGGCCTGGACCCGCGTCGGCGCCGCCAGCGGCCAGCCCTTCGACTTCTCCTTCTTCGACCGCGAGGGCTTCGTCTACGACACCGAGCCCGCCTGCCGCGCCGTGGTGACCGCGCGCCGGCTCCTGCCGCGCATGGCGCTGCCGTTCATGGCGCGCATCCAGCAGGCGTTCTACGCCGAGAACCGCGACATGACGGCGCCCGAGGAGATCGCCGGCGTTGCCGAGGAGGCCGGCTTCGACCGCGCCGCCTTCGCCGAGGCGTTCGCCGCCGCAGAGACGCGCAACGAGACCGTCCGCGATTTCATGACCGCCGAGTCGCTCGGCATCCACGGCTTTCCGACGGTGATCGCCGGCAGCCAGGAGAAGGGCTACGCCCTCCTCACCAACGGCTACCGAACGTTCGAGGATCTGGCCGAGCCGCTGGAGCGCTGGCTCGCCGCCGGTGCACCTGTGACCAAAGCGGGATAGATTGAGCCGACCCCGGTGCAGGCCGGGGGAAGGCCCAAAGCCGAGAATGTCGAGGGGGAAATGCCATGACCGGTAAACTGGGTGTGCAAGCGCTCGGAGCGGCTCTGCTGCTCAGTCTGGGTGCCGTGCCTGCTGCTGCGCAGACGGCGGGCCCGCCCAGCGAAATCTGGGAAAAGGTCTCCAAGCTGGGTCCGGTGATCAATCCGCCGGAGACCGCGAAGATCTACGGTCCGCTGCACGAGAAGGAGCCCTACAAGGGCGTCAAGGTCGCGCGCGATCTCAAGTTCGGGGCGGACGCGCAGCGCCAGGCGCTCGATGTCTTTGTCGCCGAGGCGCCGGCGGCGGGACCGCGCCCGGTGCTGATCTTCGTGCACGGCGGCGGCTTCGTGCGCGGCGGCCGGCGCACCCCCGACACGCCGTTCTACGACAACATCGCGCTGTTCGCCGCCCGCAACGGCATGGTGGGCGTCAACACCACCTACCGCCTCGCGCCGCAGCATCCCTGGCCGGCGGGCGCCGAGGACGTGGCGGCGGCGGTGCGCTGGGTGGGCGAGAACATCGCCGCCTACGGGGGCGATCCCGAGCGCGTGGTCCTGATGGGCCATTCGGCCGGCGCCGTGCATGTTGCCAGCTACGTAGCGCATCGCCAATTCCACGGGCCCAAGGGCATCGGTCTCGCCGGCGCGATCCTGGTCTCCGGACTCTACGACCTCACCGCACGGCCGCCGGGCAACAACGAGAAGGTCTACTTCGGCGAGGATGCATCGAAGCACGCCGAGCGCTCCCCGCTGCGGGGCCTCGTCGAGTCGCCGCTGCCCTTGCTGGTCGTGGCCGCCGAGATCGACCCTCCCATGTTCCACGAGGACGCCAAGCTGCTCAACGACGCGCTCTGCAAGGTCGGGCGCTGTCCGCGCTATCTCATGCTGGCCAGGCACAGCCATATGTCCGAGACCTACGCCATCAACACCCAGGATGCGAGCCTCAGCGGCGAGATCCTGGCGTTCGTGGCGAAGCGGTAGAGCACGGGGCCGACGAGCTGCGCCATGACCTCCGACCCCGCCGCCGCCTCGCCCGCCCAGGTCCTGCGCGAGCTGTGGCTCGGCGCCGGCGGCGATGATGATGCCCTTGCCGATGTGGAGCTCTCGGGGGCCGA
>Ga0209382_10007885_pt1 | contig 13480 bp, 14 predicted proteins | sample SoiMetdeltSBSDD5_FD_187599 | JGI IMG/M metagenome (GOLD analysis project Ga0209382, IMG submission 187599) | Bulk soil microbial communities from a Populus tree surrounding site in Tennessee, USA - Soil MetaG P. deltoides SBSDD5 (SPAdes) (version 2) | ecosystem: Environmental > Terrestrial >... | reverse complement strand
TGATGGGGATCTTCTTGCGCAAGCCACCCATATGGCGCATGTCCTGTTCGTGATGGAGGGCGTGGATGACGCTGCCGGCGCCGAGGAAGAGAAGGGCCTTGAAGAAGGCGTGCGTGACAACGTGCCATATGCCGGCCGAGAACGCTCCGACGCCGAGGGCAAGGAACATGTAGCCGAGCTGCGAGACGGTCGAGTAGGCGTAGACCTTCTTGATGTCGAATTGCGTGATGCCGATGGTGGCAGCCATGACAGCGGTTACCAGACCGATCCAGGCGACAGTTTCCATCGCGATTGGGGCTTTCAGGAAGAGAGCGGAAGACCGGGCCACCATATAGACGCCGGCGGTGACCATCGTCGCGGCATGGATGAGCGCCGATACGGGCGTCGGGCCCTCCATGGCGTCGGGCAGCCAGACGTAGAGAGGAACCTGAGCGGATTTGCCGGCCGCGCCTACCAGCAGGAGAAGGCAGATCGCCGTGACGATACCAGCCCCCGCTTCCACGGGCAGCGCCTTGGCCGCTTCGAAGACCTTGGGAAAGTCGAGCGTGCCGAAGGTGACAAAGATGAGGAACATCGCGAGCGAAAAGCCGAAGTCGCCAATACGGTTCACGATGAACGCTTTATTGCCGGCGGTGGACGCCGAGTGTTTTAGAAAGTAATAGCCGATGAGCAGGTAGCTGCACAGGCCCACACCTTCCCAACCGACGAACAGCAACAGGTAGTTGTTCGCCAACACGAGGGTCAGCATGAAGAACATGAACAGGTTGAGGTATGCGAAGAAGCGGTAGAAGCCGTCTTCATCGTGCATGTAGCCGCTGGCGTAAATGTGAATGAGTGAACCGATGCCGGTGACCACCAGCAGCATGATGGCGGTTAAGCGGTCGACTGCAAGCTCGTATGGGATCGAGAGCGTGCCGGAGGCGATCCAGATAAAGTAGCGCTCGACGTGAGGCGTTTCGAGCGGGGCGATGGCCATCAGGCACTTCACCACCCACAGGAATGAGAGTGCGACGCTGCCGATGGCGACCGCGCTGACGACGCTCTTCGAAAGGCGTTTGCCAAAAAGGCCGTTCACCAGGAAACCGGCGAGCGGAAGGAACGGGATGAGCCAAAGTTGGTGCATCGTTGTTTAGAGTTTGAGCGAGTCGATCTCGTCGACGGCAAGCGTGCCACGATTCTTGTAGACGGTGAGGATGATGGCTAAACCGACAGCGGCCTCAGCGGCGGCCACCACCATCACAAAGAAGGTGAACAGGTGACCGTCCACCTGTTTGTGCTGATAGGAGAAGGCAACGAATGTAAGGTTCACGGCGTTCAGCATAAGCTCGATGCTCATGAACACCGTGATGATGCTGCGGCGGAACAGGAAGCCGGCCACGCCGAGAGCGAACAGGATGGCGCTGAGAATCAGATAGTAGGTGAGCGGCACGGCGGAGGGTATAGGAAGCGGAGGCATGTCGGGTTATTCCATCTCCTTCCGCGCCAGAACGACGGCGCCGATGATGGCGATGAGGATGAGCACGGAGGTGATTTCGAAAGGCAGCAGGTAGCGCGTAAAGAGCGCCGCGCCAACGTCCTTCGGACCACCTCCCGTGAAGGCGCCGAATTTCACCAGGGGCGCATCGGGGAAGCCCCGCTGGATGATGTAGCTGACGAGTCCAAGGAAGAGCACCAGCAGGGGGACGGCGAGGGCGGTGAGGACCCAACCTTTGCGCAACGACTTCTCAGCTCCCGCATTCAGCAACATGATGACGAACACAAACAGCACCATGATCGCGCCGGCGTAGACGATCATCTGCGCGGCTGCGATGAATTCCGCGCCGAGCAGCAGGTAGAGCACGGCCAGCGATCCCATGACGCCGACCAGCGAGAGAGCGCTCGAAATGGGGTGCCGCTGCACTACGACGTTGATCGCCGAGACTACGGCGATGGCGGCGAAGAGGAAAAAGAGTATGGCGTCCATGGCTACTTCAAAAGGGCCACCAGGAATGCGGTGACGAACAGGTGAACGACCGAAACAGGAAACATAAATGCCCAGGCGAAGTGCATGAGCTGGTCATAACGGAAGCGAGGCAATGTGGCGCGCACCCAGATAAACAAGAAGAGCAGGATGCCAACCTTGGAAATAAACCAGAAGAGCGGAAGCAAAATCGGCTGCAGGAAGGGAATGAGGAAAACGAAGCCGACCAGGATGAAAGCGATGCCGAACACCGGCATGGTGTATTTGTCCCATTTACGCGCGGGTTGCAGGCCGTGGAAGATCAACATGGCGCCCGCGGCCCAGTGAAGCAGCGGCGGGATGTAGTCAGCTACGGGTGACGGAACGATGGGATACCAGCCGCCAAGGAAGAGCAGCGTCGCGACCGAGCAGATGGTCACCATGTTGGCGTACTCGGCCATGAAGAAACTGGCAAACTTCATCGAGGAGTATTCGGTGTGGAATCCGGCCACGAGCTCGTTTTCGGCTTCCGGCAGATCGAACGGCACGCGATTGGTTTCGGCGAATCCAGCGATCATGAAAAGGATGAAGCCGATCAACTGCGGCGCGGGCATTTGAAAAATTGCCCAACGCGGAATGAAACCGAGCATGAAGCCGCTCTGCGATTCGGCGATTTCGCGCAGCGAGAGTGACCCGGCGAGCAGCAGCGGCGACGCCAGCGCGAGAGCCATCGGCAGTTCGTAGCTGACCATCTGCGCCGACGAGCGTAGTCCGCCGATGAGCGCGTACTTGTTGTTCGACGACCACCCTGCGAGCGCGATACCGTAAACGCCCATACCGGAAAGCGCCAACAGATAGAGCACGCCGATGTTCAAATCCGTCAACTGCATGTAGGTTTCGACGCCGAACAGGTTGATCTTGGGACCGAAAGGAATGACGGCGATGGCGCTGAGCGCGAAGAACACCGCGATCATAGGCGCCAGCACGAAGAAGAATTTGTTCGCGTGCGGCGGCATGAGGTCCTCTTTGGTGAGGAGCTTGATGGTGTCCGCCAGCGGCTGCAACAAGCCGTGCGGACCGACGCGGGTCGGACCGACGCGAAGCTGAATGTGAGCAATGACCTTGCGCTCGATCCATTGCAGGTAAGCGAGCGTGGTGAGCAACACGAACGCCACCAGGCCAAGCTTAATCAGCGTCAGAACGTAGAAATTGCCTAAGACCGATGCGATATCGAGATTCATGGCTTATAGAGCCCGCCGGGTGATTCGAGGACGGCGTTCAGGGTCTTCGAGTAGCGGCCGAGCGAACCTGAAGTGAACAGTGTGTCGCGGGCCGACTGGATCGCCTGCGGGTGAGCGGCAGCGGGTACGCGTCCATTCACCGGGGCGGTCATCGCCGCTCCTCCCGTGGCGATGACAGGCAAGGGAACATTATAACCGTGAACGGTAGAGCGGATCTCTTCCAACACTTTGTCAGGCGTTGCTTGTCCGAGTTCGAGACGCATGGCCCGAGCGAGCAGTCCAAAGATATCGAGGTCGGCTTTTGTGCCCATCACGCTGACTGCTTTGCGGATGCGTTGCACTTCACCGCAGACGTTGGTGACCGTGCCCGATTTTTCATAGGCCGAGGCCGCCGGGAGCACGACGTCGGCGCGTTGCGCGGTTTCCGACAGGAAGATGTCCTGCACGACGACGAAGGCCTTTGGCGAAGCGAGCGTGGCGTTTTTTAGAGGATTGGAGCCAACCACCCAAAGTGCGTCGAGAGCGGCGTCGGCGAGCATTTCGCTCATGCTCATGCCGGGCTGCTGCGAGACATGGTAGCCGGGGCCAAGGTAGGGCAGCAGGCCCATATCGGATGCGCCGCGTGAATTCGAGTAGTCAACGAGGCAGACGTACTTGGCGGGTATGCCGAGGGAATCGATGAAAGCAACGAGCTCGGCGACGGCCGCGCCTTTGATCGAATCACCGAATACGACGATCAAATCGCCGATGGACTTCAAGTCATCGGCGAGCGTCTTAAGCGTGGCGAGGTGATCGGCCGCGGCGGCGCGAATGGCCTTGGTTGCGACCTTATCTTCACGCACTGGGCCTTCGGTAACCGTGAAAACCTTGGCCTGATGAAGGCGGGCGTCCGAGCGGATCTGGTAAGCGAGGAACGGATGCTGCTGCGAAAGATCGGAACCGATGATCAGCACGCCCTTGGCGTTGTAGAGGTCGGCGGTAGTGGCGAGTGTGTTTTGCTTGCTGCTTAAGGCATCGAGCAGCGCGGGCAGGTCGCCCGAACGGCGATGGTCGATGTGTGGCGTGCCAAGTCCCTGACGCGCGAACTTCTGCAGGTAGTAATTCTCTTCGTTCGTCGTGTGTTCCGAGCCGATGACGCCGAACTTGCCGCCGGCGGCTTTGATTTCGCTGAAGCGCTGGGCTACGAAGGAGAGCGCTTTGGACCAGCTGACCTCCTCCAACTTGCCGTTGACGCGCATGAGCGGCGATTGCAGGCGTTCGGCATGTTCGACAAAGTCGAACGCATAGCGGCCCTTTATGCAGAGGAATTCGCCGTTGATGCCGGAGCGGTCGCGATTGTTGCCGCGCAGAATCTGGTCATTCTTGACACCGAGCGTGGTCTTGCAACCGTTGGAACAGTGGGTGCAGATGGTAGCAACGTGCTCCATCTCCCAAGGTCGCGTCTGGTAGCGATAGATGCCGCTTGTAAGCGCACCGACGGGGCAGATGTCGATGCAGGCTCCGCATTCATCGCATTCAAGATGGTCCCCCAAGTTTGGGGTGATCTCGGAGTAAGCGCCGCGATTGGTTACGCCGAGCGCCTTCACGCCAAGGCCCTCGTCGCAGATGCGCACGCATCGGTAGCAAAGGATGCAGCGCGGAGCGTCGAAGTACACCACAGGCGACCATTGCTTTTCGTCGACGTGGTGTTTGATCTCGGTGAAGCGGCTGTCACCGGCTCCGTAGCGGAACACCATGTCCTGCAGCTCGCACTCGCCGCCTTTATCGCAGACTGGGCAATCGAGGGGGTGATTGGTGAGTAGAAATTCGAGCGTGGTTTTGCGAGCCTTGACGACCGCGGGCGATTCGGTGTGAACCACCATGCCTTCGGTGACGGGCAAGGTGCAACCGGCCATCAGCTTCGGCGCTTTCTCGACCTCAACCAAACACATGCGGCAGGCAGCCTGTAGCGCGAGGCCTTCGTAGTAGCAAAATGCAGGAATTTCCACACCCGCGCGCTTGCAGGCATCGATGAGGAGCGTGCCCCCAGGGGCTTGCATGCTCTTTCCGTTGACTGTAAATGTAACTGGATCCGCCATGGATATCCTTTAGCCGTTGATCGAGACCAGTTGCGGCAGCCCGGCCATGGAGACCGCCTTCTTGGCGAGCTTGGCTTCAAATTCGTGCCGGAACTTGCGCACGATGCTCATGGTGGGTAGCGCGGCGGCGTCGCCGAGGGGGCAGAAGGTGCGCCCGAGCATGTTGTCGGCGAGATCACCCACCAGGTCGATGTCCTTGGCCGAACCGACGCCTTCGTCCAAACGAGTGAGCAGCTTCTTCAGCCAGAGCGTGCCTTCACGGCAGGGAATGCACCAGCCGCAACTTTCGTGTTGATAGAACCGGATGATGCGGAGGCAAGCCTTCACCATGTCGGTCGTTTCGTCCATGATGACGACGCCTCCGGAGCCGAGCATCGTTTTCGCCTTGGCCATGGAGTCGTAATCCATCGTCAGCTCCCACGCCTCTTCGCCTGTGAGGACGGGGCAGGAAGACCCGCCGGGAATCATCGCCTTCAACTTGTTGCCGCCGCGCATACCGCCGCCGACGTCTTCAATCATCTTGCGGACGGGAAAGCCCAGCGCGAGTTCGTGCACGCCGGGGCGATTCACGTGTCCGGTGAGGCAGGTGAGTTTAGTGCCTCCCGCCTTGGGAATGCCAAGGTCGGCCCAGGCCTGGCCGCCCATGAGGAAGATGCTGGGCACGGCGGCGAAGGTTTCGACGTTATTGAGAATAGTCGGCGCTTGGAATGCGCCGGAGACAGCGGGGAAGGGCGGCCGGATGCGAGGTACGCCGCGTTTGCCTTCGAGCGATTCGAGGAGAGCGGACTCTTCGCCGCACTCGTACGCGCCCGCTCCGGTGTGCGAAGAGAGCTCGAAATCGAAGCCGGTGCCTTGAATGTTCTTGCCCAACCAGCCGCGCGCGTAGGCTTCGGCGAGGGCCTCGTCCATGATGTCGATCAGGTATCGGTATTCGCCGCGGATGTAGATCCAGCCGCGATGCGCATCGACGGCGCGGGCGGCAATGAGAATGCCTTCGATGAGCTGGTGCGGGTCGTATTGAATGATGACCCGGTCTTTGCAGGTGCCGGGCTCGGACTCATCGGCATTGACGACGATGTACTTGGGCTTGGGCGAAGTGCGCGGCACGAAGCTCCACTTCATGCCCGTGGGAAAACCCGCGCCACCGCGGCCTCGCAGATTGGAGGTTTTCACCTCGTCGATGATCTGTTCGGGCGACATCTGCGAGGCGCGCATGAACGCCTTGTAGCCGTCGTTGGCGAGGTAGGTGTCGATGCTGCGCGAATTGGGCAGCCGGTACCGCTTGCTGAGGACGACGGTTTCGGACGGGTGTGGAGAGTCGTGAAGAAGGCTGGGATACATTTACGCTTTCCTCAAATCGTCAATCAGCGTGTCAAGCTGATCGATCGTGACGTTGTGCTGGAAGTCGTAGTTGACCTGTATGGCCGGGGCCCAGGAGCAAGCGCCGATGCATTCGACCTCTTCGAGCGAGACAGTGCCGTCGGCGGTAACTTCGTTGTGGCCGATGCCGAGCTTCTCGCAGGCGCGGTCCCACAGCTTGTCCCCATCCCACAACAGGCAACTGATGTTGGTGCAAATTTGCAGGTGCGTTTTACCCATGCGCTTCTTGCGCAACATGGTGTAGTAGCCGACCACCTCGTTCACTTCGAGAACGCTGATGGAGAGCCGCCGGGCGATCTCGGCTTTCAGTTCTTCACTGATATAGCCGACCTCGTCCTGCGCATACATGAGCATGGGAATGAGACAGGCCTTCTGCCGGCCTTCGGGATATTTGCCCGCCATCTCGGCGAAGCGTTTTTCAAGTTCGGGAGAGAAGGTCATGGACGGTTACCTGTCGGTGTCTCCAAGAACGAAGTCCATGCTGCCGAGGCCGGCAATCGAATCGGCCAGGAGCATGTCCTTGAGCATCGGCCCGAGCGCGATCAGGTTGCCGAAGCTGGGCGTCCGCATGAAGACGCGGTAGGGGTTCGTCGAGCCGTCGGAAACAACGTAGTAGCCGAGCTCGCCGCGCGGCGATTCGACGGGAACATAAACGTCGCCCGGCGGCACGCGGAAGCCTTCGGTGATGATCTTGAAGTGATAGATGAGCGCTTCCATCTGCGTCTTCATCGCTTCGCGTTCGGGAAGCACAATGCCGGGCGCTTCGCACTGGAACGGGCCTTCGGGCATGCCCTCGAGAGCCTGGATGACGATCTTCGTGCTTTCGCGCAGTTCGTCAACGCGCACCTGGAAGCGCGCGTAAACGTCGCTTTCCGTACGTGTGGGCACCTTGAAATCGAACTCGTTGTAGCTGGAGTAGGGTTCGTCTTTGCGGATGTCCCAGGGAAGGCCGGCGGCGCGGATCATCGGGCCGGTAACCCCAAGGTTCAACATCTCCTCCAGCGGCATCACGGCCACGCCCTTGGTGCGCTCCATCCAGATCGGGTTCGCGTTGAGCAGTTTCTCGTACTGCTCGATCGACTTCGGGAATGCGCGGATGAACTTGCCCACCGCTTGCTGCCAGCCGCGCGGCGCGTCGAGGGCGAGGCCGCCGATGCGGAAGTAGCTGGTCATCATGCGTTGGCCGGAGAACATCTCAAACAGCCGCAGAATGTTTTCGCGCTCGCGAAAGCAGTAGAAGAACATCGTCATGGCGCCGATGTCGAGCGCATGTGTGCCAAGCCACACCATGTGGGAATTGATGCGGGTAAGTTCAGTGAGCATTACGCGCATCCACTGCGCGCGCCGGGGAATTTCCAGCCCCAACATCTTTTCAACGGCCAGGCAATAGCAAAGATTGTTGGAGAGATTGGCGAGGTAGTCGACGCGGTCGGTGAGCGGCACCACCTGTTGCCAGGTGCGTGTCTCGCACTGCTTTTCGATGCCGGTATGAAGGAAGCCGATGTCGGCGTCGGCCTTCCGGATGATCTCGCCATCCAACTCGAGCAGGACGCGCAATACGCCGTGCGTGGACGGATGCTGCGGCCCCATGTTGAGGATCATCGTCCGCCGCTGGCCGCCGCCTTGCTCCTCCTGAGGGAGGGCAGCCTGGTCGACAACGCTGGTCTGCTCGCTCATCTCAACTCCCTGCGGGCGTTCGATTGCCCGATCATTCAACTTACGCGGAACGTTTCGGCGTTCCCAGATTCTTGATTTACGCGCACGCCGGACAGGGACGTGGGCGTTACCGCTTCACTCGGCTTTGTAGGTGTACTTGTAGCCGTGGACGGGGAAATCTTTGCGCAACGGATATCCCTGCCAATCCTCCGGCATGAGAATGCGCTTCAGGTTCGGATGATTGCGGAAGGTGATTCCAAATAGATCAAAGACCTCCCGCTCATACCAGTCGGCGGCACGCCAGACTCCATAAACAGATTCGATTTCGGGATTGTCGCCCGAGAGTTTGCATTTGAGACGCAACCGGTAGTGGTTGCGGATGGAATGGAGAAGATAGACGACCTCGAATCGAGGCTCCATCGGATACCAGTCCAGAGCCGTCAGACCGCTCAGGCGCTCGGCGCCGTGCTGGTCGCGCAACATCTTACACACTGAGACGATGTGGGCCGGATCGATATAGAGCGTTGCCTCGCCATTCACGAGGGATGCTTCGAGAAGCGCGCCGGGCACGGCGGCGACGGCTTGCACATGGGGAATTTGCTGCAGTTCTTCAGTCAGCATGAGGGGATCAATCCTCGCCGCGGGTCTTCGACCAATCGAGGACCCCTTTCTTCCAGATGTAGAAGAAGCCGCTGAGGATGAAGACAACGAACACGAACATTTCTACAAACGCGAACATTTTGAGATCGGAGTAGACGACCACCCACGGATAGAGGAAGACGGCTTCAATATCGAAGAGGATGAATAGCATCGCTACCAGGTAGAACTTCACGCTGAAGCGCTCGCTGGCGGTGCCGATCGGAACCATGCCGCTTTCATACGGCATGTCCTTGACTTTGTTTTTGACCTTTTTGCCCAGCAGAAAACTGGCTCCCACCAGTCCTACAGCCAATGCCGTGGCTAAAAGGATCTGGATGAGAACCGGAAAATAGACCTCTAAGGGCGAAGTGGGCATGTGGATCGCGTTCGGAGATTGCGGCTAACCTTTGACTATAATGAGCAGCGTAAGCGGGTGTCAAACCGGAGGCTTCCGGAGACCTCTCGAGCGCATGAATTCCATCCCCACAAATCTTATCGAAATTGTTTTGAATGGCGAAAAGCGGCAGGTACCGGAGGGCCTGAGTGTCAGCGGGTTGCTTGCGCACGTGGGCATCGTCGCGGACCGCGTTGCAGTGGAACTCGAGCTCGAAATCGTACCGCGCGGAAAGTGGGCGGGGACGCCGGTACTCGACGGAGCCCAGGTGGAAGTGGTGCATTTCGTTGGGGGCGGCTAAGGAGGACAGCCTAAGCTTCCACCGCTCCACCAAGGCTGGTGGCGCTGTTGGTAATAGGCCGCAAGATATTGCGGACATTCGGGTTGTTCTTGACACCCCCACCCATTCCAGTAGAATCGAAATCGGCGTTCACAACTGCACGGAACAGGTGAATTATGTTCAAAACAAAAAAGAGCCGTCCTGAAACTCTTCCCATGGACCGGACTTCGACCAGCGCCGATGTGGCGCGGCTGGCCAGCGTATCGTTACGGCAGTTGCAATGGTGGGACGAGCAGAAGGTGGTGAGCCCCCGTCATGAAGGGCACCGCCGCATCTATTCGCCGGCCGAAGTGGTGGAGATCACTGTCATCGCCGAGCTCCGCAGGAAGGGCTTTTCGCTGCAGAAGATCCGCCGTGTGTTGCGCTTCTTACAGAAGGAAATGGGCAAGAAGCTCGCTGACGTATTCTCCGGCGCCGACATGCATCTGCTCACCGACGGTAAGTCCATCTACCTGGAAGACAGCGAGAAGCGCGTGATCGACCTGCTGAAGAACGCCAAACAACCGATGTTCCTGGTGTGCGTGAGCGACCAAGTCCGGCGACTGCAAGCGACACACCGCAAGCCGGCCCGTTCGGAGACGGCGCTGCCCACGCGCAAGTCACGCGCGGCAGTCTAAAACGGGTATACACTAACGAACGCTATGAAGAAAATCTCGATTTTAGTGGCCGCGCTGTGCGCGTTCACCCTGCCGTTGGCCGCTCAGAAGAAGTCCTCCGCCGTTCCCCCGCAGGAGCAGAAGTGGGTGGCCGCGGTGCGCGCCAACGATATTGCGGCGCTTGAAAAGATCATGTCGCCAGACATCGTTTACGCCCATTCCACCGGAATCGTGGAGAACCGGTCTCAATATCTTGCCAAGCTGAAGAGCGGCGATCAGAAGTACTCCAACATCGAATTTGGGGAGATTAAGACTTTTGACCTGGGCCAAGCCCAGGTGGTTTCGGCGGTGGTGCGTATGACCGGCGCAACCAAGGGCGTTCCATTCGATAACAAGCTGCAGATACTGCACGTGTGGTCGAAGGCCAAGGACGGCAGCATGCAACTGGTGGCGCATCAAACCACCAGGCTGCCGTAGAGCGCGGCGCGCGAGTGAATTTTCCATCGTACTGGCCCGGCGTCTTTCTGGTTTTTGAAGGCATTGACGGCGCCGGTAAATCCACTCAGATTCAGAAGTTGGGAGCGCGTCTGCGTGAAGCGGGCGAGGAGCCGGTATTGTCACGCGAGCCCACGGACGGCCCTTGGGGACGGCGCATCCGCGAGAGCGCAACGGCGGGGCGGATGACCGCCGAGGACGAATTGCAAGCCTTCATCCGGGACCGCACGGAGCACCTGGAAACTCTCGTGATGCCGGCGCTTGAGGCAGGCCGGATTGTCGTTCTCGACCGGTATTTCTATTCCACAATCGCCTATCAGGGTACGCGGCCAGGGGGGGATCCGGCGGCGGTGCGGCAACTGATGGAGGGCCTGTTTCCGGCACCGGATCTGGTGTTGTGGTTCGATATCGAACCGGAGCTTGCGTTGAGCCGGATCGTCGCGTCCCGGGGGGAAATTCCAAACGAATTTGAGCGCCAGGAAGGTCTCGAAAGGGCGTGTGAAGTGTTTCGTTCGCTCGACGGTGATCACATTCGCCGAATAGACGCCTCGAAATCGGCAGGGGAGATCTTTGCAGACGTTTGGAGCGGCGTATTAGGAGTAATTCAAAGAAAACGACCCGTCTTGGCAGCGCGTCTAAATCCTTGAAATTGGCGGAAATGCCTTAGGTGAAGACTGTTCCGTCCGATATATACTAAAAATGATAGGCACCTGGGAGGTTCATCCATGGTCGTTCGCCACTGGCGTTCTTTTATCTTCGTCCCCGCGATCGTAATTGCATGTTCGCTGGCGGGCGGGCTTATCGGGCCCAACTTAACCGGCGTGAGCGCCGCGGGTAATGAAGATGACGTTAAGGCGTCGATGAAAACCTTCAGCAAGGTGTACGACCTGTTGGAGACTAATTTCGCCGACAAGGTGACTCCCGACAAGGCGATATACCGGGGCGCGATTCCGGGCATGTTGCGTACACTCGATCCGCACTCGAGCTTTTTCGATCCGCGCGATTTCCAACTTCTCCGTGAAGATCAGAAGGGCCACTACTACGGCGTCGGCATGACCGTCGCCCCGCAGAAGAACCGAACCGTGGTGATCGCTCCGTTTCCGGATTCGCCGGCCGCTAAGGCGGGCATTCGCCCCGGCGACGTGATCATGTTCGTAAACGACAAAAGCACGGAAAACCTGCGCACCGACGAAGTCGCCGACCTATTGAAAGGTCCCAAAGGCACGCAGGTACAGGTGCAGGTATCGCGCGAGGGCGTAAAAGAGCCGCTGACCTTCAACATCACGCGCGGTGAGATAGAACGCAAGAGCGTGCAGGACGCATTCTGGCTGAAGCCAGGCATCCTCTATCTGGATGTCGAACACTTCAACGAGAATACCTCGCGCGAAGTGGAAGAGAATTTTAAGCGCGTGGGCGAGAGCAACGTGAAGGGCCTGGTGCTCGATTTGCGCGATAACCCTGGCGGTTTGTTGAACGAGGGCGTCGCGGTGGCCGACCGGTTCCTGCAGAAGGGCCAAGTGGTAGTGAGCCATCGCGGGCGTGCTTCCGCCGAGAAGCGCTATACGGCACGCCACGGGCGCGCGAGCATGGAGTACCCCATCGTCGTGCTCGTGAATCAGTATTCAGCGTCGGCGAGCGAGATCGTCTCGGGCGCACTGCAGGATCACGACCGCGGCTGGGTGTTTGGCCAGACCACGTTTGGCAAGGGACTCGTGCAGACCGTCTATCCGCTCAGCGAAAACACGGGTCTGGCGCTCACCACGGCGAAATACTACACACCGAGCGAGCGGCTGATCCAACGCGACTACCAGAACACGTCGTTCTTTGATTATTACTATCGCAAGGGCACCGACACGAATAACAAACAAGACGTGAAAATGACCGATAGCGGCCGCACGGTGTACGGAGGGGGCGGCATCACGCCTGATGAAACGTTTGAGATTCCCAAGGGGAATAAGACCCAGGCGCTGTTCATTCGCAGTTATGCGTTTCTCAATTTCACGGCGAACTATCTTGCCGCACACGACCGAAAAGCGATCACCAAGGATTGGGTTCCGGACGAAGGCGCGGTGCAGGAGTTCCGCCAGTTCGCGCTGAAGCAAAACATTCCGTTCACCGAAACTGAGTTCACAGAAAATCTCGACTGGATCAAGCAGCAGATTCGCCGCGAAGTATTCATCAATGTGTTCAACATCGAAGACTCGCGCAAGATGACCATCGCCACCGATCCCATGGTCCTGAAGGCGATCGATGCTCTACCGAAGGCGAAGGCGCTCTTGGAGAACGCCAAAAAGATGATCGTGCAGCGGACGGCTCCGCGGCGCGACCAATAGATGACCGAAGACAGACCTGTACCTCAAATCACAGTCCTCGACGCAGGTGGTCAATACTGCCACCTGATCGCAAGGCGCGTTCGTGAGTTGGGCGTCTACGCCGAAGTCAAACCATCCGACACTCCAGCTTCCGAATTGACGGGCCGTAAGGGCATCATCATTTCCGGCGGGCCGAGCAGCGTGTATGAGCCCGGCAGTCCCACTATGGATGCAGCCGTTTTCGCCTCAGGCTCCGCCGTTCTTGGCATTTGCTATGGCATCCAGTTGATGGCGTACCTGATGGACGGCCATGTCAAGAAGGGCGAGAAGGGCGAGTACGGTCATGCGCGCGTCGACCTGGTCCTGGGCAATCCGCTGTTCGACGGGCTCCGCGAACGGGAACAGGCGTG
>Ga0209382_10007884_pt1 | contig 13481 bp, 16 predicted proteins | sample SoiMetdeltSBSDD5_FD_187599 | JGI IMG/M metagenome (GOLD analysis project Ga0209382, IMG submission 187599) | Bulk soil microbial communities from a Populus tree surrounding site in Tennessee, USA - Soil MetaG P. deltoides SBSDD5 (SPAdes) (version 2) | ecosystem: Environmental > Terrestrial >... | reverse complement strand
GCTGGTCCGACACCGGCGGCGACGCGATGCTCGCCCTCCGCGCCCGCCTCCGCTCGCACCGCCCGCTCGCCGCCTGACCTGGACTACAAATGTGAGTCACACCCTCGTCATCTCTCTGCTTGCCGAGTGCGAGGGGCGGTGAGACAATCGGCATGTGCTTCCCGGGCCATGCTCGCGTCTCCACGGCATCAGCCCCCCGCGCGCTCAAACGACATGTGCTCACGTGGGCCGGCGGATCGCCACTCCAGCCCGAGCCAGGTGTGGTGGTCATCCCATGAGCCCCCGCGCTCGACGACGCCGAGAAGGCGACGATGTCCCAGGCGCTCTACACAGCCATCATGGAGAGAGGAATCCCATGCGTATCCCAGGAGTCGATCCCGAACAGGCTGAAGGCCCGATCCGCGCCGTCTTCAACGCCCAGACCGAGCGTTGGGGCGCACCGCTGATCAACCACCTGCTGTACGCCCGCCGGCCGTCGATATTTCGCGGTGCCCGGGCGGTCTGGACCGGCATCGACCAGTCCGGGCTGATCGACGGCAAACTCCAGGCGTTGATCAACCGGCGCGTCGCCTACCTCAACAACTGCGCCTTTTGACAGGATCTCAACGCTGCCGTGGGCAGCGCCCTGGGGATCTCCGAGGAGAAGCTACTCGCGCTCCTGGACTGGGAGTCGAGCACGCTCTTCGACGACACTGAGCGGCTCGTGCTGGAGTACGCTGACAGCATGACGACCACCGGTCGGGACGTCTCGGACGAGCTGTTCGCGCGGCTCCGCGCCGTCTTCGACGACGACGCCATCGTCGAGCTCACCGAGATCGTCGCCTGGGAAAACGCCTCCAGCAAGTTCAATCGGGCGTTGCGGGTACCATCGCAAGGGCTGTGGAAGCGGTCAGGCGCGTGAGCGAGATCACGCGCTGGCCCGCGAGAAGTTCTCTGGAGCGCATCGGTATGGCCATCTCAATCGAACAGACGCGTCTGGACTGGATCTCCGATCTGACCGCGACGAAGGCGCCGACGTACATCGCGCTGAGCGACGACATCTGGGAGTACGCCGAGCTGCGCTTTCAGGAGCACAAAGCCGTCGCCGCGCAGAGCGCGCTGCTCGAAGCCGAAGGGCTCAAGGTGACGAAGGGCCTGGCCGGCATGTCGACGGCGTTCGTCGCCGAGGCCGGCAGCGGATCGCCGGTCATCGGCTTCCTGGGCGAGTACGACGCGCTGGCCGGCCTGAGCCAGGCCGCCGGCGCCGCCGAGCCGAAGGCGGTTGCCCCCGGCGGGGCCGGCCAGGGTTGCGGGCACAACATGCTCGGCGTCGGCTCGATGCTGGCGGCGGTGCTCGTCAAGCGGTACCTGGAAGAGAAGGGGCTCCCGGGTACGGTCCGCTACTACGGCTGCCCGGGCGAGGAGGGCGGCTCCGGCAAGACGTTCATGGCGCGAAACGGCGTCTTCGACGACCTTGACGCGGCGTTCTGCTGGCATGCCTCCACCTTCAACGGCGTGATGGCGGTCCGGAGCCTGGCGAACATCCAGGTCTACTTCCGATTCAGGGGTCGGGCGGCTCACGCGGCCGGAGCGCCGCACCTGGGCCGGAGCGCCCTCGACGCCGTCGAGCTGACGAACGTCGGCGTGAACTACCTCCGCGAGCACATGCCGTCCGACTGCCGGGTCCACTACGCCGTGACCAACACCGGCGGCATCTCGCCAAACGTGGTGCAGGCGAACGCCGCGGTGCTCTACCTGGTCCGCGCGCCGAACGTGGTCCAGGCGCGCGCGCTCTACGACCGTGTCTGCAAGGTGGCGCAAGGTGCCGCCCTGATGACGGAGACCGAGCTTCAGATCGAGATCGACAAGGCGTGCTCGGACACCCTGCCAAACTCGGTTCTGGAGTGGAGCCTGTACGAGAACCTGAAGCGGCTCGGGCCGGTCCCGTTTGACGCCGAGGATCTGGCGTTCGGCGCGGAGATCCAGAAGTCGCTGACCGAGGAGCACATCCGCTCGAACATGGCGACCTACGAGGTGACGGAGGTCCCGAAGCAGCCGCTCCACGACGGCCTCCTCCCGTACGATGGCAACGCGGTGACCCGGATGGGCTCGACGGACGTCGGCGACGTGAGCTGGGTCACCCCGACGGCGCAGGTGTTCGGGGCCTGCTGGGCGATCGGCACGCCCGGGCATAGCTGGCAGGTGGTCGCCCAGGGGAAGTCATCTGCCGCCCACAAGGGTATGCTGCACGCGGCCAAGGCGCTCGCGGCCTCGGCTCTGGACGTGATCCACGATCCGGCGCTGCTCGAACGGGCGAAGGCGGAGTTTCACGTGAAAACCGAGGGCAAGCCGTACCTCTGCCCAATCCCGGAGGACGTCCTGCCGGCGTCGCAACGCTCATAGTAGCTGCCTGGCTCGACGCGCCGATCCGGTGCGTCGAGCCAGACTCGCGCTACAATCACTCCAGCGGCCAGGAGCGGACGATGGGCTTCGATTCAGGTACATCAGAGCGCGTCCGTCGCGTCGCGGCTGAGCTGGCCGTCGCCCATACAGGCGACCGGGCAACCAGGGCTGCATTCCTCGAACGGGCCATCGAAGCCGTCGATCGACTCGCGCAGACCGTCGACGACAGCGGGCTACGGGCGGCGCTCGACGCGGACACGGACGCGGCACTCCTGTCAGCACTCGGCCTCGCGAAGAACGGAACACCTACGGCACCAGGTGCCGCCAACGATCCACTCGCCGCGGCGAAGGCGCGGGGTGAACAGGCGAAGCGCGAGATCATCGCTGAGCAAGGCGACCTGCTGGACGCCACACAGGTGGCGGCTCGGCTGGGCGCTAGCGTTGACCACATCGAGAAATGTCGTCTGCAAGGTCTGCTCGTCGCGCTTCCCATCGACGTGGCGACATGGAAATTCCCGGCCTGGCAGTTCACAGACCACGCGGTACTTCCGGGGCTTGAAGACGTGCTGCGTGCGCTCCCCGTCCTGGATCCCTGGAGTCGTGTGATGTTCCTCACCTACGGAGATCCGTATCTGGACGGGGATTCTCCACTGACGCAGATTCAACGTGGAGACGTCGATCGCGTTCGACGACTTGCCGCCGCGTACGAAGAGCTCGTCGCGACCTGAGGTGGTGCCTCCAGATCCGCATCCAGCTCCACCTGCTGACCTCCGGTTGCGTCGACTCCCAATTCACGAAGCCCGCAGTTCCTGGATCCGAAGCCATCCGTTGTCATTCGATCCTCTCTACTTCGGTAGGGCTGGTACTAACCGCTTCGACGCACCAGCAGGGCAGTATGGAGTGCTGTATGTGGCAGGCGATTTCCATGGCGCGTTCATCGAAACGTTCGGCCGCCTGTTAGGCGCGAGAGGAATCACGACGCACCGCCTTGCCGCCCGGACATTTGCCGAGGTCGCCCAGAATCGGCCGCTTCAACTGGTGGACCTGACCGGACCCGGCCTGGCACATGTCGGAGCAGACAATCGGCTGGCATCTGGAAGCTACGATCTGTCACAACGATGGGCGCTCGCCTTCTACGAGCATCCTGACCAGCCGGACGGCATTCTCTATCGCTCCCGTCACGACCCGTCGCGGCTCTGCGCCGCCATCTTCGACCGTGCTGCCGACGCCCTGACCGCGGCCTCGCTCGGCTCGCTCGCCGATCCTCACAACGTCGTGTTGCTCGCCGATCTCCTCGACGCATACGAGTTCAGCCTAGTCGTCATCTAGCTGTGTATGGCCGGATTGAGGTGGGGATTCACGTGAAAACCGAGGGCAAGCCGTACCTCTGCCCGATCCCTGACGACGTCCTGCCGGCTTCCCAGCGCATGTAACGTGTGGCCGGCTCGACGCGCCGGATCCGGCGCGTCGAGCCAGGCTCGCGCTACAATCTCTCCAGCGGCCAGGAGAGGACGATGGGCTTCGATTCGGGCACAGCGGAACGCGTTCGCCGCGTCGCGGCTGAGCTGGCCGTTGCCCATACAGGCGACCGGTCGACCAGAGCCGCGTTTCTCGAACGGGCCATCGAAGCCGTCGATCGACTCGCGCAGACCGTCGACGACAACGGACTGCGGGCGGCGCTCGCCGCGGACACCGACGCGGCCCTCCTTTCAGCACTCGGCCTCGCGAAGAACGGAACATCTGTCGAACCCGGCGCCGCCAGCGATCCACTCGCCGCGGCGAAGGCGCGGGGTGAACAAGCGAAGCGCGACATCCTCGCCGCTCAGGGCGACATGCTCAGCGCATCAGACGTTGCAAGCCGGCTTAACGTGAACGTTGAAGATGTCGAACGTCGTCGTCAGGACGGTCTGCTCATTGCCCTTCCCAGCGAAACCGGGACGCCAGGATTCCCAGCCTGGCAGTTCAGAGATGACGGACTCCTACCTGGACTTGACATTGTCTTGAGCCACATGAGCGTTCGGAGCCCGTGGATGCGCGCACAATTCTTCCTCAGCGGTGATCTGCGTCTCGATGGTCGGACCCCGCTCGATGTGCTCCGTCGTGGAGAAATTGACGCCGTACGGCGTGCCGGAGCTGCCTACGGTGAGCAGCTAGCCTCCTGACGTGCTTCTGCCGGACCCGCATCCGGACCCACCTTCAGATCTGCGCCTGCGCCCTCTACCGATTCGGGCGACGACGTCGTCCTGGATACGCATCCACCAGCGTCGTTATGGACCGATCTACTTTGGCCGAGGCGGCGGCGGTCGATTTGATGCTCCGGCAGGACAGTACGGAACCCTGTATGTCGCCCTGGATGCGCACGGAGCTTTTATCGAGACACTGGGGCACACTACCGGGCGCACCGGTATCGACTGGGATGAGATCGAAACACGAGCGCTCGCGGAGGTCTCAGTGCTGCGCCCGCTCCGTCTGGTAGACCTTTCCGGAGAAGGATTGGCGCACATCGGGGCCGACGGCCGGCTCACCGACGGCAGTTATGCCGTGTCGCAGCCCTGGGCGCTTGCGCTCTTCGAGCATCCCGACAAGCCAGACGGCTTGCTGTATCGGGCACGACACGATCAATCACGCCTCTGTGCAGCCATCTTCGATCGCGCCGAGGATGCCCTGGTAACTGCCGCTCTTGGCTCCCTGGCTGATCCAGCCAATGCCATGCTCCTGGCCAACATTCTCGACCTCTACAGGCTTCGTCTCATCTATCCGTGAGGTCTTGGATCTGGGCCAGCGCACGAGCTACAGATCAGGCGAAGGCGAGCGGGTCGGCGGAAGCAGACTCGAGCAACGGCGTCAGCGCGGCCAGCAGTCGATCCTGGTCGATCGGCTTCTGGAGATAGACGGCTGCCCCTAACGCGATCGCCACGGCCGGCTCGTCCAGCACCGAGCAGATGACGACCGGGATCTCGCGCGTGGACGGGAGCTGCTTCAACTCGAGCAGCAGCTCCCAGCCGTCGCGGCCAGGGATCACCACGTCCAGCAGGATGGCGACCGGATGCAGGCGGCAGGCCAGGGACGATCTCGCCGGCCGCGTGCCCGAGGATCGTATAGATGCAACGGTGCATCACGGGCGAGCTCCGTGAACGCATGCGGCAACTCCGCGATCAGCTCAACCGATGGGGTACGCTCCAGGTCGGCCTTTCGCCGTAGGGACCAGGATGAGACTCCAATGAGGCCAAACGCCTTGCGCGCGCCATCGCGACGGCGTACGCTAGGGTGCGCGGCATCGGTGCCCTGCCGTATCCACGTGGACAGCGTCGCACTCTAGCGCTTCGTCGTCACCGCCGCCAGCGTCGGTGCCCGAGCGCCGGACCACCAGGTTCAGCCGAAGACGCTACGGAATCCCGCTCGTCGAAGAGGAGGGGTCATGGAAGCGCCCGTTCGTGACAGTCGAATCAGTCGCCGCCGATTCCTGGCGTTCGGCGCCGCTGGCGCCACCGTGGCGCTGCTGAGCGCCTGCGGCCAGGGCTCCACGCCGGCTGCGCCGGCCAAGCCAGCTGAGCCCGCGAAGCCCGCCGAAGCCGCCAAGCCGGCCGCGCCGGCCGCTGCTGGCCAGCCGTCCGAGGCGAAGCCGGCTGCCCAGGCCGCTCCCGCCAAGGTGGCAGGACAGGTCAACCTGACCTGGATCACCCCGGCCGAGGTCGGCCCCGAGCGCGACTTCTATACCGGCTTCGCCCAGGAGTTCGAGAAGCAGAACCCCAACGTCAAGATCAGCGTCAGCTACGAGGGCTGGGCCGACTACCAGACCAAGCTCCCCACCATTCTGGCCGGCGGCGCCATCCCGGACCTGATCCACCTCCACGCCAGTATTGCCCAGGACTACGGCCTGCGCGGCGCCGTCCGCGACATGTTCGAGTACATGAAGAAGGACAACGTCAACAAGGACGACTTCTTCCCCTTCCTACTGGACCAGATGACCGACTTCAAGACGAAGGCGAAGCTCTGGGCCGTCCCGAAGGACAGCGCCGTCTACGCCGTCTACTACAACAAGGACTTGTTCGATAAGGCGAAGGTGGCCTACCCGAAGCCGGATTGGACGTTTGCCGAGTTCCGCGAGACGGCGAAGAAGCTGACCCTCGACAAGAATGGCACGCCCGCCACCGACAGCAAGTTCGACGCCTCGAACATCGCCCAGTGGGGCATGAACTGGGGCAACAACGCCACCGACTCGCCGCTGCCCGGCAGCGACCTCTGGCAGATGGTCGCCTGGGGCCAGGCCGGGCCCTGGTTCAGCGACGATCTGAAGCAGGCCTACTTCGACGACCAGGCGCATATCGAGTTCGTGCAGGCCGTCATCGACATGCGCTGCCAGGACCGCTCGATCCCGCAGTCCGGCGACAGCATGGGCCAGGGCGACGCCTTCCGCAACCAGCTCGTGGCGATGGGGATCTACCACCATTCGCAGACCTTCTTCTACAAGCAGGAGAAGAAGACGTTCAACTTCGACGTCGTCTACCCGCCGGCCGGCCCGAAGGGGCAGTTCAACGCCGCCGGCTGCAGCGGGTACACCATCCCGACCAAGGCGCAGCACCCGGACGAGGCCTGGGCGTTCCTCAAGTTCCTGGTCTCCCCGGCCAACGTCACCCCGATGGTCAAATTCAAGCGCTGGGGTGCTCCGATCAAGGAGAGCGAGCAGTACCTGCTGCCGGACGACAACATCCCGGCCAACTTCAAGCCGGTCCTCTACGATCCGATGATCGGGCAGTCCAAGGTCCAGACGAAGCACATCATCTACCCGCCGTACCTGGGCGAGATGCGCCAGATCTGGAAGACGGAGTACGACGAGACCTTCAACTGCGGCGGAGGCACGATCGCCGAGGCCTCGAAGCGCGCCCAGCCGCAGATCCAGGAGCTCCTCGACAAGGCGTGGAAGGCTTGAGCGTCATGGCCCTCACCCCCCAACCCCCTCCGCTGCGCGGCGCGAACATCGGCTGCGCCGACGTCCCTACCGTGGGAGAGGGGGAGACAGGAAGCTTGCTCCCCTCTCCCGCGCACAGGGAGCGGGGTTGGGGGTGAGGGCTTCTTCCCGGGGTACCCACCCATGAGTCAATCTGTCATCAGCACGCCGGTCGCCGTTCCAACCCCGAGGCGTCGCGGCATGAGCGCCGTCGCCCGCCGAGAGGCGATCGACGGCTACCTCTTCATCGCGCCATGGCTGATCGGGTTCGTGCTGCTCACCGCCGGACCGATGATCGCGTCGTTCGTGCTGATCTTCGTCGACTGGGACCTCCTCGGCGATCCGAAGTGGGCCGGCCTGACCAACCTTCAGCGCTTGACGACCGATCGGCTCGTCGGGCTGTCGCTGTACAACACGGCCTACTACACCCTGTTCAGCGTGCCGCTGCGGCTCGGGCTGGCGCTCGCCATCGCGATCCTGCTGAACGCTCACGTCCGCGGGCTCGCCTTCTGGCGCACCGCCTTCTACCTGCCGGCCGTCGTGCCGGCCGTCGCCAACATCATCCTCTGGGTCTGGATGTTCAGCCCGACCATGGGCCTGTTCAACATGGTCCTGACGACGTTCGGGCTGCCGCGCCTCAACTGGGTCTGGGACCCGAATCTTTCCAAGCCGTCGCTGATCTTGATGAGCACCTGGACGATCGGCAACGTCGTGATCATCTTCCTGGCCGGCCTCCAGTCCGTGCCCAGGAGCCTCTACGAGGCGGCCCAGATCGACGGCGGGGGCGGCTGGGCCCAGTTCCGCCACGTCACCCTGCCGATGATCTCACCGGTCCTCCTGTTCAACCTGGTACTGGGGATCATCTTCTCGTTCCAGGTGTTCACCAACGCCTTCCTGATGACCCAGGGCGGACCGGCGAACACGACCCTCTTCACGGTGCTCTACCTCTATCAGGTGGCGTTCGAGCAGTTCAAAGTCGGGTACGGCTCGGCGATCGCCTGGGTCCTCTTCCTGGTGATCCTGGTCTTCACGCTGATCCAGTGGAAGCTCGCCGATTTCTGGGTCTACTACGAGGGGAAGCGATGACCGCCGGACAGCTCACCGTCGGATCGAGTGGTGGCCGGGCCAGCTCGCCCGGCGTCTCGGCCAGGAAGCTCGGGCGCTCCGTCCTGGTCTACTCAATCCTGGTCTTGCTCAGCCTGATCTTTACTCTGCCGCTGCTCTGGATGGCGACGACGTCGCTCAAGGAGCAGGGCCAGGTCTTCCAGGTGCCGCCGGTCTGGATCCCCGATCCGTTCCGCTGGGACAACTACCCGGAGGCGATTCGCCGTGCACCCCTCTGGCTCTGGCTGTACAACACGGCGACAATCACCGTCCTCGCCACCATCGGTAACGTCATCACCGCCTCGATGGTCGGGTTCGGGTTCGCCCGGCTGCGGTTCCCAGGCCGCGACTTCCTGTTCATCGTGCTGCTCAGCACGATGATGCTGCCGCCGGTCGTCACGCTGGTCCCGAAGTTCATCATGTTCCGGACCATCGGCTGGAACGACACGTTCTACCCGCTGATCGTCCCGGCCTTCCTTGGCACCAGCGCGTTCAACATCTTCCTGGTCCGCCAGTACTACCTGACGATCCCGCTTGACCTCGACGAGGCAGCTAGAATCGATGGCGCCAGCAACTGGCGGGTCTGGTGGAACGTCCTGGTCCCGATCTCGATGCCGGTGCTGGTCGCCGTGGCGATCTTCTCGTTTGTCCAGCACTGGAACGAGTTCCTGGACGCGCTGGTCTTCCTGCAGTCGGAGCAGATGAAGACGCTCTCGCTGGGACTGCGTGCCTTCATCAACCCGAACGACGCCTCGTGGCACATCACGATGGCGGCGAGCATGTGGCTGATCGTGCCGATGATCGTGATCTTCTTCATCGGTCAGCGCCACTTCATCCAGGGCGCGGCCATGTCCGGCATCACGGGCCGCTAACTCCTTCACAAGGAGCCTCAATGGACACGTACGAGATCGCCAGGAAGTTCAAGTACTTTCGGACCACCGACGTCGTTGACGCGCTCGACGCCGTCGGCCGGGCCGACCTGACGCTGATGGACGAGCGGGTCAAGCCGCTCTGGCAGGGCATCCGCTTCTGGGGGCCGGCCGTCACCGTGCGGGCGCTGCCGGCGAATGTCCGGATGCCAGTCCTCTCGGCTGAGGAGGCGATCCGCTCGCACGCCATCTGGTTCGCCGAGCACGGCGGCATGCTGGTCGGCGACGCCGTCAAGCCGGGCTGCGTGGTCGTCACGGCGACAGCCGGCTGCCCCGAGACCGGCATCTGGGGCTCGAACAATGCCCTGGCGATGATCGACAAGGGGGCCGTTGGTGTCCTGACCGATGGCTACGCAAGAGACACCGACGAACTGATCCTCCAGAAGACGCCGATCGCCTGCCGGGCGCGCGGCCGCCCGATCATCCCCGGCCGCGTCACCTTCACCGGCCTGAACGAGCCGGTCGCCTGCGGCGGCGTGCTGGTCCGGCCCGGCGACATCGTCGGCTGCGACGGCGACGGCGGCGTGGTGGTGCCGATGGAGGTCGCCGAGGACGTGGTGACGATCGCGAAGGGCATCCTGATCGACGATGCGATCAAGCGCCGCCGCCTCTACGAGCGCCAGGGCATCCCGTTCGACGAGACGGTGGACGTCGAGGCGATGGAGCGCTTCTTCGCTCATTGACACATCGTTCCGACCCTCCTATCATCCGTCCACCCTGGCGCAGCCGCCCGATCGCTGTGTCATGTGAAACGTGACGGATGGTGAGTCAGTCCATGACGACGCCGACAACCGCGCCCCTGCTGCGGCTCGAAGGGGTTTCGCGGTTGTTCGGCGGGCTGCGCGCCGTCTCGCGGGTCGACCTCGTCATCAACAACGGGGAGATCCTGGGGCTGATCGGGCCGAACGGGGCCGGCAAGACGACCCTGTTCAACCTGATCACCGGCGTCTTCCAGCCCACTGAGGGCCGCATCTTCTTCCAGGACCAGGAGATCACCCGACTGCCGCCGGCGAAGCGCTGTTCGCGCGGCATCGCCCGGACCTTCCAGCTCGTGCGGCCGTTTCCGCATCTCAGCGTGCTGGATAACGTCGCTGTCGGGCGGATCTACGGTCGAGAGCGTGCTGGATCGCGTCGGCAAGCCGAGGCCGAAGCGCTCGACGTGCTGGCGCTGGTCGGCCTGGCGGATCGGCCCGGTTTGCTGGCGAAGAGCCTGACCCTGGTGGACCGCAAGCGGCTGGAGCTCGGGCGGGCGCTGGCGACCCGGCCGTCCCTGCTCTTGATCGACGAGTTGCTGGCCGGCCTGAACCCGTCCGAAGTACTGGTCGCGATGGAGCTGATCCGCCAGATCCGGGCCTCCGGCGCCACGATCGTGATGGTCGAGCATCTGGTGAAGGCGGTCTTCGGCCTCTCGGACCGGGTGGTCGTCCTGAATGCCGGTGAGAAGATCGCCGAGGGTACCCCCGGCGAGGTCGCTACCGATCCCCGCGTCGTCGACGCCTACCTGGGCACTGTCCACGCCGAGGAGGCGGCCGGTGCCCATGCCTGATACCCCTACCCCCATGCTCCAGGTCAGCGGCATCGATGCCCGCCACGGCGACGTCCAGGCGCTCTGGGGCGTCTCGCTGGAGGTTCGCCAGGGCGAGGTCGTCACGATCATCGGGCCGAACGGGGCCGGTAAGACGACGTTGATGCGGACGATTATGGGGCTCCATCGGCCGTCCGCCGGAACGATCCATCTGGAAGGTGCCCCGATCCACAACCTGCCGCCGCATCGCGTCTCAGAGCGTGGCGTGATCCTCGTTCCCGAGGGGCGCAGGCTGTTCGGCGGGATGCGGGTGCTGGAGAACCTCGAAGTCGGCGCCTACGCTCCAGAAGCTCGCCGACGCCGGGCCGAGACGCTCGAGCTCGTCTTCGAGACGTTCCCGATCCTCGCCGAGCGCCAGCAGCAGCAGGCCGGCACCCTCAGCGGCGGCCAGCAGCAGATGCTCGCGATCGGCAGGGCGCTGATGGGCCTGCCGCGCCTGCTCCTGCTGGACGAGCCGTCGCTCGGGCTGGCGCCGATCGTCGTCCAGCAAATCTTCCAGGTCGTCGAGGCGCTCGGCCGCCAGCGCGGCGTGACGGTGCTGCTGGTCGAGCAGAATGCCCGCCTCGCCCTGGAGGTTGCCGACCGCGCCTACGTCCTGGAGCAGGGCCGGGTCGCCGGCACCGGCCGCGCCGCCGACCTGCTGACGGACCCGCGCGTCCAGCAGGCGTACCTTGGCTACGTCCCCGCCCCCACCGAGGCCCCCGTATGAGTCCGCAGCTCATCGCGCAGAACCTGGTGTTCGGGCTGTTCGTCGGCAGCAACTACGGGCTGGCGGCCGTCGGGCTCTCGCTGGTGTTCGGCGTGCTCCGGGTGCTGAACGTCGCGCATGGCGAGCTGCTGATGGTCGGCGGCTACGTCACCTTCTGGCTGTTCACGCTGACCGGCCTCGATCCGTTCCTCTCGGCGCTGGTCTGCGCGCCGGTGCTCTTCATCCTGGGCCTGGCGCTCAACCAGGGACTCTTCGGCTTCGTCGAGCGGCTGGACGAGGAGACGAAGATCAAGAACTCGCTCCTGATCTCGTTCGGCCTGACGCTGGTGATCCAGAACGCGGCGCAGGCGCTCTGGACCGCCGACGAGCGCTCGGTGTCGAGCAGCTTGGTCGCGGGCGGAACGGTGGTGCTGGGCGTGGCGCTGCCGTACACCCGGCTGGCCGGGTTGATCCTGGCGCTGCTCACCATCGTTGCGCTTCACCAGCTGCTCCAGCGCACCTACTTCGGCAAAGCCGTCCGCGCCACCGCCGAGGATTGGGAGGCGGCATCGGTCGCCGGCATCGACGTCCAGCGGACCTATCTGATCACGTTTGCGCTCGGCGCGGCACTGGCCGGCGTCGCCGGTACGCTGGTCAGCATCCAGTACAGCATCGCGCCGGCGGTCGGTATCGCCTGGACGCTCAAGGCGCTGGTGGTGGTGGTACTGGCCGGGCTGGGCAGTATCTTCGGGGCGTTCGCGGCCGGGCTGCTGCTCGGGATCGCCGAGCAGATCTCGGTCTTCATCCTCGGCGCGGCGTACCGCGAGGTCGTGGGGCTCGTCTTGTTCCTGCTGGTCCTGGTGCTCCGGCCCCAGGGCCTGTTCGGCCGGCCCCACTAGCGGATGGTTACGCGGCAGCGCTGGCTGATCGGGTCGGCCCTCCTGGTGGCGATCCTGGCGACCGTCCCGCTGTTCACCGATCGGCGCGATCTCCTCAACCTGCTCTTCCTGGTCTACCTCGCGGTCTGCCTCGGCCAGAGCTGGAACATCCTCGGCGGGTTCGCCGGCCAGGTCAACCTCGGGCACGCCGCCTTCTTCGGGATCGGGTCGCTGGTGGCGCGCAACCTCTGGGCCGTCCAGAACTATCCGTTCTCGCTGGCGTTCGTGGCCGGTGGGCTGGCGGCGGTCGCCTTCGCGATGGTGATCGGCATGCCGACGTTCCGCCTGCGCGGGGTCTACTTCGCGATCGGTACGCTGGGTGTCGGCGAGGTGCTGCGACTGACGACGGCGAACGCGCTGCCGCTGGTCAGCGCACTGCCCACCGAGCTCGTGAACACGTACGACCTGGCCAGCCGCTACGAGCTCGCCCTCGGACTCGCCGCCGCGTCCACGCTGGCGGCGTACCTCCTGCTCTCCTCGCGGCTCGGTCTGGGCGTCCTGGCCGTCCGCGAGGATGAGGAGGCCGCCCAGGCGACGGGCGTCGACGCGCTGCGCCACAAGCTAGCGGCTCTGGCGGTCAGCGCGCTGTTCGCCGGCCTCGCCGGCGCGACGTTCGCCTATTATCACGTCAGCTACTACCCCGAGCTGGCGTTCAGCCCGCACTGGACGTTTGATGCCGTGCTGATCACGTTCATCGGCGGGGTCGGGACGCTGATCGGGCCGGTGATTGGGGCGGTCTTCTACGTGCTGGTCCGCGAGCAGCTCGCCGTGACGCTGGTGAGCGTCCACCAGGTCATCTTTGGCATCCTGTTCATCGTGGTCGTGCTGACGCTGCCGGGCGGCCTGGTCGACCTCTCGTCCCGCCTCCGCCGGCCCCGAAAGCGTGCTAAATAGCTTGTCGTTCACT
>Ga0209382_10007883_pt1 | contig 13482 bp, 7 predicted proteins | sample SoiMetdeltSBSDD5_FD_187599 | JGI IMG/M metagenome (GOLD analysis project Ga0209382, IMG submission 187599) | Bulk soil microbial communities from a Populus tree surrounding site in Tennessee, USA - Soil MetaG P. deltoides SBSDD5 (SPAdes) (version 2) | ecosystem: Environmental > Terrestrial >... | reverse complement strand
GCACCGCCACTGATCACCAAACGGGTGGCCGCGAGAGCGCGATGCTCAAGGGTGGCTTCTGGGTGGGCAAGCAGCTCGGCCCAGATCTGGTGTGCGGCGTGTAGCGCTCCGGAGCCGAGGAGGTGTTCGGCGACGCACATCCACTCCTTGCTGGAGAATGGTCGTTTGGCCGTGGCGATGCGCAAGGTCTCGACTGCCTGTGGTCCACGAGCGAGGACGACGGCGCGGATGGCGCTGCCGACTCGGAACTCGTCCAGCCCTAGCCGGGCAAGTGCTTCGAGGGCTAGCTCAAGCGCCAGCTGAGAGGCACCGCCTAGCGCGACACCCTCGGCTGCTATGGCGAGTGCGCTGGGTGTGAGTTGTGGTCCGGACTGTATCGCGGTGCGTATCTCGGCGGCTGCGCCGGGACCTTCCGCGGTCAGCCATGCCTGCATCGTCTGCGAGAGGCCTGCTTCGAAGGTTCGCTGGGTGCGGATGATCTGACGCGCGAAGTGAACGGCGGCCTCGGGTTGGCCTTCGTTGGCGAGTTGTTGTGCGATGAAGCCAGCCCAGTCGACGGGTTGGCTGGCAAACCGATTGTCGAGTGCCTGCTGGACGGTCGATATCGATGTTGGACCGGACGCCAGGAGCCAAGCCCGTACGGCGAATCCTATGTCGTACGCGTCTGCTGCAGGATGCGATATGACCTCTTGGGCGAGCTCGACAGCAACGTCGGTGTGAGCGGCTTCAGCGAAGCCCTCGGCGGCGCGTGCCAGGGTGTTGGGATGGGTCGGGTTGGGTAGTGCTGCTCGGAGCTCGTTAGCGGACATGTTCGTGCTGTCCACGCATTGCTTGACTGCCCGCGACAGTAGCCAGTAGGCCGTGTTCGGGTTGGTCAGTGCTCGTAGGGCGAGTTCGCCCGCTTGGTCTCGCAGTCCGGCTTCTGCCAACGCGGTCGCCAACTCGCAGCAGTGCTCCGGCTCAAGTGGCTGTTGAAGGAGGTCTCCGATCAACGTGGACCGCTCGGTAGGGTCCGCGACGCAGCCGAGCCATGTAGCTGTTGCGCGGCGCAGGGCGTCGGCTGAGATGGGACGTATCGGCATGAGCGCGCGAGCGATCTCGCTTGCCGCCTCGACATGTTCGAGAGTGTGGAGTTCTGCTGCTGCTTCCGCGCGGCTGTCGAGGCTCGCCGTCGTGTCGTTCCCCAGCCGCACCAGCAGGGACACGGCGAGTGGATCGTCGGGGGCGACGGCCTTCAGACATCTTGCAGCCGCCACCAGATCGCTGTTCCGGCAGGCCGGAACGATTCGCTTGAGCAGCCTTGTGGTCTCTCGCGGATCGTCGATCTTTCCTAGCGCCTCGATCGCGGAGATGCGCGCGGCGAGAGGAACGCCTGCCAGGTCTGCGACAGCGCGAAGACGGGTCGCTGCGTGAACGTTGTTCGTGAGTTGGCCGAGTACCTCGATCACTGACGACATTGCCGTCGCCGACAACGCCGTCCAGAGTAGGTCTTGGGTTCGGCTCAGGCTGTCGATGGCAGCTGCGCCGATGGCCAGGTCCACGAGGCGGTTAACGACGCGCTGATTGTCCTGCTCCGACACGGTTGGCACCCGTGCCAGCAGGGTTCCTGCGAGGAGTAGGTGATCGGGGTGGCCGTCCAGCAGTGCGGTGCAGATCCTGCCTGGGTCGTGTCCTGGCCGGCTGCTCCACATGGCGAATACGAACATCGCGAACTCGCGCTCTGCGGGCCTGGTTGCTCGGTTGATCCAGGCGTCCAGGTCGGGGAAGTCCATGCCGATCCGGCTGGCGTGCTCCTGTGCCGCGAGGTACTCGGCGAACGAGTGGTGCAGGAACCGCATGCCTTCGTCGGCGAACACGAGCAGACCTGTGCCGGCGAGGACGGTCTCTACGTCGTCCTCCCAGCCGGGCGTGGGATCAGTCGCGTGATCGCGGACCCAGTCCCGGGCTACCTCGCGAAGCGGGCGTTCGCTGTCGAGGCGGCTGACGGCCAGGTGCTTGAGGAGCGTTACTCGTTCGTGGAACAGCCAGGTGATGAAACGGAGCCGGTCGGGCTCGTCCGCGTAGAGACGACGTAGCTCCGCCATCGTGCGCCGCCCGCCGGAGTCGCGCAGGACGAGATGCTCGACGAACCGTTCGTACAGCCCGAGCCGGTCGGTAGGAAGTGGCCGGGTGGGTTCAAGGTATAGGCGATCGCCGCGATGGTCGCCAAGAGCGGGTTGCGGGCGATCTCGCCCAGCCCACCAGTTTCGATCTGGCCCACAAACCGGGCTGCGTCTGCGTCGGGATCCGCCGTCTCCTGGGCGGCGAACCAGCATCGGGCGAACGTCTCCAGCTCCGTCCGGCCGAATGCTTCCAGATGGTACGTGGCGACATGTTGGCCGCGCAGTGGTGCCAACTCCACGTCGGAGAGCCGCCGGGACATGATCACGATGCGGTAGTCACCGCCGGATCGGCATCGGGCTGCCAGGGCCTGGATGACCGATGCCCGGCCCGTGGGGTCGACGATCTCGTCGAGTCCGTCGACAATAACCAGCCACCGGACTCCGCGGATGCGGTGCTCGAAGGTGCCAGGCGACGGCTCGGCGACCAGTCTGGGTCCAAGTGCCTGCCGTGCAGCCTGCGCCAGTGCTGAGCTCCAGGTGACGTCGCCAGCCAGCCCTCGCGCGGTCACTCGCAACGGGATCACCGGCTCACGCAGCGGCGCATCCTCCCCCGTCGCGGTACGCAGCCAGATACGTGACAGGGTCAATGCCAGAAACAGGGCCAACGTGGACTTCCCCGCGCCGGGTTCCCCGGTGATCAGCACATGCTCGTGCCTGTCGAGCGCTGCCGTGATCGGAATCGCGTTCTCGTCGGCGACCCGGCCGGAATCGTCTACCGGGGCACCCCCTGGGTCATGCCGATCTCTCTTTGCGGCGCCTTGGTCGGCTCGTAGCTGCTGACGCACGAAGACGGCCGACAGCGGCGGGGGCTCGATGCCGAGCAGGTGGTAAGGCAGCGTGTCGGCGGCGATAGCTTGTGCTTCGAGGAGGTCCTGCAGAGCCACGTGCGGCCACGGAACCTGGCTCCATGAGCTGACGTGGTCCTTGCCCCCATCCTCCTCCGCGGCGGCGGCTCGATCCATCGCCGCCTTGGCGCGCCACCACAGCGGCGACACCTCGTCGCTCTTTCGCCCGAGCGCCACGGCCACCGCCTGGGTCGACTCGAGCGTGAGGAACCGCGTGCCCTTGAACAGGCCGTACACGCGGTTCTTCTCGAACGGATGACGCTGGACGAAGGCGTTGACGCTGTCGTAGCCCGCCTCGATCAATGCTCGCCAGAACCAGGCGGCAAGGTCGGCCAGTTCCGTATGGCTACGCTGTCTGCCGGTGTCCGGTCGACCCCCAGGCATCTGCCACTCCATGGAGAGTTTCTCAACGTTTCCTCACCGTAGAGGGAAACTGGGCGACCCCGCCACGGTGCAATCATGACCCGAATCGAGTTGATCATCAATGTGACCTCGTGCCTCGCCACGGTCGCCGCCACCATGCTGCAGCTCCGGCGCCGCCCAACGAACCGATCCAGAGACGAAGCGATCGATGCCCACAAGCCCCGGCTGCCACGTGCCGAGGAAAACCCTACGGCGCTGGACCGACCGGTTCACCAAGCGGTGCCCCGACATCGCGCATGAAGCCGACGGGGTCCACGGCCCCATCCGACGACCGGTCGCCGTCGAGGTGAGTTTCGTAATGCAGGTGGGGGCCGGAGCTGTGGCCGCTGGAGCCGACCAGTCCGAGCGGTTGTCCAACGACGACCGTCTGTCCTTCGTGGACGAGCGGCTGGGCTTGCATGTGGCAGTAGCGGGTGATGACTTCGGCGGCGTGCCGCAGGTCGACATACCATCCGCAGCCTTTGATCTCCGGGGAGCCGTCCTGGTCGCACCCGTGGGTTTCGGGTGCCACGTTGCACCGGGCGGTCAGGACGGTGCCGGTGGCGGCGGCCCGGATGACCGTGCCGCGCGAAGCCGCGATATCCACGCCATCGTGCTGCGGCCGTTCTACAGTGTGGAACCCTGAGACGATCGGGCCGTTGACGGGTACGACCCAGCCGCCTGATCCTACGGGGACGCAGGCGAGGAGACCGCCGGCGAGCGCGGACACCAAGTCGGTGGCGTCGTCCTCCCACTTGGCGTAGGCGTCCGGATACGCCGAGACCTGGACGTGTTGCGCCGCCTCGGTCAGCGGCATGCTGGGCCAGTCGTCGACGGTCAGGAGCTTGTCGTAGAACTTGCCGGCCGCGTAGGCGGGGTCGGCGAGCTGGTTGGGGGTGCCCCAGCCGTGGCTGGGGCGTTGCTGGAACAGTCTGATCGAGTCCCGGTCGCCGCCGGGCGGGTTGCGCAGCCCGGACTCCTGCAGCGCGGTGGCCACGGCGATGATCCAGCCACGGGGCGGTACCGCCTTGTGGACGCCGACGGACACGATGACCTGTGCGTTGGTGAGCTGTTCGGTGTTCCAGCCGGCCACGGCCGGGGCGGTGCCGACTGCGGCGGTGGGGGTGACGGTTGCGGGTGGGCAGCCGACGGTGGCGGCCCCGCCGATGAGGACGGCGAGGCCGGCGATGCACAGCAGGGTGACGGCGCCGACGATGGCCGCGACGACGCCGATGGTGCGGGTGTTCATGGCCGCTCCCGGTGGGGAGCGGCCATGACGGCGAATGCATGCGTTGAATCAGGGTCTACTGTGGACATAAGATCTCCGTGGTGAATGTGGGCGGGGGTGCCCGGGCTGGGTGGAGTCGCGGGGTCATGGCGTGGCTCTCGCGGTGCGGAGTGTGGGTAGGCCGAGCGGGACGGCTCGGGTCGCGGCCAGTCGTACGGCCTGGCGACGTTTGGCCTGCAGGTGGCTCAGGGTGAGGTCGATGCCTTCGATCTCGCCGAGCCAGCCCTCGTCGTGGGCGCGGTCGCGGCGGGCGTGCAGGTCGGCCTCGATCACGTCCAGCCGGGGTAACGCTTCGGGATGGACGTGCAGCATGGGACAGCGGATACACGAGTGTTCGTGCGAGCACGGGGTCGCGTAAGGGCGTCCGCAGCTGCCGAGTTCGACCTTTCGTCGGGTGAAGTTTCTCTGCACCAAGCAAGGCGACACGCCGCGGCAATCCCGCCTACAACGCGGTCGGGCCAGCCGACATCTTGCTCTGCCGAGTGAGGGCGTCCGGCACCGTCTGACGGGCGGTGTCCCGGCGGCCAGGCGAACAAGACCAGGATTCCTCAGTACGCCGCGGCCCGTCTTGTGTCTGCAATCGGCGAAAAGACGAGCCACAGACTGGCTAGAAGGGCACCCACAGCGCTGATCCACAATGTCGGGCGCAACCCAAGGGAAGTGCCCAGTAGCCCGCCCAGCACCGCGCCGAGCGGCAAGGTGCTCCACATCACCGTGCGCATGGTGGCGTTCATCCGCCCGAGCAGGTGGTCGGGGCACAGCGTCTGACGCAGGCTGACTTGCACGATGTTGTAGGCCACGATGAAGAAGCCAACCAACGCGAGGCCGACGGCGAAGAACGCCAGCCGCCAGCCGGCTGTGGTCAGCGGGATCAGCAGCCCGGCCACCCCGGCGCCCACGACGTAGAGCAGCAGCGCGCGGTGCTGGCCGAAAGCACGGGTCAGCCGCGCCGCGCACAGCGCACCCAGGACTGACCCCACACTGGCGATGCTGAACAGGAGCCCAATCGCGCCCGGCGACTGGTGCACCTCCCGGACCAGGAACACGACCACGATGGCGCCCTGCGCTCCGTAGAACACCACTGCTGTGGTCCCGGACAGCACGATGGCGCGCAGGATCGGGTGGCCGAACACGAAGCGCAGCCCCTCGCCGATCTGCTGCCGCAGCCGGGGCTGTGCCGCGGGCTGGGGCGTGGCTTCCGGCGCGCCGATCGCGGCGATCCACGCGGCCGACCACGCGAAGCTCAGCGCGTCCACGGCCACGGCGACGGGCGCGGTCAGCCACTGCACAAGATAACCAGCCACCGTGGGACCCGCGGTGGCCGCGACCGTGCGGTTGGCCTCCAGCCTGCCGTTGCCCTCGACCAGGTTCGCCCGACCCACCAGCGCCGGCAGGTACGACTGGTAGGCGATGTCGAAGAAGACCGTGAAGACGCCGACGGTCAGCGCTACCGCGTACAACTGCCAGATAGTCAACACACCGAACAGGGCCGCCGCCGGTACCGACGCCAATGCCAGCAGCCGGCCGAGGTCGCCGACGATTAGCACCGGGCGGCGACGCATCCGGTCGCACCACGCGCCGGCAGGCAGTCCAATCACCAAGAATGCGACGGTCTCCAGCGCGGTCAACACGGCCACCTGCAACGTACTCGCGTGTAAGGCAGTCACCGCCACCAACGGCAGCGCCAGCGCGCTGATCCGCGTGCCAAGCTGGCTTATCCCGTCGCCGATCCACAACCGCCGGAAGTCGCGGTGGTGACAAAGCAGCCCACCACCCGCGAAAGCCGTCGTCGCCATGAGCACAGTCTCGAGTACGATCCGGCTGACCACCGCCCACGCGGCTACGCTGCCAGCGAACGCCGGCAACAAGCACATGCCAGCGAAGGATCCCACTCATGTCCGGACCTGCCGGCGCAACCTCAGTATGCCAACGCTTCCCGGTCGAGAAAGACGCCTGGGCCACAGCAGCGAAGCACGCGCGTCTGCCGCGATGAGCTCGCCTCAGCAGACGTAGCGGTCCAGATTGTCCCCGGCTTGGTTTCCCAAGCCGGGACCGATCTGGCTGGACTCATGTCATCGCGGCGCTGTGATGACCGGCATGCCGAGTTCAACCGGCGTGATGCGGGCCAGCCGTTTGGTCTCCTGTCGTTTCTGTCTGAGGAAGGTGAGGGTGAGGTCGATGCCCTCGACCTCGCCGAGCCAGGCCTCGTGCTGGGCGCGGGCGCGGCGGGCCAGCAGGTCGGACTCGATCTCGTCGAGCCGGGGCAGCATCTTCGGGTTGATGGTGAGCATCGGGCAACGCAAACAGGCGTGCTCATGCTGGCAGGCAGAACCATAGGGTCGTGCACAGCCACCCAGCTCGACCTTGCGCCGGTCGAAGTGTTCGGTAAATTCGGACCACTCGGTGTTGGTGACGGGCTTGTACTCGTCAGCTGATCGCGCCTTCCGGCGACGGTCGAGGAATTGCTGGTAGTGGCGTACGACGTCCTCGTTGAACACGGCGACGTATCCGCGGGTGGTCTGCAGGTTCAAGTGTCCAAGCAGGGCCGCGCCGATGTGGATGGGCAGCCCGTTGTTGACCAGGTCCGTGGCCAACAGCCGGCGGAAGTCGTGCGGGGTGAAGCAGGCGGTCCGGAAGCCGGGGTGCTGTTCGGCCAGTTCGCCGCAGCGGCGGCGGAGCATGACCAGCACCGTCGCGGGTGAGATCATGCGTGGGACGGCGCCGGTGTGGCGTTGGAACAGGAAGGGCATCGGGTCGCTCATTCGCCGTTCGTGGTTGTCGTAGCGCTGGATGAGCGGAATAGCGCGGCCGTGCTGGGTGTGCCGGCGGATGATCGCGGCGATGACGGCGAACAGTTCCGCGGACATCGGGATGACTCGCTCCCGGTCGGTCTTGGACGGGGCGATCACCAGTAGGGCGATGACCTCGCCGTTGGGGCGTTGATACTGCCGGATGCTCAGGTGGGTGAGCTCCAGCAACTCCTCGATGCGAATGCCCGCGTGGCGAAGCACCTCCACCGCGGCGAATTCCCAGAAGGCGGTGTCCTCGGCCGTGGTGACGTTGATGTCCTCGCCGCTGTGAAGGTCGCGGACCCGTGTGTTGGCCTGTCCGCCCCGCCGGGCGCGCCGGTCGTCGGCAGCGGTCCAGACCCGTTGGTAGGTCCGGCCGTCGACGGTGACGACCTCACCGCCGGCCACGGGCGAGGCGGCCTGCAACACTGCCCGCAGGTGGCTGTAGCGCTCCTCCAGATGGGCCACGAGCACGGGCAGCAGCGGTTGACGCTGGCGTACCCGGTCATCCATCCGCTCCTTGCGTCGTCGTTGGCGGACGATGACCCCGCGCAGCGCGCCGTCCGGGATCGGGCATGGTGTCACCCACGGCGCCCACCTCTCGGGCTCCTCGACCGCCCAGCTGTGCAGATCGGTGTAGAAGGAGCGCACCGCGCGCAGGATGTGCTCGACCTCCTCGCGCTGTTTGCGGCCGTCCTGGTGCGTGCCCAGCGCCTCCCTCCAGCGTCGGTAGAGTTCGGCGCCGATGCGCAGGTCCGGCTGCTCGGGCGCGAGGGCTTCGATCTTGGCCCAGAACAGCCCTACCAGCGAGCGGGACAGCTGGTCCACGGTGGAGTAGTCCATCTCGGGTTCGCGCCGGGCCAGGTAGTCCATCAGCAGGTGCCGGACACCCTGGTGGCGAATGTCGTAGCGGTCGACCAGTTCCTGGATTGTGCGGCGGCCGCTGAGCACGGCGGCCCGAAGCGTCGCTGGGGTTCCGGGTGGGAAGTGACCCATGTAGTGCAGCACCTGCCAGGCCAACTGCCCGGGGAACTGGCCGCGGCCGGTGTCACCGCGGCCTTTGAAGGTCAGGCCCTGGTCGCGGGATTTCCATACATAGTGCAGGAACGCCTCGGGTGTCAGGTCGGCCAGCGCGATGCCCTGCGTCGTCAACGCCGCAGTGGTATCGAACAGTGCCACACCGTGGTGCAGCGGATGCACCGGGGTGTCCTGGACGCGCATCCAGAACTCCGCCAGCAGCGGATCGCGCTGGGCGGCGAGGAACCGTTCGCCGTAGCGCAGGAACCTGGTGGAGCGCAGCGCCGGCAGCGACGGGCGGATCACCCGGAGGCTGAACAGGCAGGCCGTGCCGACGCAGATCTCGTCGCGTTCCTTCTGTTCGCGCCTGACCTCGGTGACGGGACGTCCCCGCCCGTTGAGGCCGCTGGCCTGCCAACGCTGCTGCCAGGTCGGGCCGGGGAAGCCGGCCAGGTGCTCCAGCAGGAACCGGGCGCCGCGTGCCCGGCGCCGCACGGCGTCGGGGCTGCCCGGCCAGACGTCGCGCACGACCTGTTGGATCTCCTCGACCCCCGCGGCGGTCAGGTCGCCGTGCGGCATCGGGGCGACGGCCGGCTGTGCCGGCTCGCTGCGTAGTCCAGCGAAGCGGGTGGGCGGGATCGACGCAGTCTGGCGCCGTTGTGCCGTGCGGGACTCAGCCACCGAACACCGCCTCGATGTCGGCGGGGTCGTAGCCGGCTGGGTAGGACCGCTGCGGCCGGGGCCTGGTGTAGTGCTCCTGGAGCTTGTCGTGCATGTCCTCGATCCGGGCGGTGAGGTAATGCCCGATGGTGTCCAGGTGGGCGTGCCGCAGGATCGTCTGGACCTCGGCCAGCGTCAGTCGCTCGTCCCCGGCCATCCTGGTGGCGGCCGTGTGTCTGGCGTCGTGCAGGGTGTAGTTGGTGCCCAGCTTCTCATTGGCCCGTTGCAGCACCCGCCGCATCGCCCAGTAGGTCAACGGACGCGGATCCCCGCGCCGAGTCCGCCACACCGGCTGCCCCGGTTGCGGCAGGCCGTCGGTGGCCAGATACCGGCCCAGGTACCGGAAAGCATCCGGCGAGGCCGGCACCGGCTGCCGCAGCCTGCTGCCCTTGGACACGACATAGAGCAACTGCCCGGCCCAGTCGATGTCCTCCAGCGTCACCCCCAGCAGCTCACTAGCCCGAGCGCCCGAGCTGACGTAGCACTCCAGCAGCGCCCGGTCGCGGTCGCAGCCCATCTCGGCGAACAACTCGTCCCACAACGCGTCGGGGATCGCCCGCGGCGCCTGCTGAGGCACCCGCTGCCGCAACCGCGCCCGATGCACCACCGGGACCGGCTCCAACGGGCTGCGGTGGGCCAGCACCTGTCGACGCTGCGCGGATACCGGCACCGGATTGGTCACCGGCCCCGCCCCGAAGCGAGCGTGGAAGGCGTACAAGCCATGCACGACAGTCAAGGCGTGATTGATCGTCATCGGCGCGTACCCCGTCCGAAGCGACGCCTTGCCCGTCTTGAGATTCACCGATCCCGCCGGCGGCGAGTTCGGCCGGCTGCGCTGCCGCTGCGGATTGCGGGCCACCCGCAGCCACCCCACCAGGGTCGCGGCCTCGGCCTCAGTCGCCCGATCCCAGCTGATCCCCAGACACCACAACAACCGATGCCACCGCAACAGGTCAAACCCATAGCTTCGGCACGTCAGCGGGCTCGCATCGCCGAGCACGAGATCCCGCAAGTAGGCACTGACCGGCTCCAGCTCCATGCCATCGCTGTCCACCACCACGAACGGCAGGGCGGGCGTCTCGCCCTTGACCACCGCACCCACCGCCGGGACGGACCGCCGCCCTTCGGCCAGCGCTCGCCGCATGTCCTCGACCACACCACGTCCTTCCACCAGGCCGGGCGAGAAGCCCGGTCACCGATCTTGACGTGGTGCAGTCAACAGGGTGGTCCTCGAACTCGGCCCATTCATTGTCGGTGGCGGGCCGGTACTCCTCGGCCGGCCGGGTGCTGCGGCGCCGGTCGAGGAATGCCTGGTAGTGGCGGATGAGGTCTTCGTCGAACACGGCGACGTAGCCTCGGGTGGTTTCGAGGTTGAGGTGGCCGAGGAGGGCGGCGCCGATGTGGATGGGCAGCCCGTTGTTGACCAGGTCGGTGGCGAACAGGCGCCGGAAGTCGTGCGGGGTGAACCGAGTCTGGGCGAACTCGGGATGGCGCTCGGCCAGTTCGGCGCATCGGCGTTCAAGCATGTCCAGCACGACGGCTTGGCCGAACACCGTTTGGGAGGCGCCGCGTTGGCGTTGGAACAGGTACGGCAGCGCCGGGGTGTGTACCTTCTCGTGGGTGTCGTACCGGGAGATGGCCGGCACGCCGCCGGTGGTGTCGTTGTGCCGGCGGATGATCCCGGCGATGACGGCGAACAGCTCGGCCGACATCGGGATGACCCGTTCCCGCTCGGTCTTGGATGGGGCCACGACCAGCAGCCCGATGGTCTCGCCGTTGGGCCGCAGGTAGCGGCGGATGGACAGCTGGGTCAGTTCGAGGAGTTCCTCGATGCGGATGCCGGTCAGCCGCAACGTTTCCACGATGGCCCAGTCCCAGAACGCGGCCTGTTCGGCGCGGCCGACGTTGACGACCTCGCCGGTGGACTCGTCGCGGACCCGGAGACGGGGGTGCCCGTTGGCCGTGTGGTACTGCTCGTCCTGGCCGGTCCAGATCCGGGTGTAGCTGCGGCTGGTGAGCGTGACCTGCTGCCCGACCGGCAGGTCCGCCGCGGCGGCCAGCAGCTGACGTCGGTGGGCCAGCCGGTCGGTGACGTGGGCGACCAGCAGCGGCAGCAGCGGCTGCCGTGCCCGGGTGCGGTCGGCGGAGCGTTCCCGGGTTCGACGGTGCCGGCGGGCGCTTCCGGCGAAGTCGCCGGGGTTGATCGGGCACGGTGCCACCCAGTGCGCCCACCGCTCGGGCTCGGCCACCGACCAGGTATGCAGGTCGAGGTAAAAGCTGCGCACCGACAGCAGGATCGGGTCGATGCTCAGCCTGGGTTGGCCGTTGTCGCGCAGCGCGATGACGGCCCGCCACTGGTCGTAGACGTGGCCGGGGATACGCAGGTCCTGCTGCCCTGGCGCCAGGCGTTCGATCTTCGACCAGAAGACTCCGGCCAGCCATCGGGTCAGGTTGGTCAGGCTGCTGTAGTCCAGGCCGGTGGCCCGCCGCTGCAGGTAGTCGATCAGCAGGTTCCGCACGGCCTGGTTGGTGATCGGATGCCGGTCGACCAGCTCGGTCACCGACATCTGCCCGCGTTGCCCGGCGGCGTGGATGTTCGGCGGGGTGTCCGGCGGGAAGTGCCCGATATCGCGCAGTGCCTGCCAGGCCAGCTGCCCGGAGAAGGTCTCGTGCCGGCCTCGCTTGTAGGCGCCGACGCCGTAGCGGCGGCACTCCCAGGCGTAGTGCAGTACCGCGGCCGGGGTCAGCTCGGCGAACCGGATGCCGTACAGGGTCAGCGCGCACGCCACGTCGAACGCGGCCGCCGCCCTAAACTTCCGCGGCGCCGCCAGCGCATCCAGATGGGCGAGCAAGCGGTCGAGGTCGGGGTCGGCCTGCGCGACCCGGAACGCGTCGGCGTAGCCGGCCATGGTGACCGCCCGCATCCCGGGCAGGCTCGGCCGCAGCACACGAAGGCAGGCCAGCAGCTTGAACCCCAGCCCGCCGCGGGCGCGCGGATCGGTCGGCAGACCTCGGGACGGCAGCGAGCCGTCGGCGTACGGGCTCGCGTCCCACCGCTGCTGCCACGTACCGGCGCGCTGCGTAGCCAGATATGCCAGCACGGCGGCCACCGCGCGGCGGTGTTCGCCCATCGTGGTGGCCGGTCCCGGCCATACCCGGCCGGCCAGCTCGACGATGACGTCGGTGGAGGCGCCGGTCAGGTCGCCGTGCGGTGCCGGCGGCAACACCGGTTGCGGGGCGGCCGGCACGATGCTGCCGTGGCGGAACTTGCTGCGGGCGAACATCTCCTCGGCTGTGGCCGCCGGGGTGGAGCGGCGGACCCGTCCGGTGGTCGGGGTGTCAGCCACCGAACACCGCCGCCACGTCGACTGGGTCATAGCCGGCCGCAGGCCGCACCGGCTCGATACGAGGGCGCTGGAAATGGGCCTGTAGCTTGTCGAACAGCTCCTGAACGTCGACGCCGAGGTAGCGCTGGGTGGTGGACAGGTGCCGGTGCCGCAGCACGGCCTGCACCTCAGGCAGCGTCAGCCCGGGGTCGTTGACCATCCGCGTGGCCGCGGTGTGCCGCATGTCGTGCAGCGTCCAGTTGGTGCCCAGCCGGGCGTTGGCCCGCTGCAGCACCCGCCGCATCGCCCAGTACGACAACGGCCGTGTCCCGCCCCGCAATGCCCGCCACACCGGCTGCCCCGGCTGCGGCAGGCCGGCCTCGTCCAGGTAGAGGGCCAGCAGTGTGAACGCCAGCGGCGAGGCCGGCACTGCCTCCAACGCCCGCGTGCCCTTGGAGACCACCCAGATCCGCTGCCCCGCCCAGTCCACGTGCTCCAGCAGCAGCCCGAGCAGCTCGTTGGCCCGCGCGCCGGAGGAGACGTAGAACGCCAGCAACGACCGGTCCCGGTTGCTGGTCATCGCTGCGAACAGCTCTTCCCACAAGCCGTCCGGGATCGCCCGCGGCGCTGTGCGCGGCGTCCTCTGCCGCAACGGCGCCCGCCCGATGCGTGGCAGCGGTTCGAGCGGGCTGCGGTGCGCCAGCGCCTCCCGTCTCCGTGACGACACCGGCACCGGGTTGACCACCGGCCCCCGCCCGTGGTGAGCGTGGTACTCGTAGAACCGGTACAGCACCGACAGCGCGTGGTTGATCGTCGACGGCGCATAGCCCAGTGCGAGATGCGCCTTACCGGTCTTCGCGTTGACCGCCACCGCGTCCGGCCCGCGGGTGCGCTGCCGGTTCGGTGCCGTCCGCAGCCAACCCACCAGCACCG
>Ga0209382_10007882_pt1 | contig 13482 bp, 10 predicted proteins | sample SoiMetdeltSBSDD5_FD_187599 | JGI IMG/M metagenome (GOLD analysis project Ga0209382, IMG submission 187599) | Bulk soil microbial communities from a Populus tree surrounding site in Tennessee, USA - Soil MetaG P. deltoides SBSDD5 (SPAdes) (version 2) | ecosystem: Environmental > Terrestrial >... | reverse complement strand
CTCAGGGCCCAGGCCTGCGCCAACGGAGAGCAGACTACGACGCTCGCGCCGCTGTAATCCGTCGCAGGACGTCGTTATTGACTTCGATTTGGATGCCCTCGCGCGCCTTGTTCATATAGGCGGTGAAGAAGCGCGAGCGTCGTTCGTTGAGCAGCTCCGCGCGGAAGCTTTCGCGCGACTGCTTCACTTTCTCCGGGGTGACCTCTTCGCGCAAGACGACCCGGACGATCACGGTGCCCTGGCCGGTCTGAATCGGATCGCTCACGGCGCCGACCGGCATCGTGAACGCCGCCTTGTCGACCTCGGGGCTGACGCCGATGTCGGGCAGCGCCGAGTTGCGCGGAAGCAACTCGGTGTCCTTGGCCTCGAGCCCCTGTGCCTTTGCGGCGGCGGCGAAGTCGCCGGCTGACTTGAGCGTGCCCGCAATCGCGGTCGCGCGCTGCTTGCTCAACTCGGTGGCGCGGTCTCGCACGAGATTGTCGTGCACGCGGCTCTTCACCTCGTCGAGCTTCGGCACGTACGGGTCCTTCTTCTCGGTGACCAGGATGAAAACCGGGCCACGCGAGGTAGACAGCACGCCGCTGACCTTGCCCGTCTCGAGCTTGAACGCCTCGGCCGTCACATCGGGCGCGTTGCCGAGTCCCGGAACGGGATCGGCGCGTTGGAAGAAGCCCGATTCCTGCACCGGCAGTCCCGCGCTCTTGGCCACGGTGTCGAGGTCACCGGGGCTCTTGATGCGCCCCTGGAATTCACGTGCCTGATCGGTGATCCGCTGGTCGGCGATCTCGAGCGCGAGCTGCTGCTGGATCTGCGGCCGCACTTCGTCGAGCGACCGTGTCGCCGCCGGCCGGCGATCGATGACCTTGATGATGTGAAAGCCGAACTGCGACTTCACGAGATCGCTGATCTGTCCGGGCATCATCTCGAACGCGGCCTTCTCGAACTCGGGCACCATGCGGCCGCGCGCGAAGTAATCGAGATCGCCGCCGCGGTCTTTCGAACCTTTGTCCTCGGAATACTTCTTGGCCAGCCCGGCGAAATCGCCGCCGCTCTTCGCCTGCTGCAGCACCGTTTCCGCCTGCTTCTTCACGTCCGCCTCGTTCTTGCCCATGGTTTCGAAGAGGATGTGGCTCGCCCGGACCTGTTCGGGCGTCTCGTACTGCTGGCGGTTGTCGTTGTAATAGCGCTGAATGTCATTCGGCGGTACTGACACCTTCAAACGCGCCTGCTCGCGATCGAGCAGCAGGTACTTGATCTTTCGCTGTTCGCCGACGCGGTATTCAGCCGAGTGCGCATCGAAGTATGTGGCGACGTCGGCATCGGAGACCGTCACCTTGTCGCGGAACGCGTCGGCCGTGAGCGCCACCACCTGGAGCTTCACCTTTTCGTTGCGCTGCCGGTATTCCTTGTCGACATCGGCGTCGCCAATCGCCATCCAGTCGGTGAGCGCGGCGCGCAGCTTGTCGAGAATCATGCTGCGCCGGAGGCTTTCCTCGAACTGGCTCTTGGTGAGCGGCGGCGTCTGACTCTGGAGCAGCTGCTCATAGCGGGCTTCGCCGATGAATCTGCCGTTCTCCTGCAGACCGGGGAGCGCGAAGATCGTTTGGGCCAACTCCTCGTCGCTGACCGTGAGGCCGTTGCGATCGGCCTCGATGAGGGCGATCTGCTCTTCGATCATCTGGCGCAGCACCTGCTGCTCGACGCCAAGCTGGCGGAGCAGCTGGGTGTTGATGTTGCCGCCGAATTGCGTCCGGTAGGCCTGCACCTGGGCGAGGTAGCGCTGGTTGAAGTCTCCCGCCGTGAGCGGATGGCCACCGACTTCCGCCACGACCTCCCGCGGTGCCGCGCCCGCGCCCGTCGGGGTGGATTGGAGGAAATCGGGAACATAGAGCAGCACAAACGTCAGCACCACGAGCGCCAGCGTCCATTTCAGAATGTTCTTGTGCCGGCGCATCCGGTCGAGCATCGTCATGAAGGAATCCTTCTCCGGTCTGCTCCTAATGGGGGAGTCGTTGGCTCGGGTGAAACCACTAATCTACGCCACGAACTGTTGAAGCTGCAACCAGTTGCGCCTCCGGCCGATAAGACGTCCAGGGGGGCGCGACGGTCGACGACGGACGAGGTGGTGAGCTGCCAGACAGCCCAAGCCTTGTGATATTATTTGACACAATCAAAAGGACTTAGCGCCTTCGAGCGGCCGCAATCCGCCGTGCGGTTCGCACCCCCTCTGTCGAAACGGTGAGATCAATTTCTAGCAAGCGTGATGCCGTGTCAGGGACAACACGGAGCGCCGGGCGCCCAGATCTGGCCGCCCGGTTGAAGGGCCGCGCCCGCTCGCTGCAGGCTCGCATCGACCGCCGCGACGCCATTGTCGAAGCCGTCCGCGAGGCCAATGCCTCGCTCGATCCGCGCAAAGTGGCCGAATGGCTGGTGCGTCAGGCGCAGGAGTGGATTGCCGCCCCCTGTTGGGTCGTCGTCGCCACCGACGTCAATGGTCTTCCAAACGTGCAGGCCGATATCGGACTGGTTGCGGGGCACAATCCGGCGCTCTGGTCGGCGGCGAACTGGGCGATGCGTCACGAGCGGGAGTTCTTTTCGGGAGACCTGGCGAAAGACCCCCGAAGCGGACCCGGCGCGTCGGGCTCCGCCATCGCCTTCCCGCTCCTGAGCCGGAACCGCAGTATCGGCGCGGTGATCGCGCTCGATCCGGAGCCCTCGACCGCTGCGCCGGCGATGGGACCCTCGCTGCTCATGGCGATGCGTGCCCTGCTCGACCCGCCGGCCATCGCGCTCGATAACGCGCTGTCGCTGAAGAAATTCGAAGAACTGTCAGTCACCGACGACCTGACGCGCCTGTCGAACTCACGCCATCTGTACAAAGTGCTGTCCGTGGAAGTGAAGCGCGCGGTGCGCAACGGGCGAGCCCTGTCGCTGCTGTTCCTCGACCTCGACACGTTCAAGCAGGTCAACGACACGCACGGCCATCTCGCCGGCAGCAAAGTGCTCGTCGAGGCGGCTGCGGTCATCAAGTCGTGCGCCCGCGAAACCGATACCGTCGCCCGGTTCGGCGGCGACGAGTTCTCGCTGATTCTTCCTGACACCGGACCCGACGGTGCCGTCTCGGTCGCCGAACGGATCCTCGAGCGCATGCGCGTGACCCGGTTCCTGGCCTCAGATGGCCTCTCGGTCCACCAGACGGCGTCGATTGGAGTCGCAACTTTGTTCCCGGAATTTCCCAAAACTGCGGAAGAATTGATCAAGGCGGCTGACATGGCGATGTATCGCGTCAAAGCCGCCGGCAAAGACGGTCTGCATATCGCGGAGGGTTCGTAACGTTGCCTCTTGGCTCGTTCTTCTCGTTGTTCTCCAGCGACCTGGCGATTGACCTCGGCACAGCGAACACGTGTGTCTACGCTCGCGGCAAGGGGATCGTCGTCAACGAGCCCTCTATTGTCGCCATCAACAAGGTGAACGGGCGCGTCGAGGCAGTTGGCCGCGAAGCCAAAGACATGCTCGGCCGGACACCGGGCAACATCGTGGCGATCAAGCCGATGAAGGACGGAGTCATCGCCGACTTCGAGGTCACCGAGAAGATGCTGACCTACTTCATCAAAAAGGCGCACAACCGCAACGTCTGGGTGCGCCCGCGCATCGTCATCGGCGTGCCGTCGGAGATCACGCAAGTGGAGAAGCGCGCGGTGAAGGACAGCGCCTACCGCGCCAAAGCGAGCGAAGTGCACCTGGTCGAGGAGGCCATGGCAGCCGCGATCGGCGCCGGCATGCCGATCACGGAGCCGTCCGGCAACATGATCGTCGACATCGGCGGCGGTACCACTGACATCGCCGTGATCTCACTGGCCGGTATCGTCTACAGCAAAGCCGTGCGCGTGGCCGGCAACGAGATGGATGAGGCGATCATCCAATACATCAAGAAGACGTACAACCTCCTCATCGGTGAGCGCACGGCCGAGGCAATCAAGATGGAGATCGGCTCCGCCTATCCGCTCGAAGAGAAGATGACGATGGAGATCAAGGGTAGGCACCTGATTGAAGGAGTGCCGAAGACGATCACCATCACCGACGAGGAAATTCGTGAAGCGTTGACCGAAACCGTGAACGTGATCGTCGACGCGGTGCGCGTCGCACTCGAGCGCACGCCGCCGGAGCTGTCGGCCGATATCGTGGATCGGGGCATCGTGCTCACCGGCGGTGGCTCGATGTTGAAGAACCTCGACAAGCGGCTGCGCGAAGAAACAGGGTTGCCGCTGGCCATGGCCGAGGATCCGTTGTCGTCGGTCGTGCTCGGCGCGGGCAAGATGCTCTCGGACTTCAATCTGCTTCGGAAGATCTCGATCGATTAGTAATACCGGTGATGGCTCTCCTCGATCTCCGACAACGCACCGGCTGGCTGTTCATGGCGGTGGCCGTCGGACACATTCTGCTGATCTCCGCGCAAGTCAGTACGCATCGCGGCATTCCCTTGCTGGAGGCGATCACCTTTGGCGCGTTCGCCGAGGTCCAGCGCGCCGCGACCAGCGCGATCGAGTCGGTACGCGACACGTGGACGAACTACTTCGCCCTTCAGCAGATTCGCCGGGAGAACGCTGAACTGCGTGAAGAAGTGTCGAAGCTGCGCGTCGGACTGCAGCAGGAACGAGCGCTGGCGGAGCAGACGCGCACGCTGCAGCAGTTGCTCGATCTGCGGTCGTCCACCAGCCTGTCGACGACGGCGGCGGCGGTCATCGCTGGGGGAGCGAGCCCCGAGTTCCGGACCATCACGATCGACAAGGGAACCGGTGACGGCATCGACTCGGATATGGCGGTCATCTCGCCCGCTGGCGTCGTTGGTCGGATCGTGCTGCCGACGGCCCGGGCGGCGAAGGTTCAGCTCTTGATCGACCGCGATGCGGCGGCAGGGGTGTTGGTCGAGCGCTCACGGGCGCAGGGAGTGCTCATCGGCACGGGGGCCGACCGGCTCCGGCTCGATCACGTACCGGCGACGGCGGACGTCAAGATCGGCGACCGTGTGGTCACGTCTGGCATCGAAGGCATCTACCCGAAGGGGTTTGCCATTGGTCAGATAGAATCATTTGAGCGACGGGCCGGCGAGTTCACCGCGGTGATGGTCCGCCCGGCGGTCGAATTCTCCAATCTCGAGGCGGTCCTCGTGGTGACGAGTCCGCCGCAGACGGACATCGGTTCGCGGACGCAGAAGGCAGGGGTTGCTGCCCCGAAGGCCGATGTGACCACGCCGGTCTCGGAAACGGCTGCGCCCGCGCCGGCACCGGCCAGAGCTCCGACGCCGGCGCCGGCACCGCCGCGTGCGCCGGTCGCGCCGACGCAGGCACAGCCGGCCGCGCCGGCCCCGCGGCCGGATGCGGCCACACGAAAGCCGCAGCCGCCGCCGCGCAGACGGCAGACTCGCGGCAATGTGCAGAAGCCGGCGGCGCCGCAGTCGCAGTCGCAGGTGACGGCTCCGGAACCGGGACCCACGACCCCGGCGCCAGATAACTCGGCGCCGCCCTCGTCTGCGCCCGGGGTTCCGTGAGAGCGGCGGGTGTACTGATTTCGATCGCGTTGGCGCTGGCATTACAGACCACGCTGGCGCGTTTCGTCGTAGGGGGCACGGCGCCGATCGACCTCGTACTGGTCGCGGTGGTTTACATTGCGCTCACCAGTGGACCGGTGAGCGGAATGCTTGCCGGCAGCGTGGCAGGATTGATCCAGGACTCGTTGTCGACCGGCGTGGTCGGCATCGGCGGCCTGGCGAAGGCGACCGTCGGGTTTGTTGTCGGCGTGCTCGGCCAGCAGTTCATCGTGACCGCCGCCCTGCCGCGGCTGGTGATGTTCGTCGGCGCGTCGGTCGGGTATCAGTTGGTGTTCATGGGGATCTACACGCTGCTGCAGCAGCGCAGTTTCCCCTCACCATGGAAGGCGATGGCGACGCAGGCGCTCGGCAACGCGGTCGTCGGCATGATTGTGTTCACGATTGTCGAGGCGTTCCCCGGAGTGATGGAACGCCGGAGAGCCGGAAGACGGAGACACTAACCTGGGAATCAGGATGCAGGAATCAGGAATCAGCATGGGCCAGCCCGAAGGCTTCAGACCTGAGTGCTCAGGCCTAACCCCAGGGCTGAATCCTGATTCTGCATCCTGATTCCTGCGGATTGCACCTATGGCAGTTGCTGAAGATCGAAGGCGGGTAGGAACACGGCTCGTCATCCTACAGGTGGCGGCGGTCATCATGTTTGCGGCGCTCGGCATCTGTTTCTGGGTGCTGCAGATCGTCCAGGGCACCAAGTACGAGGAGATGGCCGAGAACAACCACCAGCGGACGCTCTCCTTGCGCGCGCCGCGTGGAGTGTTGTTCGACCGCAACGGCAAGGTGCTCGTCGAGAACCGCAACTCCTTCACCGTCTCGATCATTCGCGAGCACACGAAGGACATGAACCGGACGATCGGGCTGCTCGCCAAGGTCACCGGTGTCGACGAGAAGCAGGTCAAGCAGATCGTCGACCGTCATCGCGGCGAGCCGAGCTATCGGCCGATCGTCGTCATCGAGGATGCCTCGCTGGCGCAGGTCGCGGCGCTTAGCGCACGCCGTCTCGACTTCGAGTTGCCCGATGTCCGGGTCGAAGAAGTGCCGACGCGAAAGTATCCGACCGACGCGATGGCCGCCCATCTCTTCGGGTATGTCGGCGAGGCCAGCGACGCCCAGGTGGAGGCGGGAGCGGCGGCGCAAGGCTCGATCATCGGTCAGCAGGGCGTCGAGCGCGCGTACAACAGGCTGCTCATGGGCGAAGACGGCGCCAAGCGCGTCGTCGTCAACAGCACGGGCCGAGAGATCAGCACGATCGACGAAATCGCGCCGACCGAAGGCCGGCGTGTGCAGCTGACGCTCGACTACGACCTCCAGAAGGCGGCCGAGGAGGGATTCCGGCGTGCCGGCTTCAACGGCGCCGCGCTGATCATGGATCCGCGCAACGGCGAGGTGCTCACCTACGTGAGCCTGCCGTCCTATGACCCGAACGATTTCGCGTCGGGCATCGATCGCACGACGTGGGCGTCGCTGAACACCGACAAGCTGAAGCCGCTGCAGAACCGCGTGCTGCAGGGGCGCTACTCACCGGGCTCGACATTCAAGATCGTCGTCGCCACGGCCGCGCTCGAGGAGGGCCTGGTCACGCCGGACTTCAAAGTGAACTGCCCTGGCGGCGCGAACTTCTTCGGCCGCTATTACAAGTGCCATCTGAAGGGCGGCCACGGCGTGGTCGACATGCGTCACGCGATCGAGAAGTCGTGCAACGTGTATTTCTACACGCTCGGCAACATGCTCGGCGTCGATCGGATTTACAAGTGGGCCGAGCGTCTCGGCCTGGCGGGCAAGACCGGCATCGATCTCCCGAACGAGCAGGAGAGCATCGTGCCGAACACGGCGTGGAAGCAGAAGCGTACCGGCGAGAAATGGTATCCCGGTGAGACGATCTCGGTCTCGATCGGCCAAGGGCAGGTGTCGGTTACGCCGGCGTCGCTCGCGGAGATGATCACGACCGTGGCCAACGGCGGCACGCGTGTCACGCCGCACGTGATCAAGGCGATCGACGAAGGGCAGGGCTGGAGGCCGGTTCCGGCGAGAGCCGTTGCCGATCGCGTCGCGTTCCGGCCGGAGACGCTGGCGGCGCTGCACGACGGCCTGTGGATGGTCGTCAACGCGAATGGCACCGGTGGACGCGCGCGGATCATGGGCCGCGACGTCGCCGGCAAGACCGGAACGGCACAGGTGATTTCCAATGAAGGCAAGGCGCGCGCGAAGGGGACCGGCGCCGACCTGCGCGACCACGGCTGGTTCGTGTTCTTCGCGCCAAAAGACAATCCGGAGCTCGCGGGCGCGATCTTTGCCGAGCACGGCGAGCACGGGTATCTGGGTGCGCCGATCGCCAAACACGTGATCGAGACATACTTCGCGAAGAAAGACGGCCAGCCGCTGCCGAAACTGCCGCCGTTGCCGGGTGAGGCGCCGCCGGAGCAGGATCCCGACACGCCCGGCCTGCTCGACGACGCGGTGGCAACGGTTGCTGTGAGATAACTACCGAACGTGTTCGAGAAGCGACTTTATTACCACGTTGACTGGGCGATGCTGGGCGCCATCCTGGCGCTGTGCGCGATCGGCTTGTTCCAGATCTATAGCGCGACCGGTGGCGATGGTCGTCACGTCACGCAGATGTACGGCATCGCCGTCGGACTGGTCGCGCTCGTCGTCTGTCTCACCATCGATTACCGGTCGCTGACCGACAAGTCGCTCTTCATCTATCTGGCCGTGGTCGGCCTGTTGATCTTCGTACTCTTCTTCGGCGTCGTGCGCGGTGGGTCGCGGCGCTGGATCGACCTTGGTCCGCTCAACCTGCAGCCGTCGGAATTCGCCAAGGCAACGCTCGCGCTGGTCCTCGCCAAGTTCTTGGGCGACAGCCGGCGCGGCGCCATCATGCGCGGTGATTTGGTGATCGCGGGGGCGATCGCCGCGGTTCCTCTCCTCATCATTGCCCGGCAGCCGGATCTCGGGACGGCCGTCACGCTGATCCCGGTGCTCTTTGCCGTGGCCTTCGTCGCCGGGATGCCGATGCGGATCTTCGGCATCCTGGCTGTCGTGGCCCTGCTGGGCGCTCCCATCGCATACAAATTCGCGCTCCAGGACTACCAGCGGGAGCGCGTGCAGACGTTCCTGGATCCCGAGGCCGATGCGCGGGGTGCAGGCTATCAGCAGTTGCAGGCCCGCATCACGACCGGTTCCGGCGGGCTCTGGGGCAAGGGGTTCCAGAAGGGCACGCAAGGCCAGTTGCGTTTCCTTCCTGTGGCACACAACGACTTCATCTTCTCGGTGCTGGCCGAGGAGCATGGATTTGCCGGCGTCATGGTGGCGCTCGGGTTGTATCTGTTCGTGATCTTGCGTTCGCTCGAGTCGGCCCGCCTTGCGAAGGACCGTCTCGGGGCGTACCTGGTGGTGGGAGTGCTGGCCAGCTTCAGCTTCCAGGTCGTCTACAACATCATGATGGCGGCCGGCCTTGCGCCGGTCAAAGGACTGACGCTGCCGCTCATGAGCTACGGCGGATCCTCGATGATTGCCACTCTCGCGGGATTCGGCCTGATTCTCAACGTGCGCATGCGTCGTTTCACCAATTGAGGGCCGAACCATGATCGCCGTACTGATCGGGATGGTGCTGACGTGCTTGCTCACGCGCACGTTGCCGCTCCGGGCGACGGTGGTCGTGCGGCCCACTCGGAGCTACGGGCATGACCAAGGAGATGATCATCTCCTCGAGCGCCCACGAAACACGGGTCGCGATCCTCGAGGACGATCAGGTCGCCGAAATCTTCATCGAGCGCGAGCGTTCGCGCGGCGTTGTCGGCAATGTCTACAAGGGCCGGGTGTCGAAAGTCCTCCCCGGCATGCAGTCGGCCTTCGTTGATCTCGGCCTCGAGCGCGACGGCTTTCTCTACGTCAGCGACGTCGTCGCCACCTTCGAAGAGTTCGATCGCCTCGAAACCGACGACGACGCCGCCCCTTCGCCGCCGGGGTCGGCGGGACAGGCTCCGCGCGGTAACGGCGGTCGACGCGACCGCGAGCGCGAGCGCGACAAAGCCGATCCGAAGATCGAAGAGCTCCTGAAGGAGGGGCAGGAGATCATCGTCCAGGTGGCGAAGGAGCCGCTCGGGACGAAGGGCGCGCGGCTGACCTCGCACGCGACGATGCCGGGGCGTTTTCTCGTCTTCATGCCGACGGTCGACCACGTCGGCGTGTCGCGCAAGATCGACTCACGGGAAGAGCGTGCCCGCCTGCGCGGCATCGTGCGTGAGTTCCGCGAGCAGACCGGCTTTACCGGCGGTCTGATCATCCGTACCGCCGCGGCCAACCGCCCCAAAGAGGACATCGTCTCGGACTTGAGCTACTTCCACAAGGTGTGGACCGAGATTCGGCACAAGGCCGAAACCTCGCGCGCGCCCGCCGTGGTGTATCAAGAGCAGAGCCTCGTCGCCAAGTTGTTGCGCGATCTCCTGACCGAGGAGTACTCCGCGATCCGCATCGACAACCCGCTCGAGTACCGGCGCGTGCTGGAGCTGATCGAGCGGATCATGCCGTCGCTGGCGGGGAAGGTGAAGCTCTACGAGAAGGAGTACCCGATCTTCGAGGAGTACGGCGTCCAGGGCGAGATCGATCGAGCGTTGCGCAGCAAGGTCTGGCTCAAATCAGGTGGATCGATCGTCATCAACCAGACCGAGGCGCTGGTCGCGATCGACGTGAACACCGGCCGATACGTCGGCAAGAAGAGCGCCGGCCGGCTCGAGGACACGATTCTCAAGACCAACCTCGAAGCGGTGAAGGAGATCGTGCGTCAGATCCGCCTGCGCGATCTCGGCGGGATCATCGTGCTCGACTTCATCGACATGGAAGAGAAGAAGAACCGTCAGAAAGTCTTTCAGGCGGTGGAGCAGGAGCTGCGCAAGGACCGGTCGCCGTCCAAGGCGCTGCAGGTCTCCGACTTCGGTCTCGTGATCATCACGCGGAAACGCGTGAAGCAGAGCCTGGAGCGCGTGCTGACCGAGCCGTGCCCCTATTGCGCCGGCAGCGCGGTGATCAAATCGAGCTCGACGATCTGTTACGAAATCCTCGCGGAGGTGAAAAAGATCAGCGCGGACTTGAACGGCCAGAGCCTGATCCTGCGCGTCAACCCCGACATCGCGCGGGCGCTGCGAGACGAGGAGCGCGCGGTGTTCAAGGACTTGAAGCAGTCGCTCGGCCGCGATATCGCGCTACGGCCGGACGCCCAACTGCATCACGAGCAATTCGACTTGATGGCGATCGGTTGAGAGCGTGGTCCGACTGAAGCCGGCTCGAACAAAGGGCGGGGGAGCCTGCCCCGGATCCACTTCAGAAAAACCGCTTGTACCCGAACGTCAGCGTGACGCCGGTGGCGTCAGGGAAGCCTTCAGGGTGAGTCACGACGTCGAACCGCAGTTCGACCTTGAACATGGATGTCGAGTTCTGGTCCAGGAAGTATTCGACGCCACCGCCGAAGTTGATCCCGCCTCGCACTTCTGAATCCGGATCCTCGGCATTCTCGAAGATCTGGCGCAGGAAGTACGCGCCGGCCCCGGCCGTCACGTACGGGTGCCACTGATTCCCGCTCCAACTGTAGAGACCGTTGAAGAGCAAGTGGACCTGACGAAAGTGGTCTTCGGTCCTGTTCTCGACGCCGGGACTGGCCCAGCCGAACAAGCCGCGCAGGCTGATGTTCGGCGTCAGGTAGTACTCGCCGAACGCATCGATGGTGAGGGTCTTTTCGAACGCTTCATCGGGGAAGAACACACCGGCATCGACGCCGGCCGCTTTTGATCCTTTCATGGCTTGTGCCGAGATCGGCTGCACGAACGTGAGGCTGACCAGAGTGAACAGACAAGCGAGTTGTGTGAAACGACGCATAACGCGAGGGTAACACGATTGCCCGTGTTTGCTCACTCGATCGCAGACGGCGGAGATCCAAGTGCACTCTCTGCACCTCAGCGATCTCTGCGTGAGTCGTTACCGCCGCACGATCGTGATGTTGCCGCTGAACGACTGCAGGATGAGCATCGCGCCGCCACCGCCGACCGAGCCTCGCACGGTGCGATTTTCGGGGCCGGGACGAAAGCCGCGAATTGGACCCTGGATCGTCATCGGGTAGTCGGATCGGACGTTGCCGCTGAACGTCGTCGCCTCGACATCGAAGCCTTGCGCGCTCGACGGGGTCACGCGCACGCTCCCCGAATGCGAGTGGAACTCGTAGCGGCCGTTCGCGGCGAGCCGGCCCGAGAACTCGACGTCGCCCGACACCGATCGCGACTCGGCACGCTCGGCGTCGACATCGGTGAGCCGCACGTCGCCGCTGACGGACTGCAGGTTGAGGACGCGCGTCTTCACCGCGCGGATGATGACCTCGCCGCTGACACTCTCGGCGGTGACGTCATCGCTGGTCGCGTCGGCGATGTCGACATCGCCTGAGACCGATTTTGCGAAGCGGACCCGCCGGACGTTCGACAACACGACGTCGCCGCTGACGCTTTCAGCGCGCAGATCGCCGTTGACGTTCATCACCTTGACCTCCCCCGAGACGCTCTTCAGCGTGACCCGCGCATCGCGCGGCACCGAGACGGTGTAGTCGACGCTGCCGTACCAGCCGCGACGATTGCGATAGCGCGGATAATCCGTGCGCACATCGACATTGCCACCGCGTTCGGAGATGTCAATGTTCATGTCCTGCAGGATGGCCTTCGCTTCGGAGGCATCGGGATGGCGCGCGCGTTTGACGGCATCGATCCGCACGTCGTTGCTGTTGCCGCCGGTGACCTCGATGTCGCCGGCCACGTTGTCCAGGCTGAACGTGCCGTCCCGCCCGAGCCGAACGGTGCGCGAGAAGTTCTCGGTAACCTCGGGGCCTCGCCGCGCCTCGTCGCGCCGACGGCGTTCGGCGTCGCGCTGCGCTTGCGCCTGGGCCCGGCCGGCGTTGCCGCTCGACTGCGCGGTCTCGATCGCGATCTCTTTCGCGGCGATCTCCAGCTCGCGGGCGACCGCGATCTTCGTGTCGCGGATGATCACGGCGATGGCTGGCGCTTCCCGCGCCGCCTGCTCGACTCCCCGTGCGATCTCCTCGGCGGCCTGGCGAATGCTCCGGACGACCGAATCGCTATCCTGTGCCGCCGCGGGCGCGGCCAGACCAACGACGAACAACGCGCCGATTACTGGAGCATACGTCCCAAATCGGGACCGGCCGCTCCGTTGTCGCGGCCGGCCGATCCGCGGTCGAGGCTGGTTGTCAGGGGTTCCCCCCCAGCTGATACGCTCCACTAGACGATGCATGCCGTTCATTGATTGATTCCTGTCCCGATGCCGGCCCTGCCGTCCGTGTCGGCCTGACGCATCTCGTTGATGAGCGCGACGGTGTCCTGCAGCAGCGCCATCTTGCTGCGCAGCGCCTCGACCAGGCTGTCCTGGGCGACGCTGCTTTCGGGTTCTCTGTCGAGTGCGGCGCGGCTCTCGCCGATCGCGCTGTCGATCAGCGTCAGGCTCGCCTGCAGGACCTCCGCGGTCATCGAGTCGAGCGCCGTGCGCTCGGTCCGCGTGATGTCCTCCAGTCCGGCAATCGCGGCCGTGTACTGCTCTTCGACCGCCGAGAACTCAGTCCCCTCGGTCGCTGTCGGTTCGACCGACGCCAGTCGACCGTGGTCGCGCGCGATCGGGGCGAGCCGGCCACCGAGCCAGGACAGGCTGCCGACGAGGAGCACGCAGGTCACGGCGGCGGCCGCGGCGCGCCAGCCTCCGAGCCACGTGGCCGCAAAACCGCGAGGCTCGGCGTCGATCGCCGCCGCCAGGCGATACCACACCTGCGGCGATGGGACCTGCCGTTCGAGCGATCGCGTTGCCGTGCGAATCGTCTGCAGATCGGTCGTCAG
>Ga0209382_10007880_pt1 | contig 13485 bp, 10 predicted proteins | sample SoiMetdeltSBSDD5_FD_187599 | JGI IMG/M metagenome (GOLD analysis project Ga0209382, IMG submission 187599) | Bulk soil microbial communities from a Populus tree surrounding site in Tennessee, USA - Soil MetaG P. deltoides SBSDD5 (SPAdes) (version 2) | ecosystem: Environmental > Terrestrial >... | reverse complement strand
CGCGCGGGAACCAGACGGCCCGGCCGCAGCTCTCCTTGCTGGCGCGCTTGCTCACCGGGGAGCTGGACAGCGGCGCCTACTCGACCGGTGAGGGCTCGATCCCCCTGAAGGAGATCGCCAAGTACCCGTTCGTGGTGACCTCGCTCGACGTGGCGATGGCGCCGGCTGACAAGGTCGTGCGTATGGTCATCACCGACGGCCAGAAGGTCTACCTCTACCGCCTCGTGGAGCGAGCCCTGGAGCCCGAGTGGACGTGGGCGGCCGACGCCAGCGCCGGCGTCTTCTCCGTGCAGCTCGCCGACCTCGACGACGACGGGGTCCTCGAGGTCGTGGTGAACCGGTACCATCCGAATCCGGGCATCCGTGTGAAGTCCACGATCCTCGTCACCCGGAACGGCAAGCCGGTGCCGACCGGCGGCGACTCTGCCCAGATCCTCATCGCCATGGACGTGAACGGCGACGGCGTCAAGAAGACGCTGTGGGGTCAGGACTTCGCCCAGGCGGGCTTCTACAAGAAGGGACAGGTCGAGCGCCTGGTGCTGCGCAACGGGGCTCTCGTCTCCGACGCCAGGGTTCCGGTGCCGAGCGAGTTCCGGGCGACCGGCGCGACGGTCTCCAACATCGGCGGTAAGGACGCCCTCCGCAGCGTGGCCTACATCGACGAGCACAACCGGATCCGCGTCTCGGTGGCTGCCCAGGAACTGTGGCGGTCCTCGTCCCCCGTCGGCGGCGGTGGCGTCAAGCTGCCCGTCGACACGCAGATCGAGCGGGGCGGGCGCACGTACATCTACCATTCGGAGGCGAACCCGGTCGCCATCGACCTGGACGGCGACGGCATCGAGGAGATCGTGGTCGTGCAGAACCAGGTGCCCGGCCGGATGGCCGTGGTCTTCAAGGGCCCAGCCGGCTTCCGTTTCCAGTCGGTGAACTCGGGGTTCGAGGGCACGATCACCGGGCTGGGAGCCATTCCCGGCGACCCGACGCCGTCGCTGGTCGTCGCGGTGACGCGCTTCTACGGCCTGCTGACCAACGCCGGCGAGACGCAGATCATCATGACGATTCCCGAGTGACGCCGCCGCACCCGCCTCGGCCCCGCTGACCGGCGTGACGACCGACCGGATCGAACGCGTCGCCTCCCTCGTTCTCGTCCTCGACGGCGCTGTGCTGCCGACCTCCGGAGGCGCAGGCTAGGGCATGGCGGCCCGGGCCAGCACCGCGCCCCCCCGCGGCATGCGCGACGTCCTGCCGCCCGAGGTGGAGCTGCGCGATGCCGCCACCCAGCGAATCCTCGCCGTGTACCGGAGCTTCGGGTTCCGGCGGGTCGAGACGCCGGCCCTCGAGAGCCTGCGACTCCTGGCCGGGAGCGAGGGCGGGGAGAACGAGAAGCTGATCTTCAAGGTGCTCAAGCGGGGCGACGACCTGCAGCAGGCGCTCAAGGGCGGAGGGGATCTGGCCGATCTCGGCCTGCGTTACGACCTCACGGTGCCGCTGGGGCGCTACTACGCCGAGAACCACGCGCACCTGCCCGATCCCCTCAAGGCGATCCAGGTCGGGCCCGTGTGGCGGGCCGAGCGGCCGCAGCGAGGGCGATACCGGCAGTTCACCCAGTGCGACATCGATACCCTGGGCCTGGCCTCCGCCGTCGTCGAGGTCGAGCAGATCCTGGCCACGTGCGAGGCGCTGACCCGGCTCGGCCTCGCCGACCTGACCGTTCGCATCAACGACCGCCGCATCCTGGGCCTGATCGGCCACCACTGCGGGTTCACCGACGGCGAGCAGGCCGGATTCTTCATCAGCTTCGACAAGCTCGACAAGCTGGGGACCGAGGGCGTCCTCGAGGAGCTGCGCGGGAGCGGACTCCCCGGGGCCGCGATCGAGCGATTCGAGCGGCTGCTGCCCACGCTGCAGAAGGGCGAGACCTCGCTGCCGGCGCTGCGGGACCTGCTCGGCGGCGGCGAGGCGTTCGAGTCGCTGGACTGGATCGTCCGGACCGCCAACGCCGAGCTGCCGGCCGGCGCCCGCGTCCGCTCCGATCCGACGCTCGTCCGGGGCATGGGTTACTACACGGGCACGATCTTCGAGATCGCGTCGCCGGCCTATCGCTCGTCGATCGCGGGCGGCGGTCGCTACGACCGGATGGTGGGGAAGCTGCTGGGCCGCGACGTGCCGGCCTGCGGGTTCTCGATCGGCTTCGAGCGGCTCATCACGATCCTGACCGAGCAGGGCCACGCCCTGACCGGTGGGAGCGAGACGACGGCGACCGGTCGCCGCATCGCGCTGCTCGTCGACGCGGGCGGCGACCTGACCGCGGCGCTGGCCGCCGCCCGGGCGCTGCGCGGCGAGGGGCAGCTGGTCTCGCTCGAGCTGAGGCGCAAGAACGTGGGCAAGCAGCTCGCCGACCTCGCGACGCACGGCTTCTGGGGGTATGCCACGGTCGAGGGCGCCGCCCCGGCCGTGGTGAAGCCGCTGACGGCGGCGCGCGGGGGCCGATGATGCACCGCTACCGCACGCACACCTGCGGCGAGCTGCGCGCCGGCGACGTGGGCCGGCCCGCCCGCCTGTCGGGCTGGGTCCACCGCAAGCGCGACCACGGGCACCTGCTCTTCGTCGACCTCCGCGACAATTTCGGGATCACCCAGTGCGTGGTGAACGCGGCCAGCCCCGCCTTCGGGGGGGCCTCCGGCCTGCGGCTGGAGAGTGTCGTCACCGTGACCGGCACCGTCGTCGCGCGCGGCCCCGACGCGGTCAACCCCCGCCTCCCGACCGGCGAGGTGGAGCTGGCCGTCGAGGACGTACTGGTGCAGTCGGTCGCCGAGCCGCTGCCGTTGCAGGTCAACGCGGAGACCGAGTTCCCCGAGGACACGCGGCTGCGATACCGGTTCCTGGACCTGCGCCGCGAGGCGCTCCACCGCAACATCGTGCTGCGCAGCGGCGTGATCGCCAGCATCCGCCGGCGCATGATCGCCGCCGGCTTCACCGAGTTCCAGACCCCGATCCTGACCTCGAGCTCCCCGGAGGGCGCGCGCGACTACCTGGTGCCGAGCCGCGTGCATCCCGGCAAGTTCTACGCGCTGCCCCAGGCCCCGCAGCAGTTCAAGCAGCTGCTGATGGTGGCGGGCTTCGACCGCTACTTCCAGATCGCCCCCTGCTTCCGCGACGAGGACGGACGCGCCGACCGGTCCCCCGGCGAGTTCTACCAGCTGGACTTCGAGATGTCGTTCGTGACCCAGGAAGACGTCTGGGCGGCCATCGAGCCGGTCATCCACGGCGTCTTCCAGGAGTTTCGGCCCGAGGCGGCGATCCCCTCCCCGCCGTTCCCCCGCATCCCCTACGACGAGGCGATGGCCCGGTACGGCAGCGACAAGCCGGACCTCCGCAACCCCCTCGTCATCGCCGACGTGACCGACGTCTTTCGAGGCTCCGGCTTCACCGTGTTCGCGTCGGCGATCGACCGGGGCGCGGTCGTGCGCGCCGTGCGGGCTCCGGGGGCGGCCGGCCAGCCGCGCAGCTTCTTCGACCGGCTCAACCAGTGGGCGCGCGACCAGGGCGCGCCGGGTCTCGGCTACGTGGCGCTCGCGGACGGCGGCGCTCGCGGACCCATCGCGAGGTTCCTCGATGCCCCCCGGCTCGGCCGCCTCCGCGAGCTCACCGGCGCGGTCGACGGCGACGCGGTGTTCTTCGTCGGCGACAAGCGCGCGGCCGCCGACGCGATGGCCGGACGGGTCCGCATCAAGCTGGGCGACGACCTGGACCTGCTGGAGAAGAACGCGTTCCGGTTCTGCTGGGTCACCGACTTTCCGATGTACGAGCGGAACGAGGAGACCGGCGCCGTGGAGTTCAGCCACAACCCGTTCTCGATGCCGCAGGGAGGCCTGGAGGCGCTGGAGCGTCAGGACCCGCTCACCGTCAAGGCCTACCAGTACGACATCGTGTGCAACGGGGTGGAGCTCTCCAGCGGGGCGATTCGCAATCACCGTCCCGACGTCATGTACAAGGCGTTCGAGATCGCCGGGTACGGCCGCGAGCAGGTGGAGGCGCGGTTCGCGGGGATGCTGAACGCGTTCCGGTACGGCGCGCCGCCCCACGGGGGCTCGGCGCCGGGCATCGATCGGATCGTGATGATGCTGGCCGGCGAGAGCAACCTCCGCGAGGTCATCGCGTTCCCGATGAACCAGCAGGCGCAGGACCTCATGATGGGCGCGCCGTCGGCGGTGCCGACCGAGCGCCTTCGCGAGCTGCACATCCGCGTCGTCCCGCCCGAGCCCGAGCGGCCGCGGTGAGGGCTCTGGCCCGCGTGGTAGACTCGGGCCCAGGGAACGACACCCGTTGAGCGAAGCCACCACCACGGTCACCCGCCGCCTGTCACTGGCGCCCGACGTGGATCTGGGCGACTTGCTGGGCCGAAACGACGATCACCTGCGCACCCTGGAGTCCGAGTTCGACGTCCGTATCGTGGCCCGCGGGCACGACATCATGCTGAAGGGCGACGAGCGGGGCGTGCGCCGGGCCGAGCGCGCGTTGACCCAGCTGGCCGATCTGCTGCGATCGGGGGCGCCGCTGCGGAGCGGCGAGGTCCGCGCGGCGGTGCGGATGATCGCCGACGACGCCGACGCCGACCTCAAGTCGGTGTTCAGCGACGCCATCGCGGTCCCCTCTCGCAAGAAGCTCATCACACCCAAGAGCCGGGGGCAGAAGCGCTACGTCGACGCCATCCGCACGCACGACATGGTGTTCGGCATCGGTCCCGCCGGGACCGGCAAGTCGTTCCTGGCGGTGGCGATGGCGGTGTCGGCGCTGATGAAGCGCGAGGTCGCGCGGATCGTGCTCACGCGGCCGGCCGTCGAGGCGGGCGAGCGCCTGGGCTTCCTGCCGGGGGACCTCTACGAGAAGGTTCATCCGTACCTCCGTCCCCTCTACGACGCCCTGTACGACATGCTGGAGGCCGAGAAGGTCGCCTCCCTGATGGAGAAGAGCGCCATCGAGATCGCGCCCCTGGCGTACATGCGGGGGCGCACGCTCAACGACGCATTCATCATCCTCGACGAGGCGCAGAACAGCACGACCGAGCAGATGAAGATGTTCCTGACCCGGCTCGGGTTCAACTCCAAGATGGTGATCACCGGAGACGTCACCCAGGTGGACCTGCCGGCCTCGCGCCACTCGGGGTTGATCGAGGTGCAGGCGATCCTCAAGGGTGTTCCCGGCATCTCGTTCGTGTACTTCGACGAGCACGACGTGGTGCGCCATCGGCTGGTGTCGGCGATCATCCGCGCGTACGGCACGCACGAGGCGCGCCAGGCCGCCGAGCGAACGCCGGTGGAGGCTCCCCCCGCCCGCGACGACGAGGCCACCGCCAGCGCCTGCTGATGCCGGCGGCCATCGACAACCGCCAGCGTCGTGTCCCCGTGGGCTGTGCCCGTCTCGCCCGGACGGCGGTCCGGGCGCTGGCCGTCCTCGGCCGTTCTGGCGCCCGCGTGGACGTCGCCGTGGTCAGCGACGCCGAGATCCGAAGGCTCAATGCGCGCCATCGCGGCGTCGGCCGTCGCACCGACGTGCTCTCCTTTCCCGTCGAGTCGACGGACCTCCCGGGGCAGCTGCTCGGCCAGGTCGTGGTGTCCGCGGACACCGCCCGTCGGCAGGCCCGGCGGCTGGGCGTCCCGCTCGCGCTCGAGCTCGACCTGCTGGTCACCCACGGTACCCTGCATCTCGTGGGCTACGACGATCGCGACCCGGTGGAGGCGGACCTCATGCACCGGCGAGAGCGCGACATCCTGGCCGAGGCGCCGGCCCGGTTGTGGAAGGGCCTGCTGCGTGACTGACCAGGCTCCCGGAGCCGCGCGCGAGGCCGCCCTCACGGGATTTCGGGCCGGGTTCGTCTCGCTCCTGGGTCGGCCCAATGCCGGCAAGTCCACGCTGCTCAACCGCCTGGTCGGCGAGAGGCTGGCGATCGTCTCGCCGAGGCCGCAGACGACCCGCAACCGCATCACCGGCATCCTGCACCGGCCGGGTGTCCAGATCGTCTTCGTCGACACGCCGGGGCTGCACACGGGAGGCGGCAGGCTCGGCGAGCTCATGCTCCAGACGGCCAGACGCGCGGTGGAAGACGTCGACGTCGTCTGCCTCGTCGTGGACGCCACCGACCGCGCGGGCCCGGACGACCTCGTGCTGGCGCCGCTGCGCGAGCACCGCGGCACCAGCGTCTGCGTGCTGAACAAGGTCGATCTCGTGAAGCCGAAGGGCGCCCTGCTCCCCCTGCTCGAGCGCTGGCGAGCGTGCCATCCCTTCGCGGAGCTGGTCCCGGTCGCGGCGGCCGACGGAACCAACTGCGACCGGCTCCTCGATGTCCTGCTGAGGGCGCTGCCGGAGCACCCTCCGTTCTTCCCGCCCGACGCCACCAGCGATCAGCCGGAGACCCTGTGGGTGGCCGAGGTCGTCCGCGAGCAGATCTTCACGTTCACCCACCGCGAGGTACCCTATGCGGCGGCCGTGCGGGTGGAGGAGCTGCGCGAGCGCGTCGCACCGGAGCGGCTGTACGTCCGGACGACGATCTTCGTCGAGCAGGCGTCGCAGAAGGCGATCCTGATCGGCAAGGGGGGCGCCATGCTCAAGCGGATCGGCAGCGCGGCCCGCCACCGGCTGGAGGCGTTCTTCGGCATCCCGGTCTTCCTCGACCTTCGCGTCGACGTCCGTCACAACTGGCGGAAGGACGAGCGCGCGCTCCGCGAGTTCGGCTTCCGGCTGACGTCCTGACGTGGGCCTCGGACGTTCGGCGGCCGTCGTGATCGGCAGCTTCCCGCTGGGGGAGAGCGACCGTGTCGTCTCGTTCTTCACCCGCGACGTCGGTCGGATACGCGGCGTGGCGCGGGCGGCGCGGCGGATCCGGTCGCGATTCGGCGGTAGCCTCGAGCTGTTCTCCCTCGGTCAGCTCGTGTTCTTCGACACCGGGCGGAGTGACCTCGTGCGCATCGATCACTTCGACGTGTCCCATCCGTTCGCGGCCCTCCGGGAGAATCTCACCACCCTCGGGGAGGCGGCCTGGATCGTCGAGGTCGTGGCGCGGACGACGGGCGACCGCGACCGGCAGCCCGCGCTGTACGCGCTGCTGGTGCGAGCGCTGCGCGCCATGGAGACCACCCCGCGGCCGGCCCGGGTGGCGGTGTGCTTCGGCGTGCGCTGCCTCGACGTCCTCGGCCACCGCCCACGCCTCGATCGATGTGCGGAGTGCGGCCGGACCTATCCGTTTCCCCGACCGGCGCTCGCCGAGGGCGGTGTCGTCTGTGACGGGTGTCGACCCGGTGTCGATGCGGTGGCGGTGGCGCCGGCGACGGTGGCCGCGTTCGAGCGCCTGCGTCACCTCCGCTGGGAGGACGCGGTCGCCACGCCCGTGGGCCGGGCCGGGCCCGAGCTGCGGACCGTGCTGGACGCGCACCTGTCGCGGCTCATCGGCCAGCCCACCCGCACCGGGCGTTTTCTGCGCGCGCTGGACCGCTTCGAAGGGGCCGCGGGCGAGCGCCCGTCGGCGCGCGTGAGCCCATGATGTCGGCGTTCGGGCCGCGTCGGCCGCCGCCCGGAGGCGAACCGATGACCTCGAGGACGATGCCGGTGGCGCTCCCCGCCGGGGCCGACGTATGACGGCGATGGACGTGATCGTGTCGCTGTGCAAGCGGAGAGGCTTCGTGTTCCAGTCGAGCGAGATCTACGGCGGCACCGGCTCGTGCTGGGACTACGGCCCCCTGGGCGTCGAGCTGCGGAACAACATCAAGCGGGTGTGGTGGCGCGATTTCGTGCAGCAGCGCGGCGACATCGTGGGCCTCGACGCCTCGATCCTGATGCACTCCGCCGTCTGGAAGGCCAGCGGCCACCTCGATCTCTTCACGGATCCGATGGTCGATTGCCGGGAGTGCCGGCGACGCTTCCGGGCCGATCAGGTGGACGACCAGCCGTGGACCCACTACTGCGAGGCGACCAAGGGCAACAGGTTCACCGTTCCGGCCGGCGAGCCCTGCCGGCACTGCGGCAACCGGCGCACCCTGTGCCCGGAGTGCGGCAAGGGCGAACTGACCCCGCCGCGGCAGTTCAACCTCATGTTCAAGACGTTCATGGGCCCGGTGGAGGACGACGCCACCATCACCTACCTCAGGCCCGAGACGGCCCAGGGCATCTTCGTCAACTTCGACAACGTGCTGCAGGCGACCCGGCGAAAGCTGCCGTTCGGCATCGCGCAGATCGGCAAGGCCTTCCGCAACGAGATCACGCCCGGCAACTTCATCTTCCGCAGCCGCGAGTTCGAGCAGATGGAGATCGAGTTCTTCGTGAACCCGCAGCAGACCGTGGCCGGCCAGCCGGCCGACGAGCACTGGCACGACCGGTGGATCGCCGACTGTCAGGCCTGGTTCACGCGCTATGGCATCGATCCCGGCCATCTGCGGCTGCACGAGCACGATCGCAACGAGCTGGCCCACTACGCCAAGCGCACTGTCGATATCCTTTACGAGTTCCCGATGGGCTGGAGCGAGCTGATGGGCATCGCCAACCGCACCGACTACGACCTGAAGCAGCACGCCAAGTTCAGCGGCAAGGCGCTGACGTGGTTCGACGAGGAGCGGAAGGAGCACGTCGTCCCGTACGTGGTCGAGCCCTCGGCCGGGGTGGATCGCGCCCTGCTGGCCTTCCTGCTGGACGCCTACCGGGAGGAGGAGGTGCGGGGCGACAAGCGGGTCGTGCTGCGCTTCCACCCCGAGCTGGCTCCGGTCAAGATCGCCGTGCTCCCGCTGCTGAAGAAGCGGCCCGAGATCGTGGCGACCGCCCACGAGCTCCGCGCCCGGCTGGCCCGGCGCTGGACCACGCTCTACGACGACACCGCGGCCATCGGCCGGCTCTACCGTCGGCAGGACGAGGTCGGCACGCCGTACTGCGTGACCGTCGACGTGAAGACCGTCGGCGACACGGACAAGGGCGAAGCCGGCGACCAGCGCGTGACGATTCGCGAGCGCGACTCGATGGAGCAGATTCGCGTGCCGATCGCCGATCTGGAGCGTCTCTTTGCGCAGCTGCTCGAGGGGGGCGCCTGGCCGGAGGTGGCCGCGGCGTATCCACGCGCGGCCGGCTGAGGGCTCAGGGGCCCTGCGCGCCCGTCGGCGCGAGCAGGGGCCCCACGAACGCCGGCTCCCGAAGGTCGTGGCCGCGCGCGTCAGCCTCGCCGGATGCCGCCGCGCGCGAGCGGTCGGGTGCCGCGGCCGGCAATGTCGGGGCCTCCGATCCTCCGGGACCGGCCGCCTGGGGACGCGCGGGCAGGCTGGGCGGAGATCCGGGGGGCGGCGTCGGTGACTCGGCCGGCCCACCGGGCACTCCCTGCCGGCGCGGTCCGCAGGCCACCGCCGGCTCCGTGCCCTTGACGAACGCCATCACCACGACGCGGACGCACTCGTTCGAGGGATCGAGGTCGACGGGGACCAACACTACGTGGTCCGGCATCACGAAATCTTCCTTGGGACTACCGCCGAGCACCTGGCCCATGTAGGAGACCCAGATCGGTACCGCGACGCGGGAGCCGGTCTCGTCCTTGCCGAGGCTGCGCGGGCGATCGTATCCGATCCAGACCCCTGTCGCCAGGCGCGGCGTGTACCCGATGAACCACGCGTTGGAGTAGTCGTTGGTGGTGCCGGTCTTGGCGGCGATCGGCCGGCCGAGCACTTTGGCCGCCTGGCCGGTGCCTCGCTCCACCACGCCTCGCAGCATGTGGGTGATCACGAACGCCGTCTCGGGGGACACCGCCTCGCGAGGCTCGGGAAGATTCTCCTCGAGCAGCTTGCCCTGGGCGTCGGTGACGTACCGGATCGTGGTGGGCGCTAGCCATTGCCCCTGGTTGCCGAGGGCTGCGTAGGCCGAGGTCAGCTCGATCAGGGTGAGATCGGACGTCCCGAGCGCCAGGCTCAGGTTGAGATCCAGAGGGCTGGTGATGCCGAATCGACGCGCGATCTGGATCGTGCGGTTGAGGCCCACCCGCTCCTGGATCTTCACGGTCACCACGTTGACGGACTCCTCGATGGCCTGCTGCAACGTCGTGGAACCGCGGTACTTGCGGTCGTAGTTCTCGGGCTTCCAGGCCTGACCGTTGGGACCCACGGCGTAGGACACCGGCGCGTCCTCGACGCGCGTGGCGGGTGTGAGTCCCGATTCGAGCGCCGCGATGTAGATGAACGGCTTGAACGCCGAGCCGGGCTGGCGGCGCGCCTGAACCGCCCGGTTGAACTCGCTGCGGAAGAAGTCGTAGCCACCGACCATGGCCCGGACGTAGCCGGTGTGAGGCTCGATCGTGACGATCGCGCCCTCGGGATGCTCCCCGGGCCTGGTTGAACTCGCTGCGGAAGAAGGCGTAGCCACCGACCATGGCCCGGACGTAGCCGGTGTGAGGCTCGATCGTGACGATCGCGCCCTCGGGATGCTCCCCGGGCCGTGTCTTGGTCCGACCTTCAAGGGCCTTGAGGCCATCGCGAAGGGCCTGCTCGGCGGCTAGCTGCACCGTAGGGCTGAGCGTCGTGTAGACGCCGAGGCCGCCCTTGAACACCATGTCGGCCCCGTACTTCGTCTCGAGCGTCTGCTGGACGTAATCGAGGAAGTACTGGCCGGTCGTGCGTCGCCGCTCCGGGGGGATCAGGCCCAGGTCGGCCCGAGCCAGCCGCTTGGCGTCCGCGTCCTTGAGAGCGCCGTACTCCACGAGGCGCCGCAGGACGACCTCGCGCCGCCGCTTGGCGACCTCGGCGTGCTCGAACGGCGAATACGAGGTCGGCGCGCGGGGCAGGCCGGCCAGGAGCGCCGCCTCCCGCACGTTCAGCTCGGATACCGATTTGCCGAAGTACGTGCGGGCGGCCGCCTCCACACCGTAGGCGCCGTGGCCGAAGTACACCTGGTTGAGATACATCTCCAGGATGCGGTCCTTGGTGTAGCGCCGCTCGAGCTCCAGCGCGAGGACGGCCTCCTTCAGCTTGCGCTCCAGGCTCTTGTCGGGGGTCAAGAAGAGCAGCTTGGTGAGCTGCTGCGTGATCGTGCTCCCGCCCTCGACCACCCGGCCGCGCCGGTAGTTCTGGACTGTCGCCCGCGCGATGCCGATGGGGTCGATGCCCCAGTGATAGTAGAAGCGCTTGTCCTCGGTCGCGATGACGGCGTCCCGCAGCGTTTGCGGGATGTGGGCCAGGGGCACGAAGATACGGCGCTCGACGTGCAGCTCGGTGATGAGCTCGTCGTTGTCGTCGTAGATCTTGGTGCCGACGAGCGGCTGGAAGGACTCCAGCGCCGTGACGGAGGGCAGGGTGCGCGGCAAGATGGTGAACGCCCACAGCGCAGCCACCGCGGCACCCGCCGTGACGAGGAGAGAGACGATCCCCGCCACGATCAGGAACGCTCGCAACCATCGCCGCCGCGGCCGCCGGGCCCGGCGCCGCTCGGCCGTCGACTCCGTCTTCTCGACCGCCATTCGTGGCCATTATACCGGCGCCATCGTCCGGCCCGGCAGTCTGGCGTGCGATAATGCATCCCCTGCCGGGGGATGCCGAGCATGGCCACGCCAGTGTTGACGGATTTCGAGCAGCGCGGGCTCATCGCGGACGTCACCGCGCCCAGCGAGTTCGGCGCCCACCTGGCCGCGGCGTCGCGAACCGTCTACGTGGGGTTCGATCCGACCGCCGACAGCCTGCACATCGGCAGCCTGGTACCGCTGCTGGCGCTCCGACGCCTGCAGCGCGCCGGGCATCGTCCGATCGTGCTGGTCGGCGGCGGCACCGGCCTCATCGGCGATCCGGCCGGCAAGCCCGGCGAGCGTGCGCTGAGTCCCCAGGAGCAAGTGGCCGTCTACGCGACGCGTCTCAAGGCGCAGGTCCGCCCGTTCCTGGATTTCGACCGGGGACCACACGCGGCGATCCTGGTCGACAACTACGAGTGGCTCTCGCGTCTGGAGGTCATCCCCTTCCTGCGTGACGTCGGCAAGCACTTCGGCGTGGGCAGCATGATCGCGCGGGAATCCGTCCGCGCACGCCTCGGGGCCGGTATCAGCTACACGGAATTCAGTTACCAGGTCCTGCAAGCGTACGATTTTCTGGCTCTGCGGGAGCGATACGACTGCACCGCCCAGTTGGGGGGCAGTGACCAGTGGGGTAACATCACGGCTGGAGTCGAGCTGATCCGCCGTGTCAGCGGTGACGCCGCGTACGGACTGACGATGCCGCTGGTCACGAAGAGCGACGGCTCGAAGTTCGGCAAGACCGAGACCGGGACGGTCTGGCTCGATCCGGCGAAGACGTCGGCGTACGAGATGTACCAGTTCTGGCTGAACACGGCGGACGCCGACGTCGAACGCTTCCTCAAGTACTTTACTTTCCTGGAGCTTGCCGACGTCGACACCCTCGTCCGGGAGTCCCGATCCGCCCCGGAGAAGCGCCAGGCGCAGCGGGCGCTCGCCCGCGAGGTGACCCGGCTCGTTCACGGGGACGCGGCCACGCGGGAGGCCGAGCGCGCCGGGCAGCGCGCCTTCGACGACCCCGCCGGCATCCTGGACGACGAGGGCGGGGGCATCCCCGGTTCCGTGCTCCCGGCGAGCGAGACGCCACGCCCGGTCTGGCGGGTGCTCAGGGACGCCGACATCGTCGCCTCGACCTCGGAGGCGCGCCGCCTCATCCAGCAGGGCGGGGTCGAGGTCAACCGCAGGCGGATTGTCGACATCGGCGAGACGCTGCCCCCGGGCCGGTACGCGATCAAGGTGGGCAAGCGCCGCGTGTACCGCGTGGTGATCGAGGGCTGAACGGGCGTCCCGGAGCACTGTCGAAGGGCTTGACAGGCCTGGGGGCCATGAGTATAGTCAGGCTTTGCTCGGCACGGGCCGAGCGACGGTCTTTTAGAAGCAAGCGATCCGGTCACCTTCCAAGCTGACCGCAGGGCTCTTTGAAAGTCGCATATGCTACTGGCTCACCGAAAAGGTGTGAGCACCATCCGTTCTATCGAGTACCTTGCGCTCGGCCGAGTGACTGCAAGTTCTGCAGTAACACGTTCGAGCTAGAGGACCAGGTTCATCGCTTTTCTTGGCGAGTTTGATCCTGGCTCAGAGCGAACGCTGGCGGCGTACTTAACACATGCAAGTCGAACGGGGATCGTCAGTGTAGCAATACATCGGCGGTCCTAGTGGCGTACGGGTGAGTAACACGTGGGTAACCTGCCCTTGAGTTCGGGATACCCTCTCGAAAGGGAGGCTAATACCGGATACGTTCCTCGGGTTGCGAAATCTGGGGAGGAAAGGTGGCGCAAGCTGCCGCTCTTGGAGGGACTCGCGGCCTATCAGCTAGTTGGTGAGGTAACGGCTCACCAAGGCGATGACGGGTAGCTGGTCTGAGAGGACGACCAGCCACACGGGAACTGAGACACGGTCCCGACTCCTACGGGAGGCAGCAGTGGGGAATTTTCCGCAATGGGCGAAAGCCTGACGGAGTGACGCCGCGT
>Ga0209382_10007877_pt1 | contig 13487 bp, 9 predicted proteins | sample SoiMetdeltSBSDD5_FD_187599 | JGI IMG/M metagenome (GOLD analysis project Ga0209382, IMG submission 187599) | Bulk soil microbial communities from a Populus tree surrounding site in Tennessee, USA - Soil MetaG P. deltoides SBSDD5 (SPAdes) (version 2) | ecosystem: Environmental > Terrestrial >... | reverse complement strand
CTCTTGAGGCTTGTTCATCGTGGGCTGGATTGCGCCCAACAAGTCCGCAGCGTCAAATGGTTTGTACAGAAATCCGGCGGCGCCTTGATCGAAGGCGCGCCGCCGGATTTCCTCGTCATAGTGGGCGGAGATGAAGATGACCCGCAACTCCGGACGCTGAAGCCTGACCCTGCGCTGCAGCTCAATCCCGTCCATTCCCGGCATCCGCACGTCCGTAATCAGGCAAGCCGTTACCGCAAGGGCTCCCGACTGCAGAAATTCTTCCGCTGAAGAGAAGACCAAAGGCGTGTAGCCGGCTGAATCCACGAGGCTTTCTATCGACTCTCGAACTCTGAAATCGTCGTCGACCGCCGCCACGATTTGTTTTTCAATGCCCGCCATCGAGTAAGATATCCGAACTACAACTCGATAATACCGGCAATGCCGAACGGCCGCTATTATATGTTTATTTATGGAATTGTTGGCGCGCGATTCCGAGGGTGTCGGCCATTCTTACCAGTTCCGGCAGCGATCGCGCCGCCATCTTACGCATGATCTGGCCACGATGAACCCCGATCGTGATCTCGCTCGTGCCGAGTTCGGCCGCGGTTTGCTTATTCAGCATACCCGCGACCACAAAAGGAAGGACTTCGCGTTCGCGAGGAGTGAGAAGGGCGTAATGCTCTTGCAGTTCGGCGAGCTCCGACCTCTTCTGCCGCGCTGTGCGATCGACGGCAATCGCAGCGTCGATCGCCTGCAGCAACTCCTGCTCGCCGAACGGTTTCGGCAGGAATTCTATCGCCCCGGCCTTCATGGCGCGCACCGAAGACGGAATATCGCCGTGACCAGTGATGAAAACGATCGGCGGGCCGTCGCCGGTGGCCAGGTTCTGCTGGAGTTCGAGCCCGCTCGTGCCCGGGAGCTGCAGGTCCAGGACCAGGCAAGCGGGCGCATCGGGCTTCGCTGATTCCAGGAATTCCGCTGCTGAGCCGAATGCCGCCACGCGAAGTCCGACGGACGCAAGAAGCTCTGACAACGCTTCGCGTACGCGCTGATCGTCATCCACGATAAAAACGATGGGGCTGTCCGAATTCATGCTGCGGCGCTCGCTTTGAGAGGAAGGGTGAAGCAGAATGTCGCGCCGGGAGTCTCCCCACGCGCCCACAAACGGCCGTTGTGCGCGTCGATGATCGAGCGGCAAATTGCCAGTCCCATGCCCATGCCATTCTCTTTCGTGGTGAAGAAGGCTTCGAAGACCCTGTCCGGGGCCTCTATCCCGACCCCGTAATCCCGGATCTCGACCAGCGCGGTCTCCGGGTCCTGTCGTTTCGAGCGGACGAAGAGTTTCCTGGGACTGTCAACAACTGGATCCATCGCCTCGAGTCCGTTAAGGAACAGGTTGAGAACCAGTTGCTGCAACTTTACGCGATCGCCTCGCACCGGTGGCAGGTCGCTTTCCAAATCGGTTTCGACCGTAACGCGTCTTCTCGCCGTCTCGCCACGCAGATGGCGGAGCACCTCGCCGATGACCTCATTCAGGTCGAGCCCGACTTTGTCCACGGCAGTCCGCTTGAAGAGCGAGCGTACGCGCCGCACTACCTCTCCCGCGTCCTTGCCATCGCGGACAATCCTTTCGGCCGCCTCCTGGGCCTTGGCCAGGTTAGGCGGTTCCGCCGATAGCCAGCGCAGGCAGGCGTGACCGTTGGCTACCACGGCGCTGAGCGGCTGATTGACATCGTGCGCAATCGAAGCGGCGAGCTCCGCGACGGTAGCAAGCTGGGACGCTGTCGAAAGTCGCTCTTGAGCAATCCGCAGAGCTTCCTCCGCATTTTTCCGGTCTTCGATATCAGTAAGCAAGCTATACCAGCGGACGACATGGCCGCCGGTGTCGCGGAGCGGGAGGCCGCGTGCGTGGAACCAGCGGTATACACCGTCGGCACGGCGGACACGGACCTCGGCGTCTAGCGGGCTCCCAGTCAATATCGAGTAATTCCAGAGGCCTACGACGCGAGCCGCGTCATCCGGATGCACAACGGGCCACTCTTTTAGTTCCTCAAGAGTCTTGCCTGTATAATCCAGGATCGGTTGATTGACGCGCTCGAGCTCGCCTCCCGCCGAACGGGTATACACCTGGCCGGGAATGCTATTGACGATCAAGCGAAGATTCTGTTCACTCGCCCGGAGGAGTTCCTCGGCCCGCTTCCGATCCTCAATATCGGTATTGGTTCCATACCATCTGACGAGCTTCCCCGATTCATCGCGGAAGGGACTGCCACGGAAGAGGAACCAGCGGAATTCCCCGTCGAAGCGGCGCAGCCGGCCCTCCAATTCGAATGACTGTCCGGAATCCAGAGCTTCCCCGTACCTTTGCAGCATTCCTGGGAGGTCGTCTGGATGAATGGCAACCTTCCACTCCCAATTCAGCGCCTGCTCCGCAGAGCGGCCGGTATAATCCAACCAGCGCTGATTGAGGAATTCAGCGGCGCCGTCCGGAAGCGTCGACCACGCCAGCGCGGGGATCGTGCTAATGATCTCGCGAAGGCGATCCTCTGACTTCTTTGTCTCATCGAACGCCTGATGCAAGGCCACTCTAGCCTCGCGCTGCTCGGTAATATCTATCGTTGTGCCGACGAATTCGACAATATCGCCAGCCGCATTGAGCACGGGATGCCCGACAATGCGGAGCATTCGGTTTGATCGGTCCGGTAAGATTATAGGGAATTCGCCGTCAAAGTTGATCTTCTTTTGGCGTGCGGTTTGCAGCATCTGCTCTAACCGAGTCCAAGTCTCTGGACCATAAAACTTGGCGATGTCTTCCAGGTGAGGCGGATTGTCTCGCGGGGGAAGTCCCCTCATTCTAAACATTTCCGCCGACCAGTAAGTTATCTCGAGATCCGCCTTGCAGGCCCAACTGCCGGTGTGGCTTAATTTCTGCGCTTCCGCCAAATACGACTCGCTCTTTTGCAACGCCGCCTCAGCCCGCTTACGTTCGCTGATGTCCCGGACGAAACCGGTGAAGACGCTCTGATCGCCTCCAGTGACTTCCCCAAAGAATACCTCAGCCGGGAACTGTGTTCCATCCTTTCGTTGGCCAATCCATTCGGCGCCGGACAGCGGCATCACAAGGCGAAACTTCGGCATGAGGATGGTCAGCGGTTGCCCGATCAGTTCCGATGCGGCCCAGCCAAAGGTCCTTGTAGCAGCGGGATTCACGAAAAGGATCAGACCGCCTGCGTCGATCGAAATGATGGCGTCAGGCGCGGTGTCGGCGATGGCGCGGTACTGGGCATTGAGTTCGCGGCTGGATCCCTCTACGCGTCGTTTACCCTGGATCAACGCAGTGGCCAGCAGGGCCGTCCCGAGGAATGCGGAAAATCGCAAGGACGAAAACGGCTCGAAGGATGCCTGGAATAGCGGCGGCAAAAAGAAGTAGTCAAATGCCAGGGCGGAAATCCCGACAGAGAGGAGGCCCGGCCCCTTGCCTCCGTAAAGATTGCTCACCATGATGGCGAGCAAGAAGCAGGAAGAAGGAGCGTCCAAGGGCCTCGCCACCGCCAGCGCCACACCGCAGGAAATCACGGCAAGCGCGTAGTGTTGGAGTCCGGATGTAGACTTCGTTCTCGGCCGGTTCGCCGCCGGTGATGACTTTCTGATCAACAGCACGGCTTCTCTTTAGATGGTGGCAGATATTCAAAGGATGCTGCCACATTCCGTTTTTGATTCGGATCTAAAGGAATATTTAGGACGGCGGTTTGTTGCAACTAGCCCTAACCGGGCGGCGGGCGCCGGAGTCGCGCCCACCGCGCCGGTAGAAGAGCTTATAAGCGTTTATTCGATTCTATAGATGGCTCCTTTGGTTAGTGAGGTCACGTACAGCTTACCGTCGGGGCCGCTGACAATGTTGGTAACGACGCCGAAATTCTTCCCCGCCACCAGGCTCCCGCTGTTTCCCTCGTCGAACTTGTAGTCGTTGTCGTCCACCCGGTCATTCAACCTCGTGTCGCTGAACGCGAAGTGCTGCCGGCTGGCGTCGAACGTGAATTCGAAGAGATATCCCCCGTCCAGGTCGGGATCAGCTGCTCCGACAAACAGATTGCCGGCATGCTGCGGTCCGAGCCCCGTGCCAGTAAAGCCGATCGCCGCCGGCGCGACAGCCCATTTCCAACTGAACTCAGGGCCCTCATAGTGGGAGCCAGGCAGGACGAACAGCCGGCTCCGGGCCTGATCCGCTGAGTTAGCGATGAGCGTCGGAGGCCAGCGCACCTGCTGCATGGCGGGCATAAAGGTGACGGGATCGATCGGGCTAAAGGGGAGATTGCCGGCGACGGCCAAGTTTCCCTGAGGAGGTGTGAACGAGGTTTCGATCTGCTTGAAGTCGGCCAAGTGGCTGAGGGGTCCCATGACCTGGATCCAGCCGCCATTCGACCCGGCGGTGATCCGATTCATCTCATCAAAGGAGTCGTCGCCGTTCTCCGACTCCCAGAGGAAACCGGTCGCCGGATCGAAGGCAAGGCCGAAGCCGTTGCGGTGGCCGTACGAGAAGACCTTGCGGATGTTAGCCGTGACGTTACTCAGTTGCGCGGATGTGAGAGGCACGCCGGCGCGCTGCTCGAGCGCAGCGATGTCCTGCACAGTCACGTTGGCGAACGGGTTGTCAGCCGGCGTGGAGCCGTCGGGGTTCAGCCGGAAGATTACGCCTGTCAGGTGCGCGTCGTCGGGCGCGGGACCGCCGAACTGATCATCCGGCTGCCCCGGTCCGAACGGGCCGCTGGCAAGGTTCTGCATCTGACCCCGCCTGCCCTGGTCGCCGATCTGGAAATAGAGCTTGCCGTCCGGGCCAAAGACGATCTTTCCGCCGTCGTGATTGCCGCGCATGGGCTGGCCGGCGTCCGCCTGGAACGCATGCAACGTAATGATGTTCCTGTCAAGCGCCAACGTCTGCGTAGCCGGGTTCCAGACAAAACGGTCCACGCGATTTCCGAGCAGCGGCACGTCGGCCAGATTACCGCTGTCGGCGCCTGTGCTGCTTTGCGTCCAGTACAGATAGACTCCGCCGCTCTGAGCGAAATCCGGCTGCAGGGCGATGCCGAGCAGGCCCCGCTCGGAGGCGGAGTTGACGGCCAGGTCGAGAGCCGTGCCGGTAATGACGCCGTTCACCACGTGCTGGACCTTGCCTGTGGCTTTTTCAAGGAAGAGGAAGTCGTCGGGACCGAGGAAGACCATGCCGATCGGCTGGTTCAATCCGCTGATAATCGTCGACACCTGAAGGTTCGGGTCGACCATCGTCGGTCCGTCCGGCGGTGGTACAGAGGACGGGTCGAGCGTAAGCGTGCCGACAATTCCGCTCCCGGCCGTAAAGAACAGTGTCCGGGAAGAGCCGTTCGCGACGCCGAGGCCAAACTGTAGCGCCCAGAGCGCCGGAATATTGATGGGAGCGCCGCCGGCGCTAGTGAGCTGGCCGAGGAACTCGCCCGATTCGAAGTCGAACGCGTTAATCGAACCGTCGCCGAAGTTGCCGACAAACAGCGCATTGTTGAACGCGCCGAAGCCGGCGAGCGGTCCCCAGGCCATCCCCCAAGGCGAGTTGAGCTGGTCCGGGCTTGTGAACCGGCTCTCAAAATTCCCGTCGGTATCGAATATGTCGATGAACCCGCGTCCCGCGCCAGGAACGTTTTTCTTCTTCTGTGCGTCCTGCAGAGCATAGGTCACGTAAAGCTTGCTATTGATGGCCGAGATGCCGAAGGGAGCGTAGCCGGCCGGCACGTGCGGGTCGCTGAACATGCCGTTCGTGCGGACGGGTTGGAACTTCGAATCGAAGACATCGACCGTGCCGGCGCTAAAGTTGGTGGCGAATAAGAAAGCGCCCGACTCGTTGAAGCTGAGGGCGAGCCCTTTGTACACCGCGCCGGCGGCCGAGTTATCGACGGCAATCACCGCATTACTGGGATCGACAGTAGCGTTCCAGCCGGCGATTGTGCCGTCCTCTGTGGCGAACAGCTGAGTACTTGGAGCTGAGGCGCCACCGGCTGATATGACGAACCCGGTGGTGCCGTTGGTAGCTACGCCGGTGGGCGTCGACTTGCCGGTGCTGCTGGTAGCAGGGGCCGGGATTGTGACGACCTGAGGCGAGCCCGCCGGGATTGGCTGGCCCGTCCCGTCATAGGTCGTCGCCTTGCCGGCTCCATGATTAGAAATCCAGATTCCACTATTGAGTCCTAAGGCCATTCCCCACGGGTTCACCAGATTCGGATCCGTGGTCGTGGCGCTTCCGGCGACGTTAGAGACAAGGTTCGCCTGCGTGAAGGTGGGCGCTACAGGGGACGTCTGCGACAACGTGATCGTGGAACCCATCAGCACCAACAAAGCGGTTGACCACAACGATTTGAATTTAACTTTCAATTTATTTCTCCTTATTAAGTCGGGGTGTTTGAAAGCACTTCGTTGGTGATCAAGGCATTTGGCCGACCTAAACGCGAGGGCAAGCGATGCGCCTGAAAATGACCGCTTGGAAGATCAGGAGAAAGTTGCTGCAAGCAAAACGCTGCCGGGATGTCGACACGTGACCGCATAACGACAGACGCTGCACATCATCACGCGCGCGGCTACTGGCTTGTCTGGAAACAGAATCCTCTGCCGGCGGTAGATGCCTTTGGCTGCCGATCGCCATCTTACTAAGTGAGCCGAGTAGTAAGGAACAGATTTTCGGCCAATAGGAGAATGAACACCATGACCAAGAAAAGCTTTTCCATAACATCCGCGATCCTGGTCACCTTGTCCCTGTCGCTTGCGCAGGGCGGCGTCAAGACCCAAACCGCCGCGGAAAGCGCTAAAGACACCCTCAAGCAACTCCGGGCATCCGCCATTAAGGTAGAGAATGAAGCTGAGGAACTCACCGTTATCATCGAGAATCCGCTGATGAGTCCGGAGTCGCACCTCGACAGGCTGACGGCGATGAAGGAAGACATCAACAGGATGGGCCGCGAGATCGGCAGTCTCGAAGGGGAGCGTCAGGCCCTGGCGACCTGGGAACGGGAAGCCGTTGATAAGGTCCTTCCGCTCGCGCAGGATGCTGCCGCCAACACCAAAAGCGCGATCGAGTTCTTTAATAACAATAGAAACGACCTCTGGGCGGACGGTTACCGCGACGAGGCGCAGCATGTCCGGCAAGACTCTGAGCAGATCGCGAAACTCCTCGGCAGCTACCTGCGGGACGCGAAGAACGATCAGGCGAAATGACGATTCGACCGGGCCGAGCTATTGAGGGCGTCAGGCGATGACGCCCTTCCGCACGGCATAGAGGATCAGTTCCGGCACGCTGTGAAGGTTCAGTTTCTCCAGGATATTGCTGCGATGCGTCTCGACCGTGTAGAGACTCAGGTTTAGCATGTTCGCTATGTCCTTGTTGCTTTTTCCTTCGGCGATCAGTTGGAGAATCTCTCGCTCCCGGGTTGTGAGCAGCTCATAGCTATCTTCGATGTCTCTGTCTTGCAGTTGGCGAACGTAGTCTTCCACCAACATCCGGCTTACGGCCGGACTGAAGAAGGCCTTGCCTTCGCTCACCGACCGGATCGCGCGGATGAAATCCGCTTCCGGAGATTCCTTCAGCAGATAGCCGCGCGCACCCGCTTTAAGCGCGCGAAGCACGTAGGCTTCATCGGCGTGCATACTCAGGACCACGATGGAAACGCCAGGCAGCATTGCGCTGATCTGGCGCGTCGCCTCGATGCCATTCAAGTTCGGCATAGTGATATCCAGCACCGCGACGTCGGGCTTCAGAGATTTGGCGAGGTTCACCGCTTCCCGTCCGTCGCTCGCCTCACCGACTACTTCGAAGTCCTGCTGCTGTTCAAGAACCAGCCGCAACCCATGGCGAATGACAGCGTGATCGTCCGCAAGAAGCACTCGGATCATGCGACATCTCTCCCTTCGGCGGCAAGCGGCAGGCGGATTGATAGAACTGTTCCCCGTCCACGCTGCGATTCGATGCGAAACATGCCGCCGAGACGCGCTACCCGCTCTTCGATGCCTAGCAAGCCCATGCCCTTTTCCTCGCGCGGATCAAATCCGATTCCATCGTCCTCAACCGACGCGAAAAGCCCGTCCCGTTGTCGCCTGACGGTGACGCGAACCTCAGTCGACTGCGAGTGTTTGGCGGAATTATTGAGCGCCTCCTGCACAACGCGGTACACGCAAGTCCTATGTGAGTCGGGCAGGTCTTCGGCGATATCATCGGCAAAGATTTTCACGTGGAGACCTGTCCGGCGCGTGGTCTCGCGCGCCTGCCACTTCAGGGCGGGAATAAGCCCTAGATCGTCGAGCATCGAAGGGCGCAGCAGCAAAGCCATATTACGCACCATGCCCACACTGTCCTCCACCATCCGGCGTACCGAGGCCATCCCCTGCCGGCGCGCTTCGCTGTCCGGCGGAGCCGCGTCCAGCCTCCCGAGCTCGACCAGCGTCGCCGACATCGCCTGGCCGATTTCGTCGTGCAACTCCCGCGAGAGAATGCGCCGCTCTTCCTCCTGCGCCGCTACCAGACGCTCGGAAAGCTTCCGAAGCTCCAGCCGAGCCTCTTTCACCTCTTCGTAGCGTGCCTCCGCGTGTCTCTCCAGACGCTGCACGCGCAGCATGATTCCCCCCGCCAGCGCGCTGCCTACAAGAAGAGCGATTACGGAGATGATCGTCACCCGTGCGCGGAAGTGCGCCTGCACAGCCTCGACGCGCTGTTCGCCCGCGTCGAGATCGCGTTCGTTCAAGGCCGTGATTTTCGCGGATAACTGGACAATCCCGATTCCGCGGGGAATCACGATATCTCGCAGAACTTCCTCTCCCAGTCTGCGCCTCGTCGCGCCGTCCCATAACAGCGAAGGGGCGAGCGATTGCCGGTACGATGTGACGGAGTCGCGCAGCTCCTGCAGCGCGACTTTCTCCGATTCCGGAACATCGCGCTCGTAGGCCGCAAGCGTCTGCTCGATGTCGGCGCGAACCCTGTTCAGTTCTTCCTTCTGGCTCTGCGCGCGTGTGGCGTCGCGTTCCAGCAAGTAGTCTCGGATAACCGTCTCCGTACGATAAATATCCGCGCGCAGCCGGTCCAGCAGAGCGTCACGCTCGCGGGATTCTCTTCTCAACGCGGCGCTGGTTACTGTGACCTTCCGAAACACTCTTCCGGAGTCGGCCGCAAGCGCCGCCATGAGAAGGAGCAAGCCGGTGAATCCAATCCATAGCGCACTCATAGGCGCGGACAGGGACCTCGGCACCGTTCTCTGAATCGTTTCGCTCCGGGCTTTTGAATCTCCCACTGTTTGCTGCAATCTCGAAAATGGTGTGGCCGGCGGACGCTCCACGTTTCCAGAGTGCACGTAAAAGACCACGGATTTGACCGCATACTGTTAATCGATGCGGGCCGCAGGATAACGCTATATAACCTGCGTCGACTGTCCGAATCCCGACACCGGGGCGTTTGCTCGACGCTCTCACGGAATCTGGCGCGGCGATACTCTATGCATCGCACTCCGTGACATGGGGCGAACACTTGAAGTTCTTCGGCCATCGGGTTGCTCCATCGAAAGGGATGGCGTCTGTTTGACGCAGATGGAGAATAAATGGAGTTTTGGTCTAGAGCTAGAAATTTCCCGTTTTGGAGACTGGCTAAGGCTGCGTTCTGGACGGTCCTCGCCTTAGTCGTGTTAGCGCAGCTTGCGGCGCCCAATCGCCTCACGGCAGCCAGGGCCGCTATCATCGATCGCTTGCAGGACCAGCGGCGCTCGCGGGTCATCGCGATGATTCATAGTCAGGACACGATCAGCTTGTTCGGAGTGGCCGTCAGCAGCTCGATCGGAATCGATGATTCCGAGGCGATACTGCGCGCCATACGCCTGACTCCGCTGGAGCAACCCATCGATCTGATCCTGCATACGCCGGGCGGCCTGCTGCTCGCCGCAGAGCAGATCGCCAAAGCTCTCGCCGAGCATAAGGGTAAGGTCACTGTGTTCGTGCCGCACTACGCGATGAGCGGCGGAACTCTGCTCGCGCTTGCCGCGGACGAAATTGTAATGGATCCGAATGCCGTTCTGGGACCTGTCGATCCGCAGATCGGCTCAATGCCAGCCGCATCGATCATGAAACTGCTCGAGCTCAAGCCTCCGCAGAGCATCAGCGACGAGATGTTGGTGCTGGCCGACGTCGCAAACAAGGCGCGACTCCAAACGGCCGCGTTTGTCGCTGAGTTGCTCTTGAAGCATTTTCCCAAACAAAAGGCGGAGGGCTTGGCCGTGGTTTTGTCCGATGGCCGGTTCACGCATGATTTCCCGATCATGGTGAAAGGCGCAACCGAGCTCGGCCTTCCGGTCTCGGTCAACATGCCGGCTGAGATCTATGAGCTGATGGATCTCTATCCGCAAAGCGGGGAGGGGCGGCCGTCGGTGCTGTATGTGCCTCTTAGACACGGGCTGCAACCGAATGAACGTCCCGCCGGAAAGCCTTTAGATACCGGTCCGCCGCTGAGGTAAGCCTATAAGCGTGATTAGAGGAACTAACACGACACAATACTCGATCGGAATTGTTGCAGTGTGTCTGCTGCTGTCTACCGCCGTTTTCGGACAGCGGGGGAGATGGTGGTTACCGTCCCCTCACGGCATTCAGTCGCCGAAGCTCCCCGCGGATATCCCCCAGAGTCATTCCGGCGCGGGAGAGCGCAAGTAGTCCCAATGCCCAGAGCGGCGCCGTCAGGATCACGAAGACCACGACGGAGAATCCAGCCGCGCGCGTCTTATCGACTCCGAACAGACCGAGAGCGAAGACGGTGAAGAACTGAAACGACCCCACGTTCGCCGGAGCGTTCGGAACCGCCGTTCCCAGGTGGACAATCAGAAACACGATCGCGCCCGCCGGCAGCGGCAAGTCGAGCGAGTATCCGCGCATCACAAGCCAGAAGGCCGCGGCTTGGAAGGCAAGGATGCCGGCCGAAATCAGGCTTGCCCGCCAAAGAATCCGCGCGTTTCCGATTTGCCGGAGCCCCGTCAGCAGCGCGGTGAACAGCTTACCGGCGCGGGACTCGGACGGCGGCGAGAGGCGGGGACGACGCAGGATCAAAACGAAATACGCAGCCGCCAGCGCCAGCGCCACCAGGCCGAAAATCTCGCCCGTTCTTACTACCCGCCGTGGCAGCGGAACCAGCAGCGCGGCGGCTCCTACGCCGAGCGCCATCCAGACGCCGTCAATCAGGCGCTCCAGCAGCATAGATGGCACGACGGCCGCGAAGGGGCGTCCGATCCAGCGGCTGGCGAAATACGCGCGCGCAAGTTCGCCCAGACGCATCGGCGTAATTTCATTCGTGAACAGTCCGATGTAAATGGCTTGTGTGGCGCGCTTCACCGGAAGCTCGCCCACCGGCGCGAGCAACTCGCGCCATCGGATTGCCTGGCATAGATAACTCACTACATCGCAAACAATCGCCGGCGCGATCCATCGCCAGTCAATGGAACTGAGGTCGCTCATCAGCTTCTCCGGGTGGACATCGTGAAACACCCAGATCAGACAGACGGCAGCAACCAAATAGCCTAGAAGATGTTTCAGGACCGGCATGGCCGGCGCGGTGTTCACTGGAGACTCACCCACCGGAGTGATTCGCTCAGAGCGTGGAAGAATTCGCTGCGGGCCCCGTCGTAGCGGTGGTTCCGCGCGCCCACCTCAAAGTAGCGCTTCGGTTCGCGCGCCGTGTCATATAGCCGCTTTGCGTCTGTCGCCGTAATGTACTCGTCGCTGGTCGAGTAAATCAGCGCAAGCGGCAGCGGCGTTACCTCCGGCAGGCGGGGGGCGACCGAAAAGACCGGCTCGTTGGGCTTTTTCCTGGTGATGTAAGTCAATTCGTCGACCGTCCGCCATCCGAGAAAAGCGGCGTTCGGAAGGCCTATCGCCACCACACCTCGATAGGCCTTCTCGCTCTGCGGCGCCGCGGCCGCCAGCACGGCCATCGCGGCGCCCTGCGACCAGCCTGCGAGAAGCGGCCTTTCGCCTGTGTCCCTGGTAATCCATCGCGCCACTTCGTGGATGTCGGCGATCATCTCCGCTTCGCTGAGCGTTGTCTTGTTTGTGAAATCCGTCAGGTACTTCTTGATGTCCCAACCGTAAACGTCGTAACCCTCGCGGGCGATAGCCTTCGCCATATCGACGGCGAAGCCGCGCCAGCCGCCGTCGCCGGGAAGAAACAGTACCTTGGGCGCGCCCTTTCCCGACGCGGCGCCATAGCTATAGATCTCCTGCGAACGCCCGCGAAGCGTCATCGATAGCTGCGGCGCCGGTTGCGCGCCAAGCGTACCCGCGCCGATTGCGCCAAGAAACAGCCCCGCAATAGCAATCCTTTTGGTCATGACGTTACTTAATCTCCTTCGTCCAGCTTCGATACGCGGCTCAGCGCGATGGCCAGCCTGGGTAGATCGAGAACATTGCGATAGACCGAATATCGCGGCTCCCAGCTAGTTGCAAACTTTGCTTTGTAAGCGAGAAGTCCCCTGAAGCTGAACAGAAAATTCAGGCGCTGGAAGAATGCGTGGATCGCGCGCTCTTCCGGCGACGCCTGCTCTGCGTGATGGAATCCGTCCATCGGCGCCATGCCGAGGCTGAAGCGCTCGAACCCCATCTCCTTGTCCCGCAGTATCAATTTGACGAAGAGGTAATCCATGATTCCGTTCGGGGCTTCGCTACGCCGCCGCATCAGGTCGATCGTCGCCTCGCCCGCGTGGTAGGAGGGAACAATGTTTACAAACGCAAGCATCCTCTCGCTGGCGTCCCGAGCCGCGAAGATGGGCGTGGCGCGCACATATGGCTCATCGAACATTCCTAATGTGAACTGCCGCTCGCGCCGCCCCGGGATCCGGAGCCACTCGTCGGAGACGTCCTTGATCTCCGCCATCACTGCCGGCGCAATTGGAGGCTGGTAATACTGGCTATGGACTCCTTCCGCATCGAGCAAGTTCACCTTTGAACGCAATGGCCGGGCCTCCTTGCCGTGCAGCGTAAACTTCTGCAAATCCACGATCGCCTCGTCGCCGACCTTGAGTTTCTTAAACCCCAGACGCCGGTAAATGTCGAGGAAATCCGGGAGTGTCTGATGGAATCCGGCTCCCCAGCCGTTGTCGCGGCAGTAAGCAGTGAACTCGCGCACGATTTCTTCGATGCGGTCCACAGGACCGATTGGATCGCCTAGCGCGACCGCGAACCCTCCCGCCACACGATAAGCGAGAAAACATTTCCCATCGCTCGAGAAGAAGAAGGACTTGTCCGGGCGAACTTTGAAAAAATCCAGAGAGCCACGTCCGTGCGCCGCCAGGATGCGCCCTGCTCGCTCCATTTCTCGCGGGTGGATGCGGAACCGGTAGAGCGCGGGACGGAACAACGTGAAAGCCATGTACAGGAACGCCGTCAGCGTTATTAAGTAGAAGGACCGCAGAAACCACTCTGCGTAGTGCGTGTGCGGAGTCAACTGAGGGCTGCCCGCGAGCGCCAGCAAT
>Ga0209382_10007876_pt1 | contig 13488 bp, 11 predicted proteins | sample SoiMetdeltSBSDD5_FD_187599 | JGI IMG/M metagenome (GOLD analysis project Ga0209382, IMG submission 187599) | Bulk soil microbial communities from a Populus tree surrounding site in Tennessee, USA - Soil MetaG P. deltoides SBSDD5 (SPAdes) (version 2) | ecosystem: Environmental > Terrestrial >... | reverse complement strand
CACGGGGCGCCCCGCGACGCGTCCCTGGCCCGCGACGACGCCGTCGCCCACCGCGCTGCGCACCGGCGCGAAGGTGCCGGGGTCGCAGAGCAGGTCGATCCGCGCGAGCGGAAGCCCGTAGTCGAGTGGCGTGGCGACGGCGGCGCTCACGCTTGGCCTCCGCTCGCCATCCAGGCTCGCCTTATGAAGTCCGCGTGAGTCATCCGGCTGCGCTCATGCGGCTCCGATCGCCAGGCACGCGTTCTGGCCTCCGAACCCGAACGAGTTGGACAGCGCGAGCTTCAGGTCCGGCGCCTCGCGCGGCCCGTCCGGCACGTAGTCGAGGTCGCACTCGGGGTCGGGTTCCTCGTAGTTGATCGTCGGCGGGAGCAGCCCGCGCTCGATGGCGCCGAGCGCAGCAACCGCCTCGACCGCACCGGCGGCCCCGAGCAGGTGGCCGATGGCCGACTTCGTCGAGGACACCGGCGGCGCGCCGCCGTTGAACACCGCGTGCAGCGCCAGCGTCTCGACCTTGTCGTTGTAGGGCGTCGAGGTGCCGTGGGCGTTGACGTAACCCACGTCGCCGGGCTGGGCTTCGGCGTCGCGCAGCGCGTTCACCATCGCCGCCGTCGCACCGCGTCCCTCGCGGTCGGGCTCGGTGATGTGGAAGGCGTCGTTGGACGCGCCGTACCCGACGACGCGACCGCGGATCGGCACTCCGCGCGCCTTCGCGTGCTCCTCGGACTCGAGGATGAGCGCCCCCGCGCCCTCCCCCATCACGAACCCGTCCCGGCGGGCGTCGAACGGCCGCGAGATCCCCGCCTTGGAGAGCGCGCCGAGCGACTTGAACGCGGCGATCGTGAGCCCGTTGAGCGTCGCCTCGGTGCCACCCGCGACGACGACGTCGGCCTCGCCGCGCGCGACCATCCGCGCGGCCTCACCGATGGCGTGGGCGCCGGTGGCGCAGGCCGAGGCGACCGAGAACCCGGGGCCGCGGGCGTTCAAGCGCATCGCGATCGTGCCGGCGGCGGCGTTGGGCATCATCATCGTCACGAACAGCGGCGAGACGCCCCGATCGCCCTTCTCGAGCCAGCTGCGGCACTCGCGCTCGAGCGTCTCGAGCCCTCCGACGGCCGAGCCCATCAGCACGCCGAAGCGCTCTGGCTCGATGCCGTCGGGGAGCCCCGCCTCGGCCACCGCCTGCTCGGCGGCGGCCACGGCCAGGTGGGTGAAGCGGTCCGACCGGCGCGCCTCCTTCGGCGTCATCGCGACCTCGGGGTCGAACTCCGCGCATGGCCCGAGCCCGTCCGCGATGCCGGAGCGGCGCTCGTAGAGCGCGTCCAGGAACCTGTCCGCGCCCTCGCCGATCGAGGTCACGGCACCGCGGCCGGTGATGACGACGTCGCGGGCGACCATCAGGCCGACACGCCCTCCTGCTCGGCCGCAATCGACTGGATGAGCCGGACGGCGTCGCCGACCGACTCCACGCCCTCGAGCTTCTCGTCGATGATCTGGATGCCGTAGTGGTCTTCGAGGATGCGCACGACCTCGACGAGGTCGAGCGAGTCGACGTCGAGGTCGGCCCAGGTGGTCTCCATGCCGGCCTCGTCGGCGCCGGGCACCTTGATCTGCGCGAGCGCGTCGCGCACTTGCTCCAGGATGGCCTGCTCGTTCATGTTTTGTTCCTTTCAGGCACCTAGCGCGCCGTCGACGGCCAGTGTGCTCCCGTTGACATATGCCGCCTCCTCCGAGCAGAGGAAGGCGACCGCGGCTGCGACCTCCTCGGGCCGCCCCATCCGACCGGCCGGCACCTGCGCCATCCAGCCGTCCGCAACCTCGGCGGTCATGTCGGTCTCGATCAGGCCCGGCGTCACCGCGTTGCAGGTCACGCCCTTGCGCGCCATCTCGCGTGCGATCGTCCGGGTGAAGCCGAGCAAGCCCGCCTTGGCAGCAGCGTAGTTGGCCTGGCCGGGGTTGCCCCGTTCGGCGACCACCGAGGACAGGTTGACGATGCGCCCGAAGCGCTCGGGGAGCATCGAGCGCAGTGCGCGCCGCGTGCAGTTGAAGGCCCCGGTGAGGTTGACGGAGATCACGGCGTCCCATTGCTCTGACCGCATCCGGATCGCCAGCCCGTCGTCCGTGCGCCCGGCGTTGTTGACGAGCGCGAGCACCGGACCGAGGTCGGACTCGATGGCGTCGAAGGCACGGTCGACCGCCGCCGTGTCGCTGACGTCGGCGGTGTAGTCGGCCCTAGTCGGGGTCGGGCTTCGCCCGACCACCCTCGCGTTCCGCGAGAGCGTTGCCACGCGCCAGCCGTCGTCGCGCAGGCTTTGCGCGATCGCCGCGCCGATGCCCCGGCTGCCGCCGGTCACCAGCGCCACGCCGCCGTCATGCGCAGACAAGAGCGCGCTCCTTCCAGCTGATGATGCCGGCAGCCCACACGAAACCGGCGCCGAATGCTGCCAGAGCGACCGTCGCGCCGGGCTTGAGCCGCCCGTCCTGCTCGGCCTGCCACAGGGCGAGCGGGATCGACGCCGACGAGGTGTTGGCCATGCGGTCGACGTTCAGGACGACGCGATCGGCGGGCACGCCGACGGCCGCTGCGGCGGCCTCGACGATCCGGGCGTTGGCCTGGTGGGCCACGAAGAGGTCGACATCCCCGGCCTCGAGGCCGGCCCGGCGCAGGGCCGCGATGGTGGCGTCGGCCATGCGCTTGACCGCGTGGCGGTAGACCTCGCGCCCGTGCATGCGGAGCAGCCGCTCGTCGCGGTCGGCGTAGAGCAGGTCGCCGTTGACGCCATCCGAGTGCACCTCGAACGGCGGCAGGCCGCGCTCGAGCTCGCCGGCGGCCACGACCACCGCACCGGCGCCGTCGCCGAACAGGACCGCGGTCGAGCGATCCTCATAGTCGGTGATGCGCGACAGCGCCTCCGCGCCGCACACCACCACGCAGCGCGCGCGCCCGCTCTCGACGAGCCCGGCCGCATCGTCGAGCGCGTACAGGAAGCCGGCGCAGGCGGCGTTGACGTCGACGGCGCCAGCCTCGTTCGCGCCCATGCGGGCGGCCACCTCGGGGGCGAGCCCGGGCGTGAGCCGGTCGGGCGTGAGCGAGGCCACGAGCACACGGTCGACCTCGTCGGGCCGCCGCCCGGCGTCGGCCAGCGCGGCGGTGCAGGCGTCGACGGCGAGGTCGGCCAGGGTCTGCGCGCCGTTGAGCCAGTGGCGCTGCTGGATGCCCGTCCGCTTGACGATCCACTCGTCGCTGGTGTCGAGGCGCGCCGCGAAATGCGCGTTGGTGATCACGTCCTGCGGCACCGCCGCTCCGATGCCGAACACGCCTGCCCTCATGCCGGCCGCCCCGATCCCGCCCGCTCGCCATCCAGGCTCGCCCGGATGGGCGGGCGGGGCGTCGTCCGGCTCCTCAGTGTCCGCTTGACCAGCCCGGTGAGCACAGCCCCCGGGCCGAGCTCGACGAAGCGCTCTACGCCGGCCGCGCGCAGGGCGAGCAGCGTCTCGCGCCAGCGCACGGGGCGCAGCAGGTTCTCGGCCAGCTCGCGGCGCACGTCGACGAACGGCGCGGCGCTGCCGTTGGAGTAGACGGGAAAGCGCGGCGGGGCGACCGGAGTGTCGGCCAGGGCGGCGTCCAGGTCGGCCGCGGCCGGCTGCATCAGCACCGAGTGGAAGGCGCCGCCGACGTCGAGCACCCGCGCCCGGGCGTCGGCCTCGTCGCGGGCGAGCGCGGCCGCCTCCTCCACCGCCGCCAGCGGCCCCGAGAGCACGAGCTGGCCGGGCGCGTTGTCGTTGGCGACGACCAGGTCGAGCCTGGCCGCGAGCGCCAGCACCGCAGCCTGGTCGCCGCCGAGCATGGCCACCATGCCGCCCGGCCGACGGCGCGCTGCTCGGTCCATCGCGGCCGCGCGGGCGTCGACCAGCCGGACGGCCTCGTCGAACTGCAGGGCGCCGGCCGCGACGAGCGCCGCGTACTCGCCGAGCGAGTGACCGGCGGCGGCGGCGGCGTCCGGGCGCCCGCGCTCGTCCCAAGCGGCGACGGAGCACAGGAACAGCGCGGGTTGCTGCGTGCGCGTCCCGGCCGCGAGGTCATCGAAGGGGTCGAAGCCGAGCAGCTCGAGGCCGCGCTCGAACAGCGGCGAGCCCCGGTGGGGCGCGTCCATGTCGTCGGCGTGGCTTCCCTGGCCGGGGAACAGGAGGGCTTCGCCTGCCATCGACGGCCAAACACCGGCGTCGGGCGTCCGTTAGCGCCAGTTCGACACCGGGGCGGTTTGTGTCAAACGGGTCCAGAGTGATCGCAACCACGCGGCCAGCGCCGCCGACGCTGTGGCGCGCTCGTATGCTTCGGTAAATGGCGAGACGGCGGGACCGGGGGCCGGGGAGCCCCGGAAGCGTTCCTTGGCATAGCGCGGCCGCTCCCCGCGTTCCCAGCAAGAGCACCATGCTCGTCATCTCGGCGGTGCTGTTCGCCGTCATCCTCGCGCTCAAGCTCGTCGTTACCGAGCCGGGCTGGGGCTTCCCGCTGCTCTACGACATCCCGGTCGCCCTGCTGGCGCTCACCTACGGGGTGCGCGGCGGGCTCATCGCCGCGGCCGTCGGCATGGTGCTCTTCGCGATCGGCGACGTGACCGGCGACATCTCGTCCAACGCCGCCGGCTATCTCTCGCGGGCGCTGACGTTCTTCGTCCTCGGCGGCCTCCTCGGCCTGTACGCGGACCGGCTACGGCAGGCCGACCGCGTCGCGCGGCGCCTGGCGGCCATCGTGGAGCAGACCGACGACGCCGTCGTCGTCGCGCAGCCCGACGGGACCATCACCGAGTGGAACGCGGGGGCCGAGCACCTGTTCGGACACTCCGCCCGCGACGCCGTCGGCACCTCGCTACACCGGCTCGTGCCGCGAGAGCTCGAGGACGAGGACAGCAGGGTGTTCGAGGCCATCGTGGCGGGCGAGGCCGTGGCCCAGTACGAGAGCGTGCGGCGGCGCAAGGACGGCACCCGGGTCGAAGTCGCGCTGACGGCGACGCCGCTGCGCGACGAGAGCGGCGCGATCGTTGCCGTCGGCTCGATCGTGCGCAACATCACCGACCGCAAGCGCTCCGAGGCGCAGCGCAAAGAAGCCGAGCGCGACCTCGCGCGCTCCAATTTCGAGCTCGAGCAGTACGCCTACGTGGCGTCGCACGACCTGCAGGAGCCGCTGCGGAGCATCGGGGGCTTCGCGCAGCTGCTCGAGGAGCGCTACGGCGGCCAGCTCGACGACGACGGCCGGCGCTTCATCGGCTTCATCACCAAGGGCGTTGCGCGCATGCAGGCGCTCATCGCCGACCTGCTCCGTTATTCGCGTTCCGGGCAGGCGGCCCTGCGCGCGCAGCGCGTGGATACCGGCGAGCTCGTGAACGAGACGCTGTCGTCGCTCGACGCCGCCGTGCGCGACGCCGGGGCCGAGATCGACGTCGGGAAGCTGCCCGTGGTCGAGGCCGACCGCGCCGCGCTCGCCCAGTTGTTCGGCAACCTGCTCTCCAACGCGCTCAAGTTCACCGACGGCAGGCGCCCTCCGCGCGTGGATGTCACCGCGGCGCGCGACGACGGGAGCTGGCGGTTCACGGTGGCCGACAACGGCCTCGGCATCGATCCCAAGCATGCCGACCGGGTCTTCGGCATGTTCGAGCGCCTGCACGGCGAGGACCAGTACAGCGGCACCGGGATCGGGCTCGCCATCTGCAAGCGCATCGTGGAGCGACACGGCGGTCGGATCTGGTGCGAGCCCGTCCGGGCGGGCGGCACCGCCTTCCACTTCACGCTGCCTGCCGAGTAGCCCCGCCCCGACCCTGGTACGGGTCGGGACGGGGCCGAAGTCGTGCTAGGCCGCGAGCGGGTGCGCCTGGGTCGGGGCCGGCTCGAGCGCCACGTCCAGCACCTCGCCGATGGTCATGACGGGGTGGAACGTCATCTGCTCGCGCACGTCCCCGGGTACGTCGTCGAGGTCGCCGCGGTTGCGCTCGGGCATGACCACGTCGGTCAGGCCCGCCGCGTGGGCAGCCAGCACCTTCTGCTTGAGCCCGCCGATCGGGAGCACGCGGCCCTGCAGCGTGACCTCGCCGGTCATGCCGACCGTGTGCTTGACGGGACGACCGGACAGCAGCGACGCGAGCGCCGTGGTCATGGTCACGCCCGCGCTGGGCCCGTCCTTCGGGATCGCGCCGGCGGGGACGTGGACGTGGAACTCGGTCTCGTCGAACCGATTCTCGTCGATGCCCAGCTCCTCGGCGTGCCCGCGCACGTAGCTCAGGGCGATGCGCGCGGACTCCTTCATGACGTCGCCGAGCTGGCCGGTCAGGACGAGGCCATCCTTGCCCTTCATTCCGGTGGCCTCCACGAACAGCACGTCGCCGCCGACGCCGGTCACCGCCAGGCCGGTGGCCACGCCCGGCACCGCCGTGCGGATGGCCGCCTCCTGGAAGAACTTCTGCCGCCCGAGGGCGTCGCGCACCGTGTCGACGTCGACCGCCACCGGCGCCTGCACGGCCGCCGAGGCGATGCGGGTCGCGGTCTTGCGCAGCACCGTGCCGAGCTCGCGCTCGAGCTGGCGCACGCCGGCCTCGCGCGTGTACTCGCTGACGACCAGGCGCAGGACGTCGTCGGTCAACGAGACCTCGTCCTCGCGCAGGCCGTTGCGCTCGCGCTGGCGCGGCCACAGGTATCCGCGTGCGATCGCGACCTTCTCCTCCACCGTGTAGCCGTCGAAGCGGATGACCTCCATCCGGTCCAGCAGCGGGCCCGGGATGGTCTCCGCAACGTTGGCGGTGGCCAGGAACAGGACCTGCGACAGGTCGAGCTCCACGTCCAGGTAGTGATCGCGGAACGAGTGGTTCTGCGCCGGGTCGAGGACCTCGAGCAGCGCCGCGCTGGGGTCGCCGCGCCAGTCGGCGCCGACCTTGTCGACCTCGTCGAGCAGGATCACCGGGTTCATCGTCCCGGCGTCCCGCAGCGCGCGTACGAGGCGACCCGGCAGCGCGCCGATGTAGGTGCGCCGGTGCCCTCGGATCTCCGCCTCGTCGCGCACGCCGCCCAGCGACATGCGCACGAACTCGCGGCCGGTCGCGCGGGCGATCGACTCGCCGATGCTCGTCTTGCCGGTGCCCGGAGGCCCGATCAGGGTCAAGATCGCGCCGGAGCGCTTGTCGGCCGCGATGCCCCGCTCCTCGCGCAGCTTGCGCACCGCGATGTACTCGACGATGCGGTCCTTGACGTCCTCCAGGCCGGCGTGGTCGGCGTCCAGCACCTCGCGGGCGTGCTGCGGGTCCAGGCGCTCCTCGGAACGCTCGGCCCACGGCACTGCGACGATCCAGTCCAGGTAGGTGCGGATCATCGAGGCCTCGCCCGACTGCTCGCCCATGCGCTCGAGCCGGCCCAGCTCGCGCTCGGCCTGCTCGCGGACGTCGTCGGGCATCCCGGCGTCCTCGATCTTCTTGCGGTACTCGTCGACGATCGACTGATCGTCCTCGCCGAGCTCCTTGCGGATCGACTCCATCTGCTTGCGCAGGAAGTACTCGCGCTGCTGCTTCTCGGCGCCCGACTGGACGTCGTCGCGGATACGCGCACGCACCTGCAGCTCGGCCAGACGGTCGCGCTGCAGCGAGAGCGCCAGCTCGAGCCGCTCGGTCACGTCGACGGTCTCGAGCAGGCGGACCTTGTCCGCGTGGGTGATCTCGGGGGAGAAGCCGGCCGTATCGGCCAGAGCGCCGGGCTCGGTGATCGACCGCACGAAGGCGGCGATGCGCCCGTCGTCGCCGCGCAGCTCGAGGAGCTCGTCCACGACCGCGCGGTACTCACGCTCGACGTTGCGGGTGCGTCCGTCGAGCGGGACGGCGTCGGGGTGCTCTTCCACCTCGACGCGCAGCTTTCCGGACGCATCGGTCTGCGCGGCGCCGGCGGTGCCGCGGTGCAGGCCGCGCAGGGCCACCGCTCGGGCTCCGCCGGGGAGGCGCACCCGCTCGGCGACCTCGGCGACGGTGCCCACGCGAGCGAACTCGCCGTCGTGGCGCGGGACGAGCAGCACGCGCTCGTCGTCGCCGACATCGATCGGCAGCGTGACGTCCATGGTCGGGAAGACCACGGCGTCGTCGGTAGGAATGAGAAGAAGTGTCGCCATGAAGGGTCGCTTTCTCTGCTTACGATACGTAAGCCATTGTAGCGGCAATTGTTGGCGACGCCAACGATTAGCGCCGTGCGCCGGGGGGAACCGGGTCGGAACCAACCACCCCGAGAGGGAGGGAACAGATGAGTGCCGGTCTGATCGTTGCCATCGTCGTCATCGTCATCGCGGTGGTCGTCGTGGTGGCCTTCGCGCTCCCGCGTGCCCGCAAGGCCCGCGAGCGGCGCCAGCTCGAGCAGCGACGTGGCGCAGTCGTCGAACGTCACCGCGAGGTGGCCGAGGACCGTCAGGCGCGGGCCGAGGTCGCCGAGCGGGAGGCCGCGCGCCAGCGCGCCGAGGCCGACCTGCACCAGGCGCGGGCCCGCGTGCACGAGCGCGGCTTGGCCGATGACGAGCTGCGCGACGTCGACGACCCCGACGAGGTCGTCTCGCGGCGCGACACCTTCGCCGACCGCGAGCGGCCCGGCGACGAACCCGCCGCCGAGGAGTCGGGCGAGAACCGCGGCGGCACGCAGGTCGACCCGACGACCCGCCGCCCGACGCGGAGCTGAACACCCGCACCATCCGTCCTGGCGGCCCGGACCTTCGGGCCGCCAACGACGGGTCCTAGGCCGGTACCGGCACGTCGGGCAGCCGGCCCAGCGCCTCCTCCATATCGGCCTCGGAGAACTCCGGATCCTCGAGTGTGCCCGACAGGTACGCGTCGTAGGCGGCCAGGTCGAAGTTGCCGTGACCGCACAGCCCGAACAGGATCACCCGCTGGTCGCCGGCGTCCTTTGCCGCCTGCGCCTCTTCCATGACGGCCTTGATCGCGTGGGCCGGCTCGGGCGCGGGGATGATCCCCTCGGTGCGCGCGAACCGGACCGCGGCCTCGAAGGTCTCGTTCTGCTTGTAGGCCCGCGCCTCGACCAGGCCCGCCTTGACGAGGCCGCACAGCGACGGTGCGTCGCCGTGGTAGCGCAGGCCGCCCGCGTGCACGGGCGGCGGGACGAAGTCGTGGCCGAGGGTGAACATCGGCATCAGCGGCGTCATCCCGACGGTGTCGCCGAAGTCGTAGCGGTACACGCCCCGCGTCAGCGTTGGGCAGGCGGCTGGCTCGGCGGCGAGGAAGCGCGTCCTGGCGCCGTCGCGTAGGACGCGGCGCACGAACGGGTAGGCGATCCCGGCGAAGTTCGAGCCGCCGCCGACGCATCCGATCACGACGTCGGGCTCGTCGCCCGCCTGTTCGAGTTGTGCGATCGCCTCCTGCCCGATGACGGTCTGGTGCAGGAGGACGTGGTTGAGCACCGAGCCGAGCGAGTAGTTCGTGCCCTCATCCTGCGCGGCGATCTCGACCGCCTCGGAAATTGCGATCCCGAGCGAGCCGGTCGGGTGAGACGCCTGCGAGCGCCCGGCCTCGGTCACATCCGAGGGCGACCGGTGGACGCTTGCGCCCCAGGTTTCCATCATCGAGCGCCGGTACGGCTTCTGGTCGTAGCTCGAGCCGACCATGAACACCTCGCACTCGAGCCCGAACCCCTGGCACGCGAACGCGAGCGCCGAGCCCCACTGGCCGGCGCCGGTCTCGGTGCAGAGCTTGCGGATGCCGGCCTTCGCGTTCTCGTAGGCCTGCGCGACCGCGGTGTTCGGTTTGTGCGACCCGGCCGGCGAGACGCCCTCGTACTTGTAGTAGATGCGCGCGGGGGTGTCGAGCGCCCGCTCCAGCCGGCGGGCGCGGTAGAGCGGCGTCGGACGCCACAGCTTGTAGACCTCACGCACCTCCTCGGGGATCTCGACCTCGGGCTCCGGCGAGACCTCCTGCTGGATCAGGCCCATCGGGAAGATCGGCGTCAAATCGCCGGGGCCCGCCGGCTCCTTCGTGGCCGGGTTGAGCGGCGGCAGCGGCTCGCCGGGCAGATCGGGCAGGAGGTTGATCCAGTGCGTGGGAATGTCGCGCTCGGTCAGCAGGAACTTCACAGGCTCGTCGCTCATCGGCTCTCCTTGGCTGCTTGTGCTCGATCCTATGGGGCGTAGGCTTGCCGATGCGATGCGGGTGCTGGCGCTGTTCGCGGTCGACGGCATAGGGCGGTACCGCGAGACGTTCGGCGCGCAGGCCGGCGAGGCCATGCTCGCCCGGCTGCATCGGCGGTGCAGCGACGCGGTCGCGCCCGAGAGCCGTGCGTACCGGCTCGAGGACGACCGGTTCGCCGTGGCGGGCCTGGTGACCGGGGCTACCGCCTCGGCCGCGCAGGCGGGGCTGACGGACCGCGGCCCCGGCTTCGCGCTCGTGGGCCTGCGCGCGGGCGACACCAACCACGTGTCGGACATGCTCCCGGGTTCAAGCCCCGACGCGCTGGTGCGCGCCCTGGAGGAGCACCGCCCCGAGCTCGCCCGGCACATGCGGGCCGTCGCCGTGCTGGCGCGCGGCACCGGGCGCGAGCTGGGCCTGCGGGCCCAGAGGCTCGGCGAGCTCGTGCACGCCGCTGGGCTGCACGACATCGGCAAGGCCGCGATTCCGGACGAGCTCCTCGACAAGCACGGTCCGCTCAGCGCGGACGACCAGGCCTTGCTGCGCAGTCACAGCGTGGTAGGCGAGCACATCCTCGCCGCGGTGGGTCCGCCGCCGGCGGTGGGCGAGCTCGTGCGCTGCAGCCACGAGCGCTGGGACGGCTTCGGGTACCCGGACGGGCGGCGCGCCGAGGACATCCCACTCGGCGCCCGCGTCATCGCGGTCTGCGACGCGTACGAAACGATGGTGTCCGAGCGCCACTACTCGGCCGCGCTCGATCCCGCCGCAGCGCTCGCGGAGCTGCGGCGTGGGGCCGGGCGCCAGTTCGATCCGCGGGTCGTGACGGCCTTCGTGGTCGCGCACGGACGCCGGACCGGCAGCGGCGAGGCGCGCCTCGTACCCTGGACCGGGTGACCACGGTCAGCGATCCCGAGCTCGACAGCGTCGCCTGGGACCTCGAGGAGCTCGTCGACGGCGAAGGGGCCGCAGGGGTCGACCGCCTCCTCGACGAGGCCACGCGCCGGGCCGACGCCTTCGCGGCCGCGCACGCCGGCAAGATCGCCCAGCTCGACGGGCCCGGCCTGGTCAGCCTCATGGAGGATCTGGCCGCGATCCAGGACCAGCTCGGCCGCGCCGGCTCCTACGCCGCGCTGCTGTTCTCGACCGATACCTCCGACCCCGCCCGCGGGGCGCTGCTGCAGAAGGTCCAGGAGCGGTCGACCCAGATCGAGACCAAGCTGCTGTTCTTCGAGCTCGAGTGGGCCGCGCTCGACGACGCGCGCGCCGACGAGCTGCTGTCCGCCGACGGGCTCGACTTCGCGCGCCACTACCTGCGCGCCGCCCGGCGCTACCGCCCCCACCTGCTCACCGAGCCCGAGGAGAAGGTGCTCACCGAGAAGGCGCTGACGGGCCGGTCGGCCTGGGGACGGCTGTTCGAGGAGCTCGTGTCGGCGCTGAAGGTCGACCTCGCCGGCGAGGAGGTGCCGCTCGACAGGGCGCTCAGCGAGTTGCTCTCGCCCGATCGCGACACGCGCCGGACCGCCGCCGAGGCGGTCACGGCTGCCCTGCAGCCCGGCCTGCGCACGCGCGCCTACGTCTACAACACGCTGCTGGCCGACAAGGCCACGGACGACCGGCTGCGCCGCTATTCGAGCTGGATCTCATCGCGCAACCTCGCCAACGAGGCCTCGGACGAGTCGGTGGAGGCGCTCATCGAGGCCGTCCAGCGGCGCTACGAGCTACCGCGGCGCTGGTACCGGCTCAAGGCCAAGCTGCTCGGGATCGACCGCCTGGCCGACTACGACCGCATGGCGGCGGTCAGCTCGCACGAGGAGATGATCCCGTGGGCCGAGGGCAAGACGCTCGTCCTCGACGCCTACGAGTCGTTCTCGCCGCGGCTCGGCGCGGTCGCGCGCCGGTTCTTCGACCGGCCGTGGGTGGACGCGCCGCCGCGCCCGAACAAGCGCCCCGGTGCCTTCTGCGCGTACACCGTCCCGTCCGTCCACCCCTACATCCTCCACAACTACACCCACCGCCGGCGCGACGTGCTCGTCCTCGCTCACGAGCTCGGACATGGGGTCCACGCGGCGCTGGCGGCGCAGCAGGGCGTCTTCCACCAGAGCACGCCGCTCACGCTGGCCGAGACCGCGTCGGTGTTCGGCGAGGCCATGACCTTCGAGGCGCTGCTGGAGCAGGCGCCCGACGCCGAGTCGCGTCTGTCCCTGCTGGCCGAGTCGCTGGAGGGCGCAATCGCGACCGTGTTCCGCCAGACGGCCATGAACCGCTTCGAGGACCGCGTCCATACCACCCGGCGCGCCGACGGCGAGCTGTCGATGGACCGGTTCGGCGACCTGTGGGCCGAGACCCAGGCCGACCTGCTCGGCGACGCGGTGCACCTCACGGAGGGCTACCGGACCTGGTGGTCCTACGTCCCTCACTTCATCGCGACGCCGGGCTATGTGTACGCGTATGCCTATGGGCAGCTGCTGGCGCTCTCCATCTACCGCCGGTGGAAGGACGAGGGCGCGTCGTTCGTGCCCGCCTATGTCGACCTGCTCGCCGCCGGGGGCTCGCGGCCGCCCGAGGCGCTCGGCGCGATCGTCGGCGTCGACCTCGCCGACCCGGGCTTCTGGGACACGGGCCTCGATCTCATCGAGGAGCAGCTCCGCGAGGCCGAGGATGTCGCGCGCGAGGCGCACCCCGCCGCACTCAGCGACTAGCGACTCAAAACCGCAAGACGGCGGCGATGTGGCCAAGCGGGGCGAGATCCTCTGCGTCGCCCAGGTTGATCACCGTCGCCGACTGCAATAGCGCTGCTCGGACCGCCTGCTCGATGTCGCCATCCGTCTGCCCGTCGTAGAGCAGGACCTCTACTCGTTGCTGCTCGAGCGCATCTCGGACGGCTTGGTCGCCATGGACGGCGCCGTCGCCCCGGCCGATGCCGGCGCGCAGGCGCTCGAGGACCTCGGCGGCGTGGCGGGCGCTGTCCGCCCGCATGGCGTCGGCGGACGCCTTGAGGACCCGCTCGGCGGTCGCATGCTCGACCTCGACGTCGACCCGGCCCGCGCAGCGCTCGCGGACGTACGGGTGCAGGCGTTCGACCACCTCGGAGTACTCGGGGTCCGGGGCGGCGATGAGCAAGCGCTCGAACGGCTGCGCCTTCAGGCGTTGGAGCATGCCCTCGGAGACCTGGGCGAAGTGGTGCTTGGCCTCCTCCTCGACCGACCGCTGGTAGTGCTTCTCGGACAGGCCGCCCTCGCGCACGCCGGCGCGCGTGCGATCGGCCTCGCGGTCGTAGATGTCCCCGCTCTCGGTCAGCGCCCAGCGCGTGCCCGCGAACAGCCGCCCGTGGCGCCGGTTG
>Ga0209382_10007875_pt1 | contig 13488 bp, 8 predicted proteins | sample SoiMetdeltSBSDD5_FD_187599 | JGI IMG/M metagenome (GOLD analysis project Ga0209382, IMG submission 187599) | Bulk soil microbial communities from a Populus tree surrounding site in Tennessee, USA - Soil MetaG P. deltoides SBSDD5 (SPAdes) (version 2) | ecosystem: Environmental > Terrestrial >... | reverse complement strand
CCACATGGCCACGCATGATTTTGCCGCACCGGTTCGGCGATCAGCATCGAAGACCCTCGCAGCCTTGCATCAGCATCCGCTGACATTCGCGCCGAATCGGCACTGACCCAATTTCCGAGAACGGCAGGCGCCGAGCTGGTCACAAGCCGTACATCCAGGTGGTTGAATGTAGAAGCGGCGGAAATTGGCGCCTCAACCAAAGTCTCGGCTAACACGGAAGCCGCCAGCGCTGTACTGCTATTCGGCGACCATGCATATGCCCCTGTTGTCCCTATGGTGCTCACAGAGGCGTTGAATTGCCGCGCCGCCGCTGTACCGGAGGGACCAGATGGCCCACTAGGACCTTGAGCTCCGCCGACTCCAGCTCCGCCGCTGGGACTGGGACCGGTCGCTCCTGAGGGGCCCGCTACACCGCTCGGGCCGGTTGCTCCTGCCGGACCTTGACGATAATTCCGTTGTTCAGGACCACGCCCGTAAGCCAGTCACGAACCTGATTCGTCACGTCGAGCTTGACCCACACATTCGACTGTTGGACGGGAACATTACTCGCGAACGGAGCTCCGGTAATTTCCCGCAAAGATCTTTATCATTCCAATGCATTCATCCATGCTTCCAGACAAAGTCTGTCCGAGATGCTTTAGTGACAATTCAATGCAAACAAAACTGTACCGACCGGGGTTACTCCGCCTGTGGTGTCCGTAATACGCCCGCTTACTGTGTCTCCGGCGACTACCGCAACCGCACTTCCGTTCGTACATGTGGCACTCCCACCAGAGACGCCGGCCACGGAACATGCCAGCGCGGTGTCCACGCCGTTCCTTATGAACCGGAAGGTGTAGTTATGCGCCGGTTGGCCTGCGTTGGTCCGCAACTGGAACCGTAGCGAATCGAAGCTGCAAGTCGCCGGCATGAAGACCTCAACGTTGGTCTGGGTCACGTTCTGGGAACCCGCATTGGCCAGGTTCACAAAAGTGTCCGTTGCTACTGGTGTTGCGAAGCGCCCGCTGAAGCCAAACACTGTGCTGGTCGCGCCGGCGGGGCCTGACGGTCCGCTGGGCCCTTGGGCTCCCATGACGCCTGCCGGGCCACTTGGACCAGTTGCGCCTCTGGCACCAGCCGCGCCTGACGGTCCGCTGGGTCCGCTGGGCCCTTGGGCGCCCGCGGCGCCTGACGGTCCGCTGGGCCCTTGGGCTCCCGCGACGCCCGCGGCGCCTGACGGTCCGCTGGGCCCTTGGGCGCCAGCCGGGCCACTTGGACCTGTTGGGCCGCCCGCTGGACCCGCCGGACCGCTCGGACCCGAGGGCCCCGTCGCACCCGTCGCACCGGGGGTGCTGCCGCCGGCCAGGACGATATCGAGAAACGCTGGGTGACTTGTGGTGGTGCTTTCCTTGCTGTCTAACACAGCGGACGTGGCCGGCTGTGCCACCGCGGACCTAATGATTACGCCATTGTTCACGACGACGCCAGTGAGCCAATCGCGGACTTGGTTCGTCACGTCGATTTTTACCCACACGTTCGATTGTTGGACCGAAACGTTGCTGGCAAATGGCGCGCCGATCAGCCCGAGATTGAAATTGTTGAACGTGGTCTGCGACTCTGCCCAAGCCTGATTGGTCAGTGCAATATCCATTCCTCCCGCGACCAGCACTCGATTCACAAAGACATTCAGGTATGCCTTCTGGATATCGGCGTTCGCCAGACCCAGCGACTGCAAGGCGGTCAGGTCAAATTGAATCAGCGCGGAATTCGCGGCACTGACATTCAGCGTGCCTAGGGCACCGAAGTTGTTGGCTGGGCTGGTCTGACTAATATACGTGTCGGCAGCCACCGTGGCGTTGGCGCCTAAAGCGATCATCGGCACAAGCAGGGCTGCCGCCACGCAAACAATACCGGTATATAGAAAGCGCTTCATCGGTGTTCACTCCGAACTTTACGGCGTTGTAGCCTCTTCCGGACGTTTGCGGCAGCGCCGAGGCACAAGGCGGCGAGCGTCAAAAACCCTGTCGCAGGCTCAGGCACGACTGTGCTGTCCGGCAAACTGATCGTGAAGTAATAAGATGAGTTTCTTTGGAAGCCGCCCGCATCTATAAATCCGCCAGTGAAATTACCAGCGCCGTCAAAAGCGAAGCCGTCTGCCAGCGTCGGACCATTCGGCGTATTGTCCTGCTGGGTGAGCACTACCGTGTATTCACCGACAGAGGCAAGTGGGATCTCCAGGTAGGCATCAAGGCAGAAGCCGCTCACGGCGTCCACGGTGCGTCCGCCCGTACCGCAATCATTTGGGGGAAGGCCGCCGACAGTACCGCCGCGATCGAAGCCCACCAGGTTCCCCGTACTATCGAATATAGAAAGTACCGGTCCGAAACCGCCGGCGGAAATAACATTCGCCAGCGGATCCACTCCTCCGCCATATGACCATGACTGCAGCGTTACAGTTGCGGGGGCGAGTATCGTGAAATTGACAAGACGCTGGTCGTCGTCTTGCGTAAAATCACCGGAATAACTCAGGATGGTGGCAGACCAGGATAGCGTAACGGAACCGAGGAGCACTGCCAAGCACGAAGCTCTTAGCGCAACCCTCGCACTTGCCGGGACTCCCTCCAGTAGCACTATTGGAGTGTATAGCGATCGCGCAAGCGCGGCAAGCTTAATTTGGGAGGCAGGAGTACTATTCTTTGCCCACCGGTTCTAGCTCTCCCGCGCAGTTCTCCTGCCTGAGCACGCGGTTGGCCTGCTGGAGGGCAGCGAGCATCTTCCGAAAAGACAAATAGAGCAAGCACAGAAGGGACCCAGCAACCAGGAGAAACGCGTCCACACCGGCGATTCGGTAGATATTAAGCAGCCAGAAATCCACTCGAAAATCCCATGCCAGCAGGGCCTTTCCGTGCGCCGCCACCTGCGAGATCGCCGGGACGAAAATGTAGCTGTGCGGGGGGTGGAGGGTCAGATACTTCTCGTAGTGGTATACGTACGAAGTATTGACCAAAAGCTGGAGAAGTTGCACCCACATTCCGGCCAAACCCAGTACCGCGGTACCCCCCCATTTCCATTTGCTCGAACTTTGAAGCCATCCGGCAAGAGGAAGCAAGAGCAAGGCGACCACAGGCGTGAGGTGCCGGATCCCGAAGGACCACTGCGAGTGCCACCCCGTCACTTTGCCGCAGAATATCGCGTATGCCAGCGAAATCGAAAACACTACCAGCGCCTCAGAACGATTTTGCGAGACGAACTTGCGAAAGTACCAGGGCGCGAGGACTAGCAGTGGAGTGAATACAAAAATGCTTCCGCCGGGACTAAAAAGATAGGCGTAGAGGCTTACCCACAGAGAGGCGTCGAATTTTTGGAAGTGAACAAAACCGCCTACAAGGTCGAAGGCGCCAAATTTCCAGTAGTTCACCGCGGCGACAGCAAATAGTCCCGCAGCAGCCGGAGCCGCGAAGGGTAGACACTCGGCGAACGCGTGCAGCGCAAAGCGGTCAAAACTCCATGCGCGATTCCGGCGATTCCAGACGCCCCACAGGAGATACATTGCGAGCACTGGAAGCGCTAGTGCCGCGGTAATCCGGACGAAGGTCATCACTCCGGCGGCAAGGCCCGCCCACAACCGTGGGCGCCACCCCGGATTCTGCGTATCGCACAAGAGGAAGTAGAACGACCACAGAATGAACAGGCTTTCCGCTGAATGTTGGAAGAAATTGTTACTTGTACCGGCGACGTAGGAGGTGGTACCGAGCAGAAGGGCTGCTACGAGTGCCCAGTGCGGAGTTGCGCCGAGGCGCCAGCTAAAGGCGAAAAACACCGAGCAGATCCCGGCTACCGCAAAGGCGTTGAAAAGATCGACGAACCATATCTCAACCTCCCCTCCCCATAGATTGCCTGGCGATTCGCCAATAACCGGTCCGGCGAGAGTGCGGATCGCATCATCTGCATCCAGCTTTTCCAAGATATGGCGAGTTAGTTTCCCGAGGCAAAACAAGGGAACAGCCAGTACGGACTGACCCGCGCCAAGCGCCGAGTAGGACTGGGCATCGCGACCGGTAACGGCGTTTAGCAAAGGTGCAGTAACCAGGTTGCCTCGCTGCCACAGCGATCGTGTCTGATGATAGACAGCCACCTCGTCGACGCTCCAGAAATGGCCACGCGTGAGCCCGACATACAGCACCAGAAAAACCAGAAAGACCCTCATCGCAAGCGCGCGGAAAGGGAAGCGGACGGGCCTAGCCAGATTTGGCCTCTGCTGGTGAGCCTCCGACATCGCGTACAGTGTATCCGAATCCGGGTGTCAGCCGGCCCTAGCGGACGACTACTCCCCGAGTCTTCGCTTCCATAGGAGATGCAGCGTGCGTTTTCCGGTGTGCCACAACCGCATCTTGCTTTGGCCGCGCTTGAGGTCGTAGCGCAGTATCATCGGCACCTCCCCAAAGATGAGGGGCAGCCTCCTGAGTTTTAGAAGGATATCGACCATGCATTGGAAGCCGTCTTGGTCCACCAGGTCGTCGCCAAATTGGAGGTAGGCCTGCTTGAGCGCCACAGCGCGGTAGGCCCGGTAACTGCACGTATAGTCGGAGACACCCGGTGTCGGGAAGACGGCGCGCATCAGTTTGGAAGCCAGCCAGCTCACGATCTTCCGGCGCAAGCTCAATCCGTAAATCCTGGAGCCACGCTGATAGCGAGAGGCGATCACCACGTCGTAGCCCTCGCGGATCATGCGGATCATGCGGATCATCAGTCCGGGAGTGTGGCTTTCGTCGGCATCCATCGTGATGATGATGTCGCGCTCGCCCGCCATGTCGGCAGCGCGGCGCAATCCGTCGCGAAGCGCAGCGCCGAGGCCCTGATTGTGTTCGTGCCGCTCCACCAGTATCGGAAATTCATGGCTGCACTCCTCCAGAATGCGGCCTGTTCCGTCAGAGCTGCCGTCGTCAACAACGATGATGGAGAAGCCCTGATTGTCCTCGGTCAGGCTTTCGAAAATGTTGCGCAGCAGGCTCCCGATGTTGGCCTCTTCGTTGTAAGCCGGCAGCACGACGATGATCCGGGAAGGCACGGAATCGCAGTATAACCCGTGCGCTCTCCACGCCACGATATACTGTGTGACTCTCTCCTGCCCATGAACATCGCCAGAGATCGTATTGCGGTTCTCGCGTTCCTGGCGTCCATACTAGCCGTGAACGCAATTGGACTGTGGCCGGAGCTTTCCATCGGCCGCGTGGACCTCAACGACAACGTCCTGCACTTCACGCTAATCGAACGTGTCGTGCAAGCGGTCGAGCAGGGTGAGAATCCGTTGGACAACTGGTCGCCCGAATGGACTTTGGGCTATCCCGTGCTGCGTACATACCAGCCGCTAGCCCACCTGTTGGTGGCAGCCGTCTACTTCATAGCCGCCAAGACGGTCCCTCTGATGACGGTGTTCGTGTGGTTCCGATTTCTCTCGGTTGTACTGCTTCCGCTAAGCTTTTTCGTGGCAGCGCGGCGGATGCAGGTAGGGTTGTTCGGAGCCGCAGCGACCGCATTGTTGGCGCCGCTGGTTTCCACCAACTTCCTTTACGGAGTGGAATACGGCAGCTTCACGTGGAGTGGAAGCGGATTGTTCCCACAGGCGGTCGCGACCCACTTCCTTCTGCTGGCGCTAGGTTCCGGCTGGACCGCGATCCGCAAAGGAAGGCGGCTCGTTCTCACCGGTGCGCTGGTGGGGCTCACGGCGCTCGCCCACTTGGTTTACGGATACATCGCCGCGCTCGACATCTGCCTGCTAACCCTGATGCCCGATCGTGAAATCGGCCGGCTCACTCGGCTTGGCCGGCTCGCCGTGGTGGGAGGAATGGCAGCGATATTAGCAGGATTTCAAGTGCTGCCCTTGCTGATCGACAGTGCCACGATCAATCACAGCAGGTGGGAATCAGTGTGGAAGTGGGACTCTTTCGGGCCCGGCCCTGTTTTGAAGTGGCTGTTTACTGGGGAACTCCTGGATTACGGCCGACTACCTGTGCTCAGCCTGCTGTCACTCGCGGGCACAGCTCTCTATGTATGGGACTTCCGAAATCGGAAAGCGGAGGCCGCGCACACATTCGCGCTGCTTAGCGCGGTCTTCTGGGTATTGATGTTTTTCGGGCGTCCGCTTTGGGGACCACTACTTCTCCTCCTGGGCGTACCGCAGGACATGCATCTGCACCGCGTCATCGGCGGCGCGCATGTGTCCCTTTTGCTACTTGCTGGCATTACTTTGGCTCGGCTCTGGACCGTATTGGCTCAACGCGGAGCCATTACAGTCGCCGTGCTGGCGACTGCACTGCTGCTCTATCCGGCGGTTCGGGAGCGCGCCGACAACCTCAAAAACAACCGAAATTGGGGACGCGCGAATTTGATAGCGCACGCGGCCGAAAAGCAGAACATCGCAGCGACGATCGCTCTCGTGCAGGCGCGGGGAGGCCGCGCGTATGCAGGTCTCGCAGCTGGATGGGGCGGGCAGTTCAAAATCGGCTCGGTTCCCTACTATGCGTTCCTCAGCACAGGTCGTGTTCCGGCGCTGGGCTTCCTTTATCACTCGATGGCTCTCACTAGCGACATCATGGTGCGATTCAATGAGTGGAACCCCGAGCATTCGCGGCTCTTCAACATACGGACTGTAGTGGCGCCCGACAGCCCCACAAACCAACTTCCGCCGTTCCTCCAACCCATCGCTAGCATCGGACGCTTCCGCGTGTTCGATGCACCCGGTGCCGGCTACTTCGATCTAGTGGATGTCGAAGCCGCGGTCACTACAACCCGCCGCAGCTTCTATGAAGTGAACGACCGCTGGCTTCAGAGCGACTGGGTGGCCAAGCGCGTTCATCTGCGTCTGGACTTTGAGGACGAGCGGTCGGATTTGCGGCGCATCTATCCATATGGGGACTTACCTCACACGCCAGGCAGTCCAGTGCCGGCAGGCTACATCCGAAACGAACGGCGGACAGGTGAGGCCTACGAGGCAGATCTCGAAGTATCGCGCCCGTGCCACGCTCTGTTCCGGATGACTTTCCATAGGAACTGGAGGGCATATCTTGACGGAAGCCCTCAGGCCGTCGCTATGCTGTCGCCGGGATTCATGGGAGTGCATGTCCCATCGGGACATCACCAGATCGCGTTCCGCTACGAACCAGGACGTTGGAAGCCAATCCTAGGAATTGCCGGATTGATCACTACGCTCGTCCTGGGCGCACTGGAGGGCCGCGGCAGACTGAAGAGCGGCTTTCCGCGTCTGTCAACGATTTCACGCTGGCTTGATCCAGACTCATTCAGTCCAGACGCGCGGCGCCGAGCGGCTATCGCCGCCGGCGTGACCTTTATTGCGTTACCAGTGTGTCTCCCTCTGTTCACCAGCAGTCTGATCTGGGGGCACGATGCGTTCGCGTACTTCCCGCGAGTTGTGGAGGTGCATCAAAATGTGACGAACGGAATTTTCCTGCCACGCTGGGCCCCTGATCTCGAGCGCGGCGTGGGACAGCCGCTGTTCTTGTTGCACCCGCCGATGTTCTACTGGCTGGCGGAAATATGGCGGCTGGTGGGGTTCCAGTTTGTGACCGGAGTAAACTTGGCGTGCGCCATAGTAGTGTTGGTTTCCGCCGCGGGCATGTTTCTGTTGGGACGGCTGTACTTTGCAACGACAGGTGGATTCTTGGCTGCAGCAGCCTATGTGTATGCACCATACTTCGCCACTGATTTGTATATCCGATCGTCGCTTGAAGAGTTCACCGCGTTTGCATTCTATCCGCTGACGCTTTACGGTTTCGGCGCATATGCGAGGCGCGGCGACCGCCGCTTTCTACTGCTCGGTGCTGGAGCGTTTGCTGGCCTTTTGTTTAGCCACCTTCCGGCGACTTTATTGTTTTCGCCACTGCTGGGCGCGTTTGTCGCTTGGACTGCATGGAGCAGGAAATCGTGGCGCCTACTGCGTGACCAAGTGTGCGGGCTGTTCCTAGGCATAGGCCTAAGTGCGTGCGTTTGGGTCCCAGTTCTGCTGGAACGCCAATACATTTCCCTGAACCGCGCTGTGGAAGGTAGTGGTCGCTTTACAAACCATTTCGTTCATTTGCATCAGCTGTTCTTCTCGCCGTGGAACTATGGGCTGTCGGTCCCAGGTCCAGGCGACGGAATGCCATTTAGCGTGGGATGGAACCATCTCCTGCTCGCAATCGTGGTTTGGAAGTGGAGCGCTCGGCGGCCAATACGAGTGGATCGCAGCCTGATCCACCTCCTCGGATGGGCTGGAATTGCATTGTGCGCGCTGACGCTCACGTATTCCGCACCAATCTGGAATCTGGTGACTCCGCTGCAATACGTACAACTACCCTGGCGCTTGCTGGGCGGTGTGACATTGTGCGGGGCGCTACTAGCTGGCGCCTTCCACCCCTTAACACTGGGCCTGCGGAACTACCGCGGTGCGACGTTGGCCGGCGCCTTCTCGCTCCTTGTGATTCCAAACCTCGCGCACGTGCGGCCGGGAGCCACGCAAGACATCGACGCCAGCTTCTGGACTCCCGAGGAATTGGCGCGCACGGGCTTCGAAACCACGACCATGCGCGAATTGACTCCCCGCTGGCTGACCGAGCCATTACCTTATGATCCGCGAAGGGCCACCGTAGTCTCGGGCGCCGCAGACATCCTGCAACTCGACCACACGCCGTTCTTCTGGCGAGCCACCGTCACCGCAAAGACTCCAGCAACACTGCGGATGAAGATTGCGTACTTTCCTGGATGGTCTGTAAGAATCGATGGGCAGCCCGTCACCGCACAGCCGGAGGTGCCTTCGGGGTTGTTGTTGTTTGAAACGCCTCCAGGAGCCCATAGCGTCGAGATTTCTTGGGGCAATTCAGCTCCTCGTCTAGCAGGCAATATGGGCAGTGCAATTGCGCTGGTGATCCTATCGGTGGTGTGGCGGCGGGGAGGGCGTAATGTCCAAAAAACTGGAATCGGGGATCCCTAAGAAAAGCCGCGCGGCGTGGGTCAAATCTCTTCTTGGAGAAGCGGATCGTCGCAGAGGTCGACGACCAGCGAATGAAAACTCCACTCGAACCAGTGATCGAAGGCGCCACTGGCGGACAGCGTCTCGTGAAACTCGGCGGTGAACAGGGGATCGCGGTCGTGAATCAGGTATCACTTTCCCGTCAAGAACCCATCCTGATCATCACAGAAGTTGCGCGCTAGCTGAGTCATCCAGATCCCGTTCGCCTTGGCTGTGATGCCAGCGATCTCAACGCGTCGCGTCGAAAGGTTGATCAGAAAGAGCACCAGAACTCTGGTCAGGCACCGAGCCCGTCCACACCTCGACGGTGAAGAAGTCTGCCGCCACAATCACCTCCCAGCGCCGGCTCAGAAACTCTCTCCATGTCGTCTTCCGGCTGCGTTCCGGCATCGGTTCCATGCCATGCGCCTTGAGAATGTTGGCGACGGTGCCGCGTGCGACCTCATGGCCCAGATTGGCTGATGCTCCCTGGATCCTCCGGTAGCCCCAATCCTGGTTCTCCGTTGCCATGCGAACGATCAGTTTCTCGATCTCGCCCCGAGTTCGGGGCCGGCCCGGGCCACGGTTCTTGCTGCCATCGTACTTCTGGGCGATCAACTTACGGTGCCAACCCAGCAGGGTTTTCGGCGTGACGATTGTCGCGATTTCTCGAAGGATGCGACGCCCAAGCATCTTCGCCTTGGCTGCCAAACGGCGGCGCTGATCGTCATTCAAGCGGAGTCGCCTGTCGCCGAGTTGTTCCTGCAATACTCGATTCTCCTCGCCGGAGGTAATCGATGGCATCGCGCTGTTGTTGGCCCAACCAACCGGCGACAGAATTCAGCAGCAGTCGAAACGGGTCAAACGTCCGGTGCATCCGGATAGAGTACCAGCACGGAGCTGTATGATGCTTCCGGCAACGACAATTTGAAGGAGATGGAATAATTGGACGCTACGGGGTCAGGCCGTCCGGTCGAAACCCGGCACCTTCATCCGCTCCCCATTCCTGAGGGCGGATTGATGCGCTACGAGTCCTGGCACAGTCATCGCCAGCGCTTCATAGACATTCACCGTCGGCTCGCGGTTCTCCAGCAGGGCATTGACGAATTCCGCGGAAAGGAAAGTGTGGCTTCCCCCGTGCCCGCTCTGGTGCCGCATCGCCGCCGGCAATCTCTCGGTGCTCCAGTAATCCGGAACATTCGCCGGCACCGGCTTGCCATAGCGAGGCTGCCAGGTGTCGGCCGACACCCCGGGAATCGCCATATACATCGTCCCCTTCTCGCCGAACCACTGTGCCCGCTCCATTTCTTGCGAGGCAATCTGGCGGCACTCGTTGTGCCGGATCACATGCCCACCACTCGTTTCCATCAGCGCGAACTCGTTAAAGAACGGGTTCTTCATCCGGTTGTTCGGAATCCGCGCCATCTTCGCTCGGTCGCCAAGTCCAAGGCACGAGACCGATGTCACACGCTCCTTCGTCACCGCCACCGCGAGGCCAATCGAATGCGTCGGATAGTGCATCGGCGGCCAAGCCTGACGCCAACTGTTCGATCCGTCCGGGTTGAAATAGAGTGACGGCCGCTTCGTCAGACGCTCCTCAAAATTAAAGTCGTGATAGTACTCGACCTCGTTATACAGGATCTGGCCGAACTCGCCTTTCTGAAAAAGCTCGCGCGCGTGAATGCAGGACTGACGGTAGTAGCTGGTCTCCGCCATCATGTAGCGAAGTCCAGTCTTCTCCTTCGCCGCGCGCAGTTCCTCCGCTTCTTCGAGGTTGATGCAGGCAGGCACCGCCGAGATTACGTGCAGTCCCTGCTCCATGCACATCTTCGCGTGCTTCACGTGCGACGGGACATCCGAGAAGATCGCAACGGCATCCAAATCCTTTCGCCGCTTCAGCATCTCTTCCAGGGATTCGTAAACGTTGTCGCAATGGTAGGTATCGCGCAATCGCTGCCGCCGCTCCGCATAGAGGTCCGTGACCGCCGTCACCACGCATTGTGGATGCTCATGGAAATAGAAGGACGTTCCGAACCCGCCCCCCACTACCGCCAGGCGGATCTTCTTCCCGGCTGATTGCGCGGCGGCCGAACCAGCCGCGGCCGCCATTGCCATGATTTGTCGTCGTGTCGTCATGACTTCTCCGATTTCAAAAGATATATTTGAGCGCCAATTGCACAATGCGAGGGGCCGACGCGGATGTAATTACCCCGAATGTCGGGCTGTTCACCGTATCGGTTGGCTGGCCGAGATTGGGATGATTGAACGCGTTGAACAGCTCCGCGCGGAATTGCAGCTTCTGTGACTCCATTACGGTGAAGTTCTTGAAGATCGAGTAGTCCAAATTCCAATCGCCCGGAGCACGTATCTGCCCCCGCCGCGCGGAGCCGATCGTCCCCGCCGCGTTCGAAGCGAACTGCGTAGTGTCGAACCAGCGCTGGATCTGCTGCTCCTTCGACCTCGAGCCTAACTCCCACTCTCCGCCCCGGTAATCCGCGAAGTCTCCAGAAACTCCATTAACGTCGTTGTCAACCCCGCTCCGAATGGTGATCGGCGGGCCTGTCTGGGCGCTCAAAATCACGTTCTGTTGCCATCCACCAAGCACCCGCCTCGCCACCGGATTCCATTTCTCCAGCTGCGGCAGTTCCCAAATGCCCGAAATCACCGTGCGGTGCGTCAGGTCAAAATCGGCGGGTCCCCGGTTGTTGCGGACGTTCACCGGGTCCGGTCCCGTCTGATTGCCTTCGATTGAACCAAACGAAGCGTAGTCGATGGCCTTGCTCCAGGTGTAGTTGGCGAGCACGCTTACGCCACTGGACAGCCTTCGCTGGACCGTCACTTGCATCGAGTTGTAGGTTGAATTTCCGTTCGACTGTCCCAATTGCAGCGGACCAATGCGCGCATACTGCCGCCGAGAGTTCAGGTTCGCTGCCGTCGCTCCCGCCCGGTATATGCCCGCATTGACATCCGTCGCCATCAACAGATGCGTTCCCTTCGAGCCCACATAGGCGACGCGGAACAAAATGCTCGCCGGCAACTCACGTTCCAGCACCAGATTCCAGTTCTGCATATACCCCGCTCGCATGTCCCGCGTCGGCACGGCGTAGGTCGCAAAATCGAGGAAGTTGCCGTTTCGGTCCGGCGTGTAGTTGTCCGGTTCCACCAGCGCGCCCCCGCGGTACGGATCCGACAGCGGCAGCGGGCCTACCAGCGTCGCGTCCGCAACCCAAGGCTGGCCCTGGATCGTCCGGTTGTAGAACAATCCCATATACTCGTCAAAGAACAGCCCGTAAGCACCGCGCAGTACCGTCTTCGGCAGCAGGTTCCATGCGAAGCCAACCCGCGGAGCCAGATTATTCCAATCGTTTGGAATCGCCTTCCCCCCGACGCCCTCATCCCCGGTAAAAAGCAGGCCCAGCGGCGCGCGCGGAAAACTTGCCGACTGCCGCCCCGCGATAAACGTCGTATGCTGGTCGTTGCCTTCCCTTAGGCCCAGCTTCGGGTCGTACCGCAATCCAACGTTGAGCGTCAGTTTCGATGTAAGGCGCACATCGTCCTGAATATACAAGGAGTAAATCGGGTTGATCGCCGCCAACCGCGAAGTGGACAATTGCCGCCAACTCGCCACTTGGCCCATCAGGAACTCCGCATAGGCGTTCCCGGCATTCTGCAGGCCAGGGTTACTGAATAGTTGCCCGGTGAAGTTCGCCTGTCCTCCGGTCAAAAAGTAGGATGCGAAGCCCGTTCGATAGCGGCGGAACTCCCCGCCAAAACGCATGTTGTGCCGGCCCGTCGCGTAGCTTGTGCTGTTGGAAACGTGCAGCGAGCGCGTTACCGACAATCCAACGTTCCCCAGTCCGATGGCGGACCATCCCGACGGCGCAACGTTGAGATGGTTGGCCTGCGGCGAGTTCTTCACCCGCGAACCGAGCGACTCCAGCGTCAGCACCGGCTCCGAGGCCGTCCGCCGCGCGGGCTCCGACGTGTTGTAGGAGAAGTTGAAACTATTCACCCAATTCGACGAAATCGTGAACGTGTGGTTCGCCGAGACGGCGTGTTCGTTCCCTTCCGTTCCATCCAGCGCGTAAAGTATGTTGGTCGGCAGGATCACCGCCGGATTCACGAACCGCAGGAAGAAGTACCTCGCCGAGAAGCGATGGCGTTGTCCTACCATGTGGTCCAATCGCGCGATCGCCTGATTGTCGTCTGTGACGCTCACCGGCGTGCCGAACCGCATCTGGTACGTGGAATCGATCGACGACGGGAACATGGTTGTCAACTTCGCCGACACCGGGTCGATGCGGCTTCGCGGGATGATATTCCCCGGAAAAACTTGCGCCGGCGCCTGCGGATCGCGAATCGCGCCCTGTCCGTTCGCCCGTAGCCATTCGGAGAAATTGCCGTTCTTCATTGCCTCGCTCGGAGACGTCCGCAATGCGCCGGGCGTCGAACTACGGATGCGCGTCCCTTGATAAGAGCCAAAAAAGAACGTCCGGTCCTTTGCA
>Ga0209382_10007874_pt1 | contig 13490 bp, 12 predicted proteins | sample SoiMetdeltSBSDD5_FD_187599 | JGI IMG/M metagenome (GOLD analysis project Ga0209382, IMG submission 187599) | Bulk soil microbial communities from a Populus tree surrounding site in Tennessee, USA - Soil MetaG P. deltoides SBSDD5 (SPAdes) (version 2) | ecosystem: Environmental > Terrestrial >... | reverse complement strand
CCTGTCGTGAGTTTCATCGACTATCCGCAGGAGCGCTGGCTGGAGAGTCAGAAGTACATCGACTCGCCGCGGGAATATGCGGTGGTGCTCGACGCGGTCGACACGCAGCACGGCTTTCGCACGATCAAATACCTCGACGAGCAACCGTTTCTCGACCAGTTCGCGGCGGGCGACCTGGCCGGGATGACGACGCGGAAGTTTCGCCGTCATCCTGAGGGAATTCTGCGAATGGCGCTCGCGCGCGCCGACACGCTGGAGTGGATCGACGAGGACGTCATTTCGTTCGCAGATCCGCTCGGCACGCGCGTGCGGCTCTACTTCGATCCGCGGACGCACTTGCTGGCCCGGGCGGAAACGGCCCGCGATCATCCGTTGATGGGCAGTACGACCAGCGAAACGAGCTTCTCGGACTACCGCGCCGTCGGTGCGCTGCAGCTGCCGTTCAAGTACCTGGATCGTTCGATCGGAGCTCCGACGCGCTTACTGCAGATGACCGCGCTCCAGCTCGACGCTCCCTTGCCTGAAGCGCAATTCGCGGCGCCGGCGCAGTTCGTTGCTGTGCGACATCCACCGGATACTCCGCAGCTCGAGAAGATCAGCGATTCGCTCTATCTCGTCCACGGCCCGTACAACGTCATGTTCTCGATCTTCCCTCGGGACGTCGTGGTCTTCGAAGCGCCGATGAGCACGCAATACGGGGAGCAGGTTCTGCACCTGGTCCAATCCGTCGCGGGCAACAAGCCGATTCGCTGCGTGGTCGCGAGCCACTTTCACTACGATCATCTTGCCGGGCTGGGAGCATTCGCGGCACAGCGCATTCCGATCGTCGCGCCACCGGATGCGAAGGACACGATCGAGAAGGCGATGAGTCTCAAGGGCATCGCTGCGACCATCGAGGTCGTATCGCATCAGAGAGTGCTCGATGCAGGCAACGTCCGTGCTCGCGTCTACGACTTCGGCCCCGCGCCGCACGTCGCGCAAATTCTCGGCGCGTATTTCCCGGACGAGAAGCTGCTGTTCGTCGCGGATTTGTTGGATGTGCTCACGGAGCAGCTGGTCATCGCGGGTGTGGATGCAGTGCCGCTGCGCGCGAAGATCCGCGAGCTCGGTCTCGATGTTCAGCGCTTCGTGCCAGTACACGGGCTCCCGATCACCGGCAAGCAACTCGACGCTGCCTACCGCATCCGCGCCAAGTACGTGAACTGACGCTCAGTCGGCGCGGTCCAGCTCCTTGTAGTACCTGAAGATGCCGTCTTCGTTGAACTCGATACGGCGCGGAGACTTCAAGTAGGCAGCGATCCGCGGCAACGACGCGACACGGTCGCGTAGCGCGAGCAGCTTGGGATACTGCTTCTCATGCTTGTGCATCCAGCGCGCGAACGCGTAGCGCGATCCATCTACGATCTGGAACAACGACAGGTCGGCGTACGAAGGCTGCTCGCCGTTCAACCAGTCCGAGCCGGCGCGATCGAGCAGCTTCTCGAAGTAGCCGAGGAACTTCGGCATGCGACTCTTGCGAAAAGCGGCCGTGCGCTTGGCGGCTTCCGCTTTCTGATCCTCGTAGTACTCGCCGACGCTGATCGGATGGTGCGTGTCGTGCACCTCCGCGACGAAATCTGCGATCGTCAGCTGCACCTGATGCGTCCATAGCCAGCCGGCTTCATCGTCGGGCGCGAGCCCGTGACGCCGGCCGAGAAAGAGAAGAATGTTCGCGGTCTGACCGATCACGAGATCGCCGGCCTTGAGATAGGGCGGCGCGAACGGAATCGTGCGCCGATGCGCGCGGTCGAGCGATTTGTAGAGCGCGTCTTCGCCGCCACCTTCGTCCTCGGGCAGGCGCGCAACGTCGACGTAGGGAATTGCGGCGTGCTCGAGCGCGAGGCGCACGAATTCGCCGCGGCCGGGGATTGTCGGCCAGTAATGCAGCTCATATTTCATGCGACAGAATATGCCCCGGAGCGCGCAACTGTTCCTGCCGACGCGAGAAATTTGCTGAACGGCAGCTGTCTGAAATCGTTCAGTCTCGGATCAGGCGTCGCGCCCGATAGTGCACCCCAAGGCCGGCTCGTCCGGTCGGTTCGGGAGGCTACGGCTCTTGCGCTCACGCTCATCGGCGGCGTCGTCACGACGGCGCAGGCCGACAATCGCGACCGCGATCGCTACGAGCGGAGTCACGATCGTCGCCACGACAATCGCCACGGCAATCGTCACGGCAATCGTCACGACAATCGTCACGACGATCGGCGTTACGACCGTCGCGACTGGGATCGCTACTATGGGTTCCGTCATCACGACGGACGCCGCTATCAGTACGGTCGGTACGTGCGGCCGTCAGGCTATCACTACCGTTCTTGGCGCTACGGCGATCACTTGCCGCGCGGCTACTACTCGCGCCGCTACATCGTGAACGACTATCACGTGTATCACCTGCGCCCGCCGCCGCGCGGTTATCACTACGTGCGCGTCGATAACGACGTCGTGCTCGCCGCGATCGCGAGCGGCATAGTCGTCTCGGCGATTTACGGAATCTTCTACTAGCCGGCAAAAGTCACGCCTTTTGACGGCGTTTGTCGAAAGGGCCTCGGCCGCTTTCGACCAGAAAACCGGCGCGCCGCCCCCTCTCTGTTTTTCCTCCCCCACGGGGGAGGCCAGGGAGGGGGCATTTCTCAATCGCCAGGCCACCCGCTCGGCGGAGCCGCGGCACTGGCAACCTCGCGATACGCCTTCCATCCGTCACCCGTGTTCCGGAACAGAACGAGATACGTGTCGCGCAGCTGCTGCGCGGTATCTGCGCCTTCGGGCGTGTAGGTCGTAATCGAAGTGCCAAACTCGTAGGCCCATTCGCGGCTCAGCGCGACGACTTCGATCGGCTTGATCGCGATCGTGGCGCCGGGTGGGAAGGGTGCTCCCTTCGCTGCGGCAGACATAGCGTTCCAGTCCGGCGCACCCGGCTGCACCATCACCGCTCCTTCCGCCAATAACGGTGTCAGCGCTTCAGCGGTGCCCGAAGCGACACCCGCTTCGTACTTCGCGCGGAGTTGGTCGATCTCGGCCCGGATCGAGGCCTGCTCCGCTGTGCTGAGTGGGGCAGAGGCGTCGCGCTGGCATCCTGCGAGACCGACCATCGCGACGAGGACGACGCAGATCCATGGATTCATGGTGGACCTCCTGGGCAGTAGCGGCGTGGCGCGCCGAGTGTACGCGCCGTTCGCCACTCCGGCGCGACCGCTCACCACAAATCCACGGAGCCCATCCGCCGGGACCCTACATTAGCCGCAGAGTTGGCCAACGGAGCCTCGTCATGCGATTCGCATTCATTCCTTGGGTCGTGCTCTCTACGGCTGCAGTCGCCTCCGGTGAAGTCAAAGTGCCTTGCTCCTGCGAGGAGTCGCAGGAGCCAGCCGAGGCCATCGAAACCGTCTCGCGCGACATCTCGCTCGCAGCGCACGCACAAGCCGAATCGCTGGAGTCCATGACGGGCTCGATCACGTTGCGGCGTGATTCACGCGTCACCGGCGACGTCGAAACCGGCAACGGTGCGCTCGTGCTCGAACCGGGATCGGAAGTCGCCGGAGATCTTTCGAACGACACTGGCATGATCAGGATCGACGGTGCGCACGTCGGCGGTCGGGTCTCCACGACTAACGGCGACATTCATGTCGGAGCGGACTCGCGCGTGGATGGCGGCATCCTCGTGCACACGCGCAACGTAATCGGGTTGTCGTTTTTCGATCTGAAGCTCGGCGTCCCCGTTGGCCGCAGCACACCGCCACGCGTGATCATTGGACCGCGCGCCACAGTGGCGGGCGTACTGCGTTTCAAGCGCAAAGTCGAGCTGCTGGTGAGCGAGAGTGCGACGATCGGACCGGTGGATGGCGCGACGCCCGTGATGTTCGCGACGGAGGAGCCGCCGCCGCCGACAGCGATCAAGGATTGATCACACGCTCATCAGCGTCTTGAAGACGCGCGCCTGACGCCGGGAAATTTCGACCTCGGGCCCGCCGCGCAATTGCACATGGAGCTGGCCGCTGGTGCCGGGCTCCACCGCCTCGATGAACTCGACATTGATGATCTGCCGTCGGTTGGCGCGGAAGAACCGCTGCGGGTCGAGGCGTTCTTCGAGGCTGCTGAGCGGACGGCCGAGCAGCGGGCGAACGTCGCGCCAGTGCAGCCGCACGTAGTTGCCCTCGGCGACGATCAAGCACACCTCGTGCAGCGGCACGAACCAGCAGCGCGCGCCATCCCGAATGAACAGCCTATCGACGATCTGCGTCGGCCGCTGCGTGCCCGGGGTCGGCAACGGCCCGCGGGCGCGCGCGAGCGCGCCGGCCAGGCGCTCCGGTTCGATCGGCTTGAGCAGGTAGTCGAGCGCGTTGACCTCGAACGCCTGCACGGCGTGATCGTCGTACGCGGTCGTGAAGATCACACGCGGCACGTGCTCGAGCTTCGCCAGCAGGTCGAAGCCAGTGCCGCCCGGCATCTTGATATCGAGAAACAGCAGCTCCGGCGTGTCCGCCTCGATGGCCTTGGCGGCTTCGACGATGTTGCCTGCTTCGCCGACGATCTCCACCCACGGGAATTCGGCGAGCAGGCGGCGCAGCTCGCGCCGGGCCAGGGGCTCGTCGTCGACGATCATCGCTCTCATACGTTCATCGCCTTCACTGGTCCGTTTCGATCGGGGCCTGTGGAATGCGGATCCGCGCCAGCGCGCGCTCGGGATGCGAGAGATCCAGATCCAGCGCGCCGGCGCTGCCGAACAGCAATCGCAACCGCTCAGCCGCGTTGCGCAGGCCGACACCGTGCGACGGTGATTGACTGGGCGCCGCAGGCCGCGGGTTCTCGACTTCGATGAGCAGCGCGCCGTCGCGCACTTCAGCATTCATCCGCAACACGCCGCCCTCCGGCAACTCGGCGATGCCGTGCTTGATCGCATTCTCGACCACGGTTTGCAGCAGCATCACGGGAATGTGTGCGACGCGAGCCTCGAGCGCAATCGTGCGCTCGATGCGCAGCCGCTCGCCGAGCCGCAGCGATTCGAGCTCCAGATAGTCGGCGACGATTTCCAGCTCGCGTTCCAATGAGACGACTTCCTCCTGGCCTGCGGTCAGTGTGTAACGTAACGTTCGCGCCAGCTGCGTCACGGCATTCTGCGCGCCTGTCGGATCGTCGGTGATGAGCGCGCGCACACTGTTCAGCGAATTGAACAGGAAGTGCGGATTCAGCTGCGACTTGAGCACGCGCAGCTCGGCAACTTTCAGCGCGTGCGCCAGCTCGGACTGGCGTAGCTCGGCCCGATGGCGGTCGCGCACCGAGGTGATGCCGAAGTACAGGCCTATCCAGAACGCAATGGCGGCGCTCCAGTTGAGGGTCCGCAACAGCAGGTCCATGCGCCACAGCAACAGACCTGGCTCGCCCGCGAGCCTGCCGACCACTTCCTGATCCTCGGGTCCGCCGCCCCACATCATCGCGATCGACAGGAAGCTCATGATCGCCGCGATCGGAAATCCCAGGACGACCGAAGCAACGAGAGCCCGTGGCACGAGCGCTGCGATGCGCAGCGTATGCCAGCGGTGGCGCTTCATGTAGGCACGAAGCACGTGAGTCAACAGGAGCGCTAGCGCATTGATGGATACGACTTCGAGTGCGATCTGCAGTGATGGTACTTGCAGTGTCGGCGCGGCGTCGTACCGCGACATCGCCGTGATCGTCTGGCCGACGGTGTTCAGCCCCCATCCGAACAGCTGGCAGAGCCAATACGCCCACACGCGCTTCAGCCCTTCTTGGCCGTCAGCAGCTTCAGCAGCTCGGTTTCGCGCGCCGGCGTCGGACCTGCGGCGAGCTTCTCGCGTTGCTCGGCGGGGCGCTTGTTGTTCCATTCGAGCGTGTCACGCACGGTCGTGTCGAGATCGCGGAAGCGCAGGCCTTGCTGTACGGCGCGCGCAGAGCTCACCAGCAGCGCGCCGGCGAGCGGACCGTTCGGCGGCAGCCAGATCGGCATCTCGCCTTTGTCCAGGACGCCGTTCTTCTGGAGGAATTCGACATCCGCCCAGACGAACGTCGCGTTCGAGCCGCTGACGCGCTTGCCCGACTCCATCAGCTCACCCATCGTGTGTGCGCCCGGCGGCGTGCATGCATTGAAACGACCCGCTGGACGCTGTTCAGCGCAGCGACGCACGAACGCTGCGAGATCGCGCACGTCAATGTATTGCAGCGGATCATTCGCGCTGCCCGGCGCGAGCACTTGGCCGCCGCGTGCAGTACGCGCGACCCAGTACGTGAAGCGATCCGTGCTGTCGCCAGGCCCTACGACGTAGTGCGGGCGCACGATCGTCGAGCGGGACCCATAAGTACTCTCGACGACTTGTTCGCAGCCGGCTTTGAGACCGGCATAGGTTGCGTTCGTGACTTCTTCGACCTTCGCGTCCGGCGGCTCTGCGACCTTGTCGTCCTCATCGAGCCCCGGCTTCGGAAACGTCCCGTAGACCGAGATGCTGGAGATGAAGAGGTAGTGGCGAATGTGGTCCTTGAGCAGATCCGCGCTCAGCTTGACCTGGCGCGGCACGTAGCCGGAGTCGTCGACGGCCACGTCCCAATCGCGGCCCTTCAGCGCGTCGAGCTTGCCGTCACGGTCGCCGATCAGCGTTTCGAGATCCTTGAACAGGCCGGGATTGCTCTTACCCCGATTGAACAACGTGACCTGATGCCCGCCTGCCTGCAGCGCGCGCACAAAGTGTGGGCCGAGGAACCCGGTGCCGCCGAAGATCAATACGCGCAGCTTCTGGCTCGTCTTGGCGTCTTGGGCGAACGTGTGTCCGCTGGCCAGGGTGGCGGCAGCTGCCGTGAACAGCTGGATGGCTTCGCGTCGCTTCATGGAAGATCCCCTAGGCGGTGGCAGGTCGGCAGCGTGCAATGTAAGGCCACGGGGCCGGCGGACGGAAGTTCGTGTCGAACGGTCGGATCGACCGGTTCAAAGGTCGAGGCGCAGGAAGGCGGAACCCTCGATCGGATTGAAGCGGTAGGCCGTCGTCGGTTGGAAGCCGAACGACGAGTACAGCGCCTGAGCTTCTTTCATGAAGGGCAGGGTGTCCAGGAGCAGGCTGCGATAGCCGATCTCGCGTGCGACGACGACGATTCGCTCGACCAGCACGCGGCCGAGGCCGCGTCCGCGCGCGGCGGGAACGACGTAGAGACGTTTGATCTCGCCAGTGTCTGCAGCGAACGGTCGAACGCCGATGCAGGCGAGGTATTGACCTTGTTCCTCGGCGAGGATGAACGCGCCGCGCGGCGGCGCATACTCGGTGCTGAAGTACTGCAGCTCTTCGTCGAAGTTCTGAAAGGAGAGATCGACGTCGAGGGAGGCCGCGTACTCGCGTACGAGGCGTCGCGCTTCATCCCATTCGTGCGGAGTTGCGGCTTGCAGCAATCGCATGAGGCAGCATTCTACGGAGCGTCCAGAAGCGGACACGCCACAGTGGTGCGCTTTTCGCACAGCACAGTTCCGGTAGCACGGGACCGTAAGTACACATTGAGCACGCATGGCCGGCACCCTATCATCGCGGTCATTCGATGCCGGAGGCGCAAATGAAACTTCGGGCCATCATTGCCAGCGTCGCGGCGCTCATCGCGTGGCTCCCGCTGCACGCCGCAGACTCAAACATGGGAGTCATCTCCTTCGAGAACTCCGGCGCGCCCGCCGCGCAAGCGGATTTCCTCACGGGGCTCGCAGCCCTTCACAACTTCCAGTATCCGATCGCCGCGCGAGCCTTCCAACGCGCGCAGGCGGCAGATCCGCAGTTCGCGCTCGCGTATTGGGGCGAGGCGATGTCGTACAACCATGCGGTCTGGCACGAGCAGGACCCGGTCGCGGCGCGCGCGGTCCTCGCGAAGCTCGGCGCGACTCCCGAAGCCCGGGCAGCAAAGGCGCCGACGCCGCGCGAGAAGGCCTATCTCGCTGCCGTCGAAGTTCTGTTCGGCGAAGGCGAGAAGGGCGATCGCGATCGCCGTTACGCGCTCGCGATGGAGCAGCTGCACGCGAAGTATCCGGATGACGTCGACGCGACGTGCTTGTACGCGCTCGCTTTGCTCGGCACATCGGAGACAGGCCGCGACGTCCCGACCTACATGCGTGCGGCGGCGCTGATGGAAGAGGTGTTCGAGCGCAATCCGCAGCATCCGGGAGCTGCGCACTACCTGATTCACTCAGTGGACGATTCCGTGCATGCACCGCTCGGACTGCGGGCCGCGTATGCGTACGCGAAGATCGCGCCGGCTTCGCCGCACGCCCAGCACATGACCTCGCATATTTTTCTCGCGCTCGGCATGTGGGACGAGACGACTGCAGCGAACGAGCGAACGATCGAGCTCATCAACAATGCGATGCGTGCCCGTAACAAGGATGCGCCGCTACTTGGCTGCGGTCATCCGGTCACGTGGCTGTCGTACGCGTACTTGCAGCAGGGGCGCTTCACGGACGCCCGGCGCCTGATCGATGGTTGTAGCGAAGAGATGCGCAGCCATCCCGTCATGCCGGAGCACGAGATGGGTGCGCAGAGTGCGCTCGATTCGGACAACAGCTCCGCAGCTTCCTTTGCAGCGATGCGCTCGCGCTATCTGATCGACTCCGGCGACTGGTCAGGGCCGATTGCCGCGATGAAGGTGAACGTCGAAGGACTGATCACTGCAGAGTTCACCCGCGATTGGGTCGATGCCTACGGCGCCGTCCGCTTCGGCAAGCTGGATGCTGCTATCCCTGCAATCCAGCGCTCGAAGAATTCTCTGAAGCGTTACGTCGCTGCAGCGACTGCCGCAGGAATCGCGCCGGACGCGCCGGCGCAGCGGCTGGCGAAGATCGAGGAGCAGCAACTCGACGGTCTGTTGTTACTGAAACGCGGCCGCACGAAGGAAGGCACTGCACTTCTCTCGGAAGCTGCAGCGGGCGAGCGCGCAAGTCCGATGGAATTCGGTCCGCCGTCGCTCGACAAACCTGCGAACGAGCTGCTCGGCGAAGTGCTGCTCGAACAGGGTCAGGCGAAGGAAGCATGCGCGGCGTTCGAGTCGGCACAGACGCTCGCGCCGGGCCGCGGCCAGTCCCTGATCGGCTTGTCGAAATGCGCGCGGCAGCTTGGCAATACTGAAGTTGCCGACAACGCCGACGCTCGTCTTGCCAAGGTCCGGCTGCGCGAGGCGCTCGCGTCTTACATAACACCCAACACCCCCTGAGTATCATGTAAAACCGCGTTGACAGAATCCCGCGCGCAAGCGCACGCTGCTTGCGCTGCAAAAGGCACACCTCTCGAAAGGGAGGGTCGCAAAGCTACCGGTCTAACGGATCTTTCCTACGACAGCGGGGTTGCCAGTATGGGGATTCTTCTCGCTATCACTCCGTGGCCCGCGATCTCCGCGCTGCTGTGGTTCGTCCTCGCAGTCGCGGTTCTGTACCTCGCACGGCACACCGCTCATCAAGCGATTCACATCACCGCCGTTGCGCTCTCGCGCGGGCTGCGCATAGCTGCGCACTCTGTCGGCCGCGGCGAAGCGAGACTAGCGGCACGCAATCGGGAAGTGCTGCTCGCGGCGGGTCGCGAAGCGAAGGAGCGCATCGTCGAACGTGAGTTCGTGCGCGTCGGCGACAGCGTCCGCAAGGATCTTGCGAACTATCCGGCCTTGCATCGCGCGCTGAGCGAATCGATCCAGCGCATCGAGGAGAATCATCAGAACGCCGTGGACGTGCCGCCGGAAGCGCCGGGCTGGGTGCGCGCTGTCGAAGCCGTCGCGGAGATCGACGCGCGCAAGGGCGGCACGGAAGTGCTCGAGGACATCCACAAGTCGTTGGTCAAAGCGCACAAGGAAGCGATGGACGCGTATCGGACCGCCAGCGCCGAGCGCCACGGCTTGCTGAGCAAGATGATGCCCGAGTGGCGTGCCGTGCTCGAAACGCTCGGTCGGGTCAGCAAGTCCGTCGAGAGCATTCTCACGCGCGCTGGCGCGGTCGACCGGCACATGCAGGAGTACGAGGACATCGTGCGTGGTCAGGACCGTGCGGTCTCGACGCTGTCGTCATCGTCGATCGTGCAGTTCTTCGTCTCGGCACTGGTGCTGACAGTGGCGATCGGCGGCGCCGCGATCAACTTCTCGCTCATCGCCCGGCCGATGGCGGAGATGGTCGGCGGCACCAGCTATATCGGCACGTTCCGCACGGCCAACGTCGCGGCGCTCGTGATCATCATGGTCGAGATCTCGATGGGCCTGTTCCTGATGGAGTCGCTGCGCATCACGCGGCTGTTTCCAGTCATCGGCGCGCTGCCCGACAAGATTCGCGTGCGCATGATCTGGATCACGTTCTCGATCCTGACGCTGCTCGCCAGCGTCGAGGCCGGTCTCGCGTACATGCGCGAAGTGCTGCTGCAGGACGAGCTCGCGACCGGCGCGCTGTTGCGCGGAGAGAATGGCGGCGGCCTGCAGAACGAGTATCTGTGGATCACGACGGTGGCGCAGATGGGCATGGGGTTCATCCTGCCGTTCGCGCTGACCTTCGTGGCGATCCCGCTGGAAACGTTCATTCATTCGATGCGCACGGTTCTCGGTATCGTCGGCATCGCCTTGCTGCGCTTCGTCGCACTGGTGTTGCGCGTGCTGAGCAGCATCGTCCGTCACCTCGGCACGCTGACGCAGCGCATTTACGATCTGCCGCTGTTCGTGCCGTTGTGGCTGGAGGCGAGGATGAAGCCTCGGTCCGAGCGTCCTGATGACCTAGAGAACGTGTCGGAGGTGCGGACATGAAGCGGCTCGTCCTCACACTTGCGGTCCTCGCGCTCGGCGCGTGCGCGCCAGCAGCGCCGCGCAACACTGGCGTCTATCTCCTGCTGGATACCTCCGGCACGTACAGCAACGAGCTCAGGAAGGCGGAGACGATCATCCTGTACACGCTGGCGCGCTTGGAGCCATCCGATTCGTTCGCGGTCGCGCGTATCGACACGGGCAGCTTCAGCGAGAAGGACATCGTCGCGAAGGCGACGTTCGACGATCGTCCGAGCACCGCTAACACGCAGAAGCGCGCGTTCGCCGGCGAAGTGCGGCAGTTCGTGGAGCATTCGGAGTCGGCGCAGTACACGGATATCAGCGGCGGCTTGCTGCAGGCCATCGAGTTCCTCAACGAGAAGCATCCCGGGCGCAAGACGATCATGATCTTCTCGGACCTCAAGGAAGATCTCGCGAAAGGCTACGTCCGCGACGTTCCGCTCGACTTGAAGGGCTTCGAAGTCGTCGCGCTCAATGTAACCAAGCTGCGCACCGACAACTTCGATCCGAAGGAATACCTGTCGCGCGTCGACGCCTGGAAGGCGAAGGTGGAGCAGGGCGGCGGGCGTTGGCGGATGATCAACGACCTGGAGCGGCTCGACGGCTTGTTGTAGGGCGAAACAAGGATGTGCGAACGCTACGTGATGTCGGAGGCGGAACAAGCCGAACAGGAGTTCGGCGTGACGCGCCGTTGGTGGCAGTTCTCGCCCAGCTTCAATGTCGGGCCATCGCGCTACATCCCGGTGATCCGCATGCACGACGGCCAGGTCGAAGGTGTCATGCTGCGCTGGGGCCTGATCCCTGACTGGGCCGAAGCGGACGCTGCCAGGGCGTGCGCCGTCACCGCTTCGATCGCCGACATCGAGCACGCCTCCGCGTCGCGTGGCGGCTGGGAGCTCGGGCGGCGCTGCATCGTGCCGATGTTCGGGTTCTACACGTGGCAGTTGACGTGGCAAGGGCACCGCCAGCCGTTCTTTGTGCGTCTCGTGAATCGGCCGGTGTTCGGCGTGGCCGCGGTGTGGGATCGCACCGAGGCCGACGACGGCGACGACGTGATCGAGAGCTGCGCGCTGATCACCGTGCCGGCGAACGACCTGTTGGCGGAATTACAAGGATCGAATAAGGAAATGCCGGCGATCCTCGACCGCAACGACTATGCGGTCTGGCTCACTGCAGCCCCTGCCGTCGCGAAGACGGTGCTGAAGCCGCTGCCGCAGCAGCACATGGTTGCGTACCCGGTCAGCCCGCGAATCAACTCGTTCCGCTACGACGACGAGCACTTGATCCGTCCTATCGGGAACATTTCCCTCTCCATGTCGGTATGACAAGGGACCAGATTCCGATGTGGGGAGACCATGCTGTCGCTGCGCTGCGCGCGCTGGGTTGCCGGGCTGCTAGTGCTGCCCGTCGTGATCGCGTGTTCCAACGGCACGGGTAGCGTAGACGATGAGCCTGCGGCACCTGCCCCGCCTGCGCAGGGTGCACAGGCTGGCTTCACGATCGGCGGCAATGTCAGCGGTTTGGTCGGTAGCGGGCTCGTGCTCCAGAACAACGGCGCCGGCGACCTGCCTGTCGCCGCCGACGGCGCGTTTACATTCAGCACTCGAGTCGCAACGGGCACTGCCTACAGCGTCGCTGTCCTCGCTCAACCTACATCGCCATCCCAGACCTGCACCGTAGCCCGAGGCAGCGGCAGCGTCGCGAGCGCCAACGTCGCCGACATCGCAGTCACGTGTGCGACCGGCCAGTTCTCGATACGCGGTACGGTTTCGGGGCTCACGCGTTCAGGCCTGGTGTTGCAGAACAATGGCGGCAACGACTTGCCGATCGCCACCAACGGCACCTTCTCGTTCGCGAACCGGCTGATCGACGGTGCGACTTATGCGGTCGTGGTTCGCACGCAGCCGAGTGGACAGAACTGCGTCGTGCGCAATTCGACCGGCACGATCAGCGGCGCCGACGCGACCAATGTGGAAGTCGCGTGCTCTGCGAGTGGCTTCACGATCGGCGGCGCTGTCACGGGCCTTGCCGGTTCGGGCCTGGTGTTGCGGCTCAACGGCGGCAACGACCTGTCGATCGTAGGGAGTGGGCCGTTCGCGTTTGGGACGGCTCTGCAGAGCGGCGCGCGCTACGACGTGTCGGTGCGCAGTCCACCCACCAATCCGTCTCAGCAGTGCACCGTCAACAACGGTTCGGGCACGGTCGCTGGCAGCAACGTTACTAACATCGCGATCAACTGTGTCAGCAGCAGCTTCACGGTCGGCGGCACTGTGAGCGGCCTCGCTGGCTCAGGTCTCGTGCTGACGTTGAATGGCGCCAACGATTTGCCGATCGGGTCCGATGGCAGCTTCACGTTCCCGACGCCGGTGCCGAGCGGCGCGCAGTATCGCGTGCGAGTTGCGACTCAGCCCGCGAATCAGGTGTGCACGGTCGCCAGCGGCGACGGCACGATCGGCGGCACCAACGTGAACAACGTACGAGTCAGCTGTGCATCCAACACGTTCTCGGTCGCCGGCACGGTCAGTGGGCTCATGGGGCGCGGCCTGGTCTTGCAAAACAACGGCGGCGACGATCTCGCAGTGACCGCCAACGGTCAGTTCAGATTCCCGACCGAGTTGGCGAGCGGCGCGAACTACAACGTCACAGTACGAACCCATCCATCCGATCCGACTCAGTCGTGCACGGTGACGAAT
>Ga0209382_10007873_pt1 | contig 13490 bp, 13 predicted proteins | sample SoiMetdeltSBSDD5_FD_187599 | JGI IMG/M metagenome (GOLD analysis project Ga0209382, IMG submission 187599) | Bulk soil microbial communities from a Populus tree surrounding site in Tennessee, USA - Soil MetaG P. deltoides SBSDD5 (SPAdes) (version 2) | ecosystem: Environmental > Terrestrial >... | reverse complement strand
ACATCGTCGGTGACGTTGACCTTGATGTCCTCTTTCTTCACACCTGGCAGTTCGGCGGTCACCATGAGCTTGCCGTCCTTCTGCTTGATCTCCACCGCCGGCCGCCATGTTTCCATCGCTGCACCACCAAAGTTCGACCCGAACATCTGGTCCATGTCTTCGGTGAATTGCCGCATGAGGGCAAATGGATTTAGATTGAACAGACTTCCACGAAAGAGTGGGGCGTCCCAAGCCATTCGCGGCGTCATCTCCTTTCTTTCCGGTTTCGATTGCTTCGTCACACTTACTTCAGCCATGGTCTTTCTCCTTCCCGATCTCATGTGGTTACTGGTTAGCTGGCGGCGGCCATTGCCTTCGGCGCCGCCACCTTACTCGTGTGAGGCTCGCTCAAGGTTCGGAGCGTGTTCAACACGTCTTTCGCGGCAATGCGGCCGTGCGTGCCATCAGTTGCCATTGCTATGTCGCTTAGGGCGAGAATGCCTTCGAGTTGTCCGTCGAGGCCCACGACGGGCAACCGTCGTACCCTGGCTCGCTCCATCGACGCCATCGCGGAGTGGATATCGTCGGTGGGCAGACAGGTTTCCACGCGATGCGTCGCCACTTCACCCGCCGTCAACTCGCACGCGCGCTTGCCCCGCGTGCCAATGGCGATACAGATGTCGCGGTCCGTCACAATGCCGGCAAGCTTCCCGTCACGGACAACGGGCAGGGCGCCGCAATCCGTCTTCCACATCAGTTTGGTGGCCTCGGCCAGATTCGTTTCCGGCTTACAGAACACCGGATTTCCGGTCATCACGTCTCTCACTCGCATTCCGCACCTCCTACATATCCGGCATTTCCGTGGCGTGTCCTACGGATGGTTTTGGTTCTGGAATCGCCGTCAAGGTGGCGTCCGCTAGAAGCAGGACGCTGGCCACGGAAACGGCGTTCTCCAATGCAATGCGAACCACCTTTGTCGCATCGACGATACCGGCGCTCATTAGGTCGCCATATACGCCCTTGGCAGCGTCGAATCCGAAATTCGGAGCGCCCGAGCGAATTTTGTCCACCACCACTCCGCCATCGAAAGCGGAGTTCTCAGCGATCTGGCGCGTCGGAGCTTCGAGAGCTTTCTTCAGGATCCGTAGACCGGTTCTCTCATCGCCGTCCGCAGTCTGTTCTTCGGCTTCTACCGCCGGTATAGCCCGCAGTAGCGCTACGCCGCCGCCTGGAACCACGCCCTCGGCGATCGCGGCCTTCGTGGCGTTGATGGCATCGTCAAAAGCCTCTTTTAAGCTCTTTAACTCCGCTTCCGAAGGCGCTCCGACGCGAATCACAGCCACGCCGCCGGCTAGCTTCGCCAGTCGTTCCCGGAGCTTTTCCTTGTCGTAATCCGATGTCGTCTCCTCGATCTGGTGACGCAGCTCCGCGACTCTTCCGTCGATCGCAGCTTTCTTCCCGGCTCCGCCGACAATCGTCGTGGTCTCCCGTCCGACGAGCACGCGGCGTGCCGATCCCAGGTCCTGCAACTCGATTTTGTCGATCTTGATTCCGAGTTCTTCGGCGACCACCTTGCCGCCTGTGAGTATCGCGATATCTTCCAGCATCGCTTTGCGACGGTCACCATAACCAGGAGCTTTGACAGCAGCCGACGGAAGAATTCCTCGCAATTTGTTGACGACTAGCGTCGCCAGCGGCTCTGACTCGACATCCTCGGCCACCACCAGAAGCGACCGCCCCGACTTCGCGATCTTCTCGAGCAACGGAAGTAAGTCGGCCATGTTGGCGATCTTTTTTTCGCTCAGCAGAATGTAGGGATCGTCGAGAGCGGCTTCCATCTTCTCGGGCGCCGTCACAAAATAGGGCGACAAGTACCCGCGATCAAACTGCATGCCTTCGACGACTTCCAGCGTGGTCTCGGTCGCCTTGGCCTCCTCCACGGTGACGACGCCCTCCGGCCCGATCTTCTCGATGGCATCGGCCACCAGATCACCCACTTTCTGGTTGTTGTGGGCGGAGATCGTGGCCACGTGCGCTTTCTCCACCCGTGATGCTACCTGCCGCGACAAGGTCTGAATGGAGGCAACGGCTGCCTGCAAGCCACTGTCCAGGCCTCGCTTGAGATCGATGGCGCTCGCGCCGGCCGCGACGTTGCGAACACCCTCGGCGAGGATCGCCTGCGCGATCACCGTTGAGGTGCTGGTGCCGTCACCGACGGCGTCACCGGTCCGCTCCGCGGCTTCACGAAGCATCTGCGCTCCGAGATTTTCCACGGGGTCATTCAGGTCCACTTCCTTGGCGATTGTCACTCCGTCGTTACATACAAGAGGTTTGCCATACTGCTTTTCGATGAGAACGCATTTTGATTTGGGTCCCAGCGTCACTCGTACGGCGTCTGCTAGAGCCGTTGCGCCATGAAGCACCTTTTCCCGCGCTGCCGAGCGAAATGCAAATTGTTTGAAGGCCATATCACCGTCTCCCACGCGCTACGCGCGTCAATCATTGACGTGAACCAGGAGAACGGAGCATGGCGCATTCCATGCGACCTTGCTCGAGACGCTCCCCAAAATGCGATGCTTTAAGTCCGCTTCCGCGGCGGCCGCCAACACGATCAGGTCGTAGCCACCCGTATTAGCCTCACTCAAAATTTGGTCGGCTGGAACCCCTTTGTAGATCATCGTCACCACTGGAATCCGCTTCGGAAGCCTGGCTCGCGCCCCATCCAGAATGGCCTCGCCCTCCGAGTTGAACTCGCGCTCCAGTTCGGACACTGGCTCTGTTTCGGCCCAAAGGTCCTCTTCCGCGGACTCGTCCTCGAGTTGGTGCACTTCCTCTTCCGCAGGAAGCCACGGTGTCTCCACGACGTGCATTAACGTCACTTCGGCCTCGGCCAGGTCGATCAGATCGATCAACTTGTCCAACGCCCGCAGTGAAACCTCGGAACCATCCACAGGCACCAGAATTCTCCGCTCCGGTTCGTTCGTTCTTTCTCGGCCTACAAGCAGACTCGTGTGGGCGTGCTCGATCAGACGGCTCGCTATTGGGCCCAGTCCCGTTGGTGTTGTCTCGTCATGGTCCTTCGCGCTGATGATAGCCACCTCGTAATTCTGTGAATGGCGAACCAGTGCGCGAACGGGCGAGCCTGTCAACGCGGAGGGTTTCACGTCCATGCCCTCGGCTGCAAGTGTTTTTGCCACGCGGACGGCCACCCTCGCCGCCCGTCTGTTCAATCTGTGCTGAAGTGTCGAGTTTCGTTGGTCGATCTTGGGAGCGACACAGACGAGGTCCACGTGGCGATGGAAGGGAGAAAGAAACCGGCAGGCGGAAACAATACCCGCCGTTCCATACTTCGATCCGTCGGCGGCGATCAGCGTGCGCATTGTTGCGCGCCTCCACTCCGTTCACTTGCACGCACCCGGCCACGCGCGAGACCTGCCGATTGTTGAATTGGTATCTCAATTGGTGTCGTCAACGGCGCGTCCACATCCGCAACGTAGCGCCAAAAAACCCAGCATGGTTTGATATGGCGCTGAGTTGCGAACTTTTCCTGCTGAACGCTCACTCACGTGTCACAAGAATCCACGGCACTGCAATTGCAGTCGCGAACAGTGCAAAGAGAGGTCAGTGTGCTACGCCTGGAACGGATACTGATACCCGTCGATTTTTCCGAATTCTCCGCCGCGGCCGCTCGCCATGCGATCGCCTTGGCCGAACGCTTCCAGTCGGAGATCCATATCCTCCATGTTCTAGATTCCGGATTTCGCATGCCGAAACTCGGCGAGGAGGAAGATGAGATCGCTCCGTGCGGTCCCCAGGGCCGCGAAGCCGCACAACAGGCATTGGATGCGTTTCTGTGTGGGGAGCTCAAGCCCGGCCGCGCAAAACGCGTGCTCCTTTGCGGCGACCCGGCGAGCGAGATCGTTCGCTACGCGCAGGAGATTGATTGCTCGCTCATTGCCATGCCTACGCGCGGATACGGCGTTCTCCGCCGCTGCCTTCTCGGCTCAGTTACGGCGAAGGTCCTTCACGATGCCGAATGCCCGGTGTGGACGGGCGTCCACGCTGAGAATTTTCCTCGGATCCAGCCGGCCACGCTCACCAAAGTCCTATGCGCTGTCGACTTCTCGTCGAGCAACACCGTCGCCGTGCGATGGGCCAAGGAATTTGCCGACGCGTATCATGCGCAACTCGGCCTAGTCCACGTATTACCGGTGGTGCACGAGAGTTGGCGTCCCCACTTGGAGCGGCAGACCAGGACGACACTGTCAAAAATGATGCTGATCGAAGGCGTTCACGCCGAAACTTCCGCCGAGTTTGGAGAGGTCGGTGAAGCGATCGCCGAGGTGGCTCGCAAAATGGGCGCCGGCCTCTTGATCATTGGACGAGGCGCCGCTTCCGCTGCGCTCGGCAGGTTAAGATCGAGTTCCTATTCGATCATTCGCGAATCTCCCTGTCCAGTCATCAGCGTTTGACCGGCACGGTAGACGCGGCGCCAACTGGACTTCTACGTGCAATGAACGGGAGGTAAAGGAGACACAAGCATGACAAATTTAACACCCTTCGTTATCGCTTGGATGGCGCTAGTATTGGTCATCGTCTGCCTCGCGTTCTACCGCAGGTTCATTTCATTGCACGAGGACAACTGCCTCCACATCGATGAAACGGAGGCGCCCCAGATTCCCAACCAGGTTGCGGTGTTCCACAAACTTGAGGTCATCGACCGTGTGGGGAAAGCTTTGACAGTGCTTGCCGCCGCCGGAGGAATGGTGCTGGCCGCCCTCTATCTCTATGCTGGCTGGATGCGAATTCTGTAACTGCGCACGATCTTCGTGCCAGCCGAAAAGCTCGGAGGGCCGCCTCGCGCCTCGCGGACCAACGAGTACGATCGCGACCATACGCCTCCCAACATTCTCTGCGTGTGCCCGTGCCCCATAACGATGAGGTCCGCTCTTAGCTGCGCTGCCTCCTCACGCATGGCGTCGACCAGCAGTTCGCCCGCGATCCGATGCGGCGGCGGTACCACGTGAAGCAGCCACAACGATGCCTCATACTTCACCACAAATGCCTGTGCTACTCTCAACACCGCCTCCGTCTCATTGCTATCGTCCACGGCACAGATGATCGAGCGATAAGATACATCCCTTGGCTTCTTCGTCGTGCTCGACCGGCTACCGGTCCACACAGCGGCGCCGGTATCCTGCAGCACTTTTGCTGTCACCGAACCCAGCAGGAATCGGCGCAATGGTCCGCGGCCTTCCGTTGGAAGCGTCACCAAGTCCGTCCCCTGATGCACCGGCAAACTCGCTTTTCCTGGCGCGCTTTCATCCGGCGCAACCACTCCACATCGGTTTCCTCGTCCTCGCTCGGGATCATGATGTTCGCAGTGTAGGCATCCAGCAGCGTCAACTCGGCCGCAAAGTGCCGTACCATGTCTTTCACGTAAGACGCCACCAGTGAGCACGACTCCGAGTAATCTACGAGAAAAAGAATCTGACGAAAAGGAAAGATAAAAATGCTGCAGGTTGGCAACCAATCACGCCGCATAAATCCATCCCTGCCGCGCCAGCCACTTCCTTGCCCACCGCAACAGGCAGAAGCCGCCCATATCCAAAGTCCTTGGCACTCCCAATTCCTTCAAGATTGGGGGATACGACAGGATGAACGTCTTCTACGACTCCACCCGCAGGCGAAATGCCCTGGTTAGATTCCCTCAGGTACGACTTGGTGTATCGACTCCGCGGAACGCCAGTTTGCTGATCTCGCGCAGCCAAAGCACCGAACTGGCGGCCCCACAGCAAAGCGCCCAATCGGCTGGACTCAAGGAAACTGTGGAAAACGCGCGCTGCATGAACGGCAGATAAATCACCGCCATCTGTAAGGCGAGAGACGCTCCCACGGCCATCCAGAGCCAATGGTTTCGGAACAGCCCCACGAACGCGCTTCGATCATCGGATCGTGCATTGAACAGATTGAACATCTGAAACAGCATCAGTGTCGTGAACGTCATCGTCTGCGCGTAACGCATAGTGCCCGCGCCTTCAATGAGTCCGCCGGGCAGGCTCGCGTCCAGCACGAGCAACGTCCCCGTGGCCATCACAGCTCCGACGAAGACAATACCGGCCCACATGCGGCGCGTGATCACGTTTTCTCCACGCGGACGAGGAGGCTTGTCCATGACTTCCGCATCGGCGGCGTCGAGGCCCAGGGCAAGCGCCGGCGCGCCGTCCGTCACCAGATTAATCCACAGAATCTGCGTGGCAAGCAGCGGTAGTGCCAGGCCATCCTCCCCGGCCTTCAGTCCGATGAATTTCGCCAGCAGCACGCCGAAGAACATCGTCATTACTTCCCCGATATTGGAAGACAAGAGGAAGCGCAGGAACTTCCGGATGTTGGAAAAAATCGAGCGGCCTTCCTCCACCGCGGCAACGATCGTGGCGAAATTGTCGTCGGCCAGCACCACATCGGCAACTTCCTTGGAAACATCGGTTCCGGTGATTCCCATCGCGATGCCGATGTCCGCGGTCTTCAGCGCGGGCGCATCGTTAACTCCATCGCCCGTCATCGCAACCACGGCTCCGTCGTGCTGGAGCGCTTGCACGATCCGGAGTTTATGCTCGGGGTTGACCCGCGCATACACCGAAGTCCTTTGGACAGCTTGATGCAACTCTTCGTCCGACAGCCGTTCGAGTTCCGTTCCCGTAACGGCCCGACTATTCCCGGCAATGCCGAGTTCTTTCGCAATCACCGCGGCGGTCACCGGGTGATCACCGGTTATCATGACCGGGCGTATCCCGGCCTTTTTGGCGCGAGCGACAGCCTGCTTCGCTTCCTCCCTCGGCGGATCGATCATGCCGACCAGGCCTGCAAACACCAGACCGCTTTCGATGCTCTCATCGGTGGAGTCTTTCTCATGCGCCCCCTTCCGCAGCGCCCGGTAAGCCACTCCAAGCGTGCGCAACGCTTCGCCCGCCAGTTCTTCCGTCGCGTTTACTATTTCCGCGCGGCGTTCCTCGGTGAGGGGCCTGTTGGCGGGCGCCGCAAACTCGTGTGAGCATCGCGCCAGAAGCACGTCGGGCGCGCCCTTGGTGAAGATCATCGTGCGTTCTTCTCCCCCCGCCTCGTTATGAATCGTACTCATCAACTTGCGCTCGGAAGAAAACGGAATCTCTCCTACCCTGGCGAAACGCGACTTGAGCCCCACGGGATCCAGCCCAGCCTTGCGGGCGGCCACCAGCAGTGCGCCCTCCGTCGGATCGCCTTGCACCGTCCAGCGTCCACCGACTTCTTGTAGCACAGCATTGTTCGCCCGGTCAGCCACGGTAAGCGCCCGCTCCAGTTCGGATCGCATGACCTCATTCAGCGGGTTCCCGGATCCATCGGCCACCGCGCCGCCTGGGGCATAACCCGTTCCCGTGAGACTGGCAGCACCACTCGCCGTGATCACTTTCCGTACGGTCATCTCGTTCTTGGTGAGCGTGCCAGTCTTATCGGATGCGATGACGTCCGCCGATCCGAGCGTCTCGACAGCGGCAAGGTGCCGGACAATTGCGTTTCTCCGCGCCATTCGCTGCACGCCCAACGAGAGTACGGCTGTCACCACCGCGGGCAAGCCCTCCGGCACGGCGGCAACAGCCAGTGCCACGCCAAGAATAAGAACATCCACGATTCCAGAAAAGCCGCTCACATTCTCGACGAGGATGACGGTCGCGATCATCACCACCGCGATGCCGATGACCATGAGTCCCAGCATCCTCCCGGTGTGGTCGAGCTGCTTTTGAAGGGGGGTGACCTCTGCCGACGTGCGCTTGAGCAGCCCGGCGATGCGTCCCATCTCGGTTTGCATGCCCGTGCCCGTCACCACGGCCTTGGCGCGGCCGTACGTGGCCACCGTACCGCTGAAGATCATGTTCTTGCGGTCGCCCAACTGCGCCTCTTCCGAAATCTGGTCTGCGTCCTTCGAGACCGGAAGGCTTTCTCCGGTCAGCGCGGCCTCGGCGGTTTTCAGAGCTGTCGATTCAATCACACGGGCATCGGCGGCAATCGTGTTTCCCTCCTCGACTAGAATGACGTCACCGGGCACGAGTTCGGACGCCGGAACAATTCGACGTTCGCCATCGCGGAATACGGTTGCTTCGGCCGGCGACATCGCCCTCAAGGACGCGATTGCCTCCTCGGCCCGCGCCGTCTGCACATACCCCATCACTGCGTTCAGCAGAACGATCGAGAAAATGGCAATGGCTTCGTAAGGCAGGGCCGCGTCGCGCTCGTAAAGCCACAGCGCCGCGGAGATCGCGGTCGCAACGAGCAGCAAAATGACCAGCACATCCTGGAACTGCGCTAGAAACTTCCTCCAGCCGGGCACAGGCTTCTCGGTGGCCAACTCGTTCTTGCCGTAACGCCCAAGCCGCGCGCGTGCCTCTTCCTTGGTGAGTCCCCGGACGGCGTCCGTCGTCAACGCCTCCACGATTTCCGTCACGGACTGGCGGTAAGCAGGTTTGGCCCTCTCTTGCGCGGACATAGTTCACTTCTCTGTTCGCGCGCTCGCCTGCATGGTGTACCGGGCTACCATCAAATCTTCATCGGTGCGAATCATTCGGACCGTGCATCGTGCGCCGGTTTTGCTTATTGTGTCCGAGTGCGCATTGTTTTGTGCCGCGTCGATCTCTATTCCGAGAAAGCTCAGCCCTTCGCAGATTCGCCTTCGGACTTCGGCTGAGTGCTCGCCGATGCCGCCGGTAAAGACCAGAATGTCGAGTCCGCCGAGCGCTGCCGCCAGCGCTCCAATCTGCTTTCGTGCTTGATAACAGAACATGTCGACGGCCTGGGCCGCATGCGGATCGCTCGATGCGGTGTCGAGCAGGAGCTTCATATCACTCGTCGTTCCCGAGACTCCCAATAGTCCGGATTCGTCTTCGACCAATTGTGCCAGGCGCTCCGGGTCGTAGCCCTTCTCTTTGATCAGATAGAGCAATACCCCCGGATCGAGATCGCCGCTCCGTGTGCCCATCATCATCCCGCCATTGGGCGTAAGGCCCATCGTAGTGTCGATGGAATTGCCGTCGCGGACTGCCGCCAGACTTGCTCCGTTTCCCAGATGGGCAATTACCACCGCACCCTTCGCGTCTTCGCCCAGATTGCTGACGACGAAGTCGAAGGAGAGGCCGTGGAATCCGTACTTCCGCACCCCATCCCGCCAGAATTCCCTCGGCAAGGGAAGCCGCTTCGCAACCTCGGGCATGCGGTGATGAAACGTCGTATCGTAACAAGCCACCTGGGGAAGCGTGGGGCGCGCGTCGTGCACGAATTCGATTGCCGCGATCTGCGATGGCAGATGGAGAGGCGCCAAAGGCACGCAGGATTTCAGGCTGTCCAACAGTTCCCGGGTAACCAACTCTGGCGCGAAGTGGCCGGGGCCGCCGTGCACGACGCGATGACCCACGGCATCCGCCGCTGGCAATCCGCTATTCTGCCGGGCTGCAAGTAGCTCCTGCAGCACGCTGCCATGCGAGGCGAAGTGCCCCTTTCGATCGAGCAGCAACGTGCCTTGTCCATCCCGCGCCCAAAGTCTTCCCTCGGGAAGGCCGATGCGTTCGGCAGCGCCGCTGACCAGCCGCTCCTCCTCTGCCGCTCCAAACCGATGCGCGGCGAACTTCAGCGACGACGAGCCGCAGTTCAACGAGAAAATTACGCGCTGTCGAGGCATCGGTGCGCCTCAGAGATCCCACTTCCAGTCGCGAACTTCGGGCAGATCCTCGCCGTGCGTCGACACGTATTCTCGATGTTGACGTAATTTGTCGTTAAACGACTGCGTTGCCCGATCGGCGATGAGTGCGAACCTTGACACGCGGCGGATTGCGTCCAGCGCGAGTTGGAATCTGTCCAACTGGTTGAGCACCGCCATGTCGAACGGAGTCGTGGTCGTGCCCTCCTCCTTATAACCTCGGACGTGAATGTTGACGTGGTTGGTGCGGCGGTATGTTAACCGGTGGATCAGCCAAGGATAGCCATGATAGGCGAAAATGACTGGCTTGTCCTTGGTGAACAGCGCGTCAAAGGCGTCGTCGTCGAGGCCATGTGGATGCTCGCTGGCGGACTGTAGGGTCATGAGATCCACCACGTTCACGACGCGGATTCTCAGATCCGGCAAATGCTTGCGAAGCAGAGACACCGCCGCAAGCGTTTCGAGCGTGGGTACGTCGCCCGCGCAAGCCATCACCACGTCGGGCTCGCCGTCTTCGTTCCCCGCCCACTGCCAAATCCCGGCGCCCACCGTGCAATGTTTAACCGCCGCGTCCATATCCAGCCACTGCCATGCTTTCTGCTTGCCCGCGACGATCACATTGACGTAATTCTTGCTGCGCAGGCAGTGGTCCGCCACAGATAGCAACGTATTGGCGTCGGGCGGCAGGTAAACGCGAACGACGTCGGCCTTCTTGTTTATCACATGATCGATGAAGCCCGGATCCTGGTGCGAAAACCCGTTGTGGTCCTGCCGCCACACATGGGATGTGAGCAGGTAGTTCAGCGAGGCGATAGGCCGCCGCCAGGCGATCCCGCGCGTCGTCTTCAGCCACTTGGCGTGCTGGTTGAACATCGAGTCGATGATATGGATAAAGGCCTCGTAGCAGGAAAACAAGCCATGGCGGCCGGTGAGCAAGTAGCCCTCCAGCCACCCTTGGCACAAATGCTCGCTGAGAACCTCCATGACGCGACCGTCGCAGCCGAGATTGTCGTCGTCCGGTTTTAACTCCGCCGCCCACATTTTGGGCGACACCTCGTAGACTGCCTGCAGACGATTCGATGCGGTTTCATCCGGCCCGAACACGCGGAAGTTTTTCGAGTCGAGATTGAGCCTCATTACGTCGCGCACAAGCCCGCCAAGCACAGCCGTAGCGGCTGCCTCCGTGGCACCTGGTTTGGGCACGGGGACGGCGTAGTCACGGAAATCCGGCATCCGGAGTTCCTTCAGGAGCAGGCCGCCGTTGGTGTGTGGGTTCGCGCTCATCCGGCGCGCACCCTTGGGCGCCAATGCGGCGAACTCGCTTTTGAACCGTCCGTCCTCTTCGAACAACTCTTGCGGGCGGTAGCTCTGCATCCACCGCTCGAGAAGGTTTAGGTGCTCGGGGTTCTCGGCCAAGCCCGCGAGCGGGACCTGGTGAGACCTCCAAGAACCTTCTGTCGGTTTCCCATCCACTTCTTTCGGCCCGGTCCAACCCTTCGGAGTGCGAAAGATAATCATGGGCCACCGCGGCCGTTCCCAGCTTGAGCTTGCCTTCGCCTGCTCACGAATCGAACGGGTCTCGGCGAGCACGTTGTCCAGAGTTGCCGCCATTAATTCGTGCATGACGGCCGGATCGTCGCCTTCGACTAGATGCGGTTTCCAGCCGTATCCTCGAAACAAATCGACCAACTCTTCGCCGCCGATTCGGTCCAGTATGGTGGGATTCGCGATCTTGTACCCGTTCAGGTGCAGGATGGGCAGCACGACGCCGTCACGAACAGGATTGAGGAACTTGTTCAGGTGCCAGCTCGCGGCGCACGGCCCCGTTTCCGCCTCTCCATCGCCGACCACGCATGCCGCAATCAGGTCAGGATTGTCGAACACCGCTCCGGCCGCATGCAACAGACTGTAGCCCAGTTCGCCACCTTCGTGAATCGAACCGGGGGTTTCCGGCGCGACATGGCTGGGAATTCCGTAGGGCCAGGAGAATTGTTTGAAAAGTTTTCTGAGCCCATCCACGTCCATTCCGACCCGTGGATAGATTTCGGTATAGGTTCCTTCGAGATACGTGTTCGCAACGATGCCCGGCCCGCCATGGCCCGGACCAGCGATGTAGATGATGTCGAGATCGTGCTGAACAATGAGACGGTTCAGATGGACGTAAATGAAATTCAGGCCTGGCGTCGTGCCCCAATGGCCGAGGAGGCGCGGCTTCACGTCATCGAGGCGCAGCGGTTCCCGGAGGAGTGGATTGTCCTTGAGATAGATCTGCCCAACCGAGAGATAGTTTGCCGCGCGCCACCAAGCGTCCAACTTCTGGACAAGATCGAGTGGTAGAGGTTGACTCATGGCCCTTCGATCTTGACAGAAATCCAATAGCGGGCGCGACGGTTCGCAATGACCGTGCCCGGACGAAAACCATCCCGGCACGCTGCTCGTCCACGAGGAGTGCTTCCCTCCGGACTACGCGCCTTATCAACGATGAGAAGCGCTTGGCATGGTTCATTGGATCATCTCCACACACTGCCAAGTCACGGCACCTGCGTGAGCTTGACCAAAATTGGATGCATTCGCTAACAGAAACCCAAGAAGTCAACTGAAGCTCATGCCGCGGCTTTGAGGGCGCCGACAATCTCGCCGGAATTAGTTTCCTGTATCGATTGACAGGACACACATAACCGCGCCCAGGGCAGCACGTCCAGGCGCTTTGTAGCGATCTGCGACTCGCATTCTTCGCAAATTCCGTAGACTCCCTCATCCAGCTTGCTCAGCGCGGAATGAACCTCATTAATCAGTCGGGTGCGGCTGCCGAGCTGTTGGACCGCCACTTCGCGGTCGCTACTTAGCCGGACCAAATCGAGTGGGTCCGCCAAGTATTCGACCTGAATTTCGTCCAAACCCGGGTGAAGGGCGCGCAACTCTGCGAGCTTTGACTCTAAGGCTTTTCTCCGCAGTGCGTTTTCCATTGTGGCAATTCTTCTGATTTGTGCTTTCATGGCTCATCTCAAATCTGATCGTTCACACCGTTGCACGTATTACGCCAAACTCAATTTCGTGAGGGCAGAATGGCCAACTCCGAGTTGAGGTTCGCCAGGCGTAAGTCAATCGTCAGCAGTGATTGTTCGCTTTGGAGGAGGCGGGCTTGGCCTTCAATCACCGCGATTCTTATACCGATACTGGCGTCGACTTGAGATTACGCTTGAATGCTAGAAATAGGCGAGGGGCCTTCACTTTTTCGCCATCCCCTCATGCGCTGCCGACAACGCGCGCCTCTTTGGCCGCTCTTTGGAGGGTTTCGACAAGATAATCGTAATGCCCCGCCGTCTCCGCGCTCATTGGATGCTTTTGCCCGGACCCGGTTGGCTGAGCCCGATATAGTTTTGCCGATTCGGCATGCTCGGCGGCGTCGCCTCGTACTTCAAGGCCTTGGCCTCGAAATGACTAGCCAGCCGCAGGTGATCACGCGAGGTGTTCGCTGAAGCCAAGAGTGCGTTCAGGTCTTTTTTGGAAAGCTCACGTGCCCGTTCGGCAGGGAGGCTGCCTCCGGCGAGCAAAAGTGTTCCGAACATTGTTGACAATATCCGTTTCATGAAGAGACTCCTTTCAAGAGTTAAGTATTCCAGTGAGCGATGCGATGGGAGGAGGCTTCAATACCTCTTCCCTGCAGGGCGCCGAGACCGCGCTGGCCCTGGAAGTTGATGTCATATCCGGAACCGATCGCATAGTAGGCGTCATAATTCAGATGTCTGTTCAGCGTCCCCCAGAAGCCGGTGTACCAATCGCGTTCGAA
>Ga0209382_10007870_pt1 | contig 13493 bp, 11 predicted proteins | sample SoiMetdeltSBSDD5_FD_187599 | JGI IMG/M metagenome (GOLD analysis project Ga0209382, IMG submission 187599) | Bulk soil microbial communities from a Populus tree surrounding site in Tennessee, USA - Soil MetaG P. deltoides SBSDD5 (SPAdes) (version 2) | ecosystem: Environmental > Terrestrial >... | reverse complement strand
AGGCGATGGCTGATGTGAGGGACAGCAATGCCACGACACTGATGTAGGTGACGGCGTCCAGTCGGGAGACGCCGAATAACATCGTTTCGAGGAAGCGGCTGGAAAGAATGGCCAGGACCAGGCCGATCAGCATACCGCCGAGCGTCAGCGCCATTCCCTCGCGAAGCACGAGCTGGAGAAGGCTTCTACGGTCCGCGCCCAGCACCGCGCGCAGGGCGATCTCGCGCAGGCGCCGGGTGACACTTCCCGAAAGAAGACCGTACGTGCCGATGCTCGCCAGGGCGAGCGCCACGAATCCGAAGGCCTGAAACAGCACCAACGCGAAACGTCGCGCCGCAGCCGACGCGCTGACCCGTTCATCCATCGTCGCGACGCGCAGGACCAGCTGGCCTTTGTCCACAGATTCAATTGCGCTTCTGATCGCCGGCGTCAATGCGCCCGGATTGCCCGGTGCGCGCACGACCAGCCATCGCGTTCGATCCGCGAATTGTGTCCATTGTTCGTTCGTGACGTACATCGCGTCCAACGGGTCTATGGCCAGGGATGCCTGTCTGACATCGCCGACAATTCCCACGACGGTGAACCATTCCGGCGACGCACCGATCCGTAGGCGTTGGCCGATCGCATCAATGCCCGGGAGGCGTCGCCGTGCGACTGATTCACTAATCACGACGACGCGGGGCGCATTCGCATCATCGTGCGTGTTCAACAGACGGCCGCGCCGGAGTGGAATTCCCATGGCTTCGAAATACCCAGGAGCCACGGCATAGCGATAGGTGTCGGGAGCCGCATTGATTGCAGACGGCGGTGCAGATTCGACCTGCACGCCCCACACATCCTGGTCGCCGCTCAATGGCAGTTGGCTCGTGAAGCCAGCCGTCGACACCCCAGGAACGTGCCGTACAGCCTCCAGAACCCCCGTGAAGAACTGGTGGGCTGCATTGGGGTCCAAGAATCGCCGTCCCACTGTTTGCACCTGCAGCGTCAGGACATTCGTTGGGTTGAAACCAGCCGGCATGGCCAGCAGGTGCTGAAGGCTGCGAAGCAGGAGTCCGGCACCTGCCAGCAGGACGAGGGCGAAGGCGAGTTGCACGACCACAAGCGTACGCCGTCCCGCTTCGCGTCCATGCGAGTCAGTCGGCGAGCGGCCGTCGACTCGCAGGTCGGCTCGGGACCCGTACAGCGCCGGCACGACTCCAACCGCGAGACCAATCACGGTCGTCAGAACCGTAGCGAAGATGAGGACGCGGCCATCAACGCGAATGGCTGCGGCTCGCGGCAACTCGTGTGGGCTGAGCGCGACGACGAGATCGACCGCGAACGAGGCCAGCGCGATCCCAACGACGCCGCCCACGATGGCGAGTAGTACCGTCTCGGCGGTCAGTTGGCGCATGAGCCGCAGTCGCGACGCCCCTAGAGCCGCCCGAACCATCAGCTCGGTGCGGCGCTCGAAACCGCGCGCCAGGACGAGATTGGTCACATTGACGCAGGCGATCGTCAGCAGGAGAGCGACGGCGCCCAGAATGGCGAGCAGCGCGGGTCGGACCGTGCGTGTGAGATCCTGTTGAAGCCGCGTCGTGACAAAGCCGTCCGGAAGAGCGGCCCACGGCGGCCGGGTGAACTCATTGGCACGCGTGCGCGCAATGGCTTGGAGTTCTTGCCTCGCCTGCTCCTCGCTGACACCCTCGCGGAGCCGGCCAATCATGTGCAGATGGTGGCCCCATTCTCTGCCTTTGATAGGGAGCGTGGCGTCATACTGCAACGGCCACCAGATCTCCGCAGAAGGGCTCAGCACGTTCTCGAAGGTTGCGGGCATCACGCCGATCACCGTGACAGCTAAGCCCCCCTCGAACTGCACCTGGCGTCCGACAATCGACCGATCGGCACCGAACCGGCGCCGCCACACACTATCGCTGATGACGGCAATCGCTGGAGCACCCCACTGGTCGTCGGCGGCCTGGAAGTCGCGTCCGAGAGCCGGAGTCACACCCAGCACACGAAAATAGTCGGCGCTGACGCGTTGCCCATCGAGTCGCTCTGGTTCGGCGGTATTGGTCAAAGTGGGCTGAAACGGCCCGACGACAGCCAGCGATTGGAATGTGCGCGTTCGGCTTACGACCTCGCGGTAGGTCCCGAATGTGAGGTCGGAGTGGCCCCCGTTCTGGCCGTCCCAGATCATCATCAGTCTGTGCGCATCGGGGTAGGGCAGCGCTTCGAACAAGATGGGGTTCACGACGCTGAAGATCGTCGTGCTGGCGCCGATGCCCAGCCCCAATGTCAGCACCGCGATGATGGTGAACGCCGGCCGGCGAACCAGCTGGCGAAGCCCATGCCGGAAGTCGGCTGTCGTCGTCTCGACCGCGTTCTCCCAGCCGTACGCGCGCACCTGCTCCCGAACTGCCACGACGTTGCCAAGCTCGAGCCGTGCTGCGCGTCGAGCCTCGTCCGGTGACAGTCCAGTCCGCTCCAGCGCTGCAGCGGCCTCGTCGAAATAGTGCTCGACCTCGTCCCCGATATCGCGGTCGGCGGCCGATCGATTCAGGAGCGCACGGAGCCCACGCACCGCCTGACGCCACAGAGACATGGGGCTACACCTCGGCCTTCAGGATTCGTGCGACGGCCGCGGCGCGGCGGCTCCAGTCGGCCGTCTCGGCCTCCAGCTGTCGCCTCCCGCTGCGCGTGAGCGTGTAGTACTTCGCCCGTCGCGAATTGGCGGTGTCGCGCCATTCGGAATCAAGCCAACCGGCACGCTCGAGACGAGTCAACGCCGTCAGCAACGAGCCGGGATTGACTTTGAACACTCCGCGCGAGATTTGCTCGACCCGGCGGGCGATGCCGAAGCCGTGCAGCGGCTCGAGGCTGAGTGTCTTGAGAATCAACATGTCCAGGGTGCCCTGGATGAGATCGGTATTCTCGGTATCCACGGACAGGACACTACCGCCCTCTCATCTTGATTGTCAAGATGTGATGCTCAAGACGAGATGATAGGGCCGCCTACACTACAGGCGGCCCTACGTCTAACTACGTGTACTAAGGCAGCGCGCTGATATCGACGGTCGCCGGAATCAACGCGTTTGTGACGATGAACTTCGTGCCATCGCCACCGACGGCGACTGCACTCAACATCGGCTTGCCGGTGGTGACTTGTGTGCAGACCCAACTGTTCGAGTTGCACGCGTTGAGCGAGCCACCGGTCCCCTTCCCGTTCTGCATCGCCAGCCAGCTCTCCTCGTCTAGTTCGACGACGTAGAGTGTGCCATTCGGACCGAACTCCAGATCGACGATTGAGGTGAATCCGTCCGCGACGACTCTGCACGCCGGGCTCGTGCCGCACACCGCGTGACGGGTACCAGGTTCGATTCTCCAGACGCGCGATTCACCCTTGGGCGCGGGAAACCCTTTGAGCTCGCCCATGTAGTAGGCGCCATCGGGCCCGACCGCCACGCTGGTCGCCACTCCTTGTGCCGGCAGTTGTGAGGTAAATTGCACTGCGGCGCGTTGGATCCAGGACAGCCGAAGATGGGGCACCTGCCCGCCCGACAGCGTCTCGACATCAAACGGGTTCGAAGGGTTAGGCGGTGGCGCAATCGGATTGCCGTCGGGATTGACGCGAAGCTCGAAGGCGAACAGATCGGCGATTTCGCGCGTCGAGCCGCGAGACACGCGATAGAGCTTGCCCTCGCCGCCGAAATCGCGGCTCGTGACCGCGAACATGTCGCCGCGTCCGATCGGCGAGACAGCGGTCACGCCCGGCAACTGAGCGACCTGCGAAAACCCATCCCTCCTGATTTCGAAGATCCCCGCTCCAGCATCGGTGGCCAGCAGGCTGCCATCAGGTGCGTTAGCGAGCCCGAACACCGGGCCGGTAAACGGATAGTGGACGGCATCGGTCTTCGTCGCTGCCGCAACAACGAGAAGAACAGCCAACATGTACAGGTTTCTTACTGAATAACCGACCGCTCGAGTGAACATATCCCCGCCTCCAGCACATCCACATATCGGGGCGGGGGACGGCTGGTCAAGGCCTGCTTATTTGCCGACCATCAGCTGCGGCGCTTTGTTGTTTTCCTGACAGATGAACTCGATCAACTCGGCATCGAACTTCGAATCCGTCATCAGACGATGATGGACGCGGATCGAGAAGGGGCGTGTGTAGGCTTTCGGATCGTCGATCGTGATGTCGATCTGGATGATGCTGAAGTTCAACCGCCGCCATCGCTCGGTCATCTTCGCGGCGTCGGTCAACGGACTGCCGTAGATGTCGAGCCATCCGCCATCGCGGAATCCGTTCGTCTCGACCACCAGCGTGTCGCCATCCCACCGTCCAATCGAGTAGCCATACCACCACGGCTGCGGATCGTTCGTCGGCAAGGTCCTCCCGTCAGTGAGGATCTGACGCACGCCGCCGTTGCCTTCGTAGAGAATGGCGATAACGTCCGGCGTCTGGATCACTTTGCGCGGCTGCGGATGCATGTGGAACTGGATGAGGCCCATCGGCAGGCAGTGCGCGTCCGGATTCTCCTTGCTGTTCTGCTCGCGCCGATCGGCCTTGAGCTTGGCGGCCCAGGGCTGCAGCGGCAGATCGCCTTTGAAGTTCGCGAAGACGTCGGCAAACGTTGCGGCGGGCGGCTCGCCGGGCGGCGACACCGGTAGCGGCTGTACGCGCCCGTCGGTGAACCACGCGTTCTGCCAGACGCCGGTGAAATCGGGCTTGCCGTCCGCGGTCCTCGGCGTCGGTGCCTGCAGATTGATTCTGCCGTCGGGTGTTCGCGGCGCGTTGCGATCGGGATGTGCCAGCCACTGTGCATGAGGCAGCGCGGGAACGACGGCGCAGAGCGCAACAGCAAGAGCCCAGATCCGACAAGTCTGCATGGCGGCATCGTAACCCGGCCGTCAACCGGCCGGTCCAGAAGGACCGGCCCTACAAGTCCGCGACCGTGGGGTATCGTTCAGAAATGACCGCCGATCCGCACAAGCCGCTGCGCGACGATGTGCGGCTCCTCGGTGAGTTACTTGGCGACATCGTCAAGCGATTCGCCGGCGAGGACGTGTTTCAGATGGTCGAGCGCGTGCGCGCGTTAGCCAAGAGCGGACGCGCCGGCAACGATCAGGCGCTCACCGAGCTTGCCGACGGGCTGGCCGCCTTGTCGTCCGACGAGACGCTGCCGATCGCCCGCGCGTTCGCGCAGTTTCTCCATCTCGCCAACATCGCCGAGCAGCATCATCGGGTTCGGCGCCGTCGTACGTATCAACAGGATCCATCCGCGCGCCCGCAACGCGGCTCGTGCGACGACAGCTTCGCGCGGCTGCTGGCCGCCGGTATTGCTCCGGATCGGCTGTACGAGGCCGTGTGCGGATTGCAGATCGAGCTGGTATTGACTGCCCACCCCACTGAGGTGGCGCGCCGCCGCATCGTCCAGAAACACAATCGCGTCGCTCGTGCACTGGCGCGACGCGACCGCCCGGACCTGACGTTGATCGAGCGAGAGGAACTGCTCGCCGATCTTCGACGTGAAGTCGAGAGCGCGTGGGCAACGAGCGAAGTGCGCGAGCAGCGTCCGTCCCCGCTCGACGAGGTGCGCAGCGGTCTCATCGTCTTCGAGCAGAGTTTGTGGGAGGCCGTGCCGCGATTCTCACGGACGCTCGATCGTGCGCTGCGTGTAAGGATCGGTCGCGGACTGCCGGTCGATGCCGCGCCGCTGCGGTTCGGCTCGTGGATCGGCGGGGACCGTGACGGCAATCCGAACGTTACACCGGATGTCACGCGGCGGGCCTGCTGGCTCACGCGATGGGCAGCCGCCGATCTCTATCTCGATGAGATCGACGCGCTGCGCGACGAGCTGTCAGTCGAGCGTGCCAGTCCCGAGCTGATGGCGCGTGTCGGCGATGCGGGCGAACCTTATCGCGAGCTGCTGCGCCGCGTGCGCGCGCGCCTGCGCGCGACCCGCGATTGGATCGAAGTGCAGTTACAGCGCGACGAGGATGTGCCTTCGTCGTCCGATGTGTATCTGGATGCCATGGAGCTGACGGCGGACTTGTGCCTGTGCCATCGCTCGCTCGAGGAGACCGGACATGGGGTGATCGCCGCCGGCCGGCTGACGGATGCGCTGCGGAGAGTGTCGGTGTTCGGCGTCACGCTGGCGCATCTCGACATCCGGCAGGACGCGGCCCGGCACACCGAAGCGCTGTCGGCGATCACGTCGGCGTTAGGGCTTGGGTGCTACAGCGACTGGAGCGAATCGAAACGGCTCGAATTCCTCGAGCGCGAACTGGCCGGAAGGAGGCCGCTCGTTCCACCTGACCTCGAAACGACGCCGGCGGTGCGCGATGTGCTCGACACGTTCCGCATGATCGCGCACACGCCGCCTGGATCGCTCAACGCGTACATCGTCACGATGACCCGCGCCGCGTCAGATGTGCTGGCCGTGGAGCTGCTGCAGAAGGACGCTCGTGTCGCAGTGCCACTGAGGACAGTGCCGCTCTTCGAGACTGCGCGTGACCTACAGGCAGCGCCGGACGTGCTCGACACACTCCTCGGGCTCCCGTGGTACCGCAACAGGATTCAGGGCAGTCAGGAAGTGATGCTCGGCTACTCGGATTCGGCGAAAGACGTCGGCCGCCTGACCGCGGGCTGGGAGCTCTATAAAGCACAGGAGGCGATCGGGTCGACGTGCGCACGTCACGACGTTCGCGTCACGCTCTTTCATGGCCGCGGCGGCAGCGTCGGTCGCGGAGGTGGACCGACGCACCTTGCGCTGCAGTCACAGCCTCCGGGCTCAGTCGACGGTACGCTCCGCGTGACTGAGCAAGGAGAAATGCTGCAGGCGTTGTTCGGGTTCCCCGACATCGCCGTCAGGACCATGGAGGTGTATACCACCGGGACGCTCGAAGCGTGGCTGGCGCCGGCTGGTGCGCCGCTGGCGGAGTGGCGCGAGTGCATGGACCGGCTTGCCGCTGATGCCCGCACCGCCTATTGCCGCGTCGTGGCCGAGGACCCGCGATTCGCCGACTACTTTCGCGCGGCGACGCCGGTCGCTGAGATCGACGAGCTCCATATCGGCAGCCGCCCCGCGCGTCGTGGTGCGACGTCAGGCGTGCGCGGGCTGCGCGCGATTCCATGGCAGTTCGCCTGGACGCAGACACGCCTCATGCTGGGCGCCTGGCTGGGCGTCGACGAAGCCATCGATTGCGCGATCGAGCGTGGCGAAGGCGAGCGTTTGAAGGTGATGTACCGCGAGTGGCCGCATTTCCAGTCGGCCATCGGGCTGATCGAAATGGTGCTGGCCAAGGCGGACGGTCGTATCGCGGCGGAGTACGACCGTCGTCTCGTGTCGGCCGATCTACTACCGATCGGCATCGCGCTCCGCGAGCGTTTGCAGCGGGCGATTCGAGGAATCCTCGACGTCTCCGGCCATCGCGCATTGCTCGAGTCGACGCCGGTGATTCGTCGATCGATTGATGTGCGGAACCCGTATGTGGACCCATTGAACCTCGTGCAGGTCGAGCTTTTGCGGCGCCTTCGGCATCTGCCCGACACTCCGACCCGCCGGGCCCTCATGGTGACGGTCAACGGTATCGCTGCCGGCATGAGGAATACCGGCTGAGTCCCGTCCCGCCACTCGTCACAGTCATGTCGATCTCGTGCACCGTCGATCGACAATAACGTGGAGGACACCGATATGAGCGGAGTGCGGCTGTTGGTCGGCACGCGGAAAGGTGCGTTTGTGCTGACCTCCGATGGCAGGCGGGCCAAATGGGACGTGAACGGGCCTTTTTTTGGCGGATGGGAGATTTACCACCTCAAGGGATCGCCTGCCGATCCGAATCGCCTCTATGCCTCTCAGAGCAGCGGCTGGTTTGGCCAGCTCATACAGCGCTCGAACGACGGTGGCAAGAGCTGGGAGCCGGTGGGAAACAAGTTCGTATATGACGGGGTGCCCGGCACACATCAGTGGTACGACGGCACTCCGCATCCATGGGAGTTCAAGCGGGTGTGGCACCTCGAGCCGTCGCTCACCGACCCGGATACGGTCTACGCGGGCGTCGAGGACGCGGCGCTCTTCCGCACGACTGACGGCGGCCAGACCTGGCAAGAGCTGCCCGGCCTCCGCGGCCATGGCTCGGGACCGCATTGGTCGCCCGGCGCCGGCGGGCTCGGACTGCACACCATCGTCCTCGACCCCAGCAACGCCAAGCGGATGTTCATCGCCATCTCTGCCGCCGGAGCATTCCGGACCGACGACGGCGGCACGACGTGGCAGCCGATCAACAAGGGCCTTCGCTCGGAGCAGATTCCCGATCCCAACGCCGAGGTCGGTCATTGCGTGCATCGGATTGCCATGCACCCGTCGCAGCCGAGCGTCCTTTACATGCAGAAGCACTGGGACGTCATGCGTACGGACAACGCTGGCGAGTCGTGGACCGAGGTCAGCGGGAATCTACCGACCGACTTCGGATTCGTCATCGATGTGCATGCGCATGAGCCGCAGACGATTTACGTCGTGCCGATCAAGAGCGACTCGGAGCACTATCCGATGGATGGCCAACTGCGCGTGTTCCGCAGTCGGTCGGGCGGTAACGACTGGCAAGCGCTGACGAATGGGCTGCCGCAAAAGGACTGCTATGTAAACGTGCTGCGCGACGCGATGACGGTCGATCGCCTCGACTCGTGCGGTGTGTATTTCGGAACCACGGGCGGGCAGGTCTACGGTTCGTCTGACGCCGGCGACACGTGGGCACCGATTGTGCGCGATCTTCCGGCGGTCTTGTCGGTAGAGGTTCAGACCCTTCCATGATTCGTGTGGTATTGCCGCAGCACTTGCGCACGCTCGCTCGCGTGGACAACGAGGTCACGCTCGAGGTCGACGGCCCGATCACGCAGCGAGCGGTCCTCGATGCGCTCGAGGCGCGGTATCCCGTCCTCTGCGGGACGATTCGCGATCATGTTACGCAGGAGCGCCGGCCGTTCCTGAGGTTCTTCGCGTGCGAGGAAGACTGGTCGCACGAGTTGCCTGACGCGCCTCTTCCAAGCAAGGTCGCCAGCGGCGCCGAGCCCTTCCTCGTGATCGGCGCGATGGCTGGCGGATAACGTCGCGCTTCGATCGCGCGCGCCGGTGGTAGACTCGCTTTCAGCAACACACTACCGCCGCGCGCGCTCGACATCCTTGAGCGCGACTGTTCACCCCGCGGTTCATCCCAGGGTTCGCCTCACGCGCGCGGCACGCCTATTCGGGAGGTGCCTATGGCAGAAAAACGTACCGGCACGACGCGTGAAGAGCGCGGCATCGAGCGATCGCCGACCACGGATCGATCGTCGACGGCGTTGTCACGGCCGGTTACTCCGTTCCGCATGCTCGAGCGGTTTGCGGACGAGATGGATCGTATCTTCGATGATTTCGGCTTCGGGCCTCTGCGCTCGCGTCAGCCGTGGCGCGGCGTGTTGTCCAGTGGGCCGTGGTCCCCGGATGTCGAAGTCTTCCATCGCGGCAGCGAGTTGGTGATCCGCGTCGATCTGCCCGGTCTCACCAAGGACGATGTGAAAGTGGACGTCTCAGAGAGCCAGTTGACCATAGAAGGCGAGCGTCAGCGTGAGCACGAAGAGGAGCGCGAGGGCGTGTACCGCTCGGAGCGGAGTTACGGCCGGTTCAATCGCGTCATTTCTCTTCCCGAAGGCGTGATCGCGGACCAGGCCAAGGCGACGTTCAAAGATGGCGTACTCGAGATCACGATGCCGGCGCCACCCGAGCCGGCGCGGCGGGGCCGTCGTCTCGAGATCACTGAACATGGAGCGACGGGCAATCGCTGAGCCCGTACATGATGACGCCCGACGTACCAGGGATCGTGGTGTTGTCGGGCGTTCTTGCGTGTCAGCCACGCATTCTGGCAGGAGCCAGAACCTGATACTGATGATGATGCTCTAGCCGCTTGCGCAGCGACGGAGAGGATCGTCCGGAGCGGTCCTCATCGCCGATGCGCGCCACTAGCCCGGTGGTAACTCCATAACGAACCTCCGCGTCGGAAGTGGCGTGGACAACTTACGAATACCGCTGCTCGGTCACGCTGTCAAGGTCGGCTAATCGACACCGTGCACGGGTCCGGCTAAAGCCGGACACTACGAACTGCTGTGACACAATGTGCCCCGCATGAGCACACTCAAAATCAAAGTCATCGTGGGCAGCACGCGTCCGAACCGATTCAGCGAAAAACCCGCGCACTGGATATTCGACATCGCGAAGAAGCGAACCGATCTCGACGTCGAGCTGCTTGACCTTCGTGATTATCCGCTGCCGTTTTTTGAAGAGGCGCTGCCGCCTGGACTGGCGAAAGATGGTTATACGAATCCCGCCGTCGTGAAGTGGCGCGACAAGGTTCGCGAAGCGGACGGCTTCGTCATCGTTACACCGGAGTACAACCACGGCTACCCAGCGGTGTTGAAGAACGCCCTCGACTACACCTATTACGCGTGGGCGAAAAAGGCGGTCGCATTCGTGAGCTGGGGCGGTGCTGGCGGCACGCGAGGCGTGGAGCAGCTCAGGGCTGTGGCCATCGAGTTGGATATGGCGCCGATCCGGTTCGCGGTACACATTCCCAACCCGTGGCTCATTCAGGATGTGAGCGGCATCGACACCGAGGCCAATCAGCAGGCGGCAAAGGCGCTTCTCGACAACCTCACCTGGTGGACGGCGGCGCTCAAGGCCGCGCGCACGTAGACGGCATAGCGATGAACTGGCGCATTGGCTTCGCGGCGGTTGCGGTGGTCGCGATTCTGTGCGCCGTCGTGGCGTGGCGCAGCTCGCGTATGGTCTTCGTGGTCGGCTTCACGTTCGAGGACTTTCCGTTTGTCGTGAGCGAAGGCGCGACAGCGGCTCTCGGCGGACCCCTGACCGCATCTGAGACGCAGGCGATCAAGCGGACCTCGCGCGACGAGCTGACGCGGGCGTTTGCCGGTCTCAACCTGACGATTACCGACAGCCCAGACGCGTTCTGGACCGTGCGGGTTCGACAGTCCTTCGAGCGCCGCCGCTGGCAGAGGCTGCCGATCGCCGGCGAGACGCTCGTGATGGGACCGCTGGGTGCGCGGAGCACCGTCAACTTCAGCGAAGTGCTGATGGCGGCCATTGCCCACGCGCCGCCGGACGCGACGCGGCAGACCCTCGTAGACGGGATCGGCCGCGGTATCGGACGAACGGCGGCGCACGAACTGGCCCATGCGATCCTCGGCGTGTATGGACCGATGGACAATCGGACCGAGGCGCGGAGTTACGAGTACTTCACGCACAATCGGCCAGAGCACTACTATGGAGCGCTGCACTGGTCGCGCGCGTGGCCCATGCTCGTCGAGCGCGTTGGCGTTGCGGCGCCCGACGGCTACTCCTTCGCGTCAACGGAGCGCACGAACGTCAACGGTGCCGTCATCGGACCCTGAGAGAACGTTCCTGCCAGTTCTCCTGCCTCGTTCAGGGCGCCGGCGAAGAAGTCGCCGCCGATCGCCGGCGTGTTGAGCGTGAGCGTCGCCGCGTTCTGCGTGAGACCGAGCGGAAACTCGATGCCGCCCTGATCGACGCTCACGATGGACGCAGCCGCCGTTCCGTCCGGCGCATTCGACATCCGCAGCACGAGCCGAAGGTTCCTGCCGGCGAGTGACAGCGTGCCGTTCCAGGTACCTTCGAGCGCATGGCTGATCGCGGCGTTTCTCGGCACAATGATCACCTGCGCGTCGCCGGTCCGCGTCATGCTGAACGGCGCGCTGCCGATCGGCGCTGTCACATCCCCTGAGATGGTCTTCCCGTCGGCGTAGACGATGCCCTGAAACTTCGCGCCGCCGTCGACGGTCAGCTCGAACGCGATCGCGCGGCCAGCGAGCGTGACGTTGGCCAGCGGCAGCCCCTTCAGACCGTTTTCGGGCCGGCTATACGTCGCGGTCAACCTGCCGGCAGCGTCCTTCGCCAGATCGATCTGAATCGGAATCTCGCCGCCGGGAATGGTGATCGCTCCTTCCCAGTGACCTGACGGGTCAACGGATTGAGCACGCGCGACAGTTGGAGCGGCGAGTAGAGACACGACGAGCAGAGTGGGCAGTGCAAGGCGCATGATTGTTCTCCTTGAGGCCACCTGAAGGCGGCCCCTACAGTCAAAAATCCCGATGTGCGAGGTTGACGGCCGCCGTGCGCAACAGCGCGGCGGTGATGCCGGCGCTGACGATCAACCCGATCCATGGCAGCCTGGCGGAGCGGTAGTACGACTCTCCGTTCATGACGTGGAACAAACCGAACCGTCCGATCGCCGGGATGTACTCCAGCATGCCGAGCACCGCGGCGACGATGCAGGCGATGAGCACCGGCCGCCACCCGTCGACGTAGTCGGTCGACAGTAGCGCCGCGAGGCTGAAGAACACCGACCCGACGACAAACATGCAAACACCGTGGGCCAGCACGTCACCGACGCTGTAGGTCTGACCGATCGACGGCGCCAACACCGCGATCAGGAGAGAGGGCACGACGGCCAGCGCCAGGAGTTCGGCGAGGCCGACCGCGGCGCGGGTGGTCATCAACCGTGCGCGCGAGACGGGGAGTGACAGCGTGAAGAGCGTCGCCCCTCCCGATTTCACGAGCAGACCGCCGGCGCCAAGCAGCGCTCCGAAGACGACGACCAAATAGGTCAGGTTCTGACGGTACCACTGCCACCAGACGAAGCCGCGGAACGACTGCTGCGCGGCGAGCCCTTCTTTGATTGCCGCGCCCAGCGGCCCGCTGGTGTCGAGCGCCGCCGGATCCATGTTGCGAACCAGTGGCAGGAGTCGCTGCGTCGCTCGGAAGTCGTAGATCACGCCGAAGCCGACGATCAGGCTCAGGGCGAGACCGCCGAGAAATCGTCCGCGGGTTTCGAGCCAGGCCTTGTGCCAGAGCATGTCAGACCTCCAGGGCGACGGATTCGAGAAAGAGTTCTTTCAGCGTGACCGGCAGGACCTCGGCCGAGACCGGTCCAAAGCGCATCGCCTCTGCGATGAGCGCGTCGCTGCCGGCGCTCGACAGCGCGGTCATGACACGTCCCTGCCTGCGGACGCGAACCACACCGGGCGTGTGAAACGTGATGTCGGGCGCGATGCCTGTGAACACGAGCTGCACGCGGCGATACCGCCCGCGCAGGTCGTCGAGCGCGCCGGCAATCACGGCGCGTCCCGCGTCGATTATCGCGATGTGATCCGCAATCTGATCGACGTCGGCGAGATGGTGCGACGAAAAAAACACCGTCATGCTCTCGGCCGATACGTGGGTGACGATGGCCTGCAGCACTTCTTCCGATGTCGCTGGATCGAGACCGGAAGTCGGCTCATCGAGTACGAGCAGCTCGGCACCGCGCGACAACGCGAGCAGCACCGACAGCTTGGAGCGCATGCCGAGCGAGAGCGTGTTGATTCTCTGATGGAGCGGCAGCGCAAACGACTGCAGGTAGCGCTTCTCGAGATCGCGACGCCACCCCGGATAGAACGCGGC
>Ga0209382_10007868_pt1 | contig 13493 bp, 11 predicted proteins | sample SoiMetdeltSBSDD5_FD_187599 | JGI IMG/M metagenome (GOLD analysis project Ga0209382, IMG submission 187599) | Bulk soil microbial communities from a Populus tree surrounding site in Tennessee, USA - Soil MetaG P. deltoides SBSDD5 (SPAdes) (version 2) | ecosystem: Environmental > Terrestrial >... | reverse complement strand
GAAGCCGTCGGCCGTCGTGACCGAATAGAGAACGAGTTCCCGCACAGCGCTCGTCCTTTCTTGCTTGACACGCGCAGCCGCCACGCGGCCCGCCCACCGTTCGTGTCCAGCGGCAGCCTATCAGCCAGCCGGATGGACGACCGATAGCATTGGTCACGCCATGCGCTACGTCGACGCCGCAATGATTGAGCGCCTGCTCGACCTCGAGACGGCGTACCGGTCTCAGCTTGAGGCCTTTCGTTGCCTGGGCACCGGCGTCGCCGAGCTGGCCGAGCGGCTGATTCTCAGCGCTTCGCCGGGGGACGCTCTCGCGTTCTGCTACGCGTCCCGGCTGCGACCCGGCGCACCCGCTGTCTGCAAGTTCGGCGCCGTGGCGGACAACCGCGCCCGAGGCTTGCCCAGCGTGCACGCCGTCGTCATCGCGCTCGACGCGGCGACCGGGCAGCCGTTGGCGTGCTTCGACGGCGAACCCATCACCACGCTACGCACCCCCGCGGCCACCGCGGTCGCCGTGGACCACCTGGCCCGGCCCGGCGCGCACGAGCTGGCGGTCATCGGGTGCGGTCTCCAAGGACGTTCACACGTTCGGGCACTGGCCGGGCGGGTGTCGCGCGTCCACCTGTGGGACCACCATCCCGGTCGGGCCTCCGCGCTCGCGGACCAGCTCGGGGGCGACCTGGGCGTGCCGCTGCTCGTCGCGGCCTCGCCCGCCGACGCCGTCGGTGCCGCCGACATCGTGGTCGCCTGCACCACGAGCGTGACCCCCGTGCTGTCCGGCGACTGGGTCGCGCCGGGGACGACCGTGGTCAGCATCGGCTCGTTCGCTCCCGACCGGTCCGAGGTCGACGCCACGCTCGTGCGGAAGGCGCACGCGATCGTCGTCGATCACGCCGACATCGCCCAGCGCCAGGCCGGACCGCTCGTCGCCGCCCTCGCCGCGGGTGACATCGCGCCCGGTTCCGTGGTCGAGCTGGGTGACGTGGTGACCGGCCGCCGGCTTGCCCGACCGGACGACGCCGCGATCGTCTACTACAACAGCGTCGGGCTGGGCGTCCAGGACGCCGCGGCCGTGACTACCCTGCTCGACCTGCTGGCCGTATAGGACAGACTTCGGCGCCAGGTGTCACGTTGGGCATGTCCACGTAGGGCTAAGGCGTCGAGGATTCACTGCCTCAGGGGCCCGAGGCCAGCGCCTCCTCGATCGCGGCGACGAGGGCCCGGGCCGAGGAGGCGGTCAGCTCGAGCGCGACGCGGGCCGACGGTCCCCGGGCCGGATCCGGGATGTCGATGTTGAGGGTGTGCTCCGCCATAGCGTGCACCGGGTGGTCGAAGTAGACGGTCGCTGTGGTGAGCGGGAACCACTCGCCGTTCGGACCCTTGGCGCTGCCGTCGAGGGCCATGTGGACGGTCGCGTACGTGCACATGGTCAGCCCTTCAGGTACGTGCCGAAGAACGCGGCGATACGCTGCCAGCCGTCGTTGGCGGCCGCGACCCGGTAGGCCGGACGGTCGACCGAGAAGAATGCGTGGCCGGCATCGGGGTACGAGTGGAACTCGTGGACCTTCCCGTGGGCGTTCAGGATCTGGTCCAGCTCGGCCACCTCCTCGGGGCTCGGGTACTTGTCGTCGTCCCCGAACAGCCCGAGCAACGGTGCGCGCAGGTTGGGCAGCTGGTCGACGAGGTTGGAACGCATCGGCGCGCCCTCGGGCGGCGTGCCGGTGACGAACGCGCCGTAGCAGTCCACGGCCGCGTCCAGGTCGACGTGGCAGGCGGCGAGCACCGACTGGCGGCCGCCGGAGCAGTAGCCGATGACCCCGACCTTGCCGTTCGATGTCGGCAGGGCCCGCAGGTGGGCCGCCGCGCCGGCCACGTCACCGACCAAGCGTTGGTCCGGCACACCGCCGTGGGCCCGGGCGGTCGCGGCCGCGTCGTCCGGGGCCGCGCCGGGCGCCTCGCGGAAATAGAGGTTGGGGCAGATCGCGGCGTAGCCCATTTCGGCGAAGCGCCGCACGATCTCCTTGGTGGCCCGGTCGTATCCCGGCATGTGGTGGATCACGACGACGCCGCCGCGCGGCCCATCGGCGTCCGGGCGCGCGAGGTAGGCCTCGATCGGGTCACCGCCGGCGCCGGAGATCTGGACGGTGGTCGCTGTCAACGAGTCACTCATGCGCCGATAGAACCACAGTCCGGCAGATCCCAGTGCGGCGGCAGGCGCGAGGGCTCCCATTGCGGGTCGGGGCGGAAGTCGGTCAGCCAGCCGTCGAACGGGTGCCGGCCGGCCTCGACGAGCGCGATCGCCCGCTCGCCCTCGGCCCGGATCGCCGCCGCCTCCTCGGCGGTCCAGTAGAGGGGGTGGTCGATGCGTTCGTTGAACTCGTCCTCGTCCTTCCACGCCCAGGTCCGGTCCGGCTCCACCCAGATGTCGAGCGCGTGGTCGGTCGTGTCGAGGCCGCCGAACCAGCGGCGGGCCGGCGCCTCGAGGTTGACGTACCAGCCGAGGAAGCCTGTCTCGTCGAAGAACCACCAGACCGAGTGGCCGGCGTCTGGCGGTGTGAAGATCAGAACGCCCGTGTCGCGCCACACGTCGGGCACGAGCATCGTCGCGACGGCGGTACGCAGGCTCAACGGCATCTTGCGGGTCGGTTCGCCGGCCAGCGTGCACCGGCGCATGACCTGTGAGCCCGGCGCCATCCACGTGAGCACGCCCCGCTCGTCGTCACTGAGCATGCGCGCCGTCTCCACCGCGCCGATCCGCCTGTTACGGTGCACGTTGCGCCGGAGGATCGTCTGTCCAATCTCGAACGCCATCCCGCCCCCGCTCCGCCGGTCAACGCCAACGATAGTTCCCGAGGCGAATCTTGAGAATGGCGTGATGCGACAGTTCCGGGAGTTGTGCCGTTATCCGCGCGCGTCAACTACTCACGCCGCTACGCGGATGACATCGGGCCGCGACGACCGCCGATCCACAAGGGATGCAACCCCGGGTCGGCGGCTCGCACCGCGGCCTCCGTCGCCGCGATGTCGCGGTCAACGAGGCGACGCGGATAGAGGATGGACAGCAACGGACCGGCCATCGCCGTGGTCACCACCGCCATCACCACCATCAGCGAGTAGAGGCCGGTGTCGAGGACGCCCAGCTGCAGGCCCACGCTGAGAATGATCAGCTCGGTCAGCCCGCGCGTGTTCATGAGCGTCGCCAGGGTAGCGGAGATTCGACTGCTCAGGCCGTTGAGCCGGGCGGCGACGTAGGCGCCCACGAACTTACCGCCAATGGCGACGAGCAGGATGAGGCCCAGCTCCACCAGGTCGACGGCGTCCACCTTCGACAGATCGACCCGCAGGCCGGCGACGATGAAGAAGACCGGCAGGAGCAGCACGTTGTTCACCAGACCGATCCGGTCGTGCAGCTCCGTTCGCAGCTCGGCCTTCTCGCCCCGCGGCATGACCAGGCCGAACAGGAACGCGCCGAAGATGAAGTGCAGGCCGATCCACTCGGTCACGCCGCCGGAGACCAGCAGGCCGGCGAGCACGATCGCGATCTGCCCGGTGGTGAGTTGCCCCGACCGCGCTCGCGCGGAGACGAGCCGTCCGAGCAGCCGCCGCACCGGGTAGAGCATCACCAACAGGTACGGCGCGGCCAGCAGCATCCGCCACTGATCCGCGTCGCCGCCGAGCACGGTCACGACGACCGCCAGCAACGACCACGCCAAAATGTCGTCGATGGCCGCGCAGGTTAGGGCGAGCCCACCGAGCGGCAACCGGTTCAGATCGCGGTCGATGAGAATGCGCGCCAGCACCGGGAACGCGGTGATGGACATCGCCACGCCCATGAACAGCACGAAACCGAGCGGGTCCTCGCTCGGGTGGGTGCGCAGCAGGTAGGTGCCCAGCAGGATGCCCAGGGTGCAGGGCAGCAGGATCGAGGTGAGGGACACGGTCGCGGCGACCCGACCGGTGCCGCGCAGCATGTTGCGGTTGAGCTCCAGGCCGACCAGGAACATGAACACCGCGACGCCGACGTTGGCCAGGGCGCTGAGGAACGGTCGGATGTCGGTGGGCAACAGGAAGCCCGCGATCGCGCCACCGAAGAGCGTCGGTCCCATCAGGATGCCGGCGATGACCTCGCCGATCACGGCTGGCTGCCCGAGCCGACGGGCCACCCATCCGAGGAGCCCGGCGCCCAGGATGATGGCGGCCAGACCGAGCAGGAGTGCGGATGCCTGATGAGTGCTCACGGTCCCCCCACGGGTCGTTCAACGCCTGCGGCCGTTCCGGACGGTTGATCTGCCGGCTCCGGACGGCCGATCAATCTGCGCCGAACGGCCGTCCGGGCGGCGGCACCGCGACGGCGAAACCGTCAACAGTGCCCGCCCGGGTTGGTCATCCGGCCGACGAGCTCGCGGGCACCAGCAATCCTGGACGCCCGACCGGTGTATAGGGGCTACGCCGTTCGCGTAGCGACTTCCACCACCACAGCAGACCCCGACCGAGGCACACGATGGTGACGGCAAAGGACAGCGTATACACCACATTGAAGACCATCAACACGCGACGGTAACGACGAGGGATCCGAACATGGACATTGATCGACTAAAGCTCGGTGTCGTGCCGGCGGTCGGTGATCATGTAGTTCGCGACGAGGACGCCCAGCTGCGGGCCCACGCATCACCGTCCACAGTGTCCGGCGGTCAACCTCGACAGCGCCGGCCGGCGGCTTGATCAGCGCGAACTCGGGCAGCGCGCCCGCCAGAGGTGGCCAGCCGGTCACCTCCGACCAGAACGCCACCTCGGCGTCGAACGCGCCGACGGACACATCCCCGCAGACCTGGTCGAGCCGGCTGCTCGCGCCCGACGGGTCCGCGACCGGCGCGGGCCGCTGCCCCTCGCAGGCGTCGCCACCGTCCGGGAGCAAGGTCGCGAACTCGTCGTCGGATCACCGTACCCTTCCGGCCGGTTGAAACGGTGAGTCGACGATAGCTGTCCCGTACGCCCTGACCAGCATGCAAACGTATGCGTGCTAACCTTGCACCAATGTCACCTCCCGCGCACGGGCGCCGACCGCCGCCGCCGGATGACGCAACCGGTGAGAGCACGCCACCGGTCCCGCGCGCCCGGCGCCGAGTCGCGACCATGCGGGACATCGCCCTCGCCGCTGACGTCTCCCAGAGCACTGTGTCGCGGGTGCTCAGCGGCGCACCGACCAGCGTTCCGATCGCGCCCGAGACGCGCGAGCGCGTGCTGCAGGCCTCACACCGCCTCGGCTACCGGCCCAACCCGCTGGCGCGCGGCCTGCGCGGCGCATCGACCAACCTGATCGGCGTGGTCGTCCGCGACTTCAGCGACCCCTTCTTCGCCGGTGCCATCGAGGCGCTGGTGGTCGAGTCGATGGCGCACGGCTACAACGTCGTGCTCGGCCACGTCCACGGCCGGCTCGACGAGGCGATCCCGCTGACCTCGGTGCTGGAGACCCGGCACACCGACGCCATCGTGCTGCTCGGCGACATCCAGATCCAGCCCCAGCTGCTCGAGGACCTGCGGCACTCGAGCGTCCCCGTGGTCGCGCTCTGGCAGGGCACCAGCCCGCTTGTGTTCCCGACCGCCGACACCGACGACCGGGCCGGCATCCACGCCGGGCTCGAGCATCTGGTGTCACTGGGCCACCGCCGCATCGCGTTCGTCTCGGCCGAGCTGCCCGGCGACTACCGGGTCCGGGAGGACGCCTACCTCGACTTCATGCGCGAGCACCTCGGCGGCATCCCGGACGGCTACCTCGAACGCTGCCCCAACACGCTGGCCGGCGGCGATGCCGCCCTGCGCCGCATCCTCGAGCTGGCGCGGCCGCCCACCGCGGTGGCGACGTCGACCGACCTCGTCGCCGTCGGTGTGCTGCACGCCGCGCACAGCCTGGGTGCCACCGTGCCCGACAAGCTCTCGGTCGTGGGCTACGACGACATCCTCATCGCGAGCCACACGGTGCCGGCCCTGACGACCCTACGGATGCCGATCTCGGAGATCGTGAGCCACGCCGTCACCCGCGCCGTCGCCCTGGCGCGCGACCCCGACGCCGTGCGTGGGCCGAGCCTCGAGGTGTTCAAGCCCGCTCTCATCGTGCGCGACTCCACGGCCCCGCCGCCCCGCCGCCGGGCCCGATAGCGGAGCGACGGCCAGTTAGCAGGGCAGCCAGACGCGCATCGCGGCGGCCGTGCGGTTGGCCCAGGTGAAGTAGGGGACGGCGCCGGCGGTCGCTCCGTTCGACGTCGCGCCGGTCAGCACGGGTACGGTTACCCCGACGACGCCGTCCCCTACGTCCGGCCGCGGCCCGGCGACCGGCGTGCGGCCCGGGTCCCAGCGGAGGTCCTCGAGCTCGACACCGGCTGGCACGTCGGCCGACTCGACGCAGTAGACCAGCGGGCCGCGTTCGATGGCCACGCAACCGCGCACGGCGTCGACCCGCGGATCCGGCTCGGTGACGCGCACCGGAAGGTCAAGCTCCAGCGCGACGGCGTCGCCGGGACGCCACTGCCGCAGCAGCTCGACCGTGCCCGGCGAGGCCGCGCGTACCGTGCCGTCCGGGTCCTGCAGCGTGGCCGAGCGGCACCAGCCGGGCACTCGCAACGACAGCGTCCACGGCTCGTCGGGCGATGAGTCAATGTGGACGGTGATGCGACCGTGCCATGGGTAGTTGGTCCGGACGGACAGCTGCGCGGTGCCGGCCGCGAGGTCCGCCCGGATGTCTGCGGAAGCGTACTGATGAATCTGGACCCCCGACCCGTCACTGGTCGAAAGGTACTGCTCCCACGAGCTCATCAGCCGCATGAGGTTGGGCGGGCAGCAGGCGCACGGATACCACGGCGCGCGGTCGCCGTGGTCGGGCGGCTCATAGGCACGGTGCGTGCGACGCTGCAACGGGTTGACGTAGAAGAAGCTCGCACCGTTCAGGGCGACGCCGGACAGTACACCGTTGTAGATGACGCGCTCGATGGCGTCGGCGTATCCGGACTCGCCGGTGGCGAGCAGCAGGCGCCAGCCCAGCAGGATGCTCGCGATCGCGGCGCAGGTCTCGGCGTAGGCACGGTCCGGCGGCAGCTCGAAGGGATCCCCGAAGGCCTCGTCCCGGTGGCGGCTGCCCATCCCGCCAGTCAGATAGGTACGGGTGAGCATGAGGTCGTCCCAACGGCGCCGGACCGCGGCGAGCAGCTCAGCGTCGTCCAGCTCGACCGCCACGTCGACGGCACCGCAGTCCAGGTAGAGCTGGCGGACGGCGTGCCCGGCCACCGTCTCGGCCTCGCGCACGGGTGCGTGGTCCTGCCAGTAAGCCGGCCCGAACCGGCCCGATCCCAGCAACCCGCGACCGCGCAGCTCCAACATGCGCGAGGCGAGGACGAGGTAGCGCAGCTCCCCCGTGACCCGGCTCAGCTCGACCAGGGCCATCTCGATGCCTGGATGCCCGTCGACCCCGGGCCGTCCACTGTGGCCGAACTCCCGGTCGATCCGGTCGGCCGCGCGAACCGCGATCGTCAGCAGGCGGTCGTCGCCGAGCGTGCGGTGCCAAGCGATGGCGGCCTGGATGAGGTGGCCGATGCAGTAGAACTCGTGACCCCAGGCCAGGTCGCGGTGGGGCGTGCCGTCGCCCAGCACCTGCACATAGCTGTTGATGTACCCGTCCGGGCGCTGCGCCGCCGCCACGAGCGCGATCGCCTCGTCCGCCGCGGCCGCCATGGTCGCGTCCGGGGCCCGGCCCAACTCCCATCCGACGGCCTCGAGCCACTTGTACACATCGGAGTCGAGGAACGGGAATGTGGACCCCGACGTGTCGGCCTGCGCCTGGTACTGCCCGCCCGCGCCGGCCGCGAGGCGGAGGTTGTTGAGTGTACCCGCGCGCTGCAGCTGCTCGAACCCGTGCGGGATCGTGGTCTCCCGGTTGATGCGCAACCGGTGCGCCCAGAACCCGTCGCGGATCGCGACCTCCGAGAAGCCGAGCGGCTGTAGCCGTGACCTCGCCGTGGCCGAGGGTATGACGGTGCCCGTACTCATTTCACCGCTCCACTCATCAGGCCGGATACGTAGTACCTCTGCAGCAGCAGGTACACCCCAACACAGGGAATGATCGAGATGGTGATGCCGGCCTGGAGCATGCCCCAGTCCGTTCCGCCGAGGCTCGTCTCGGTGCGGGACGCCGCGAGGATCAGCGGCAGCGTGAACTTCGACCCGTTGGCCATCATCACGAGCGCACCCAGGAACTCGTTCCACGACGTGATGAAGGCGAAGAGGGCGACCGTGACGATCGCCGGCAGCGACGACGGCAGGAATACCCGCACCAGAGTGTTCCAAGTGGACGCACCGTCCATCACGGCTGCCTCCTCCAGCTCCCGCGGCACGGCCGAAAAGCTGTTGCGCAGGATGTAGAGGCTGAAGGGCAACTGGATCGCCGTATGCAGGACCGCCAGGCCGATGAGTGAGTTGGTCAGCTGCAGCCGGGCGAACATGAGGAACATCGGCGTCAACAACGCTTGGTAGGGCACGATCAGCGCCAGCAGCAGCACGACGAAGATGACCTCTTTGAACGGGATCGGGAAGCGGGCCAGGGCATAGCCGGCCGGCACCGTCAGCAGCAGCGTGAACACGATCGTCAGCAGCGCCGCGCCGAAGCTGTTGGCCAGATAGACCGGCAGGCCCTCCTGGTAGCTCCACAGCCGCTGGTAGCTGTCGAAGCTCAACGCGTGCGGCACGTAGGTGGGCGGCGAGGAGGCCGACTCCGCGGTCGGCTTCAACGACGCGAGGATCGAGAAGACGAGCGGCAGCAGCATGACCGTGCAGATGAGCAGGCACACCGCGCCGATCAGGTAGCCCGTCCGGCCGACGCGGCCGCCCCGGACGAGCTCGGGCGCCTGCGCCTGTGGCACCTCGACGGTCGTGATCGTGGTCATGCGTGGCTCCGCCGGGTGAGGAACAGCTGGACGACCGTGAAGACCAGGATCGTCAAGGCGAGGATCAGCGACAGCGCGGCGCCGTAGCCGAGCTTCAGGTACGGGAACGAGTTCAGGTAGACGTAGAAGACCGACGTCGCCGTCTCGTTGTGCGGTTGGCCGGCGGTCATGATGTAGAACTGGTCGAATGCGAGCAACGAGCCGATGACGCTGACGAGCGTCACCAGCAGCACCGTGCGCATCGTCAGCGGCAGGATGACGCGGGTCACCCGCTGGCGGTAGCTGGCCCCGTCGACGAGGCTCGCCTCCGTTATCTCCGACGGGATGGCCTGGATCGCGCCGACGAACAAGATCATCCCGAACCCGATGACCTTCCAGACCACCGACGCGATGATGGCGTAGTTGGACCGGTCGTCGTCCACGCCGAGCCATAGCACCGGCTTCGAGACGACGCCCGCGTCCATCAGGCCCTTGTTCACGAGGCCGAAGGTCGGGCTGAACAGCCAGTACCACAACAGGCTCGACACTCCGAGCCCGATGACGACGGGTATGAACACGATCGTTCGGGTCAGCCGCCGCAGCGGAGAGTTCTGCGATGTCAGCAGCGCGAGCACGTAGCCGCCGATGATGAGGATCGGCGTGATGATGGCGGTGTACTTCAGCGTGAAGAGGAACGAGATCCAGAACTGCTTGTCCTCGAACGCCCGCCGGTAGTTGTCCATTCCGACGAACCGGGGCGGGGTCAGCAGGGACCAGTTGGTGAACGACATCCAGACCATCCGGCCCAGCGGGTACGCCGTGAAGGCCAGCACGAACAGCAGCGCCGGTGCCAAATAGGCGACCCCGATCAGTCGGGCTCGCCGGCTGCGATGCATGGTTGACCTCCTTCGGGCACGCGGTCAGGCCGTCCCAACGATGTCCGGCTGGGTGGGCCGTGTCCACCGGGGCGGCTCGCGCCGCCCAGGTGGACACGGGCCTTCCATGTGGCGAACTAGGACTGGTTGGCGATGTCCTTCATCGCCTTCTTGGCATCCGCGATGACCGTGTCGAGGTCGTCATTGGTGTAGTAGGCGCGCTGCAGCATCTGCAGCCACGGCCCCTGCGGAGAGTTGATCTGCTCGAAGAACGTGAGCGTGTACGGCGTGCGGCCGACCGCGAGCGCCTTGGCCACGTCCTGAACGAGCGGCTCCGCCTGGAAGTACTTGTTGTTCACCATGTCGGAGCGCGTCGTGAGGTTGAGCGCCTTGGCGTACACCTCGACCTGCACCTCGTCCGAGAGGAGGAACTTCATGAAGTTGACGGAGTCGGCCACCCGCTTGCTGCCCTTCGGCACGACCACCAGGTCACCACCGATGAACGAGGCGTACGAGCCGGCCGTCGCGCCGGGGAGCAGCGAGATGCCGAACTTCATCGTCGGGTTCTGCTGACGGGCCAGGGTGATGTTGAAGTTGCCCGTACCCATCATGCCGACCTTGCCGGAGCCGAACTGCAGGTGGAACGTCTCGCCGTTCTCGGCCCGGTCTCCATCGTGGACGTTGCCGGCCTTCACCATGTCGCGGGTGAACTGGAGCACCTGCTTGACGCCGTCACCGGTGAGCGGTTCGTCGCCCGGTCCGAGCGCCTCGATCTCCGCCCCGGAGGCCCACATCAGCGGGCCGACAGTGAAGATGTTGCAGCCGGCGCAGTTGCCCGGAAGGTAATAGCCCTTGATGTCGGGGCCGAGCTTGGTGATCTTGTCGGCGAACTCCCGGAGCTCCGCGAGGCTCGTCGGCCCCTTGTTGGGGTCGAGGCCCGCCCGCTCGAAGAGGTCCTTGTTGTAGAACAGCGCCGACACGTCGGCGTAGAGCGGGACGCCGTAGAGCTTTGTCTCGTACGTCGCCACGGTCATGTGGCCCTTGCTGGCGCTTGTCAGCTCCGGCCAGTCCTTGATGCGGCTGGTGATGTCGACGAGCTGCTGTGCCTTTTCGAACTGCGGCGCGTAGATCAGGTCCATGCCCATGAGGTCGGGCACCTGACCCGACGCGATGCCCTGGGCGATCTTGCCAACCATCTCCGTATGCGGGATGTAGGTAAGGTTGATCTTGCAGTTGGGGTTCTTGGTGTTCCACGCTTCGACGAGCATGTCGACCATTTGCTTGTTGCCACCCGAACGCTCCCACATCGTGAGCTCGCCGTTGGTGGCACAACTGGTGGTGGCTGGAGCCTCGCCGCCGGGTGCCGGCGTTTCGGAGCCCTTGCTGCAGCCCGCGACCAGCACCGCCGCGACGGCGACCAGGGCGGGCAACCTGAGACGGGTCCTCATCCCACACTCCTCCATTCGAGTGGACCCGGCCTGACCGGACGAGGGCGGGACGGCGTCCGTGCGGCCTGGGCACACGGACCATACTCGATTGCGCATACGATTGCATACAATCGTTTTCATGTTGTGACCCGGGACGTTCGGAGGATGCGTCGTAGCATCGGCCGGTACACCGAGCCGACGAACGGAGCCGCCGTGGCCAGCCGCATCATCACTCCGACCGCGCGCGGCTTCCTGCATCTCGACGCGCATCCGTCCGGCTGCGCCCGCGCAGTCGAGCAGATGGGCGCCCGGGTCGCCAGGCTTGTCGCTTCGCCGTTTCCGGCCGGGGGGCGCAGGCCGGTCGTGCTCGTCGTCGGGTGTAGCGCGGGCTATGGCCTCGCGGCGATGGTGGCCGCGGTCGCCGGCTTCGGGATGGACGGCATCGGCATCGGCTTCGAGAAGGCGCCGACGCCCCGCCGGACCGCCACCGCCGGGTGGTACCGGGTGATCGCGACGGCCGCGCTGGCGGAGGGCGCGGGCGCCCGGGTCGCGTTCCTCAACGCGGACGCGTTCGCCGACGCCACGAAGGATGAGGTGCTCGACCTCATCGAGCGCCGCTTCGGCCGGCTCGACTACCTCATCTACTCGATCGCCGCGCCGCGGCGGACCGACCCCGACACGGGCGAGGTCTACGCGTCCGTCATCAAGCCCATCGGGGCGGCCCACCGCACCCCGACGCTGGTCTTCGACTCCGACGGGGTCCCCGACTGCCGGGAGGTCGAGGTCGCACCCGCCACGGACGATGAGATCGCACAGACCGTCAACGTTATGGGCGGGTCCGACTGGAGCCGCTGGATCGACGGCCTGGCCGCGCGGGGTCTGCTCGCGCCCGGCTTCACCACCGTGGCCCTGACCTACATCGGGTCGGACCTGACCGCGGCCATCTACCGCCAGGGCACCATCGGCGCGGCCAAGCACCACCTCGAGGAGACCGCCCGCACGCTCAACGAGCGCTTGGCGGCGGCCGGCGGCCGGGCCGCCACCTCGGTCAACGGGGCCGCCGTCACGCAGTCGTCGACCGCGATCCCGGGCATCGCCCTCTACGTCGGGCTCCTCCGGCGGGTGCTGGGTGAGGGCCTGCGCCCACCCATCGACCAGTTCGTCGACCTGTGGGCGCAGCTGACCGGAGCGAGCCCGCTCGACATCGACGAGCTCGGCCGGATCCGGCTCGACGGCTGGGAGCTCGCCCCCGAGGTGCAGGCCGAGGTCGCGAAGCGGTGGGCCGCGGCCACGAACGACACCGTCGCCGACCTCGCCGACCTGGACTGGTTCTCCGACGAGGTCCGGCGCCTCTACGGCTTCGCCGTGCCGGGCGTCGACTACCAAGTGCCGACGGACCCCGACCGCGACTGGCCGCCCGGACGGTGAACCGGCTCAACCCTCGGGTGGCTGGACGACGTTTGTTTCTTCGAGTACGGGCGGCTCGTGGTCGCGGAGGGTGGTGCGGAGTTGAGCTGGGAGGACCGCTCCCGCGACGCTTGCGAGCGGGACAGTCAGAACTTCCGCGACTTCGTCCGCAGCCGCACGCCCGCACTGTCCCGCACGGCATACCTGCTGACGGGCGACCACCACCTGGCCCAGGATCTCCTTCAGACCGCGCTCTCCCACACCTACCAGCACTGGCACCGGATCAGCGGCGGCAACCCCGAGGCGTACGTTCGCCGCGACCGCCGCCGACATGGCGGGCGACTCGACCGACGCGGCAACGCTGCGGCTCGCGGTCGTCGGGGCCCTGCGGATGCTCGCCCCGCGTCAGCGTGCGGTGGTCGTGCTGCGCTACTACGAGGACCTCACCGAGACGCAGACCGCCGATGTGCTCGGCTGCAAGGTCGGCACGGTTAAGCGCCTGCACTTCGACGCCCTGGCCCGGCTGCGTCAGGTCGCCCCGCAACTGCTGGCGGACGCCGAACCGGAGGATGTGGTCCTGCGATGAGCACCCGTCTGGCGACTGCGTTGCGGGAGGCGGCGGAGACGGTCCCGGCCTATGAGGTGCACGACGCCGCCGTCGCACTCGGCCGTCGTCGCCGGCGCCGGTCGCGGCTCGGCACCTCGGTCGCGGTCGTGGCGCTGGTCGCGCTCGTCGGGTTCGGCGTCGTGCCGCTGCTCGGACGCGGCGGCGGGCCACTGGTGGGGTCAGACCGCCCTGTCGATGTCGTCCCGGCCGGGCCGGCGCTGCCCGACCGGATCGGCCTGCCCGCCCTCTTCACGCCCAGCGTCGCCGCGTC
>Ga0209382_10007867_pt1 | contig 13497 bp, 13 predicted proteins | sample SoiMetdeltSBSDD5_FD_187599 | JGI IMG/M metagenome (GOLD analysis project Ga0209382, IMG submission 187599) | Bulk soil microbial communities from a Populus tree surrounding site in Tennessee, USA - Soil MetaG P. deltoides SBSDD5 (SPAdes) (version 2) | ecosystem: Environmental > Terrestrial >... | reverse complement strand
TCCACCACCACCGAATTTTCCGACGAGCACAGGACGCCGTGGTCGAACGTCTTGCCGGTCACGACGTCGCGAACGGCCTTGGCAACATCCGCCGAGCGTTCGATGAATGCGGGCGCGTTGCCAGGTCCGACGCCATATGCCGGTTTGCCGGCGCTGTATGCCGCGCGAACGAGACCCATACCGCCAGTCGCGAGAATGACGGCCGTCTCGCGCGCTTTCATCAATTCCTGCGTTCCTTCGAGCGTTACGGTCGTCATCCACCCGATCGAGCCCTCTGGCGCGCCCGCTTTCCGCGCGGCATCATTCATCACTTCCGCCACGCGCGAGATGCATCTGACGGCGGCTGGATGGGGGCTGATCACGATCGCGCAGCGAGCTTTCAGGCTGATCAGGATCTTGTAGATGGCGGTGGACGTCGGGTTCGTCGATGGAACGATGGCCGCGACGACGCCGAACGGTTCGGCGATCTCGATGACTTTCCGATCCTCGAGCCGCCGGACCACGCCGACTGTCTTCATCGGCTTGATGAACCGGTAGACCTTCTCGGACGAAAACAGGTTCTTCTGAACCTTGTCGGCAACAACGCCGTAGCCGGTCTCTTCTTGAGCGAGCTGCGCGAAGGCCTGCGCCTGAGCGGTCGCCGCGTGTGCCATCGCGGCCACGATCGCGTCGATTTGTTCCTGGGAAAATTCGGCGAGCGCGTTGCCTGCCTCACGAGCGCGGCGCACGAGCGTGCGCGCTTCGTGGATGGACGTCAAATCGCGATCGGTCTGGGCCGTGGGCTGCGCCATGCGTGACCGATTGAGGGTTACGAGGCCTTGGTGTCTTTACCGGACGGCGCGGGCACCTTCGGGAGAACTCGCTCGACTTCGGTGTGCGGCCGCGGAATGACGTGGACCGAGACCAGCTCGCCCACGCGTCGCGCTGCAGCGGCGCCCGCGTCGGTTGCGGCCTTGACGGCACCGACATCCCCGCGCACCAGCACCGTGACGTACCCAGCGCCGATGTATTCCTTGCCGACCAGGACAACGTTGGCAGCCTTCACCATCGCGTCCGCGGCCTCGATCGATCCGATGAGGCCTTTCGTTTCAACCATTCCAAGTGCTTCAGACATGTTCTCACCGGGGAGTTCGTCCCCGGACCCCCCTTACACGCTCGCTCGCGGGGACCCCTTTTGCCCCGCTCCGCTCGCGTGGCTCACTTGCTCTGCTCGTTCGCCGCTTGCAACGAAATCGCGGCCACACAACCGTCGCTCTAGCGTTGAGAGCTGAGGGCTGAGACCTGAAAGCTAACATATTGCGATACGTCGAACAACTGCAGTAGCATCAGCCGTCTGCCGCAGTTTGCTTCTTGTGATTCCGTGATGTTCGTGTTTTCCGTGGCCTGAAAATCATCTATGTTCAGTCGTTCGTTCGTTGTTGTGTGCGTGCTGGGTACCGCCGTCGCCCTGACCGGCTGCAGCCGCAAAGAAGAAACGGTTCCTTGTGTGGCCACGGCCACGGTGAGCCTGGCGCGCGACCGCGCGGCCATCGGCAGCCCTTTGAAGGTGACGTACCGCTTCGAGGTCGCGCCGAACATCACAATTCCTCAGGACTACACGGTCTTCGTGCATGTGCTGGACGACCAGGGCGAGTCGCTCTGGGGAGACGATCACCAGCCGCCCGAGCCGACGACGACGTGGAAGTCAGGCCAGAAGGTTGAGTACAGCCGAACGGTGTTCGTGCCGAACTATCCGTATATCGGCCCGGCGCACATTCGGGTTGGTCTGTACCAGCCATCAACCGGTCAACGGTTGCCGCTGTGCAACCCGGAAATCTCGCGCCGCGAGTACGAGGTCGCGAAGTTCCAGTTGCTGCCGCAATCCGAGAACATCTTCCTTATCTACAAGGATGGCTGGCACCCCTCCGAGGTAGCCGCCGATAATCCGACGGTCGAATGGCAGTGGACGAAGAGCGTTGCGACGATCTCCTTCCGGAACCCTAGGAAGGACGCGACCTTCTATCTCGACTACGACGCCCGCGTCGATCAGTTCAGCCCTCCGCAGCAGGTGACCATCAAGTCGGGTGACCAGGTCATCGGCACGTTCGCGGCGGACTCAAAGGACAAGAAGCTTCTCTCGTTTCCGGTGGCAGCCGCCCAGCTTGGCACGGGAGACATGTCGGAGATCACACTGTCCGTCGATAAGACGTTCGTGCCCGGCGGCGGCGATACACGCGATCTCGGGATTCGGATCTTTCACGCGTTCATCGAGCCTCGGTAATCCGCCGGCCACTGGCCGGCTGGAACTGTAGTGATTCTGGACACCGTCACTGAGATGATGCTAGGATCATTTCTTCGCATGAGCCATCGATTCCTGGGAGTTGCGGCCGTCGCGCTTGTACTGACCGGCTGGGCAGCCGAAGCGCGCGCAGAGATCGTCGTCCTCACCTCGGGCCGCACCCTCTCCGTGAAATCCCATCGTTTTGACGGGGCGTCGGTCATCCTGACGCTCCGTACAGGCGGGGAAGTTACCTGCGACAAGTCGATCGTCGAGAAGATCCTGCCCGACGAAGTGCCGTATCCGGAGCCGGTCCTTGCCGCGTCGGCCGGAACGGCGCCAGCGGAGGTCGGAGACCTGCTCGAGACGACGCCGTACGGCGAGATTATCTCGGCGATGTCGGAGGCGCATGGCGTCGATCCGATGCTCGTCCGGGCGCTCATCCAGGTGGAATCGAACTATCAGGCCCGGGCACGGTCCCGCAAGGGTGCGATGGGCCTGATGCAGCTGATGCCGTCGACGGCGAGGGTGTATAACGTTCGGAACCCGTTCGATCCCAGAGCGAATATCGAGGCAGGCATCAAGCACTTGAAGTCGCTGATCGATCGCTACGGGACCGAGCTCGCCTTGGCCGCCTACAACGCCGGCGAAGGCGCGGTCGCGAAGTTTAATGGGATCCCCCCGTACCGGGAGACCCGCACTTACGTCTCGCGGATCCTCTCGCTCGCCGGCGTCAAATAGCCAGGGCGCCTGAGCCCTTCGATAGATTTTCCCCAGCCGAGAACCGGATTCCTCTGTCTAACGAAAGGGGCGTCGGGGGAGTGTTGTCAATCGAACCGATATATAATCCGGCCGAGCGGACGCCCGATAATGTCCTCACAGACAAGAGCTTGCGCCGACTGATTGCGATAACTGCAGATGGAATTCCGCTGTAGGCTCGGGACCCCCGGAGGGGAAATCATAGAGGGCGTCTACGTCGCCGAGAGCGAGGACCGTCTCCGCCGCGAGTTCGAAGAGAAGGGACTGTACGTTCTCGGGATCCGGCGCGCCGGCCGGCTCGCGCTTGGTTCGTTGTCGCTGCCCAGCCGTACCCGCATTCCAACGCGCGAGTTCCTCGTCTTCAATCAAGAACTCGCGACGTTGTTGAAAGCAGGCATGCCGCTAGTCCAGTCACTCGACATCCTGCGCCGCCGCGTCACGAACCCCGTCTTCAAGTCGGTCCTCGACGATGTGCACGATCGCGTCCGCGCGGGGAGTGCGCTTTCAGAGGCGTTTGACGCACACGGTACTTTGTTTCCCGGCGTCTACACGGCGTCGCTCGTCGCCGGCGAAAAGAGCGGCAACCTCGAGCAGGTCATCCGGCGCTACGTGACATACGTAAAAGTGATCGAGAGCGTCCGCCGCAAGACGATCTCGGCGCTGATTTATCCCACGGTTCTGCTGTGCCTCTCGCTCGTCGTCGTGGCGATTCTGGTGTTGCGGGTGGTCCCGCAGTTTGGCGGGTATTATCAGCAGTTCGGCGGCGAACTGCCGTTGTCGACGCGAATGATTGTGTCCGTGTCGAACTACGCGACCGCGTATTTTGGCGTGTTCATCTTGTCGGTAGTGATTGCGGTCGTCGCGGTCTGGCTGTGGCTCAAGCGGGCCGGCAACCGCGAACGCTTCGACCGATGGATTCTGAATCTGCCGGCGCTCGGCCCGATCGCCCGCAAGTTTGCGACGTCTCAATCGTCGCGGACGCTGGCGACGCTGCTCGGCGGCGGTATTCCGTTGGTGAATGCGATCGACGTGGCGGCCCGCTCGATCTCCAACCGATTCATGGCGCGCGAACTGCACCTCGCATCGCAGCAGGTACGCGAAGGGCGATCGCTTGCAGCCGCCATGAGCGAGAGCGGGGCGTTTCCCGACGTGGCGCTGAAAATGGTTGAAGTCGGCGAGCAGACCGGTGCGCTGCAGGAGATGCTGAACAGCCTCTCCGACTTCTACGACGAGGAAATCGAAACCAATCTCGATCGGTTCGTCACGTTGGTCGAGCCTCTTTTGCTCATCATCATGGGTGTGGTGATCGCGGGCCTGCTGCTGGCGCTCTATATGCCCCTGTTTAATTTATCGAATGCATTGCGCTGATGAATACGAATCCCTCAGTCGCACACGGAAGTAATCCCGAGCTCTACGTCGCCGGCAGTGAGCCGTCCGCTGCGGATCACGCCGCCGAAGTTGCGGTTGCGCGCCGCCTGGCGGAGCGCTACCGGCTCGAGTTCGTCGACCTGGCGAAGTTCAGCATCGACCACGAGCTGTTCCGCACGATCCCGGCGGATCTCATGCTGCGCTACGGCTTCGTGCCGTACCACCGCGAAGGCCGGGAGCTGGTCATCGTCGTCTCGGATCCAACCGACTTGCCGATGATCGACGAGCTGGCGCTCCTGCTGGCCACGCCGATCAAAGTCACTGTCGGTACGCCGTCAGCCATTCAGTCGATTCTGAAGAAGAGCGAGAGTTCAACCCGCGTTCTCGAGGAGGCAACCGAGAGCTTCCAGCTCCAGTTGCTGCGCGAGGACGATGCCGGTGAAGAGCAGCTCACCGTCGACAAGCTGACGGCCGATTCAAGCCCCGTCATCCGGCTGGTCGACACGACGATCTACACCGCGATTCAGCGGCGAGCGAGCGACATCCACATCGAGACGAGCGACGATGCGGTGCACGTGAAGTACCGCGTGGACGGCGTGCTGCAGCCGGCGATGCGGCCCATCGACCGGCGGTTCCACAGCACGATCATCTCGCGCGTCAAGGTCATGGCGGAGCTGGACATCGCCGAGAAGCGCGTCCCGCAGGACGGTCGCTTCAAGCTGCGCCTGCCGGGCAAGACGATCGACTTCCGCGTCTCGATCATGCCGAGCGTTCACGGCGAGGACGCCGTCATTCGTATTCTCGACAAGGAATCGATCAGCGAGCAGTTCCACGAACTGCGCCTCGACATCCTCGGCTTTCCAGGAGACGAGCTGAAGCGCTTCCGCAAATACATTGCCGAACCTTACGGCATGGTGCTCGTGACCGGGCCGACCGGCAGCGGCAAGACGACGACGCTCTACGCGGCGCTGTCAGAGATCAAGACGATCGAGGACAAGATCGTCACGATTGAGGACCCGGTTGAATATCAGCTGCGCGGCATCACGCAGATTCCCATCAACGAGAAAAAGGGCCTGACGTTCGCCCGCGGCCTGCGCTCGATTCTGCGGCACGACCCCGACAAGATCATGGTCGGTGAGATTCGTGACCCCGAGACCGCGCAGATCGCGATCCAGTCGGCGCTGACCGGGCACCTGGTGTTCACGACGGTTCACGCCAACAACGTTCTGGACGTGCTCGGCCGGTTCCTCAACATGGGCGTCGAAGCGTACCAGTTCGTGTCCGCGCTCAACTGCGTGCTGGCCCAGCGGCTCGTCCGCAACATCTGCGTCCATTGCAAGCGGCAGGCGGTCGTCACGCGTGCGCTGCTCGAAGAATCGGGCCTGGATCCGGCGCTCGAGCACAGCGGCCGCTTCTTCGAGGGAGCCGGATGCATCGAGTGCGGCGGCACCGGGTTCAAGGGGCGGACGGCAATCTGCGAGCTTCTCGATTTGAGCGATAACATCCGCGAGATGATTCTGGCGCGCCGGCCGAGTTCCGAGATCAAGAAGGCGGCACGAGAGGAAGGTATGCGGTTCCTTCGCGAATCAGCGGTCGAGCGCGTGCTGAACGGATCGACAACGCTTCGCGAAGTCAATAAGGTGACATTCGTCGAATGAGCGTCGATACCGCGACTCGCACGCGCGCCAGAGGTACAGGCCTGCTGGCAAGTCCACCGCCAACGGTCGGCGTCGAGGTGGCGTCGAGCCATGTGACCGTGCTCGCGCTGTCGGGCTCCGGCCGCGACTCGACGATTGCCGGCTACGCTGTCGAGCCGCTGCCGGCTGGCGTCGTGACCGCAGCCTTGAACGCGCCAAATGTGAGCGACGAAGCATCGCTGGCGACGGCGATCCAGAACGCGATGGAAAAGGTCGCGTCGCGGACGCGACGCGTCGGCCTCGTGCTGCCGGATACAGTGGCGAAGGTATCGCTGATCCGATTCGAGAAGGTTGCGGCACGGGTCCAGGATCTCGATCAGCTCATTCGCTGGCAGGTTCGCAAGACGGCCCCATTTCGCGTCGAGGACGCGCAGGTCTCGTGGATCCCCGGCACGCCGCTGGACGGCGGCGGCCGCGAGTTCATCGTGTCGATGGCGCGCCGGGACGTGATTCAGAGTTTCGAGCGCGCGTGCGACGCCGCGGGCCTGCACGCCGGCGTGATCGACATTGCGAGCTTCAGCCTGATCAACGCGCAGCTGGCAGCGTCAAGCACCGCGAGTGGCGACTGGCTGCTGGTTCACGTGGCCAGCGACTACGTCACGTTGGCCGTGATCCGCGGTTCGGTGCTGGTGTTTTTCCGGAACCGCACGCTCAGCGTTGAAACCGATTTGATTGACTTGGTTCACCAAACGGCGATGTATCACGAGGACCGGCTTGGCGGCGGCGGATTCTCGCGGGTCGTGCTCGCGGGGGCTTCGCTTGCCGGCCCGGAGCAAGCCGAACGGCTGCGCCGCGCGGTCGAGGAGCGGCTCGGCGGCCGCGTGGAACTGCTCGACATCCGGACGGCGGCGCCGATGACCGATCGCATCAGCGTCAATCCGGCCCTGCTCGATACGCTTGCGGCACCGGCTGGCATCCTGCTGCGCGAACGGCCCGTCAAAGGGCAGGTGGCGTAATGTTGCGCACCAACCTCTCCACTCGCCCGTTCTACAACGAGCGCCTCGTGCATATTGGCCTCGCGTTCATTGCCGGCATTGTCGTGGCATTGACGCTGCTGAACCTCGTGCAACTCGTGCGCATGTCTACCCAGAACACAACACTGTCCGCACGCATCCGCGATGACCGCACTGCGGCCGACGAGTTCGCGCGCAAAGCGCGTCAGACAAAGCAGGGCATCAACCTGGAGCAACTGAAACTGATTGTCGCCTCGGCCCGTGAGGCCAACGCGCTCATCGACAATCGGACGTTTTCCTGGACCGAGTTCCTCAACTACATCGAAGCGACGCTGCCGCCCGACGTCATGCTGTCGGCGGTCCGTCCAGCGATTGACGACACCGGCACGAATAACGAGACGGGAACAAAGGTCGCGATGGTGATCCTCGCTCGTCGCGCGGCGGACATCGACGAGTTCATGGAGAAACTCGACAGCACCGGCGCGTTCGAGAACAGCTTCGTGCGTCAGCAGAGCCCGAACGAAGATGGGCTGCTCCAGGCCACAGCTGAAACGCTCTATGTGCCCGGACATGCGGATCCCGGCGCGAAGGCTTCGCCCGCCACGACGCCTGAACCTGCGAAGTCTGAACCCGACGCGAAGCCCGCGAAGAAGGGCTTGCCATGACGCTTGCCCACCGCATCTTCGACGAGAAGCGCCGGTACATCTACCCGCTCATCGCCGCGCTCATTCTCAACGCCGCGTTGTTCGTGGCTGTGGTGTATCCGCTGTCGCTGAAGGTCGCAAACGGAGAGAGAGACGCGCAGGCCGCGGCCGCATCTCGTGCGGCTGCGCAGGCAGAGTACGAAAATGCGCGTGCGACCGTTGCGGGAAAGGATTCAGCAGACGCGGAGCTGAAAAAGTTTTACGGCGCGGTGCTGCCTCCTGACCAGGCCGCCGCGCGAAGAATTCTGTACGGAAAGATCGACAAGCTCGCGACGGCCACGGGCGTGAGGCCCGGCCAGGAAAGCTACGAAGCGACGCAGGAACGGGGCAGTAATCTCGGGAAGCTCACCGCGAACGTGATGCTCTTCGGCGACTACCCTGGCATCCGCCGCTTCATCCACGAGCTCGAAACCGCGCCGGAATTCCTCGTGCTCGAGAACATCACCTTGTCGCAGGGTAAAGAGCGCGAGCAAGGGCTGAACGTGGTCGTGAAGGTGGCGACGTACTTCCGGGCCGAGGGCAATGGAAACTGAGACGTCGTCACCGCGGCGCCGCCCCCGCACGTGGCTGCTGGTTCTTCTCGGTGTCGCGCTGGTAGGCCTGGTGGCGTACTGGATGTGGCCGACACCAGAGCCCGCGCCGCCGCAGACGGCCCAGCGCACGAGGCCGGGCCGATCGGGATCGAGCGCGAACGGGGCGATCTCGCCGGATGACTTGAAAGTGAGATTGGAGGCGCTGGACCACCCGCGGGCGGATCCGACCGACTCGGAGCGGAACCCGTTCCGGTTCAAGCCGCCGCCGGCGCCGCCGCCTCAGAAGCCCCAACCCGTCGTGCCGCAGGTTCAGGTGCCGACAACGCCACCGCCACCCGTGATTCCGCCGATTCCCCTGAAGTTCATGGGGACGGTCGAAGGACCTGGTGTAAAACTGGCAGCGCTGACAGACTGCAAGGGTTTCACCTACTCGGCCCGTGAAGGCGAAACGATTGACGGCCGTTATCGGCTGGTCAGAATTGGAACGGAGTCGATCGTCATCGAGTACTTGAACGGTACCGGCCGCTCGACGATTCGGAAGACCGGGGAATGCACCGGCGTGAAATAAGCCGTCTGCTGTCGACGGCAGACCGTCGAATGTCTGAAGTTTGAGCAAGCCGACTGACTCACCGCGAGCCCTGGAGCGACGATTGTGAGACGAAAGTTCGCTGTTCTTCTGTTACTGACGGTCTTCCTAGCCGGCTGCACCGCGGGCCGCGCGTTTCGAAAAGGGCGCGACGCCGCCCGCACAGGGGATTGGGATACGGCCGTGCAGTACTTCCAGCAAGCCCTGCAGGCGGACCCCGACAGTGCGGAGTACAAGATCGAACTCGAGCGCGCGATGCAAAACGCTGGGCGGGACCACATTACGCGCGCGCGCGAGCTCGAGGCGAAGGATCAGTTGGACGCTGCTTTGATTGAATACAAGCGCGCCGTGGAAATGGATCCCACGAACCGGCTGGCGGCAGCCCGTGCGAGCGAGCTCGAACGGATCATCCGCGACCGTATCGAGAAGTCGCGGCCGAAGCCGCCCATCGAAACATTGCGCGCTCAGGCACGGTCGCAGGCTGCCCCGGTCCTCAATCCGGCCGACCGCACACCGCTCAAGTTCAGCTTCAACAACTCGAGCCTGAGGGACATCCTCAACTTCATCGGCACGACGGCCGGGATCAATATCCAGTTCGACCAGACGTTCCGCGACGTGCCGTATTCGGTGACGCTGGACGGCGTGCCGCTCGAGGAGGCGCTCCAGCAGATTCTTTCGGTCAACGGGTTCTTCTACAAGGTGCTCAATTCCAGCACGATTCTCGTCGCACCCGACACGCCGGCGATGCACCTGAAGTACGACGACATCGTGATGCAGGTGTTCTACCTGTCGCACGCCGATGCGACCGAGCTCTCGCAGGTCGTCAACACGATGATGCGGCTTCAGGGGCAGACGGTCCCCGCCATCTATCCCGGCAAGACCAGCAACACGCTGACGGTTCGCGCGACGGCCGCGGTGATGGGGGTGGCCGAGCGGTTGATTCGCGCCCACGACAAGCCGCGCGCCGAAGTGGTGATCGAGGTCGAGATCCTTGAAGTGAACCGGACTCGCGCGAAAGAGCTGGGCATCAATCTCAGTAACTACAACCTCGGCCTCACGTTCTCCCCTGAAGCGGCGCCTCCCAACACGCCAGCGACCTTTCCGCCGACCAATCCGCCGCCGTTCAACCTCAACACGATTTCTCAGGGGGTCAGCACCGCTGACTTCTACCTGAGCGTACCGACGGTGCAGCTCAGGTTCCTAGCGAGCGATTCGCGCACGAAGCAGCTCGCGAAACCGCAGTTGCGCGGCGCCGAAGGGCAGGAGCTTACGCTCAACCTCGGCGACGATATTCCGGTTGTCTCGACCGTGTTTGGTGCGGCAGCCGCTGGAGGATTCGCGAACATTCCGCAGTCGTCGTTTACTTACCGGCCCGTCGGCGTGAACATCATCATGACGCCGCGTGTCACCTACGAAGGGGAAATCATTCTCGACCTGAGCATCGAGAGCAGCAATCTCGGGCCCAATATCAGCGTGGCCGGTCAGGATATTCCCTCCTTCGGCTCGCGCAAGGCGAAAACGCGCTTGCGCCTGCGCGAGGGTGAGTCGAATCTGCTCGCGGGGCTGCTTCGCGATGACCAGCGCAAGATCCTGACTGGCGTGCCCGGCATCATGAGAGTCCCGGGTTTACGCTCGATCTTTGGCAGTTCCAACGACACCATCAGCCAGACCGACATCGTCATGCTGCTGACGCCGCACATCGTGAGGACGCACGAGTTGACGGTCACCGACCTTGCCCCGATCTACATGGGCACGCAGCAGAACGTCGGGCTGGGTGGGCCGCCGCCGTTGATTCAGCCACCGGCGGTTGAAGATCCCGCAGCGGCGATGACGCCGGCGCAGCCGCCAACACCGATCACGACGGGCAAGCCGCAGTTCCTGCCACCGCCGGTAGGAACGCCGACGCCACCGGGCGCGACCACGGCGCCAGGTGCGACGGCGCCGCCGGTGATTCCGCCAGTTACGACGCTGCCGCCGACAACGCCGCCGACCGCTCCGCCGCCGGCACGCGATACCACGACGCCGCCGGCCGCGACGACGCCACCGACGCCGAGCGGTACCGCTGCGCAGATCGCAGTGACCGCACCGCAAGAGTTCCGCGTGGCAGGCGGGCCTTACACTGTGCCGTTGTCGGTGTCGAACGCCTCGCGCATCTCGACGGTGACGCTCACTGTTACGTACAACCCGGCCGTGCTGCGCGCGCGGACCGTGCAGGAAGGCACGTTCATGCGGCAGGGAGGCGTCACGGCGATGTTCACGCCGCGCATTGACGCCGCGACCGGCCGTGTGGACATTGCTGTCACACGCAGCGGCGATGCGTCAGGCGCTTCGGGCGCGGGTCTGATTGGCGCGCTGTTGTTCGACGCTGTCGGGCCGGGCAATTCGTTGATTCAGATCAGCGGCGTCGCCAGCTCGCCGGAAGGCACGGCGCTGCCGCTGCAGTTCGCCCCGGCGTCGGTGACGGTCAGGTAAAGAGTCATGCACGAAACGATCAGGCGACGGTGGCTCGCACGTCGAGGCAGCCAGGAAGGGTTCACGTTCATCGAGCTGCTCATCGTGTCCACAATTCTGATCATCCTGGCGTCGGCCGTGATGCCGCTCGCCAAAGTCACGAATCAACGGACCAAGGAAGCGGAGCTGCGCCGTTCGCTCCGCGAGATTCGAACTGCGATCGACAAGTTCAAGGACGCGGTCGACATGGGGCTCATCCCGGCCACCGAGATCCGAACCGGCAGCGAGGGCTATCCGCCGGATCTCGAGACGCTCGTCGAAGGTGTGTCCGTCGCCAACGACGCCTCGGGCCGCAAGCTCAAGTTCTTGCGGCGCATTCCAATCGATCCGATGACGAATTCAACGGAATGGGGGCTTCGCGCCTACCAGGACCGGCCGGACTCCTACGCGTGGGGCGGCCAGAATGTGTACGACGTCTACACGAAGGCCACCGGCATGGGCCTGGACGGCACGAAATACCGGGACTGGTAGGGAGGGAGTCGAATCATGAAGACTCACATCACAACCCGCCGCCTTCGCTCCATCACTTCCCGTCGCGTCCGCTCCTCCGCGTCTGGCTTCACCCTGATCGAGCTGCTCGTCGTCCTGGCGTTGATTTCAATCCTCGCCGCGATGGGCGTGGTGCAGTACAAGAACGGTGTCAGGCACACGCAGGAAAGCGTGCTGCGCACCGATCTCTTCCGGATGCGCGATGCGATCGACCAATACTATGCCGACAAGAATAAGTATCCGGCCACGCTCGAAACGCTGGTAAGCGACGGCTACATGCGCCGGATTCCCGAAGATCCCATCACGCGTTCGACCGACACCTGGCAGACTGTCGCTGCAGAGCCTGACCCGAGCAATCCCACGGCGGAACCGGGCGTCTACGACGTCAAGAGCGGCGCGCAGGGCACGGCACTCGACGGCTCGAGTTATTCGGATTGGTAGGACGGCACGCACACGGCGGGTTCTACACGACGGGTTCTACACGTTGGGTTCTACACGGCGGGTTCTACACGTCGGGTGAGGGTGTCCGAAATTCTGTGTGTGGGGCATAGCATGAGGAGTCTGTGTGCCCCGCAAACCGAAGCCCGAGAAACCGAGCGCCGAAGTACTGGCGCCGATCCCTGCTGACATTCTCGACCAGATCGTTCGGGAGGGCTCGCTGACTGCGGCCGACGTCGAGACGGCCACGCGCCGGTTCAAGAAGGCGCTGATCGAGCGCGCCCTTGGCGCCGAGTTGAGCCACTATCTGGGGTACGCGCCGGGCACGGCCAAGCCCGAGCTTGCGAGCAATCATCGCAATGGGACCAGTGGCAAAACGGTCCTCACCGATGATGGGCCCGTGCCGATCGAGGTGCCGCGTGACCGCGAGGGCACCTTCGAGCCGCAGCTGATTGGGAAACACGAGCGCCGCTTCACCGGCTTCGACGACAAGGTGATCGCGCTCTACGCGCGTGGCATGACGGTGCGCGAGATCCAAGCCTTCCTCACAGAAGATGTATGCGGTCGACGTCTCGCCGGACTTGATCAGCACAGTGACCGACGCGGTTGTGGCCGAGGTGACGGCGTGGCAAAGCCGGCCGCTCGAGCCGATGTATCCCGTGGTGTTCTTCGACGCTCACACACGAAATTCCTGACACTCCCACGACGCCCCGAGCGACGTCTCGCTTGCGCACTGCATTCCGTCGCTTCACGAACCTCCCGCGCCAGATACATCGACTCACCGAACCCCGTCGTGTGGAACCCGACGTGTAGAACCCGCCGTGTAGAACCCGCCGTGTAGAACCCAACGTGTAGAAACCTGACCGGTACAAAGAAACGAGGGGCCCGCGAATGCAGGCCCCTCGTGAACTTAGAACTCCCTACTTCTTCGAAGCCGTTGCGCCACCGCCACCGCCACCGGTTGTGATGGTCACTGCGGCGAAGCCGTCACCGGTCGGACCCTGAGACTGCACTGCAGTCACACTCACCACTTTCGTTCCGATAGTTGTCCACCGCACATTGACCACGTTGCTGGTGGTCGTCAGCGTCGGCGGTACCGCGCCCGCATCGAAGTTCCATTCGTAGCGGATGATCGAGGACGTATTGCCCGATACGCGAGCAGTCAGGCGCACGTTCTGGTTGAGTGCCGCTGAGGCGGGTGC
>Ga0209382_10007865_pt1 | contig 13498 bp, 13 predicted proteins | sample SoiMetdeltSBSDD5_FD_187599 | JGI IMG/M metagenome (GOLD analysis project Ga0209382, IMG submission 187599) | Bulk soil microbial communities from a Populus tree surrounding site in Tennessee, USA - Soil MetaG P. deltoides SBSDD5 (SPAdes) (version 2) | ecosystem: Environmental > Terrestrial >... | reverse complement strand
CTGAAACGCCAGGTACACCCCCTTCGCCGTGGTCGCGCGGGTGATCTGCTCGAACGGCACCCCCTGCTTCCTGGCGAAGCCGAGCGCCGCCTGCGTGGGCTGCCCCTGCTTGTCGAACGCGGCCGAGACCGGCGGACCGGTGATGGTCTCGTCGAGATCGTCCTGGCGTTCGGCGATGCCCGCCACCCGCGCGGTGAGGCGCCGCGGCGTGCTGAAGCTCTCGACCGGCGCGCCGGGCGCGATCCGCAGCTCCTTCAGTCGCTCTTCGAGCCGCTGCGCCAGCTGCCGCGTCAGCCCCGGCATCCACGACGCGGGCAGTTCCTCGACGCCGATTTCGATCAGAAGCTCTCTATCCATCAATCGTCACTGTCACACTGCATTTATGACCACGGCCAATCGCGAAGAGGGCGAAGCTCACGAAGACCGCGAAGGCTCTCTGGTCTTCATTCTTGTTCTTCGTGAGCATCGCGAGCTTCGTGTTCATCGCGATTGGCGGTCCGCCGTCGGCGCGCTCGGGTCCGCGTCCTCGCCCTTCCCCACCCACGCCTGCGCGATGGCGACGGCGAGCTGGCGCACGCGAAGGATGTAGGCCATCCGCTCGGTGACGCCGATGCCGCCGCTCGCGTCGAGCAGGTTGAACATGTGCGAACTCTTCAGGCAGTAGTCGAGCGCCGGCAGCAGGAGATGCGAGCGCAGCAGCGTCTGCGCCAGCCGCTCGTACTGATCGAACATCGTGCGGTGCAGGGCGTGCAGCTCCGCTTTCGGCATGTCGATCTGCCCGAACGCGTACTTCGACTGCTCGACCTCGTCGCGGTGCCTGACCTCGCGGTACTTCACGCCCGGCGCCCACTCGGTGTCGTAGACGTTGTCGACGTCCTGCAGCGCCATCGTCAGTCGTTCGATGCCGTAAGTGAGCTCCACCGAGATCGGCGCGAGATCGACCCCGCCGGCCTGCTGGAAGTAGGTGAACTGCGTGATCTCCTGGCCGTCGAACAGGACCTGCCAGCCGATGCCCCACGCGCCGAGCGTCGGCGATTCCCAGTTGTCTTCCTCGAACCGCACGTCGTGCGCGCGGAGATCGATGCCGCAGGCCTCGAGACTCTGCAGATACAGCTGTTGCACGTCGTCGGGCGCGGGCTTGAGGATGACCTGGAACTGCTGATGCTTGAACAGCCGGTTCGGGTTCTCGCCGAAGCGGCCGTCCGCGGGACGACGCGAAGGCTGGACGTAGGCGACGTTCCAGTGCGTCGGACCGAGCACGCGCAGGAACGTCTCCGGGTGCATCGTCCCGGCGCCCATCTCGATGTCGAGCGGTTGCTGCAGAAGACAGCCGCGTGAAGCCCAGAACTCCGACAGCTTGAAGACGAGTTGTTGCAGCGTGACCATGCGGTGCGGCTACCGGGCGTGGCGCATCTCGCGCAGCACCCTGGCGGATTTCAGCTCCTTCTCCAGATGCAGGTTGATCAGCCGCCGGTGCACGGTCTCGAGCTCGCGAGACGCCGACGCGACAAGGCTGAGCGATTCCAGACGTTCCGGCCCCACGGATCCGGCCGACGCGAGAAAGCGGATCGCGCCGGTCGACACCTCGGTGCCGCCGCCCCCGGGCGCGCACCCCTCGCACACGAACATGTGCTCGCGCGGCGGCATCATCGCGCCCTTGCCGAGCGATCCACCGCACTCGGCGCACGACAGCGCCGGATACACGCCCTGCAGGCGCAGCAGCCAGTACTCGAAATAGCGCGCCAGCTTCTCGATCGGCGCGCCGGCCGCAATCGCATCCACCATCGACGAGCCGAGCCGGAACAAGCGCTCGTCGGCGTGCGCGTCCTGCGCCCACTCGTCGAGCAGCTCGGCGAAGTACCCCACGTATCCGAGCGCTTCCGCCGACTGCGCCAGCAGCGGCGACCGCACCGGATCCATGTAGTTCAACTGCACCAGCTCGCGCTGCTCGCGCTCGAAATACGCCACCTCGCCGCGAGTCAGGGGCTCCAACGCTCCCATGTATTTCGATCGCGGCCGCCGGGCCCCCTTCGCCACGCCCCGCTTCTTGCCCCGATCCCGCGTCATGAACACGACGATGCGGTCGGCTTCGCCAAGCTTGTAGGTGCGCAGGACGAGAGCGTCAGCTTTGTAGACCGGCATCCGAGCTTAGAACCTCCGGCCCGCCTTCGCCAAGGCTTCGGCGGGTCCGCCGTAACGCCTCGCGCGGTGGCGGAAACCCCGTAATTCTACCCTGCGACACGCAAGTACCTGATAAAGAGGGCGCCGAGACCCAGGAACGAGAAAAAACCGAACACGTCGGTCAACGTCGTGATGAACACGGACGAGGCCAGCGCCGGATCGACCTTGAGGGCGCGCAGCGACAGCGGAATCAGCGTGCCGGCAACCGCGGCCACGAACATGTTGATGACCATTGCCAGCCCCAGGATCAAGCCGAGGAACGGGTTGCCCTGCATGAGCCACACGACGCCCGCACCGACGAGCCCGCAGGCGACGCCGTTGCCGAGCCCGACGATGGCCTCCTTGATGAGCGCCTTCCGGCTGTTGCTCCAGGTCAGCTCGCCGATGGCGATGCCGCGGACGATGACGGCAAGCGTCTGCGTCGCGGCGTTGCCGCCCATGCCGGCGACGACCGGCATGAACACGGCCAGCGACGTGACCACGCCGATCGTCCCTTCGAACACCTTCACGACCGAAGCGGCGAGGAACGCGGTCACGAGGTTGACGACCAGCCACGGCAGGCGCTTGCGCAGCGAATCGGTCGGCGCCGTGAACACGCGATCGTCGCTCGCCAGACCGGCCAGGCGGTAGACGTCCTCGGTCGCTTCGTCCTTGATGACGTCGATCACGTCGTCGACGGTGATGACGCCCACGAGCTTGTTCTCCTCGTCGACGACCGGGATGGCGAGGAGGTTGTACGAGGCGACGAGGCGCGCGACCTCCTCCTGATTGACGTCGACCCGCACGCTGATCAGGTCGGTCGTCATGATCCGCTTGAGCGGCGTGTCGGGCGGGACCAGCAGCAGGCGGCGCAGCGAGACGACGCCGACGAGATGGCGCCGCCCGTCGATGACGTAGAGATAGAACACCATCTCGACGTCGCGCGAGGCCTGCAGCGCGGTGATCGCTTCGGACACCGAGAGGTCTTCGGCGAGCGCGAAGACCTTGGGGTTCATGATGCGCCCCGCGGTCCGCTCCGGGTATTCGAGGAGCTCGCCGACGTCGGCGCCCGCCGGCCGCGCCTGCATCAACTCGAGCACCGACGCCGCCAGCTCCTCCGGCAGGTGATCGATGATCGCCGCCACGTCGTCGGACGGCAGCTCCTGGGTGAACTTGACGATCTCTTCGGCCGACCGGCCCGACAGCATGGCGGCGGCGACGTCCGGCCCAAGCTCGCTCAGCGCCTCCATGGCGAGCCGGCTGTTGCGCTCGGCGAGCAGCGAGAAGGCGGAGTGCCGATCGCGATCCGGCAGTTCGGAAAAGACCTGCGCGAGATCGGCGGGGTACTGCTTCTGAAGGAGATTGACGAGATTCGAGGTCGCCCCTACGCGCTGGAGGCGCTTGACAGAGTCGAGGACGACATCGAGCTTACGCTGGGGCATAGCAACTGCCCAATGTAACACGAAGTTACAGGCGAATTGAGCAGTTTGGGCGGGAAAGCGCGAAGATTGGGGTTCGAAACGCGACGGCCGCGGCAAGCGGAGGCTTGCCGCGGCCGGCTCGCGCAGTCCGTCGACGGTTTACCGCAACGGATTCTCGCGGCGGACGGCGGAATCCTTCACCGCATAGTCCGCCGGCACTTCGAAGAGCGTCTTCGGCGGCTCGGCGAGAACGATGTTGGTCAATCGATACGTCGTGTCGCCCGTCCTCGGATCGCTGTGCCGCGTCATCACGAGCACTTTCAGATCGTCCGAGTACCACTGCTCCGAGACGACGTGAATCGGCTGCGCGTTGCCGATGGCGCCGGCCTCGATCGTGGTCGTCGAGCGCGTGCCGGTGGCCATCACGCCCTCGACGATCTGGCTGCCGAGCTCTTCCTTCGTGACGTTGCTGTTCGCGGCCATCGCCACGGCGGCAACCGTCGGCGCGGCGCCGCCCCGGCCGCCGCCGCCGCCCGCACCAGCGCCGCCAGATCCACGAGCGCCGGCGCCCGCACCCGCGGCCGCGGCTGCCGCCAGCTCCACTTCCTGCCTCGCCTTCAATTCCGCGGTGCTGACTTCAGCCGCGCCGGAGGTTTCAAGCCTCCTGGTCACGACGCCGGGGGTCTCGCTGGGCGCGCTCACGAACCCGATGCGGCCGCCCATCAGCGTCAGCGCCGTTCGGACCGCCGTCTTCGTCCGCGCGTCCAGCAGGTAGACCGACTGGACGACGGGGTCGCTGATGTTGATCGAGACGACTTCACCAGCCGGTGAAAACGTCTCGCGGCGCGTGCGGCCTTCGCTGTCCCGATAGATCCTCGAGACGCTCTTGCGCGAGATGCGGTTGCCGTCGCCGAGCACCTGCAGCGTCTCCGTGACCGCCTCACCCGAGTACGGCGCGCCTTTCGTGACGCGGCTCTCGACGCTGACCCGCGCCCGCTCGACTTGCAGCTTCGCCTCGAGGACCGCGCGCTGCTCGATCGCCGATTGATCCTGCGCTCCGGCTGATACCGTCAGCGCCAGCGCCGAGAACGACAGTGCTACTACGCTTCTCATTGTTCCGCTCCTGACCTCGTGGTTGCCCGCCTCACAAGCCTGATTGCCCGCGCCTGCCCGTCCTGCCCGATCAGCAGGTCCGCTTCCACCGGCGCTTTCGCATCCGGCACGATCTCGATGCCATAGCTCGGCAGCGCGGCCGCCGGCATTTCCATGCGCACGATCACGCCGCTCTCGAAATCCGGGAGTCCTACGGCCGCGGGAAGGGCAACGAACTCCCCTTCCGCCGGCGCCGGTCGGCGCGGCGCTGCCCGCGCCGGCCGATCGCGCCGCACCGTGCGGCTCGCGTCCTCGCGAGGCGCATCGTTTCGGGCCGGTGCCACCGTCGCGGGCGGCGGCGCGGACACCGCTGGAGGCGTCGCCGCGGCACTGAGGTCCGGCTTCGGGGCGACGGCGGTGTCCCGTGCCGTCCACCACCACCCGGTGGCCGCCACGAGTGCGGCCGCCGCGGCGGCAGTCTTCCACGACCACACCGATGGCCGCGGCTGCGCGGCCGCGAACGCCGCGCGCAGCTGCTGCTCCATCGCTTCAAACGCCGGCGGCGGGGCGGCGGATGCCGTGGCGAGTGCGAGCGCGCGCAACCCTTCACTCAGCTGGCGCTCCCGCCGCAGCCTGGCCGCGCATGCGGCACAGTGTTCGACGTGGGCCTCGACGGCCGCCGCGGTGCCGCGGCCGACCTCTCGTCCCCGCGCAACTTCGACGATGGCGTCTTCGTTCAATGGGGGCAGACTGCGACACGTCACGCCAGCCTCCTCACGGTGCCTGTCGATGTTCCGAACTCAATCGCCTTGCGCGGCTGCTCGCGGTCCGCGCCCAGCTTCGATGCGAGCAGCGCCCGCGCGCGGTGCAGCCGGGATCGCACGGTCCCGATCGCGCATCCGAGCGCCGCGGCCGCATCGGCGTAGCTCAACTCCTGGAGATCGCAGAGCACGACGGCTTCGCGATACCTGATCGGCAGCGTCATCACGGCGTCGCGCACGGCATCGACCTCTTCGGCCCTGGTCAGCTCGCCGAGCACGGTGTCGTCGATCGCCAGCGACCGTTCGCCGGCCACGAGATCGTCGTCGATGCCGACGGTCTGCAGCGGCCGTTCGCGCTCGAACCGGCGCAGCACGTGATGCCGCGCGATGCCGCACAGCCACGCCACGACCGTTGCCCGCGAACTGTCGTACCGCCCCGCGTCGCGCATCACCGCCAGGAACGTGTCCTGGGTCACATCGTCGGCCACCGCGGGGCGGCCGGTCATGTGCAGGGCGAAGCGATACACGTCGCCGCGGCGGCGGCGGAACAGCAGGCTGAACGCCTCCGCCTCGCCGCGGGCGACCTGCTTCAGCAGCTGGTCGTCAGGAATGTGATCCGCACCCATGCCCATTGGTGACTGACGGCAACACTCACCATTCCGTTGGGCGGGCGTAAAGGTTCCAGATTCTCGCCGGTCAGCGCCGGCGGGGACGAGAGGTGGGACGGCGGGGTTTGGGAACGCCCAACTGATCCAGGGCGCGTTCGTCGTTGCGCCAGTCGGGGTTCACCTTGACGCGCAGGTCGAGGAACACCTTGGTGTCGAAGAACCGTTCGAGGTCGAGCCTGGCGTCGGTGCCGATGCGCTTGATCATGTCGCCGCCGCGGCCGATGACGATCGGCTTCTGCGACTCCTGCTCGACGAAAATCGTGCAATACAGCTTCAACAGCTCGTCCCGGGCGGACTCGTCGAACTGGTCGACCGCGACCGCGGTCGAGAACGGCAGCTCGGCGCGCGTGTGCTGCAGCACCTTCTCGCGCACGATCTCCGCCGCGAGCGCGCGCTCGGGCTGATCGGTGAGGAAGTCTTCGGGGTAGACCGGATCGGCTTCGGGCAGGTGGTCGAGGAGCACGCGCTCGAGGCGATCCACGCCGTCGCCGGTGTGCGCCGACACCGGCACGATCGCGGCGAAGTCGTGCCACTTCTTCGCCTGCTCGATCAGCGGCAGCAGCGACGACTTCGCGACCAGATCGATCTTGTTGAGGACGAGGACGATCGGAACCCGGACGTGCTCGAGCAGGCCGGAAACGAACTCGTCGCCGCGGCCCGGCCTGGACGACGCGTCGTACACCAGCGCCACCACGTCCACCTCGCGGAGCGTCTCGACGGCGGCGTCGACCATGCGGACGTTGAGCCGGTGCAGCGGGCGATGGATGCCGGGCGTATCCACGAACACGATCTGCCCATCGGCGTAGTTCTTCGCCCCGACGATGCGATTGCGCGTTGTCTGCGGCTTGTCGGAGACGATGGCGACCTTGACGCCGACGACGCGGTTGAGGAGGGTCGATTTCCCGGCGTTGGGCCGGCCGATGAGCGAGACGAAGCCGGCGCGCGGCATGATGGCGGTCAGCGGCGCTCGACCGGCGCTTCCAGCAGCGGCGTGAAGCGGACCTTGTGGATGCGGCGGCGCTCGGCCTCGAGCACCTCCACCATCATGCCGTCGAGCTCGAACGTCTCGCCGACCTGCGGCACGCGCCCCACGCGCGTGAGCACGTAGCCGCCGACGGTCTCGAATCCCTCGGGTTCGATCTCGACGTTGAGCCGCTCGCGCACCTCGTCGATGCTGGCCTTCGCGCTGAACACCCACGAGCCGTTGCCCTCGTCGACGACGGGCTCGCTCTCGACGTCGTATTCGTCGCGAATCTCGCCGACGATCTCCTCGATCAGGTCCTCGAGCGTGACCAGACCCGCGGTGCCGCCGTACTCGTCGACGACGATCGCCATCTGCACCTGCTTGCGCTGGAACTCCTTCAGCAGCTCGGGCACGCGCTTGGTTTCCGGCACGAAGGCGGCCGGCCGCAGCAGGCGCTCGACCGACTGCCCCTCCGGCTCCGACGGCGGGAGCAGGACCAGATCCTTGACGTAGACGACGCCCTGGATGTTGTCGAGGTTTTCCTTGTAGACGGGAATGCGCGAGTACTCCTGCTCCCGGAAGAGCGCGCGCAGCTGCCCGACCGTCGCTTCGACCGGAATCGCGACGATGTCGGGACGGGGCGTCATCACTTCGCGCACGAGCGTGCCGCCGAAGTCGACGATCGATTGCAGCAGCCGCTGCTCGTCGCGCTCGATGAGCGCCTGCTCCTCGGCCGCGTCCTGCTCCGCCGCCGGCGGCGCCTCGTGGCCGCCGCCATTGCCGTTGCCGGCGGGCGCGGCTTCGCGCTCGCGGCGCGGGTCCTTGATCAGCCGAACCAGCGTGCCGGTGAGCGGATGGAGAAAACCGGCGGCGACGTCGAAGGGCGGCAGCAGGAACGCCAGCACCTGCTCGGGATTGCGGCGGACGATCAGCAGCGGCAGCACGTGCTCGAACAGCAGGATGAACACCGCGACGAACAGCAGGAGCATGCCGATCGAGGAGAAGCCCTCGGATCCGGTCAGCACCGCGAACACCACGGTCGCGAGCGAGAAGATCAGCCCCAGCATCAATCGCGCCGGGACGAACAGCTGGATGGGATCGTCGAGATAGACGCCGAGCCGATCGCGGCCGCCGCGCTCGACCGACAGCCGCAGCGACAACCGCATCAGCGCGCTGAACGCCGTCTCGATCGTGCCGACGTAGATCGCCGCCATCGCCAGGAGCAGGAGCAGCGCGATCATGCCTGGAGCCGCTCGATGAGGCCGAGGGTCAGCCCGCCGCGGCGCCGGAGCCGCGCCTCGGCGCGCGCCATGCGTCCGCGATCGCCGCGGCGCTCGTGATCGTACCCGAGCAGGTGCAGGAGCCCGTGCAGCGCGAGCACGCGCAGCTCGGTCTGATAGGGATGTCCCGCCTCCCGCGCCTGCCGTCGCGCCACGCCCGTTGCGATGACGATGTCCCCCAGAATCCGTGTCGGTGTCCGGGAGCCGGGGTCCGGGGTCCGGCCGGGTTCGACCGGAAACGACAGGACGTCGGTCGCCGAATCCTTGCGGCGATACTGGCGATTGAGCGCGCGCATGCGGGCGTCGGAGACGAGCGCGACCGCGACTTCACCCGCGGCCCGCCCCGCGCGAACGCGAAGGGCGCGCGCCGGCGCGATCGACCCCAGCCACACCGCGAGGCCACCGTCGCGAATCGGACGGCCCGCGGCATCGGTCACCGACACGCGCAGGCGGCTACTGTCGGGATCCACCGTACGACTCGTAGGCCTTCACGATCTGCTGCACCAGCTGATGCCGCACGACGTCACGATCGTCGAAGCGCACGAACGCAATCCCCTCGATGTCGCCCACGACCTTCACCGCCTCGACCAGACCGGACGTGCGGCCCGAGGGCAAATCGATCTGGGTGATGTCGCCGGTCACCACCGCCTTCGACCCGAACCCGAGGCGGGTCAGGAACATCTTCATCTGCTCGGTGGTCGTGTTCTGGGCCTCGTCCAGGATGACGAACGCGTCGTTCAAGGTCCGCCCGCGCATGAACGCGATCGGCGCCACCTCGATCGTGCCGCGCTCGAGCAGCCGCTCGACCCGATCCAGCTCGATCATGTCGTAGAGCGCGTCGTACAACGGGCGCAGATACGGATTGACCTTCTCCTGCAGATCGCCCGGCAGGAACCCGAGCTTCTCCCCGGCTTCGACCGCGGGACGCGCCAGTATGATGCGGCTGATGCGCTTGGCGAGCAGGTACGACACCGCCTGCGCCATCGCGAGATACGTCTTGCCGGTACCGGCGGGACCGATCCCGAACACGATGTCGTGCTTGTCGATCGCATCGAGATAGCGCCGCTGGTTGACGCTCTTCGGCAGCACCTGCCGCTTGCCCGACGTGCGCGGCGTGCCCCGCAGGAAGTATTCGGCGAGCTCGACCTGATCGTCCTGCGCCACGAGCTGCGCCGCCGTCCGAACGTCCCCCTTGGCGAGCTTGTAGCCGCCGCGCAGCAGACCCGCCAGCTGCTCGAGCACGCGCTCCGCGCGCGCCACGTCGGCCGGATCACCCTCGACGATGACCTCGTGCCCCGTGGTCCGGGTCCGCACGCTGAACTGCGTCTCCAGATGCTTCAGGTTCTCGTCGTAGCTCCCGAACAGGGATTCCACGCCCTCGTCAGGGATCGCGATCTTGCGGGTGGCGGTGGCGGATGATATAGCCGTAACTCCTTATTTTCGTTGCAATTACGTTACAACGGCACCATCGATCTTAGCACGACCGGGCCCGGACGCGAGCGGAGGCCCCCGTCAGCCCTTGGGATCCGCCTTGAGGTGCAGTTCCCGCAGCTGCTTGAGGTTGACCGTCGACGGCGCGCCCGCCATCAGGTCCACGGCCTGGGCGGTCTTGGGGAACGCGATCACTTCGCGTATCGAGTTCTCGCCGCACAGCACCGCGACCAGGCGGTCGAGGCCGATGGCGATGCCGCCGTGCGGCGGCGTCCCGTACTCGAGCGCGTCGACGAAGAACCCGAACCGCAGCTTGGCTTCCTCGTCCGAGATCCCCAGCAGCTTGAAGATCAGGCGCTGGAGCTGCTGGTCGTGGATTCGGATGCTCCCGCCCGCGACCTCGCTGCCGTTGAGCACGAGGTCGTAGGCGCGCGCCCGCGCGCGGCCCGGCTCGGTCTCGAGCAGGCTGGCGTCGCTCTCCAGCGGCGAGGTGAAGGGGTGATGCATGAACTCGTAGCGCTGCTCCTCCTCGATCCACTCGAACATCGGAAAGTCGACGACCCAGAGGAACTCGAACTTCGACGGATCGAGCAGGTTCTCGCGTCTGGCCAGGGCGAGGCGCAGGTTCCCGAGCAGCTTCGACGTCGGCTCGTGCTTCCCCGCGGCCATCAGCAGCAGATCGGCGGGGCCGGCGGCGGCGATCGCGAGCGCACGGCGGATCGCGTCCCCGCCCGCGTTCTTGAGCGCCGGGCTCTGCACCGCGCCGTCGGCGACACGCGCCCAGACGAGACCGGCGGCGCCGAGCTGCTTGGCCTGGTCGACCACCTCGTCGAGCTCGCGGCGCGAGTAGCGCGCGGCGCCCGGCACCACGAATCCCCGGACTTCGCCGCCGGCGTCAATCGCGCCGCGGAACACCGTGAAGCCCGACTCGCGGAACGCGTCCGAGAGATCGCGAATCTCCATCCCGCATCGCAGATCGGGCTTGTCGGATCCGTACTGCGCGATCGCGTCGGCGTACGGCATCCGCCGGAACGGTCGAGGGATCTCGCGGCCGATGAGCCGCATCAGCCGCTCCATCAGCGGCTCGAGCGTCGAGAAGATCAGATCCTCGGTCGCGAACGACATCTCGAGGTCGACCTGCGTGAACTCCGGCTGGCGATCGGCGCGCAGATCCTCGTCGCGGAAGCACTTCACGATCTGGAAGTAGCGATCCATGCCGGCGATCATCAGGATCTGCTTGAAGATCTGCGGCGACTGGGGGAGGGCGTAGAACTCGCCGGGATGGACGCGGCTCGGCACCAGGTAGTCGCGCGCCCCTTCGGGCGTCGACTTGGTGAGCATCGGCGTCTCGATCTCGAGGAACCCCTCCGCGTCGAAGTACTTGCGCACCTCGAGCGCGACGCGGTGGCGCAGCGTCAGGTTGTACTGCATCCGCGTGCGGCGGAGATCGAGATAGCGATAGGTGAGCCTCGTGTCCTCCGAGACCGGTGTCTCGTCGGCAATCGGAAACGGCGGCGTCTTCGCCTCGTTCAGCAGCCGGATCTCGCGCGCGTTCACTTCGATCTCCCCGGTCTTGACCTTGGGGTTCACGGTCTCGGGCGAGCGCTTCTCCACCGTGCCGATGGCCGCGATGACGTATTCGCCGCGCAGCTTCTGCGCCGACGCCAGCAGCGCCTCGTTGTCGCGGACCACCACCTGCGTCACGCCGTGCCGGTCGCGGATGTCGATGAAGACGAGGGAGCCGAGGTCGCGGATGCGATGCACCCAGCCGAGCAGCACGACGTCCTTGCCGACGTCGGCCGCGGTCAGCGCGCCGCAGGTATGGGTTCGAGCCAGATTTCCTAGAGGTTGTCTCATGAGTTCAGTCAAACCTGACATTCTGCACGTCCTCCTGCCCTGCGCGCAGCGCCATGGCAATCTGCTGCGCGACGTCGCCCCTCGGCATCTGGGTCTGGGTGCCGGTGCTCATGTCCTTGACGGTGACGTGACCGGCGGCGCGCTCGTCGGCTCCGACGACGGTCACGAAGCGCGTGCGGCGGGCGGCCGCGTACTTGAACTGTTTTCCGAGCTTGTCGACGTCGGGATACAACTCGACGCGGACGTGGAGCGCGCGCAGATCAGCGGCGAGCCGCAGCGCGTCCGGCTTGCCCTCTTCGTCGAACAGCGTCACCAGCACGTCGGCGGCGGACGACGCCACCGCCGGCGGAAACATCCTGCGCTCCGTCATGACGACGAGGATCCGCTCGAGCCCGAGCGAGAAGCCGCAGGCCGGCAGGTTCTCGCCGGAGAACATGCCGATCAGCCCGTCGTATCTGCCGCCGCCGCCGAGGCTGCCCGCGAGATCCGGCACCGCGATCTCCATGATCGCGCCGGTGTAGTACGACAGCCCGCGCGCGAGGCTCGGGTCGACCAGCACGTGATCGCCGGCACTCGTCGATCCGGCCAGCCTCACGATCTCGCTCAGGTTCGCGACCGCGGCTTCGCCGTCCGCATGACCGGTGACGTGCTCGCGCAACATCGGCACCCGCAGCGCGCTGGTGGCCCGCGCGTCGTCGCCACGGGCGGCGGACGCGGCGGCGTATGCGCCGAGCAGCCGCTCGCCGGCGTCCGACGGAATCCCCCGCGCGATCAGTTCCGCCGAGACGCCGTCGCGTCCAATCTTGTCCAGCTTGTCCACGGCCACGAGCGCCTGATCGTGCAGCGCCGCCGGAACACCGAACGTGTCGAGCATCCCCCGCAGCAGACCGCGGTGATTCAAACGCAGCACGAAGTCCGTGAACCCCAGCGTGCGCAGCACGTCGCTGACCGCGGCGCAGACTTCGACCTCGACGATCGGCGAGATCGACCCGATCGCGTCGACGTCGCACTGATAGAACTCGCGAAACCGCCCGCGTGCCGGGCGATCGGCACGCCAGACCGGCTGAATCTGGTAGCGCTTGAAGAACTTCGGCAGCGCGCCGCGATGCTCGGCCACGACGCGTGCCAGCGGCACCGTCAGGTCGTAGCGCAGCGCGAGGTCGGTCTCGCCCGATCCTTCGTGCTCGCCGCGGCGCAGGACCTTGAAGATCAGCTTGGCGCCCTCGTCGCCGTACTTGCCGGTCAGCGTCTCGATGTTCTCGAGCGCGGGGGTCTCGAGCGGCTCGAACCCATAGCGGCGATACACGTCTTCGACGATCCCGATGACGTACTGCCGCCGGCGGACATCGTCCGGCAGAAAGTCGCGCATGCCGCGCGCGGGGCGCGTGTGTTCGGACATAGCAGCTGAAGTTCAGGGGACCGCGTCAGACCGAGTCGACCGTTCGGCGAGTCCACGGCGGACCCCGCCAGACCCGAGATAATCCGCCCATTATAGTTCCTCGTCGATGATTGGCGGAATGTCCGCCGGCAACGAGCGACGGGTGAAGGCCCCTCTCGCACCCCTGCTCCTGCTGTTCCTCCTGTCCGGTGTCAGCGCGCTCGTCTATCAAGTGCTCTGGATGCGCCTGCTGGCGCTGGTGTTCGGCGTGACCATCCACGCCGCCAGCACGGTGCTCGCCGCATTCATGTTCGGCCTGGTGATCGGCAGCGCCTGGGCTGGCCGTCTGTCCGACGTCGCCACCGGCCTGCTCCTTCTGCTGTCTGCTTCGCGCCGGCTTCCCGCGCTCGCGGTGGGAGCGGCCGCGGTGGCCGCGTTCGGTTTCGTCGCCGCGAAAGCGCCGGATCCGGTGGCGGCGCTGCTCAA
>Ga0209382_10007864_pt1 | contig 13498 bp, 7 predicted proteins | sample SoiMetdeltSBSDD5_FD_187599 | JGI IMG/M metagenome (GOLD analysis project Ga0209382, IMG submission 187599) | Bulk soil microbial communities from a Populus tree surrounding site in Tennessee, USA - Soil MetaG P. deltoides SBSDD5 (SPAdes) (version 2) | ecosystem: Environmental > Terrestrial >... | reverse complement strand
AGACCGAGTTCACCAAGAGTCTGGAAGCCGGATTCACCCGTGCGGGCGTGAAGTGCAAGGTCTTCATTCTGGTCGGCTCGATTCGCGAGCCGCAAGACTTCGGCGGCTTCCCCGTCTCGACGCCGGACGGCGTTCGCCTGCTGCCGATGGTCTGGGCGCGCGACGCCAAGCGCCTCGCCGAGGACGGCTATCTGGTGATCGTCTTTCTCGACGAGCTGACGACCGTTCCGCCGACGACGCAGGCGGCGATGCTGCGGCTGCTGACCGAGAACGTCTGCGGAGAGTTGCAGCTGCCCGACTACGAACCAGGCAAAGGCGGCGTGGTGTATCTGTGCGCGAGCAACGCCGTGGAGTGGGCAGCGGGCGGACAGGAGATCCAGCCGCCGATGGCGAACCGTCTGTGGCACGGCGAGTTCCCCATGGACCACGAAACCTGGTGCGACATGATGGTGAGCGACTTTCCGGCTCCCGGCGATCTGCCGGTGCTGCCGGCGGATTATCTGCACACGCATCATCATCGTCAGCGATCGATGATTGCGGCGTACATCAAGGCCGCCGGACGAGACGCGTGGATGGCGCCGCCCGACGATCCGGCGCGACGCAGCGGAGCGTGGCCGTCGGGCCGCACGTGGTATCTCGCGTCGCGGCTGCTCGCGGCGATCGAGGCCGTGTCGCCGGGCAACCGCCTGCTTCAGAATGCGGCGCTCGCCGGCCTCGTCGGCGATCAGGCGCTGCCCTTTCTCGAATATCGCGAGACCTTGAACTTGCCCGACCCCGAGGACATCCTCAAGGATCCGCGCAGCCTCGTACTCCCCGACCGCACGGATCGCGCCTACGCTGTCTGCTCGTCGCTGGTTGGCGCGGTGCTGAACAACAAGACGCCGGAGCGGTGGCAGGCGGCGCTGATCGCGCTGGGCGTCGCGTGCCGGAAGAACGCCGATATCCCCACGGCGGCGGCGCGAACCCTCTGCAGCAAGCGGAACCGGCCGGACGGCCAGGTCAAGCTGCCCGACGAGTGCCGCCCGTTCTACGAGCTTATGCAACTCGCGAAGGTTATTCCGAGGGATTGATGTAGTGTCCGGCTTTAGCCGGACCGACTCGCGTAGTGTCCGGCTTAGCCGGACCTGAATATGCTGAGCAGACTTGCCGAGTTGATTCGTGGTCTCGATCGTCAGCGCGACGGATACTCACGCGCCCTTCAAGCGGCACGCGTGCGCGCCGCGTATCAACGTGCCTACTTCGCGCCCGCGCTCTTCAACCTGATCCCGGTAAAGACGGACATGATCGGCAGCATGGCCGTGGACTCGCGCTGGCGGCTGTACTACAACGACGAGTGGCTGACCGGCCATACCGTGGAAGAGAACGCCGCTGTGCTGATCCACGAAGTCAGTCATCTGCTGCGCGATCACGAGGCACGCAAGCACGCCGCGGCCGTCGCCGACGTCGCGCTCTGGAACACCGCCGCTGATTGCGAAATCAACGACGACCTGATCGCGGAAGGGCTGCCGCTGCCCGACGATCCGCCGCAGCCCGGACAGTTCGGCCTCGAGCCGGGGGAGAACGCCGAGACATACTACAATCGCATGATGAAGCCCGCTCAATCAGGCAACGTGAGCGGCGCGTCACAAACTACCAACCACCAACCAACCACCAACCGGGACTGCGGCTCGGGCGCGCACGGCGAGCGGCGGCCCTGGGAGTTGCCGGACGATGATGGAAGTCCTGGTGGATTGCCCGGGGTCGACCGGGTCAAAGCCGAACTCGTGCGGCGCGAGTGCGCGCAGAAGATCATGGACCGATCCGGTGACGCGGGCGACGTTCCTCTCGCCTGGCGGCGATGGGCGCGCATCGTGCTCACGCCGAAGGTGGACTACATGGCCACCATCCGCCATGCCGTGCGCAAGGCACTGCGCGAGAGCACACTTGGCCGCTACGACCGGACCTACAGGCGGCCGCATCGGCGGCAGGCCGCGTACGGCGAATTCATCTTGGCGTCGTTCTATCAGCCACGGCCGCGGCCCGGATTTCTGATCGACACATCGAGCTCGATGCAGGACACGCAGCTGGCACGAGCTGTCGCTGAGTTGGGAGGCTTGACGCGTCAACTCGGTTACAGCACCGAGGTCGTCGTCGCCTGCTGCGACGCGGCAGTGCACGACGTGCGGAAGGTGTTCACGTCGGCGCAGTTGGAGCTATACGGTGGCGGCGGCACGGATATCGGTGCGGGGCTGCGCTGGTTCATCGATCAAAAAAGCGGGCCGATCGACCTGCTCGTCATCGTCACCGACTGCCAGACACCCTGGCCTGAGGAGACCCCGCCGTTTCCGGTGATCACGATTCGGGTCGGCGACGGTGCACCGCCACCGTGGGGAGATACTGGCGCGAACAGAGTGATTACAATCGAAGAGCCGAAAGCGGCTGCGCCAATGTGGGATGAGAGGAAGCGACGATGGCAGGCATAGCACTGCCCGATATGCGTCCGTGGGGACGGCGCCCGCTGATCATTCCGCCCGACTCTCCAAACGCCTGGTTCCAACTCGCGATCTGGGAGCTGTGGATGGGCATGCTGGTGTGCCTCGTTTTCGGCCTCGGCATGTACCTGATCATCACCGCACCCACGTACGTCGTCACCGTCCCGGATCTGACGAACTGCTACGGACCGCCACCGATCCCCGTTCCGTGTGACCGCATCGTGTATCGAGGCGGCGTGTTGAACGCAGCGTTCATGGCACTGTTCGGCCTGACGCTGATCGGTGGAGCGGCGTGGATGCTGTGGGAGCTGTGGAGCGCCGTCGAACCGAAGCCGATCACCGACGACTTTCTACGTCTCCTCAACGACTCGTTCGGCAGCGACTGGCGTAACCCTTTGAAGTGGCCGTGGACGCGTCTGCTCTTGGCCTACGGCTTCACGTTCGCCGGCGCGATGCTGACAATGGGCGCGGGAATCGTGATCTGGACGATCCTCGCCGCGTCGCATCCGGTCAAAACGCCAAACATCAAAATCGACACGTCACAGAGCTTCAGGCTCGGGCAGTAATCTTCCAGTTCTGGGCCGGCCACACCGATATAATTCACGCGATTCATGTCGCTCCCACCCGGCACGCGGCTCGGACTGTACGAGATCGTTTCGTCGCTCGGCGCAGGTGGAATGGGCGAGGTCTTTCGCGCTCGCGACACCAGGCTTGGTCGCGAGGTCGCGCTCAAGACGCTTCCCTCGGCGTTTGCGCACGACGCCGACCGTCTGGCTCGATTCAAACGTGAAGCGACGGTGTTAGCGTCGCTCAACCATCCCAACATCGCCGCCATCTACGGGTTCGAGGAGGCGGCTAGTGGACCCGCTCTCGTTCTTGAACTCGTGGAAGGCCCGACGCTCGCGGATCATGTCGCGATTGGGCCGATGCCGGTCGCACAGGCCCTCGCGATCGCGCGTCAGATCGCCGACGCGCTCGAGGCTGCACACGAACACGGCATTGTGCACCGCGATCTGAAACCGGCCAACGTCAAGGTCCGGACGGACGGAACGGTCAAGGTGCTGGATTTCGGTCTCGCGAAGGCGATGGAACAGGGATCGGGCGTTCACGCCGATCTGCAGATGTCACCGACGATCACGTCGCCGGCCATGACCGGCATGGGCGTGATCCTTGGTACCGCGGCCTACATGAGCCCCGAGCAAGCCGCTGGCAAGTCGCTCGACAAGCGTGTCGACATCTGGTCGTTCGGTGTGGTGCTCTGGGAGATGTTGACCGGACGGCCCCTGTTTTCTGGCGGCGAGACGGTGTCACATGTGCTAGCCGACGTCTTGCGCGCCGACATTCCACACTCGAAACTGCCGGCGGAAACGCCAGCGCCGATCCGCGAGCTGTTGCGGCGGTGCCTCGAGCGCGATGTCAAAGCGCGGCTGCGCGACATCGGTGAAGCGCGCATCGTCATCAGCGAGTATCTGGCAAACCCGTCGGCAACTGCCACGCCTGTTTCAGCGCCTCCTCGCCGACGAAGCGGCGTGATCGGTGCGGTCGCCGTGGGCATTGCCGCCGTCTCGCTCGCTGCCGCGGCGACCATGGCGTTCGTGCACTTTCGCGAGCGGCCGGCTGATGAACGCACCTTGCGTTTCCAGATCGCGTCACCTGACAACCTGAATGCCGACCTGATCGAGCTCTCACCGGATGGACGCTCGCTTGCGCTGCTCGCGGGCGGCCGGTTATGGATCCGTCCCCTCGATTCGTTCACCGCGAAGAGTCTGCCGGGTACGGAGGGTGCTTCGTTCCCCTTCTGGTCGCCCGACAGTGCAAGTCTCGCGTTCTTCTCGCAGGGCAAGCTGAAGAAAATCGCCGTGAGTGGCGGACCTCCTCAAACACTTTGCGACGCTTCGGCGGGCCGTGGCGGAACCTGGAATCAAGAAGGCGTCATCGTCTTCTCGCCTGGTGCGACTGGATCGCTGTACCGCGTGTCTGCGGCCGGAGGCGTTCCGACGCAAATCTCAAAGACGACGGGCAGTCATCGATACCCACACTTCCTGCCAGACGGGCGTCACTTTCTGTATCTGGCTCGAGAGGGCCCGAACACCAGAGGCATCGTTCTTGGATCGCTGGACGGTACACCCCCTGTCCGACTGGCCGCCGATGATTCCAACGCGGTATACGCGCCACGCGCGAGTACCGTGTCGGGCGCGGGACCACCCGGCTACATCCTGTTCGTCAGACAGAGCACGTTGATGGTACTGCCGTTCGATCCAGACAGCCTCGCGGTTCGCGGCGATGCTGTCCCATTGATCGAACAAGTTGGCGCCCTCGCTGGCGCCGGCTTCGGGCTGTTTACGGCATCCTCGACCGGCGCGCTCGCGTATGGAAGCGTCTCACAGTCGCGCCCCGAGTTCGTCTGGCGAGATCGGACCGGCAAGCCAGTGGCACCAGCGTTCCCGGCTGGTGACTGGCCTGATTTCCGACTCTCGCGCGACGAACAACACATCGTCTTCAGTCAGTTCGAATCGGGAAATCAGGACATCTGGATACGCGATCTCACGCGTGGGATTCGTTCGCGGCTGTCATTCGACGCGGCGCAGGACAACCTTCCCATCTGGTCCTACGACGGTCTTCGCGTCCTGTGGCCGTCCAATCGCAATGGTGGCTCGTACAACTTGTACGTGAAAGCCGCGACCGGCGAAGGCCAGGAAACGCTGCTGCTGAAGCTGGGGACTCCAACCGGTTGGGCCACTGACTGGTCGAAAGACGGCCGGTTCATCATGTATCAGATTCCCAGTGCGACGACTGGGCAGGACTTGTGGATCGCGCCAGGCGATGGCAAAACGGATGGCGACGTAAAGCCGTTTCCGTATCTGCAAGGGCAGTTCGACGAGCAGAACGGCGCGTTTTCACCGGACGGTCGCTGGGTGGCGTACAACTCCAACGAGTCAGGCATCGATGAAGTGTACATACAGCCGTTTCCAGCCTCCGGCGGGCGCTGGCAAATCTCTTCTGGAGGCGGCATCACACCGAGATGGAAAGGTGACGGAACCGAACTGTTCTTCATCGCCGCCGATCGCAATCTGATGGGGGTTCCTATTCGCACCTCCGGCGCGAGCCTTGAACCGGGTACGCCGAGCCGCCTCTTCGTGATTCCATCCATTCAGGGCCTCGTCAACCGCGACGAGTACGTGGTCAACGCGGCAGGCACGCGGATTCTGACAAGCGCACAAACGAGCGACGCATCGGCCTCGCTCGTCAGTGTGATCGTGAACTGGCAGCGAACGATCGCGCGATGAAAGGCGTCCGACAGGGCTCAATGATCTCCCGCACATCCATTTACACGGCCGCCGGCCGCGCTATCGGTGCGCGCGAACCCGATCCATCAGTACGCAATCCCGACTACCTCGCCGAAAAACTCATCGGTGATCCATCCGCGCTCAACATCACTCACGCGTCGGTGAAAGCGCTAAGCCTCAGCTACGACGAGGCGATGAAGGACGTCGAGGTCGTCAGCACCGTTCGGATGATGCTGGTCCGCACGCGGTTCATCGACGAGGCGCTCGAGCGGGCCGTCGCCGGCGGCGCCGCGCATGTGGTGATTCTCGGAGCCGGGTTCGATTCGCACGCGTATCGATGTCAGGAGCTGCTGACGAACGTCCGTGTCTTCGAAGTTGACCGGCCCGCCACCCAGGAGTTGAAGCAAGAGCGCGTTCGCGAGGCACTCGGCGGGCCGCCCGCCAATCTCACCTACGTCCCCATCGATATCCAGCACGAGGATCTCGCCGACGTCCTGCGCCGGCACGGCCACGACCAGTCGCTGCGGACCTTCTTCATCATGGAAGGCGTCACCATGTACGTGCCGGAAGAAGGCCTGCGCGCGACGCTCCGCTACGTCGCGGGCCATCCGGCCGGCAGTGCCATCGTCTTCGATTTCATGTACCGGCCGATGGTCGACATGCTGAGGAACATCGACTGGGCCAAAGTCCCAGACTCGTTCAAGCCGTACGTCCAGCGCTTCCTGGACTTGATCAAGGACGAGCCGTGGGTCTTCGGCATGCCGGTGGGCGCCGAGAAGACGTTTCTGAACGAGTGCGGTCTGGAACTTCGCGAAGCCATGACCATCGGCGGCCCAGAATCGATCGCCCGGTATGCCACGAAGGCCGATGGCACTCAGATCGGCGCTGAAGCCATTGCCGAAGGTATGGCGCGAATGGCCCAGCGTGCACGCGAGGCCGGGCCCTCGTCACCCGAGGCTCAGGCGGTGGACCCCGAACGCATGAGACAGCAGCAGCGCACGATGGCCTACCAGCTCGCGGAGGCGATCGTTCCTTAGCGGCTGCGCCCGACGCGCCAGATACGCCTCCGCTCGAACTCCCAATTCCCAACGCCCAACTCCCCAACCACTTCCAAGGCCCAATTCCCAATTGAACGTTGTTGGGACTTGGGAGTTGGGAGTGGTTGGGAGTTGGTAGTTGGTCGTTGGGAATTGACGAGCGGCGCTCGAAAGCGAGCGCCTCATTCCCGCCCTTCCTTGTTCTGCCACATTCTGCGGCGCGAGTCGGGCAGCTGCCGGATGAGCGTGCCGAGCGCGTCCTTCTCTGGCCCGACGTAGAACTGATACGAGTAGCGCGCGAGCGATTCTGGCGCATCCGCCGGAATCGTCGCGCCATGCGCCCCGCGCGAGTTGAGGAACACGAGCATGCTGTTCGGCCGGAACGGCACCACCTTGACCAGCGTGCACGTATTGCCGGCCTGCTCGGGATAGTAGGTCTGCTTGTAGTCAGCGTCGCTATCGTTGGCGACCGAGAAGATCTCGGTGCCGAACGCCTCGTCGTCGCCGGGCCGCGCGAAGTAGACGAGACACGTAAGCATCGAGTGCTTCGGATCGCGGTGCGGATCGAGGTGATAACCGCGGCGGCGAAGCATCAGCCGCCCGCTGTTGACGCGGTGCGGCATGACGCTCGCGCGGGCGCGGAAATCCGGGCCGAAGATCGACTCGTAATGGTGCTGCAGGGGGGCCGCGAACCGCTCGAGCACGGCCGGCCGGATCATCTGGTCGGTCACGAGCTCGTCGAAGAAGCCCCAGACCATGCCGGTCAGCGTCGGGCCGAGCTCCATCGGGAAGCGCAGATTCCGCTTGATAGAATCGCGATCGTCGAAGAACGGCTCTGGCGGGATCGACTCGATGAGGAGATCGTAGACGTCTTGCGGCAACAGCCGCTCGACGACCATGTGCTCGTACGGCTCCGAAACGAGCACAGCCGACTCGATCGCGGCGCGCACGTGAGCGGCGATCCGTACGGCATCGAGCCGCTCACTCGCGCGAGCGACGATATGGTGCTGCTCGCGATTGAGCACCGTCGTGAGCCTGACCTGGGCAGCCTGCCGATCGGCGCGGGCGGCGAGCTGCCGCGTCTGTTCGAGCGTAGCCTGCAGTGCCTCGACCTGACCGAGCAGAAGCCGGATGTCCTTGCGTACCGGCTTCAGCGCGTCATCGACGTCGGGTTGCCAGAGTCTGCTCACATAGCTGGCCAGTCCTGTCCGCGTGAGCCACGAACGAAGCATCCCTCACAGGATAGCCTTTCAGGCGCGCAACACGTCTACGCTGACCTGTAGCGAATGCTGTCCGCCGCCAAGAATCACACCGCGGACGGGACTCACGTCGGCGTAGTCGCGCCCCCAAGCCAGCGTCACGTGAGTGGTCGAGGGAAACATGTTGTTGGTCGGATCGGCATCCACCCAGCCGAGTCCTGGACAGTAGACTGCGAGCCAGGCATGCGAGGCGTCCACACCCGCGAGCCGCGGCGCGCCAGGCGGGGGCAGCGTCTCGAGATAGCCGCTGACGTAACGCGCCGCCAGTCCGTACGAGCGCAGGCAGGCGATCGCCAGCCGAGCGAAGTCCTGACACACCCCGCGCCGCAGTGACAAGACGTCGCGCAACGGTGTCGTTACGGTGGTCGCCTTCGGATCGAATGTGAAGTCGGCGTGAATGCGACGCATCAGGTCTTCGACTGCCTCGAGCAGCGGGCGGCCCGGTGGAAACGACTGGTGCGAATAGCCGGCCACGGCATCGCTCACGGCGATCGACGCCGAGTCAAACAGACATTCGAGCGCGTCCAGCGGCAAGGCGTCGAAGTGGCGCGCCTCTTCCCAGCGCGGAGTGCTCCGCGACGCGGGCCGATGTCGGCCGTGGACTCTCACCGTGCTCGTCGAACGCACCGTCAATTCCGAATGCGCCCGCTCGACGATGAAGAACGTGACCGTGTTGCCAAAGTAATCTCGGTGCAACCTGACGACGGCGGGTGTCGGGTCGATCTGCAGCTCGTGCGCCAGACACTCCTGACCGGGGAATTCCCGCGGCTTGACCCGCGCCAGATGGTGCGACACCGACACGGCCTCGCTGTACTCGTACTGCGTGGTGTGGACCACCTGGTACGTCACTGCCGCTTCAGTTGACGCGCTGCTCTGCATGGCTGAAGTAGTGGAACGTCACCGTGTCGGATATTCCGCGCAGGTCTTCGTCGAGAAGATCGAGCAAGGCCGTCAATCGATCGAAGGCGACGTCGGCGCCCGGTTGGCTGAGTGCGTCGAAATCAGCGCTCGCGAGCGCGTCTATGGCGTGCGCAACCGTGCGTTCTTCGCGCGTCGGCGATGGCGCGCGCGGGTCGCGAGGCAACTGCGCCAGCAGCGCAGCCATGGTGTCGAGCTGAAACCTCAGCGCCCGCGGATTCGTTCCGTCGGCGAGCAGCAAGTCCAGCACCGGCGGCAGCTGCGCCTCGGCGAAGTAGCGGCGGCGATAGGTCATCGAGCTGTCGGCCACTTCGAGCAGCGGCTCGAGGATCGCGACGTGCGAAGGGCTCGCTTCGATGGCGCTGCGGACGAGACGCGTCATCCCGAGCGACCGCTCGAGACGACGGCCGATGTCGAGAAACAGCCAGCCATGCCCTCGGGTCATGCTCTCGCCTTCCATGCCGCTGAACGCGGCCAGGTCGGTGATCATGCGATTCAAATGCACCAGCACATCGTCGAACTGCACGCGGCCGTGCCGGGGACGTGAGTCCTGCTGCAGCTGATTGAGGATCCGCCACGTGTCGAGCGATAGCCGGTCGCGAACCGCTGCGGCAATCCGACGAACTTCGACGAGCGCCACCCGCAACACGCCAGGATGCGCGTCGAGCCGAAACAGCAGTGAGATCTGCTGCTCGAGCAGAGGCAGCGGCATCGGCTCGCGGAGCTGCGGGGGGATCAATTCCATATCAGCCAGGACGTGGAGAAGCGCGACGAGCTCGGGCGCTTCCTCCGACAGGTCCTCGCGCGTCACGTAGGTGACGAGGCTTCGCAGCAGCCGCACCGTCTGCTCTGCCCGCTCGATGTGCCGGCCAAGCCAGAACAGATTGTCGGCGACGCGGCTCGGCAACTCGGCGTCCAGACGCTCGCGCCGCACGCTGAGATGCATCGGCGCCAGGAGCGACACGGCGGTCACCGGTCCTTCCGAGACGACCCAGGTGTCCTTACTGCCGCCTCCTCGCTGCATCGTGACGATGGGAATGTTGGTCGCCGCGCCCACCCGCGTCAGCCCGCCCGGCATCACCGTCACCGAGTCGCCGTTCGACGCAACGTATACGCGAAGGACGAGATGACGAGCCTCTGACCCGCTGCCGTTCCACACCGGCGCCGTCGAGAGCGCCACCTCGCTTTGCGCGACGTAGTCTTCTGGCCGGGCCAGCATCGAACTTCGCAGCAGGCCTTTCTGCTCGGCGCTGAGCGTCCGGCCGAACACCGGTTGCCGGGACGCCGGCGGGAATGCCGCCTTGATCACCAGTTCGTCGAGATGCGCGAGCACGTACTGCAGATCGTCGGGGTGCCCGCACCACCAGGAACGCGCCGGCGAGAGCAGCAGCTCCTCACCAAGAAGCTGGCGGCACAAGTCGGGCAGGAACGCCGCCATTCCCGCCGCTTCCATCAGACCCGATCCGAGTGCATTCGCCATCGTGACGTGGCCGGCACGAACCGCTTCCACCAACCCCGCGACGCCCAGCGTGGAATCGGAACGCAGCTCCAGCGGATCGCAGAAGCCGTCGTCGAGCCGCCGGAGGATCACGTCGACCTGGCGAAGACCTTCGAGCGTCTTGATGAACACCCGGCTGTCGCGAACCGTGAGATCGCCGCCTTCGACCAGCGTGAAGCCGAGATACCGCGCGAGATATGCATGCTCGAAATAGGTTTCGTTGAGCGGGCCCGGCGTGAGCAGCACGATGCGCGGATGGTCGCGCCGGCCTGGGGGCGCCAGTCCCATCAGGCCATCGCGATGCGCGCGGAAGAACGCGCCGAGCCGCTGCACATGGCAGTCGCGAAACGCCTCTGGCAGGCTCCTCGACATCACGATCCGGTTCTCCAACGCATAGCCGGCGCCCGACGGCGCCTGCGTGCGATCGGCCAGTACGCGCCACTGGCCGTCCGGCGATCGGCCCAGGTCTACCGCGAGCAAGTGCACGTAGACGTCGTTCGGCACCGGGACGCCGTGGCACGGTCTCAAGAACGACGGATTGGCAAGCACCAGTGCCGGGGGCACCAGTCCTTCTCGCAACAACCGCTGAGGACCGTAGAGATCCGCGAGGATCAGATTCAGCAGGCGCGACCGCTGCAGCAGCGCGCCCTCGATCCGGCTCCACTCGGACGGTTCGATAAGCAGCGGCAGCATGTCCAGCGTCCACGGCCGGTCCACGCCCTGCGGATCGCCGTAGACGTTGTAGGTGACGCCGTGGTCGCGAATCGCGCGCTTGGCGCCCTCCCACCGCGACGACAGCTCGGTGCGGCCAAGCGCTTCGAGGCAGCGAACGAGGTCCTGACAATGCTGGCGCGGCTGTCCGATCGCGCTCATCTCGTCGTAGACCCCGCCCAACGGGCGATAGTCCTCGAGCAGGCGCCACGGCACGACCGGGTCGCGGAACTCCGGCGCGATCGGCGTACTCATGCCATTCGTGGTGCATCCTCCGCCGCCAGACTATGCGACGGCGGACGACGCAGATCGAGCGTCAGCGGAAAGTCAGGATTGCGATCTTCGCGCGGGACGTGCACCAGGCCCGGTGTATGACCGATATCGAAGAACCGCGCGAGCCGACGGCCCTCGGCCTCGTAGCTGTTCACCGGGAAGGTCTCGAAGTGGCGTCCTCCAGGATGCGCGACATGGTAGACGCAGCCGCCAAGCGGACGGTCATTCCAGGTGTCGACAAGGTCGAAGACCAGCGGCGCGTGCACAGGGATGGTCGGATGCAGACAGTTGGGCGGCTGCCACGCTCTGTACCTGACGCCGGCGACATATTCTCCCGGCCGCCCGGTTGGATGCAGCGGCACACGCCGTCCGTTGCACGACATGATATGCCGCGAGTCAGTCATTCCACTGACCTTGACCTGCAGGCGCTCGACCGACGAGTCCACGTATCGCACCGTGCCGCCGCCGCCCGACTCTTCTCCCGTGACGTGCCACGGCTCGAGCGCCTGCCGCAGCTCGACGTGCACGCCGCGCCGCGTGATCGACCCGAACGGCGGAAAACGGAACTCCAGATGCGCGGAAAACCACTCGGGCCGCAGCGGCCAGCCGGCGCGCGACAAATCGTCCAGCACGTCGTCGAAATCCTGGGCGACGAAATGCGGCAGCATGAACCGATCGTGAAGCTCGGTGCCCCAGCGCGCGAGAGGCCGGTCGTACGGCATGGACCAGAACGTCGCGATCAATGCACGGAGCAGCAGTTGCTGCGTCAGGCTCATGCGCGCGTGCGGCGGCATCTCGAACGCCCGCAGCTCGACGAGCCCTCGTCTATCGGCGCTCGATTCGGGCGCATAGAGTTTGTCGATGCAGAACTCGGCGCGGTGCGTATTGCCGGTAACGTCGATGAGCACGTTCCGGTACATCCGATCGACGAGCCAGGGCGCGACGCCGTGATACTCCGTCGTGTCCGGCTTTACCCGGACCGACGCCGTGGTGTCCGACTTTAGCCGGACCGACTCCGTAGTGTCCGGCTTTAGCCGGACCGGAATCAGCGTGTTGGCGATCTCGAGCTCGTACAGCGAGTCATTTCGTGCCTCGTCGACGCGCGGATGCTGACTCGTCGGACCGATGAACAGGCCCGAGAACAGATACGAGAGCGACGGATGGTTGTGCCAGTAACCGACCAGGCTGCGCAACAGATCGGGTCGGCGCAGGCATGGACTGTCAGCAGGCGTTGGGCCGCCGACCACGATGTGATTGCCGCCGCCGGTCCCAGTGTGACGCCCGTCGAGCATGAACTTCTCAGTGCCGAGACGCGACTGTCGCGCCTCGTCATAGAGCGTGGTCGTGTGCTCGACTAACTCCGACCAGTTCTTCGCCGGATGGAGGTTGACTTCGATCACGCCTGGGTCGGGCGTCACCGAGAGGTGGTTCAAGCGCGTGTCGTGTGGCGGACGCGTGCCTTCAATGATGACCGGCGTGCCGAGCGATGCGGCCGTGTGCTCGATCGCGGCGATCAGATCCAGGTAGTCCTCGGTGGCGGGCACCGGCGGCATGAAGATGTGCAGGCGCCCGTGGCGCGGTTCGACGCAGAGCGCGGTGCGAACGATGCCTTTCGCCGAGTCACCGGGCCGCGGGGCAACCTGTTCGAGGATGGCGGGTCCATAAGGACCGGCTCCACGATCACCCGCCGATCCAGAAGGGCCGGCGGTGTGCTGACTGGCGGGTCCAAAAGGACCCGCCCTACGGGGAGTCGGGAGCGGAGGCTGACTGGCAAAGAGATCGGGTTCGTAGACGAACGGGTAGTCTCCCGGCGCCACCCACGGCAGTGAATCAAGCGGCAGCCGGTAGCCGATTGGCGAATCACCCGGAATCAGGAACAGGTGCTCCGGTCGCACGAACCACCGACCGGTGACCCACTGCGCGGCCGACCCGGGAGCGGTCTGCCGCCGCAGTGGCAGGACGTAGCCGACCGTCGTCCCGAGCCCTCGTTCGAAGACACGCGCCAGCCGCGCTCGCTCCTCCGCGTCGTTCAGCTCCGACTTCA
>Ga0209382_10007861_pt1 | contig 13502 bp, 10 predicted proteins | sample SoiMetdeltSBSDD5_FD_187599 | JGI IMG/M metagenome (GOLD analysis project Ga0209382, IMG submission 187599) | Bulk soil microbial communities from a Populus tree surrounding site in Tennessee, USA - Soil MetaG P. deltoides SBSDD5 (SPAdes) (version 2) | ecosystem: Environmental > Terrestrial >... | reverse complement strand
TGCGGCACCACCCCGGCAACCTCTCGGTGATCCGCGACAGCTTCGCCCACCCGAGCGAGCCGTCGGTCGGCCTCGGCGGGGAGGCCGTCCGCTTGCTGGTCTCCTACCTGGACCCGTGGGGACTGCTGTCCGACTTCCGGGCCACCGACCTGGGGGCCTACGACGGCGTCCGGGCCGCAGGCCTGGCGGTGCTGGTGCTGTGGGCCGTGACCGCGGTGATCGCCTGGCGCCGGCGGGCGGCCCATCCCGAGCAGGCACGCCTGCACCTGGTCGTGGCGGTGACCCTCGGGCTCGGCTTGGTCTCGATCAGCCGCATCCAGGGTCAGGTACGCCACTACCTGCTCCTGTGGGAGTGGGCCACGGCGGTGCCGCTGGCGCTGGCCACCGGATGGACCCTGGCCGGGCTGTGGCGCGAACACCGGCCGGCACCGGCGCCGCGGGGCACATCCGGGCTGCCTCGGGTAGCGGTCGCGGCGCTGGCCGTCGTGACCCTGGTGGCCGCGGCCCAGTTCACGTGGCAGGGCGCCCACGTGGAGGTCCAGGCCGCCCGGGAGACGGCGGTGCTGGCGCGCCTGGCGCCACCGACGCTGGCTGCGCTGCGCTCCGGGGACGTGCCGGGCGGAGGCGAGGACGGCCGGTACCTCGTCCGCTGGATGGACGACCAGGAGAGCTTCGGGGTGACCGGCATCGGCATGCTCGACGAGCTCGACCGGCACGGGTTCGATGCCGGCGCGACCGACATGTTCGCGGCGTCAGTGGCTCCCCACCGCCTGCTGGAGCTCGGCGATGCGACCGCCACGGTCAACTGCGTGGTGGGGCCCGCCCTGATCGAGAAGTGGCGGTCCGTCCCCGGCGCCGTCGAGGTCGCGTACGTGGACCTTCGCAGCCCGGAGGAACAGGCCCGCTTCGACCGGCTGCACGACCAGGTGACCGCGGCGATGATCCGCGCCGGCCTCGACGACAAGGTGGCGATCCTCGACTGGAACCTCTACGTCGCGGCGTACGACCCGGAACTGCCCCCCGAGATCGCCGAGCCGGCCCGGGCGATGTTCGACCTGGGCCTGCCGGCCGCGGTCTTCGTCGCCCCGCCCGAGGCCGGCTGAGCCCGGCCGCGGTCAGCCCGCCGCGGTGCCGGCGGCGGCCCGGACGGCGACCAGGATGCCCTGGTAGCCGGTGCAACGGCAGAGGTTCCCGGACAGGCCGGTCCGGATCTCGTCGTCGCTGGGCTGATGGTGGTCGCGCAGGAAGGCCGTGGCCGACAGCACGAAGCCGGGAGTGCAGAAGCCGCACTGCAGACCATGGTGGTCCCGGAACGCGGCCTGCACCGGCGACAGCTCGCCGTCGGGGGCGATGCCCTCGATCGTCGTGACCTCGGCGCCGTCGGCCTGGACGGCGAACACCAGGCACGAGCGCACCGCCTCGCCGTCGAGCAGCACGGTGCAAGCGCCGCACACGCCGTGCTCGCAGCCGAGGTGCGTGCCGGTGAGGTGGCAGCGCTCCCGCAGGAAGTCGGCCAGCGTCAGGCGGGGCTCGACCGTCGCCGGGCGGGCGGTGCCGTTGACGTGCACCTCGATCGGGACCTCAGCCACCCTGTGCCTCCTCCACGGCCCGGCGCCAGGCCCGGGCCACCGTCACGGCGCCGACCCGGCGCCGGTAGTCCGCCGGGGCGTGCAGGTCGTCGGGCACCTCCGCCAGGTCGGCGGTGGCGGCCCGGCCCAGCTCGACCGGGTCGACGTCGCCGGCCGCCAGTCCCCAGGCGGCCGACTCGGCGGCAGGAGCGCGGAGCGGGACCGGGCCCAGGCCGAACAGCCCGATGCCGCAGCGGTCCACCCGGCCCTCGCCGTCCAGCCCGACTGCGACGCAGGCGCCGGCCAGGGCGAAGTCGCCGTGGCGGCGGGCCACCTCGTCGACCGCGAAACCGCCGCGGCCCGCCCACACCGGGAAGGTGACGGCGGTCAGCAGCTCGTCGTCGGCCACCGCCGTGGTCCACAGCCCGGTGAAGAAGTCGCCGGCCCGCACGCGCCGGGTGCCCTGGGCCGACAGGATCTCCAGCTCGGCGTCCAGGGCGAGGGCGACGGCCGGGTACTCGGCGGCGGGATCGGCATGGGCCAGCGAGCCGCCGAGTGTGCCCCGGTTGCGGATCTGGAAGTGCCCGATGAGCGGCGTGGCCCGGGCCAGCAGCGGCACCGCCGCCGCCACCTCGGGCGAGCGCTCGATGGCGGCCTGCGTGGTCCCGGCGCCGATCCGCACGGTTCCGTTCTGCCGCTCGATGCCCCGGATCCCCTCGACCCGCCGGACGTCGACCAGGTGCTCGAACACGGCCAGCCGCAGGGCGAGCATGGGCACCAGGCTCTGCCCGCCGGCCAGGACCTTGGCGCCGTCGCCGAGGCCGGACAGCAGGTCCACGGCCTCGGCCGGTGTCGTGGGCGCGTGGTACTCGAACGGGGCCGGCTTCACGACGCCGCTCCCCCGCCGGCCTCGGCGATCAGGGCGAGGATCGCCGCCGGGCTCAGCGGCAGCTGCGTGACGGTCACCCCGAGCGGCGCCAGCGCGTCGGCCACCGCGTTGACCACCGCCGGCGGCGCCCCGATGGCCCCGCCCTCGCCGACGCCCTTGTAGCCACCGGGGTTGGGGGCCGGGGTCTCGACGTGGCCGTACTCGATCACCGGCACCTCGGCGATGGTGGGCAGCAGGTAGTCCATGAGCGTGGACGACAGCGGGTTGCCCTCGGCGTCGTAGGCGAGGTGCTCGTACAGCGCACCGCCGATGCCCTGCACGCTCCCCCCGGCGATCTGGCCCTCCACCACCGCCGGGTTGATCATCGGGCCGCAGTCCTCGCTGACGATGTAGCGCAGCAGGGTGACCAGGCCGGTCTCCGGGTCCACCTCGCACGTGCACACGTGGGTGGCGTTGGCCCAGACGCTCATGGCGCGGGCGTGGTAGCGGCCGCTGGCCTCCAGCCCCGGCGGCACACCGTCAGGCAGCGAGGCGGGCTCGAAGTAGGCGGCCGCCGCGATGTCGGCGAGGGACAGGCCGGCGGCCGGGGTGCCGCGCACGCTGGCCCGGCTGTCCGCCAGCTCGATGTCGTCGGGCGCCGCTTCGAGCTTGTGGGCGGCGATGGCCACGATGCGGTCGCGCAGCCCGGCCGCGGTCTCGGCCACCGCGCCGGCGAGCATCGGGCCGCTGCGGCTGCCGCCGGTGCCGGCGCCGAACGGGGTGACGGCGGTGTCGCCCTGGATGGTGTTCACGTCGGCGATGTCGCAGCCGAGGGCGTCGGCGACGAGCTGGACGACCGTGGTCTCCAGGCTGTTGCCGCACGACCCGCCGGCGACGTACACGTTCACCGCGCCCGACGGCTCGATGCGGATGGTGGCCCCCTCGGTGCCGTAGAAGCCCATCCCGGTGGCGGTCGGCTCGATGTAGCTGCTGGTGCCCAGGCCCAGCAGGCGGCCGGTGGCCCGAGCGTCGGCCTGCTGGCGGCGGAAGCCGTCGAGGTCGAGGAGGCCGAGGGCGTGCTCGAAGGTCTCCAGCGGCGTCACGTCGCTGTAGGCCATGCCGCTGGCGTTGGTGTACGGCAGCTCGCCGTGGCGCAGCAGGTTGCGGCGGCGCAGCTCGATCGGGTCGATCCCCGCCTGCCGGGCGGCGATGTCGAGCACCACTTCGCGGGCGACCGACTCGAACTGCCACGGGCCCCGGTAGGCGGTGCGGCCCACCGTGTTCGAGTACAGGCCGGTGTAGCTGAAGCGAGCCTTCGGGACCCGGTAGGCCCCGGGGAAGAACACCCCGACCGCCGCCCCGGCGTGCACCGGCCACGGCATCGGGTAGGCGCCGACGTCCTGCACGTGGTCGATCTCGGCGGCAACCAGCGCGCCGTCCTCGTCGAGCGCCACCCGCACGGTGGCGTGCTCGTGGCGGGACTGGCCCGCGGTCAGCAGGTTCTCGCGGCGGTCCTCGATCCACTTGAGCGCACCCGGGACCTTGCGGGCCGCCAGCAGCACGCACATGTCCTCCCGCATGGGCAGCACCTTCTGGCCGAAGCCGCCGCCGGTGTCGCGGGCGATGACCCGCACGCGGTGCTCGGGCAGGCCCAGCAGCCGGGCGCCGAACATGCGCACCTCGTGGGGGGACTGGGTGCTGGCCCACACCGTGAGCTCGCCGCCGGCCGCCTCCCACTCGGCCACCAGGCCGCGCGTCTCCATCGGGACCGGCAGATAGGCCTGCTGGTGGATCGTCGCCGAGGTCACGTGAGCTGCGCTGTCGAACGCGGGCGCCAGCATCTCGGCCGGCATCCCGCCGATCTCCCCCGCCACGTTGCCGGGGTACGCCTCGTGCACGAGGTGCTCCGACTCCCGGGCGGTCCGGTAGTCGACCACCGGGGGCAGCGGGTCGAGGTCGAGGGCCACCAGGTCGACGGCGTCCTCGGCCACGTAGCGGTCGACGGCCACCACCAGCGCCACCGGGTCGCCCACGAAGCGGACCTCGCCCTCGGCCAGCGGCGGCTTGGGCGGGTCGGGCATGGCCGCGCCCATGGACGTGTACCACGACTCGTGCACGTCGGGGTTGAGGTCGGCCGCCACGAACACGGCCACCACGCCCGGCAGCCCCAGGGCGGCCGCAGGGTCCACGCCCACGATGCGCGCCCGCGCCATGGGGCTGCGCACGAAGCAGGCGTGGAGCATGCCGGGACGGACCACGTCGTCGACGAAGGTGCCGTGCCCGGTGAGCAGGCGCGCGTCCTCGACGCGGGCGATGCGGGCGCCGGCGTAGCGCGTGGTGCCGGCGGTGAGGGTGGGTTGGTCCACTGTCAGACGAACGTAGGCAACGTCTCGTAACCGCGCACGGTCGACGTGGGGGCCAGGCGGGCGTTGGGCAGGTCGACCTCCCACTCGGGGAAGCGCTTGAGGATCTCCTCCAGGGCGATGCGGCCCTCCAGGCGGGCGAGCGCGGCCCCGAGGCAGTAGTGGATGCCGTAGCCGAAGGCGACGTGGGCGCCGATCTCGCGATGGATGTCGAACGTGTCACCGTCGGGGAAGCGGCGGTCGTCGCGGTTGGCCGAGGCGGCGAGGAGCATCATCACGCTGCCCGCCGGGAGGGTCCGGCCGTGGACCTCGACGTCGGCGGCCACGTAGCGGGCGATGTGCGGGCCGGGTGGCTCGAAGCGCAGCAGCTCCTCGATGGCGTTCGGGATGAGCGACGGGTTCTCGGCCAGCTCGCGCCGCTGGTCGGGATGGTCGCCCAGCACCTTGCCGGCCCAGCCGATGAGCTTGGTGGTCGTCTCCGAGCCGGCGCCGGCCACCACCGCCACGTAGGTGAGGATCTCCTCGCGGGTGAGGCGCCGCACCGCGCCGGTCTCGTCCTCGAACTCGGCCTGGAGCAGCTGGGTCATGATGTCGTCCGAGGGGTGCTCGATGCGCCAATCGAGGTAGTCGGCGAACAGCGAGCCGTCGTCGATGGCCTTCTTGCGGACCTGCATCGGCTGGCCGGCCTCGGTGCGCAGCCGGGCGTCGGCGTTGTTCCGCACCTGGAGCTGCGACTCCTCGTCGGGGATGCCCAGCAGCGTGCAGATCACCCGGGCCGGCATGTCGGCCGAGAGGTCGGCCACGAAGTCGAACCGGTCGCCGCCCACCAACGGATCCAGATAAGCGGTGCACATCGCGCGGATGTCCGGCTCGAGCGCCGCCATCTTGCGGGGGGTGAACACCCGCGCGAGCAGGCGCCGGTGCATGGTGTGGATCGGCGGGTCCGAGAAGATGAGCACGCCGGACGGCATCTCGATGTCGGCCCGGATGACCTCCAGGATGCCGCCGCGCCCGGAGATGAGATGCGTGTAGTCGGCGAGGCCGCGCTCGACGTCCTCGTAGCGGCTCACCGCCCAGAAGTCGTACGGCTCGTTGTAGTAGAGGGGTGCTTCCTCCCGCAGCCGGCGGTACACCGGGTACGGGTCGGCGTTGATGTCGACGTCATAGGGGTCGTAGTAGAGGTCGCCGGCCACCGCGGTCGTCACTGCTGCGCTCCCTTCGGAACCACGGGCGTGGTGCTTTGCGCCGCCCACTATTGCTGCCAGTACTCTGACATGAAAATCCGGAGGGAACCAGGGAGGGAACGATGGGAGAGCTGGACGGCAAGGTGGCGGTCATCACCGGCGCCGGGTCGGGGATGGCGCGGGCGTCGACCCAGGTGTTCGTGCGCGAGGGCGCGCGGGTGCTGGCCGTCGACGTCAGCGGCCGGGAGAAGGAGACCGCCGACGCCCTGGGCGACGCGGTCACGCCGTTCCACTGCGACGTCACCGACGAGGCGCAGGTGGAGGCGATGTTCGCCGCCGCCCTCGAGACCTTCGGTCGGGTGGACGCGGTGCTCAACGTCGCCGGCATCGCGGACGCCCAGCCGCTGGCCGACGTCACCATGGACCACTACGACCGCATCATGGACGTCGACCTCCGGGGTGTCCTGCTGGGCACCAAGCACGCCATCCGGGCCATGCTCCCCACCGGCGGCGGGGTCATCACCAACTGGTCCTCGACCGGCGGGCTCAACGGTTCGTCCATGCCCACCAGCGTGTACTCGGCCGCCAAGGCGGGCGTGATCGCGGTGACCAAGGCGGCGGCCATCGAGTACGGCACCCAGGGCATCCGCGCCAACGCCATCTGCCCCGGCTTCATCGAGACCGAGATGTCCGGTGGCAAGGGCGCGGCCGAGCGCTTCCCCGCCCTCGTGGGCGGCACCGCGCTGAAGCGCGGCGGGCAGCCCGAGGAGGTGGCCGAGCTGGCCGCGTTCCTGTGCTCGGACCGGGCCAGCTTCATCACCGGGGCCATCATCCCGGTCGACGGAGGGATGACCGCCTGCCTCGCCTGATCAGCCGTGGCAAGCTCGGGCGATGGGCGCCGGATATCCGGAGGAGTTGCTGGCCCGGGCCGCTCCTCCTCCGTTTGTGGACGAGGGCCCATTCGCGCTGTGGCACTACAGCGAGGACCCGGCGCTGGAGACCTTCCACCCCCACACGCCGGCCACCAATCCCGAGGCACCACCGCAGGTGTGGGCGGTCGACACGCGCCACGCGCCGATGTTCTGGTTCCCCCGGGACTGCCCGCGGGGCTGCATCTGGCCGTCGACCCGGACCACCCCGCAGGACCGCGAGCGGTTCTTCGGCCAGAGCGCCGCGTTGCGGGTGCACGTCATGGAGACCGCCTGGCTCGACCGGGTGCGGGAGTGCCGGCTGTACGCCTACCGCATGCCCATCTCGGCGTTCCGCCCCGACGACACGGTCGGGGGCTACTGGGTCACGAACGCCACGGTCGACGCCGTCGAGCGCGTCGAGGTGGACGACCTGCTCGGCCGGCACGCCGCTTCCGGCATCGAGTTGCGCATCACGCCGTCGATCTGGCCGTTCTGGCGGCAGGTCATCGAATCGACCGTCGAGTTCAGCGGATCGCGGCTGCGCAACGCCGGGGTGAGCCTCTAACCGCCGGCGTCACGCACTGCGTGGTACGTCATCCGCAGCGCCTCGCGGTCGAGGCCGGTGGCGGGCTCCACCACCGCGTCGGCGGTCGGTCGCCATGCGGCTGCCACCGCCGCGGGATCGGCGCCGGCCAGGACCGCGGCGGCCTGCACCGCCGCTCCCCGGGCCACGGTCTCGGCGTCGGTGTGGGCCTCGACCGGGCGGCCGCTGAGGTCGGCCAGGACCTGGCGCACCGCCCGTGAGCGGGCGCCTCCCCCCACCAGGACCACCCGCCCGCCGGCCGTGAGACCCTGGGCCAACAGCGCGTCGAGGCCGTCGAGCAGGCCGTGGACCACGCCCTCGACCGCGGCGCGGGCCAGGTCGGCGCGCCCGTGGGACGTGCGCAGCCCGGCCAGCGTGCCGGTGGCGTCCGGGCGGTTCGGGGTGCGCTCGCCGTCGAGGTACGGCAGCAGCGTGAGGCCGCGCGCTCCCGGCGGCGCTGCCCGGGCCAGCTCGTCCAGCCCCTCATGGTCGACGCCCAGCAGCGCAGCCACCGTGTCGAGGACCCGGGCGGCGTTGAGGGTGCAGACCAGGGGCAGGTAGCGGCCGGTGGCGTCGGCGAATCCGGCCACCAGGCCCTCGGGGTCGGCGGCTGGGGTGTCGCTCACGGTGAACACGGTGCCCGACGTGCCGACCGACACGGCCACGTCGCCGGGCGCCAGCCCCAGGCCCAGCGCGGCGGCCATGTTGTCGCCGGTCCCGGGGCCGACCAGCGCGGGCCCGAAGCGCTCGCGGGCCTCGCCGGCCAGCCGCCCGACCGGCTCGCCCGGCCCCCACACGTCGGGCAGGGACCCGGCCCAGTCGCGGTCGGCGTCGACCAGCGCCAGCAGGTCGGTCCGGTACTCGCCGGCCTTCGGGGACCAGTAGCCGGTCCCGGAGGCGTCGCCCCGGTCGGTGGCCGCCTCCCCGGTGCAGCGCAGGTTGAGCCAGTCGTGCGGGAGCAGCACCTGTGCCAGCCGGGCCCAGGCCTCGGGCTCGCAGCGGCGCAGCCACGCCAGCTTGGTGACGGTGTAGGACGCCACCGGCACCAGGCCCACCGCCTCGCTCCACGCCTCGGCGCCGAGGCGGTCCACCAGCGCGGCGGCATCAGGCGCCGACTCGGTGTCGTTCCAGAGCTTCGCCGGACGCAGCACCTCGCCGGCGGAGTCGAGCACCACCATCCCGTGCTGCTGGCCGGCGATGGCGAGGGCGTCGACCGGGCCGGCGCCGAGCGCGCCACCGGCCGCGGCCAGCGCATCCCACCACGCCGCCGGGTCCTGCTCGCTGCGGGGCGGTGAGGTGGGCGGGTGCGGGGCGCGGGCCGACGCCGCCAGCCGCCCGGTCTCGGCGTCGCGGGCCTCCAGCTTGGTCGCCTGGGTCGAGCTGTCGACCCCGAGGACGAGCGCCACTCCCCTCCTCCTGCGCCTGCCGCCGTCTTCCGGGCCAAACTAGCGGCCATGCCGCGTCTCGACGCTCGGCGCCTGACCAAGCGCTTCGGCCGGCTCACGGTGTTGCGGGACGTGAGCCTGCGCATCGGCGCGGGCGAAGTGGTGGCGCTGGTGGGCGAGAACGGCGCCGGGAAGTCGACGCTGGTGGCCTGCCTGGCCCGCATCCTGGAGCCCGAGGAGGGCGAGATCCGGCTCGACGGTGCGCCGCTCCCCTCCACCCCCGAGCAGGTGCGCCGGGCCGGACTCGAGGTGCTGTGGCAGGACCACGGGCTGCTCGACGACCTCGACGTGGTCGCCAACGTCTACCTCGGCCGGGAGCGGGGCCGCTGGATGATCGCCGAGAGCGACATGCGGGAGGGCACCGCGGCGGTGCTGCGCCGCGTGGGAGCGACCAACCTGCCGCTGGACCGGCCGGTGCGGGGCCTGTCCCGCGGCCAGCGCCAGCTCGTCGCCCTCGCCCGGGCGCTGTGGAGCGAGCCGCGGCTGCTGCTGCTGGACGAGCCGACCGCCTCCCTCGGCGTGAACGAGACCCGCCGGGTCCAGGAGGTGATCCGCCAGCGACGCGACCAGGGCGCCGGCATCCTGCTGGTGTCGCACGACCTCGACCACGTCTTCGCGCTGGCGGACCGGGTGCTGGTGCTGCGCGACGGCCGGATCGTGGCCGACGTCTCCCCCCAGGAGGTGCACCGCGACGACATCGTGGCGCTGATGTCGGGCATCGAGATGGACTCGATGGCCCGGCGCCAGCTCCAGCGGCTCCGCAGCCTGGTGGACCAGCTCTCCGACGTCGAGCCCGCGGCGTCGCTGCCGCTGATCGTGTCGGCCATGGCCGCCGCCCTGGACCAGGAGATGTTGTGCGTTCACCTGCTCGACCCGGTGGAGTCGGGCGAGGCGGTGCTGCGCCGTACCGCGGCGGTCGGCCTGCCCATGCCGCTGCTGGAGGTGAACGAGCGGCTGGATCTGGGCGGCGCGGGCGGGTGCGCCGGCCTCGCCGGGGCGCGGGCCGAGGCGGTGGTGGTCGAGGACCTCTCCCGCAACCCCGCGCCCGAGCGCTACCGGCTGGCCGCGGCTGCGTCCGGGATCCGCAGCGAGTGGGCGGCCCCCATCGTGGGCACCCACGGTGTGCTCGGCACCGTGTCCGGCTTCGCCACCTCGGTGGGCGGGCCCGAGCCCGCGCAGCTGGAGCTGGCCCGCCTCTATCTGGGCTACGTGGCCTCGGCCATCGAGCGCGAGCACCTGCTGTCCGAGGTGTCCCGGCGCAACCGCATCCTGGAGTCGCTCCGCAACATGCTGGAGACGGCGGCCGGGCCCGACCGCGTGGTCGGCGGCCTGGCCGCGTCCGCCGGTGCCCTGCGCCGGTCGCTCGGCGCGGCGGCCGTGGGCGTGCTCATCGACCAAGGCGGCGTGCTGATCCAGCTCGTCCCCCAGGTGCCCGACGGGCAGGGCGACGCGCTCGAAGCCCGGTTCCGGGCCGCGGCCCGAGTGGTGCTGGCCGACACTGCCGTCCGCGGGGCGCGCTTCGTGGACCCCGACCTGGCGGCGGTGGCCCTGCGGCACCCCGAGGGTCGGGCCGTGCTGGTCGCCCACCTACCGGCCGTGGGCGTACCGGGCGACACGTTGGAGCTGCTCGACGACGCCACCCGCTCCCTCGCGCTGGCCATGGAGGGCGAGGCGCTCGAGCACGCCCGCCGCGAGGCAGCCGCCCTGCGGCGATCGCAGGCCATCCAGCGCGAGCTGCTGTCGTCGCTGAGCCACGAACTGCGCACCCCGCTGACGGCCATCCAGGGCTTCGCCTCCACGCTGCTGCAGCCCGACCTGACCTGGGACGCGGCCTCGACCGACCGCTTCCTGCGCTCCATCGCCGCCGAGGGGGCGCGCCTGGAGCGTCTCGTGGGCGACCTGCTCGACTCGTCGGCCATCGAGTCGGGCGTCCTGCGCCTGCAGCGCCACTGGTGCGACCTGACCCTGGTGGTCGAGGCGGCCCGGCGCCTGGTGAGCGGGGGCGACGCCATCCGGGTCCACACCGCGGGCGAGCTGGAGCCGGTGTGGGGCGACCACGACCGCCTGGAGCAGGTGTTCGTCAACCTGCTGGAGAACGCGGTGGCCCACGGCGCCTCCCGCCACGGTGTGGACGTGCGGCTGCGCCGGGGCCGGACGCCGGGCACGGTCGAGGTCGAGGTGGCCGACCACGGCCCCGGCATCCCGGCGGCGCTGGCCGACCGGATCTTCGAGCCCCGGGTGCGGGCCAGCGAGGTGGCCGGCGCCGGCCTGGGGCTGCCCATCGCCCGCGGCATCGTGGTGGCCCACGGCGGGACCCTGGTGGCGGCTCCGGCCCGCCGAGGGGCCCGGCTCCTGGTCACGCTGCCGTGCGAGCCGGTCGACGCGCCGGATGCGCCGCCGGACGCGGCCTGGACCCTGGTGGACGCGCCCAAGGAGCCCGATGTCGTCTGACCGGACCACCGTGTTGCTGGTGGAAGATGATCAGAACATCGTCGACCTCGTGCGGGCCAACCTCATGGCCCGGGCCCACGACGTGGTCGTGTCCAAGGACGGGATCGACGCGGTGGCCATGGTCGAGGCCCACGACCCCGACGCGGTGCTGCTCGATCTCATGCTGCCGGGCGTCGACGGGTTCGAGCTGTGCCGCGAGCTGCGGGAGCGGTCGGCGGTGGGGATCATCGTGCTGTCGGCCCGCCGGGCGGAGACCGACAAGGTGCGCGCCCTCAACCTGGGGGCCGACGACTACATGACCAAGCCATTCGGCATCGAGGAACTGCTGGCCCGCATCAATGCCACGCTCCGGCGCAGCCGCCCGGCCCCGGCCGAGGCGACGGCTCCCGAGGTGGTGCAGGCTGGCGAGGTCGAGGTCGACCTGACGGCCCGCAAGGTCACCAAGGGCGGCGAGCTGGTGCATCTGACCCCCACCGAGTTCGCCCTGCTACGGGAGTTCGTCACCAACCCCGGGGTGCTGCTGACCCACGCGGCGTTGCTCCGGCGGGTGTGGGGGCACGGCTACGAGACCCAGACCGAGTACACCCGGGTCTACATGGCCCGGCTGCGCTCCAAGCTGGAGGACCCGGACGGCCCGACCCTGTTCGTCACCGAGCCGCGCTTGGGCTATCGCTTCGTAGGAGGAGGAGAGCTTTAATGTTTCGTTCGCGTTCTTGAAGCAACGTTCGCGAACTGTTCGCGGATTCTTTCGTACGGTCCGCGGCAACAGGTGATCCGGGAGGGGGACCAAGCATGTACGGCAGCAAGCGCGTGTGGCGAACCCTCGCCATTCTGGCCGTGTTCGGCCTCATCGCCGCAGGTTGCGGGGATGACGACGACGACGGTGGCGAGGCAGCAAGTAGTGGGAACGGGGAGGGCAGCATCTGGGTGCTGCTTCCCGACACGGCCTCATCCGACCGATGGGAGAAGGACGACCGGCGGTTCTTCGCCGATGCGTTCGACGCAGCCGGCCTGTCCGAGGACGACGACTACCACATCGTCAACGCCGAGGGCGACGCGTCCACCCAGCAGTCCCAGGCCGAGCAGGCCATCGCCGACGGCGCCAGCGTGATCGTGCTCACGAGCCTCGACACCGGCTCCGGCGCCACCATCATCGACCAGGCCAAGGACGCCGGGGTCAAGGTCGTCGAGTACGACCGCTTCAACACCGGCGGCTCGGGCGGCGACGCCTACGTCAGCTTCGACAACGTCCAGGTGGGCGCAGCCATGGCCGAGGCCATGGAGCCGGCCATCGACGCCCTGAACCTCGCTCCGGCGAAGGTCGTGATGCTGAACGGCGGCGAAGAGGACAACAACACGTTCCTGTTCAAGCAGGGCTACGAGGAGACGGTCGACGCGCGCGTCCAGGCCGGCGACTGGGAGCTGGTCGCGGACCAGTTCACCCCCGGGTGGGACAACCAGGAAGCCCAGACGCTGATGGAACAGATCCTCGTCGACGCCGGCAACGACGTGGACGCCGTGTTCGCGGCCAACGACGGCCTGGCCAACTCGGTGATCAACGCCATGGAGGCCGCGAGCGTCGGTCCCGTCCCGCTCAGCGGGCAGGACGCCACCGCCGCCGGCATCCAGAACGTCGTGCTCGGCAAGCAGACCGTGAGCGTCTACAAGCCGATCCAGGACGAGGCCGGCGTGGCCGCCGCCATCGCCCTGGCCCTGCGCAACGGCGACGACATCGAGGAAGCGGCCAACAACTACGAGTCGCCCCTGGAGTCCGGCGGCTCCGCCGTCAACATCATCGGCATCAAGGCCGAGGACGGCCAGCCGACGGACAGCGCCAGCGGTGACGGCGTGGTCATGTATGTGGCCCTCGTGCCCATCGGCGTGACCGTCGACAACGTGGCCGACACCGTCATCGCCGACGGGTTCCGCACGATCGACGAGATCTGCACCGGCGACGTTGCCAGCACCGAGTTCTGCCAGCAGAACTCGTGACCACCCCGCTCCTCGCATGTGAGGGCGTCTCGAAGGCGTTCGGCGCGGTACAGGCCCTGTACCGCGTCGACTTCGAGGTGCAGGCCGGTGAGGTCATGGCCCTCGTCGGCGACAACGGGGCGGGGAAGTCCACGCTC